>JAESFL010000125.1_pt1 | contig 76921 bp, 66 predicted proteins | sample 9269401 | NCBI WGS metagenome assembly JAESFL01 (sample SAMN14506025, study PRJNA617098) | algae metagenome | isolation source: Gloeocapsa sp. UFS-A4-WI-NPMV-4B04 and co-occurring heterotrophs from desert... | place: USA: Utah | collected 2006-10-01 | reverse complement strand
GGCCGCGAGATGAACTGGAATTACGACAACCTCTGGGACATGTTCCAGGATGTTCAGGCGCTGGAACTGCCGGAGGGCTACAGCGTCCTCGACGAGTACCGGCTCGTCAACGACCGTGACCCCAATTACTCCAAGGCGCGGCTCATGCACCAGCAGGGGCAGATCCGCGACTTCTCGAGATTTGGCCTCACGAAATCCCAGCAATGGGAGCTGATCCGGCTGCTGCTCAAGCGCAAGGAAGATCTCGACGACATTACGATTGAGCAATATTTCAGCTCAGGCTTTCTCGAGACCAATTTCTGGTTTCTCTGGCGCTCCATGTTCGCATTCGAGAACTGGCAAAGCCTGCTTGAAATGAAGCTCTACATGCATCGCTTCCTCGACTCGATCGACGGATTGACGGACATGTCGGCGCTCGTCTTCCCGAAATACAATCAGTACGACAGCTTCGTCCGTCCACTGGTGAACCACCTTCAGGCCCGCGGCGTGAAGGTGCGGTTCGGCGCGCGGGCCACCGACCTTGCGATGCGCGTCGAGGGCGAGACGCGGAGCGTCACGGGCATCCACATCCGGGCGGACGGCAAGAACGAGGTCATCCCGGTCGCGGCCGGGGATGTGGTCTTTGCCCTGACGGGCTCGATGACCGAGGGCACGGCCTACGGTGACATGGACCATGCACCGGTCCTCGAACGCGGCCAGCACGATCCGGGCGAGGACAGCGATTGGACGCTGTGGAAGAATCTGGCGGAAAAATCCCCAGTCTTCGGAAAGCCCGCGAAGTTCTACGGCGATACCGAGAAATCGATGTGGGAATCGGTGACGCTGACCTGCGAACCGTCGCCCCTCGTCGAGCGCTTGAAGGAGCTGGCGGTCAACGATCCCTATTCAGGCAAGACCGTGACAGGCGGGATCATCACCTTCACGGACTCGAACTGGGTCCTGAGCGTCACCTGCAACCGTCAGCCGCATTTCCCAGGACAGCCCAAGGACGTGCTGGTCCTCTGGGCCTACGCGCTGCTGATGGACAAGGACGGGAACCATGTCCGCAAGCCGATGCCGGCCTGTACCGGCCGGGAGATCCTGAGCGAACTCTGCTTCCATCTCGGGATTGCCGATCAGAGCGAGGCGGTGGCGGCCAAGACGAAGGTGCGCCTCGCACTCATGCCCTACATCACGGCGATGTTCATGCCGCGCGCCGCGGGCGACCGGCCGCATGTGGTGCCGAAGGGCTGCACGAATCTCGGCCTGATGGGCCAGTTCGTCGAAACCGCGAACGACATCATCTTCACGATGGACAGTTCGATCCGCACCGCCCGCGTGGCCGTCTATACGCTGCTCGATTTGAAGAAGCAGGTGCCGGATATCAGCCCGGTCCAGTACGACATCCGCAACCTGCTCAAGGCGGCGCGCGCCTTGAACAACAACGAGCCCTTCCCCGGCGAACGCCTGCTGCATCGCTTGCTCGGGCGAACCTACTACGCCCATATCCTACCGCCCCTGCCGGAGCTCGAAGGGCCGCCCCGCGGATCGGCTCAGCTGGAAATGCGGCATCTGCTCAGCAAGAGACGGCAGGCTCTGACCGCCATCGGCGCCTCGATCGAACAGATTCGCGGGCATATTCGATCACAGAAGTGATCCCGGCGCCTTGCGACGGCAGGACGTCACACCTCCTGCCTGATGCGGGTCCATCGAAGCAGCCCGATGAACATGATATAAATATTTCCAGGCATCAAAATCCCACTTCCAAATCAGCTAAACCAAAAACGTCCATTAAATCACTGATATAGTCTCTCTTCGTCATTGCGAGGCGAAGCCGAGGCAATTTGCCAGAAACGGTGTGACCCGACCGATCCTCGCCGTTGACGATGCGCTTCCGGAGGCATCCACGGCCCGCCCAGCCCAGAGTCCGCTCCGGTTTTACCCCCGCCCGACCACGATCTCGCCCCAGAATCGCCGAGTGCCGCCGCACACTTGGTTAACGATAGATTGATCGGCTGGGGCAGCCTTTGCCCCCGTGCCGACAGGGCGGTTCAGGGGCGGAGGCCGCTCCGGGACGAGATTTCGGGCGGCGCAGCATGGCACATCCTCTCTTCTCGTGGGCTCTGCCCACGGCCGCCTATCTGAGCGCGGCGCTGATCCTGGCCTCCTCCGCCCCGTTCGTGTCGCTCGGTCTGCCGCCCCGGCAGGCTGTCGTGGTGCCGCCTGCGGTGGAGCCGGTGCCGGAAGCTCTTACGGAAGCGGCGGTCGAAACGGTTGCCCAGGCGCCGGTCGAGGGACCGCTTCAGGTGCCGACCGAGACGCAGGCGTCCGTGCCGGAGGCCACGGAACCACAGGAGGCCGCGCTCGCCGAATGGGCGCCGCAGGCCCTGACCGCTCCGACCGATGCCCGGTTCGGCATGGCGGCCCTGTTCTGGCTTCCGGACGCGCCGCAGGAGACCGCCGTCGCCCAGCTCGTGCCCCTGCCGGTCCGGCGGCCGCCCGAGCTGACGGCTCTCGGAGCCGCGGCGGCCCTGCGCCGGGCCGAGCGGCTCGCCGCCCGCCGACCCACGATGGCGGCCGCGCCGGCCGAGGCGGAGGACACCCGCAGCTTCTTCGAGCGGCTGCTCGGCGTCGAGCGACCCGCCTCCCCCGCGCCCGCCCTCGCCTACGCCGCGCTGGAGAACGGCGCGGCCGAATCGGCCGCCCGCCGGCCGCTCACGTCGCCGGCTCCGGCCTCACGGCCGCCGGGCGAAGGCGGCATCGCGGTCTACGACATCAGCGCCCAGAGCGTGGTCCTGCCGAACGGCGAGCGGCTGGAGGCGCATTCCGGCCTCGGCGAGAGCATGGACGACCCGCGCTTCGTCCACCTCAAGATGCGCGGGCCGACGCCGCCGGGCACCTACGACCTGACCGAGCGCGAGGCGCCGTTCCACGGGGTGCGGGCGCTCCGCCTCACGCCGGTCGGCGGCAGCGAGGCGATCTACGGCCGCGTCGGCCTGCTCACCCACACCTACCTGCTCGGCCCCAACGGCGCCTCGAACGGCTGCATCTCGTTCAAGGATTACGACAAGTTCCTGCAGGCTTACCTGCGCGGCGAGATCCGCCGTGTCGTCGTCGTCGCGGGTCGCGGCCGCGACCCGAACGCTCTGGTTGCGTCACGCTGAAGATGCGCCGGACCCGCTCTGTTATTCTTTGAGAGAAAAATTCATTCTCTTTACGCTCGATCCTGGCCCGATCTTCGCATAAGGTCCGGTGGGTGATCGGAAGCCGTCCCGCGGTTCCGGCACCCCGAGGACCAATCCGCCCGCGCGCCGGGCGGGGCAGCCTGTGCATCGGAGTCGTGGCGTATGCGTGTGATCCAACGCGTTCTGGGCAGCCGGTCGGAGGCTGGGCTGGCCGAGCGCCTGCATCACCTCGAGCATCACGGCGCGGTGGACATCCTGCGGGTGCCGAGCGCCGATGTGGCCCGGCGGCGCCTGAGGGCGACGACGATGGCCGGCGAGGAGATCGCGCTGGCCCTGCCGCGGGATCAGGCCCTGTTCGACGGGGCCGTGCTCGTCCTCGACGACGGTCATGCCTTGGTCGCCCGCGTCGGCACCGAGCGCTGGCTGCGGCTCGTGCCGGCGAGCGCCGCCGACGCGCTCGAACTCGGCTACCACGCCGGCAACCTGCACTGGCGGGTCCGCTTCGACGGCGGGGCCCTCCTCGTCGCGCTGGAGGGGCCGGCGGAGGATTACCTCGTCCGGCTCGGCGCGCTGGTCACGGAGGGCCGCGTCACCCATGCCGTCGATGCAGGCGAGGAGGGCTAAGGCGTTGCTGGCCGCCCTCACCGCGCTCCAGCAGGCCGACACCGCCTTCCCGAGCGGCAGCTTCGCCTTCTCCAACGGCCTCGAAGGCTTGATTGCGGACAATCCTGCCTTCGACGAGGCGGCACTGGCCCGCACGATCGCCGCCGCCCTGCGCTTTCGCTGGGCCGGGACCGACCGGGTCGCGCTGATCCTCGCCCACCGCGCGGGCCCGGCGATCGAGCGGCTCGCAGCCATCGACGCGGCGGTCGAGGCCGCCTCGCTGTCCGAGCCGATGCGGGTCGGCAGCCGCCGCAACGGCGCCTCGCTGCTCGCTTCGCACGCCCGCCTCGGCACGCCGGGCGCCGCCTCCTTGCGCGCCGCGGTGCGCGCAGGGACGCTCATCGGGCATCTTCCCACGGTGCAGGGCGCCCTATGGCCGGGACTCGGCCTCGACGAGCGCACCGCCGCCTCCGTCTCCGGCTATCTCTTCGCTAGCGGGCTGACCTCGGCCGCGGTGCGGCTCGGCGCCATCGGGGCGATCGAGGCGCAGCGCACGTTAGGCGGCGCGCTGCCGATCATCGCCGAACTGCTGGAGGAGCCCGTGCCCGAACCGACGGGCGCGGTCGAGCTCACCGGCTTCACCCCGCTGATCGAGATCGCCGCGATGCGACAAGCCCAGGCCGAACTCCGCCTGTTCGCCAATTGAAGGAGCCGAGCCGATGCTGCTGACGCCGACCGAGATGGAACGGCTCACGATCTTCACCGCCGCCGAACTCGCCCGCAAGCGGCGGGCACGGGGGCTGAAGCTGAACTACCCGGAAGCGGTGGCGATCATCACCGACGAGATCCTGGAGGGCGCCCGCGACGGACGCTCGGTCGCCGACCTGATCGGCTGGGGCTCGACCATCCTCACCACCGGTGACGTGATGCCGGGCGTCGCCTCCATGATGCCGATCCTGCAGGTCGAGTGCGTCTTCCCCGACGGCACCAAGCTCGTCACCGTGCATGAACCGATCCGTGCGGCCGAAGGCGCGGAGCCCGACACGCTGGAGCCCGGCGCGATCCTGCCGGCCGAGGGTGAGATCGAACTCGCCGCCGGCCGCCCGCGGGTCACGATCGAGGTCGTCAACACCGGCGACCGGCCGGTGCAGATCGGCTCGCACTACCACTTCTTCGAGGTCAACCGGGCGCTCGATTTCGACCGGGCCAAGGCGCTCGGTTTCCGCCTCGACATCCCGGCAGGCACGGCGGTGCGGTTCGAACCGGGCCAGCGCAAGACAGTAACGCTCACGGGCTTCGGCGGCGCCAAGGAACTCACCGGTCTCAACAACCTGACGCAGGGCAAGCTCGACTCCGAGTCCGCCCGCGCCGACGCGCTGGCTCGCGCCAAGGCCCGCGGCTTCAAGGGCGCCTGAGGGAGACTGAGAAACATGGTCACGATTCCCCGGCGCGACTACGCCGCCCTCTACGGCCCCACCACCGGCGACGGCGTGCGGCTCGCCGACACCTCCCTCGTCGCGGTGGTCGAGCACGACCACGCGGTCTACGGCGACGAATGCCTGCATGGTGGCGGCAAGACTCTTCGGGATGGCATCGGGCTCGCGCCCGGCGTCACGGCGGCTGAAGGAGCTCTCGACTTCCTCCTGTGCAATGTCCTCGTCATCGATCCCGTCATCGGCATCGTGAAGGGCGACCTCGGCATCAAGGACGGGCGCATCGTGGGCTTGGGCAAGGCCGGCAACCCGGCGATCATGGACGGGGTCGATCCGCGCCTGATCGTCTCGGCCGGCACCACGGTGCGCGACTGCGAGGGGCTGATCGCCACGCCCGGCGCCATCGACGTCCACGTCCACTTCGATTCTGCGGGGCTGCCCGACCACGCCATCGCCTCCGGCATCACCACGCTTCTCGGCGGTTCGCTCGGGCCGATCACGGTCGGCATCGATTCCGGCGGGCCGTTCAACACGGGAAAAATGCTCCAGGCGGCGGAAGCCTGGCCCGTCAATTTCGGTTTTCTGGGCCGGGGCAACACGCATAAGCCCGCCGCTCTCAAGGAGCAGCTCGAGACCGGCGTGCTCGGCTTGAAGATCCATGAGGATTGGGGGGCGATGCCGGCGGCGATCGATTCCTGCCTCGCCTTCGCCGACGAGCACGACTTCCAGGTTCAGCTCCACACCGACACGCTCAACGAATCCGGCTTCGTCGAGGATACGCTGGCGGCGATCGGCGGACGCACCATCCACATGTATCACACGGAGGGTGCGGGCGGCGGGCACGCGCCCGACATCATCCGCGTGGCGGGACTGCCCCACTGCCTGCCCTCCTCGACGAACCCGACCAATCCCTACACGGTCAACACGTTCGACGAGCACCTCGACATGACGATGGTATGCCACCACCTCAATCCGGCTTTGCCGGAGGACGTGGCGTTTGCCGAGAGCCGCATCCGGGCGCAGACCATCGCGGCCGAGGACGTGCTGCACGATATCGGCGCGATCTCGATGCTCGGCTCTGACAGCCAGGGCATGGGCCGCATCCACGAGGTGATCTGCCGGACGTGGCAGCTCGCCTCCAAGATGAAGGACCAGCGCGGGAGCCTCCCCGAGGAGCGGCCGGGCTTCGGCGACAATGCCCGGATCAAGCGCTACATCGCCAAGTACACGATCAACGCCGCGCGTACCTTCGGCATCGACGCGCATATCGGCTCGCTGGAGCCCGGCAAGATGGCCGACATCGTGATCTGGCGCCCGGCCTTCTTCGGCATCAAGCCGGAACTGGTGATCAAGGGCGGCTTCATCGCCTGGGGCGCCATGGGCGATTCCGCGGCGTCCCTGATGACCTGCGAACCGATGCTGATGCGCCCGCAATGGGGTGCCTTCGGCCTCGCCAAGCAGGGGCTGTCGGCCTGCTTCGTCCACCCGCTCGCGATTCAAGGCGGGCTCCGCGAGAGCCTGGGCCTTCGCAAAGGCCTGCTGCCGGCCCGCGGCACCCGCACGCTGACCAAAGCCGACATGCTGTGGAACGACGCTTGCCCGGAGATCCGGGTCGATCCGCAGACCTTCGAGGTCTTCGTGGATGGGGAACTCGCCACCTGCGAGCCCGCCACCGTCCTCCCGCTCGCCCAACGCTACATGCTGCGATGACCGCTTCCCCCTCCCCTGCCCTGCCCGATACCGTCACCGCCGCCCGCATCGGCATCGGCGGTCCCGTTGGTTCGGGAAAGACCGCGCTGATCGAGCGGCTGATCCCGGCGCTTCAGGCCCGCGGGGTCGATCTCGCGGTCGTCACCAACGATCTCGTCACCAAGGAGGATGCCGAGCGCTTGCGCCGCTCCGGGCTGATCGACCCGGCGCGCGTGGAGGCGGTGGAGGCCGGCGCCTGCCCCCACACCGTGATCCGCGAGGACCCGACTCTCAACATCGCCGCGGGCGACGATCTGGAGGCGAAGTTTCCGGGGCTCCAGCTCCTGATCTTCGAATCGGGCGGCGACAACCTCGCCTCGACCTTCTCCCTCGATCTGGTCGATTGGTGGATCTTCGTCATCGACGTAGCGGGCGGGGACGACATCCCGAGGAAGCGCGGCCCCGGCGTGCTGCGCTGCGACCTCCTCGTCATCAACAAGACCGATCTCGCACCCCATGTCGGCGTCGATCTCCCCGGCATGCTGGCGGAGGCCGCACGCGTCCGGGGTACGAAACCGGTGGCCGCCACCAATGCCCGCTCCGGCGAGGGCGTCGAGGCGGTGGCCGACGCGATCTGCCGCGCCGTCCTGTTCGCGCCCTGATGGCACTGTCGCTGGACGACGTTTCCGAGGCACCCGCCCCGCCCCACGCCGCGATCGGGCGGAGGGTGCAGGCGGCGCTGATCTTCGCCCGCGGCGGTGGCACCACGGTGTTGTCGCGGCAGCGCGTGCCCTACCCGTTCCACATCACCCGTGCCTTCCGGATGCATCCGGAGAACCCGGATCTCGCCACCCTATACCTGCAATCGGCCTCGGGCGGCCTCTACGCCGCCGACCACCTCACCCTCGACATCGCGGCGCGCCCCGGCGCGCGGGCCCACGTCACGACGCAGGCCGGCACCGTAGTGCATCGCGGCGGCCCGGAGCCGACGCGCCAGGAGACGCGGCTGACGATCTCGGACGGCGCCTTCCTCGCGCTCAATCCCGATCCGCTCATCCTGTTTCCCGGCGCGCATCTCGCGGTCTCGACCGAGATCACCGCCGAGCCGGGCGCCCGCGCCATCGTCACCGAGAGCGTGGCCTGCCACGATCCCCTCGGCGAGGGCCGCCCGTTCGACCGGCTCGACCTCGGCCTGACGATCCGGACGCCCGAGGGCCGTCCGCTGGTGCGGGAGCGCGGCCGGATCGACGGCGCCGCGTTCGCGGGAGCGGCCTCGCCGATGGGGCCTCATCGCGCCTACGGCACGATGGTCGTGCTCGGCGCCCCCGACGACGCGCGCTTGGCCGGCCTTCGCCTGCGGCAGGCAGGCGATGCCGCCGGTTGCCTGACCGGCGTGAGCCCGCTGCCCAACGGGGCCGGCCTCGGCCTGCGCCTGCTCGCGCCGGACGGCGGCACCCTCTCGGCCGGCATGGAGGCGGTGTTCCGGATCGTGTTCGAGGCCTTGAGCGGGTGCGCACCCGGCCGGCGCCGGAAGTAGAGATTGTCTCGAAACGATCAGCCGGGCGGCACATGGCGAGAAATATGGGCAGGCCGCACAGCAATTCTCCTTGATGCGAATCGGTTTCCTGAGACGAAATACGAGCGGGGGTATCGGCCTCGTCTGGCGGCCATATGGCCGTCATTCGGGTCGATCGGCTGGATGACGTTCAAAGGATTTCGAGACAACATGCGCTCGCGTGACCGAAACGACGCCCACTTCCATCTCCGCCGTCGCCTTCTCCTCGGCCTTGCCGCCTCGCCGCTGCTCGGCGCCCTGCCGGGGCGCGCCTTCGCGCAGACCGGCGCGGGCGCGCTCGCCGTGACCGACAAGGAGGTGACTGTCGGCATCCTGCATTCGCTCACCGGTACCATGGCGATCTCCGAGACCGGGACGACGCAGGGCGAGAAACTCGCCATCGAGGAGATCAACGCGGCCGGCGGCGTGCTCGGCCGGCAGATCAAGATCATCCAGGAGGACGGCGCCTCCGACTGGCCGACCTTCGCCGAGAAGGCGCGCAAGCTCGTCGTCAACGATCACTGCGCAGCCGTGTTCGGCTGCATGACATCGGCCTCGCGCAAGGCGGTGCTGCCGGTCTTCGAGCAGTATAACGGCCTGCTGTACTATCCGACCTATTACGAGGGCCTGGAGCAGTCCAAGAACGTGATCTATACCGGCCAGGAGGCGACGCAGCAGACGCTGGCGGGCCTCGACTGGGTCGGCAAGGAGAAGGCTGCCAAATCCTTCTTCCTGGTCGGCTCGGACTACATCTGGCCACGCACCACCAACAAGATCGCCACCCGGCACATCACCAGCGTGCTGAAGGGCACGGTGGCGGGCGAGGAATACTTCCCGCTCGGCCACACCCAGTTCAACTCGGTCATCAACAAGATCAAGCTGAAGAAGCCGGACGTGATCTTCTCGACCGTCGTCGGCGGCTCGAACGTGGCGTTCTACAAGCAGCTCAAGGCGGCCGGCATCGATCTGAAGAAGCAGATCCTCGTCACCGTCTCCGTCACCGAGGACGAAGTGGACGGCATCGGCGGCGAGAACATCGCCGACGCTTATACCTGCATGAAGTACTTCCAGTCATTGAAGAACCCGGCCAACGAGAAGTTTGTCGCCGCCTTCAAGAAGCGCTGGGGCGAGAAGACGGTGATCGGCGATGCGACCCAGGCGGCTTACTTGAGTCCCTTCCTGTGGAAGGCAGCGGTGGAGAAGGCCGGCAGCTTCGAGATCGACCGGGTGATCGAGGCCTCGCCCGGCATCGAGATGAAGGATGCGCCGGAGGGCTTCGTGAAGATCCACGAGAACCACCATCTCTGGTCGAAGACCCGTGTGGCGCGGGCGCGCGCAGACGGCCAGTTCGACGTGGTCTACGAAAGCCCGGAGCTGATCGAGCCGAACCCCTTCCCGAAGGGGTATCAGTAACCTCAACCTGTCCCCTCTCCCCGCAGGCGGGGCGAGGGGATGCGCGCAACGCGGTCGCTCCCCGGATCTCGGCCTTTACAAGTAGCTCAACCCCGGCCACGCGCTGCGCCGCTTCAGCCGCACCATCCAGAGACAGGCCGGGTAGAGGGCGAGCGCGAAGGCCGCCGCGATCGGCCAGATCTGCCACGGCGCACCGGCCTCGATCCGGCCGGAGGCGCCGGCGAGGTCGAGGGCGGTGAGGCCGCCATAGACGAGACGCAGGGCCCAGAGATGGGCGAGATAGAAGAACAGCGGCGCCCCGCCGAACACGGCGAGCCAGCGCAGGCGCCGATCCGGCAGGCGCTCGAACAGCGCGAGCAGCAGCAGGCCGGGGCCGAGGGTGGCGAGCAGGAAATCGGCCGAGGGCGGATACTTGGTGAGGTTGATGAAGGACAGCGCGCGCGCGATCCCGTCCTTGCCCGCCTGCCAGGGATGCGGGTCGCCGTAACCGTTGAGGCCGCGCAGGATCAGGAACGCCGTCAGGCTCGCGAGCCCAAGGGTGACGAGGCGTCGGCGGCGCCGGGCTGGGTCGATACCGGATGCGTAGAGTGGCCCGAGCGCGTAGCCCGCCGCGATGACGCCGATCCAGGGCAAGACCGGATAGGAGGTGCGTGCCGCGCCCCAGGGCAGCGGGATCATCCCGCGCTGGTGCAGCACGGCCCACAGCGCGTAGCCCGGTTGATCGGGCGCGAGCACGACGCCGTCGAGGGCGTTGTGGCCGAGCATGATCGCCAGCGCGACGCCGATCAGAACCGGCCGCGGCAGCCAGAGCAGGAGGCCAAGCGCCACCATGCTGAGGCCGATCGCCCAGATCACCTGCAGGTAGAGGATCGGCGGCAGCGGGTTGAGGGTCCAGGCGAGGTTCACGAGCGTCACTTCGAGGACGATCAGGAACAGCCCGCGCTTGATCAGAAAGGCGGAGGTCGCCGCCCGGCTGCCGTGCTTCTGCCCGTAGAGGCTCGCCGCGAGCCCCGTCAGCAGCAGGAAGACCGGTGCACAGAAATGTGAGGCGGCCCGCGTCAGGAACAGGTCCGGCGGTGTCGCTGCGAGGTTGACCGGGTCGCTCACCTGGGCGTGCAGGTAGAAGAACTCGCGCACATGATCGACGAGCATCAGGAGCATCACGAGCCCACGCAGGGCATCGATGGCGCCGATGCGAGTGCGCGGAACCGGAGTTGCGCCCGACGGAGAGACCATCAGAACCGCACGCTCAGCGTGCCGGTGAAGCGGCGCGGCGAGCCGGGATAGACCCGGAAGCGGTTGAGCGAACTCTCGTAATACTCGGTGTCGAACACGTTCTCGACGTTCAGCCCGAAGCGGAAGTTCTCGTAACGGTAATAGGCCAGGGCATCGACGGCGATGTAGGCCGGCAGCGCGAAGCTGTTGACCGCGTCCGCCGGCCGGTCGCCGACGCCGCGCACGCCGCCGCCGAGGCCGAGCCCCTTCCACGGACCGGTCTGCACTTCGTGGACCGCGAGCAGACTGCCCGAGTGCCGCGGCACGTTGATGAGCGGCGAGCCCACCGGCAGCACGTTGTCCTTGGTCACGACCGCGTCGGCATAGACGTAGCCCGCGAGAATCTTGATCTCCGGCGTGATCTGGCCGGCGGCCGTCAACTCGAAGCCCTCGCTGCGCACTCCGCCGGCAGCGAGCGAGAAGGCCGTGTTGTTGGGGTCGGGCGTCAGCACGTTCTCCCGGTCGACCCGGAAGGCGGTGGCGGTCAGCGCCAGGGCGCCGCCGTAGAGGTCGATCTTGCTCCCGACCTCGTAGCCGATGCCGGTCTCCGGCGCGAATGGCCCGGAAAGCGCCACGGCGGCGGCATCGGGCCCGATATTGGGCCGGAAGCTCGTGCCGACATTGGCGAAGAGCGCGAGTTCCGGGGTCGGCTGGTAGACGAGGCCCGCTCGCGGGGTCGCCGCGAAGTAGGTTTGATCGACCTGGGAGCGCTCAGTGCGCTCACGGAACGACTGCTCGAAGAAGTCGAAGCGCACCCCGACGAGCGCCTTCCATTCCGGGCTCAAGGCGATCTGGTCCTGCGCGTAGAGGGCGGTGTTGGTGATCCGCTCCAAGTTGTTGCGCGGGATGGTGAGCGGCGGCAGCGGCTGGCCGTAGCGCGGATCGTAGATGTCGATGGCGTAGGGGCTCGTGCGGAAGTTCGAGCGCAGGTAGAGCACGCGGCTGTCGGTGCTCTCGCGCTCGAAGCCGAGCAGCATCGTGTGGCCGATGCCGGCGGTGTCGAAGCGCCCGACCACCTCCGCTTGGCCGATCGCCGTGTCCCAGCGGTAGTCGCGGAAGTTGCGGTCCCGCGAGACGGTGCGGTTATCGGCGGCGATGGCGCGGATCTCGGCGGATTCGCCCTCCAGCGTACCGGTGTTGAAGTGGGTGGCGAGCCGCATCTGCCAGTCGGCGTTGAAGCGGTGATCGACCCGCACCTGCATGGTGTTGTTGGTCTGGTAGGTGCTTTGGCCCGGTTCGCCGAGGAAGCGCGAGATCGGCAGGATTCCGAGCCGCCCGTTGAGGGCGATGACGCCGCGATCGAACACGATGCGGTTGCGCAGGAACTCGGTCTCGACGGTGATCCGGGTGTCCGGCGTGATCTGCCAGCTCAGGACGGGCGCGACGAGCAATCGGTCGCTGTCCACGAAATCGCGAAAACTCCCCTGGGCACCGGCGGCGAGGTTGAAGCGGTAGAGGACCGTGCCCTCCTCGTTCAGCGCGCCGCCGGAATCGACCGTGCCGCGGAACTGCCCGAACGAGCCCCACAGCCCACCCATCTCGACGAAGCGCTCGACGGTGGGCTGCTTGGTGATGATGTTGACGAGCCCGCCCGGATCGCTGCGCCCGAACAAGCCGCCGCCGGGGCCCTTCAGAACCTCGATGCGCTCGACGTTCTGCGTATCCGGCGGGGGCGGCGTGCCGCGGTTCAGGGGAAAGCCGTTCTTGTAGATCTCGGAGGTGGTGACGCCGCGGATGGCGTAGCTGAACACCGAGAGGCCGCCGAAATTGTTCTGCTGCGCCACGCCCGGCGTGTAGTTGAAGACACGGTCGACGCGGGTGGCGGTCAGATCCGTGATGACCTCACGCGGCGCCACGGTGACGACCTGGGGCACGTCGCGCTGGGGCGTGTCGGTCTTCGTGCTGCTCACCGCGCGGTCGGCGCGGTAGCCCGGTGTCGGACCGATCAGGCCGACCGTGCCGGCCGCCGCCGTCCGGCCGTCGGGCGCGCCGTTCCCGACGCCCTGGCCACGCCCCTCCCCCTCGACCGCCAATTCCTCCAGGGTCACCGCTTCCTGCGCCCGCGCCTGCGGGCCGGGCAGGCCGGCGCAGAGCAGGGCGGCCAGCATCCAGTGCGGGCGCCGGACCGGCCTCGCAACATCGGTGGCATTCAGGCTCGTCCGAACTCTCACAGGGCGCGCTCTGGCTGTGCGGGCGCGAGCCGGAGCGGATGCCGAACTGCGAGCGCATGGATACGCGCTCGCCGCTCAGGCACGCCGCCGGAACACCCCGCCCGGGGGACATCGTCACGCCAAGGCAGGTCTCCTGGCTCACGGGTCCGCGCCTCCGTCCCAGCCTTCCCGGTGCGGTGCACCAATGACCATTCCTGACGGGGCTCACCGCTCACAGTTGCGGGGGCAGCTTCGGCTTCGCCCGGACGGGCTTACCGAATTCCCTCTTAGCCCCCGAACCTGCATCCGGGGGAACCTTGACCGCAGCAACTTCGCTGCGCCGCGATGCAGGGTCAACAGGCCGCCCGATGAGATGTAACAACATTACACAACTTGTGACCCATGAGGCACACTGCCCTGCGCGGCAAACCGGAACGCCGGTGCATCGATGCCCCGCGACACCACTCGACCCTAAAAATCGTGATCGAGCGTTTTTTAGCGGGCAGGGCTACGGTTTAGGCAAGATTAACCAAGATCCCGTTCAATACGGAAAGGCTTAAGGTTGATCATTCCCTAATCGGCAAAGCCATCTCGATCGTCATTCTGGCACAGTTAAGCCGGAAACGACGGCGGGAGGCCGTGTGGGATCCGCGTTGTCGAGTACCGCCCGCATGGACATCGCCGAGCTCGTCCAGAGTCGCTCCGCCCGGCCCGTCGTCCGCCGTCGACGCGGGCAGCCCCTTGCCGCCCTCGCGCTCACCGCCCTCGGCGGCCTGGCGCTGGCCGGCCTGCTGCAGCCGCAGAATGCCGAGGAGCCCTTGCCGACGGAGACCGTGCAGGTGTCCGATGACGCCGGACAGGCGGAGAAGGCGCCGGCCGCACCGAGCGCCCTGGCCTCGATGTTCGACCCCGCGCCGGTTCTCGACACCGCCACTCGGGGTTTCGTCCCACAGGCCCCGAAGGCAATCGCCGTCCGGACGCCGGCGGCGCCCGAGCCGGCCGTGACCCTGGCCGCCCTCCCCGCGGCTGCGATGGCCGAGGTGCCGCCCGCCGCCGCACCGCGCCCGGCCGCGCCGGTGGCCCGCGTCGCGCTCACCGTGCCCCTGCCGGTGCGGCGCCCTGAGGAGTTCCGCTACGAACCGCGGATGCAGACTGCCCGCGCCGCCTCGAACTGGATGGCCTCGACGGCGCGTGCCTCCACCGAGCCGACCCGCAGCGTGTTCAGCGCCGCGGTGACCGACGACCGCTCGTTCTTCGAGAAGATGTTCGACCTGCCCGGCTCCTCGTCGCCCGCACCGGCCTCGAACAAGGCGATGGCCTATGCCGGGCTCGACAGCGGCGCGGTCGATTCGGCCGCACGGCGGCGGGTCGTGCCGGGTCCGGTCTCCGAGCCGGGCGTGGCCGTCTACGACATCAGCGCCGCGACCGTGACCCTGCCGAACGGCGAGGTGCTGGAGGCCCATTCCGGCCTCGGCGTCGCTCAGGACAACCCGGACTACGTCCACGTCCGGATGCGCGGCGCCACCCCGCCCGGCGTCTACGACCTGCGGGAGCGCGAGGCCCTGTTCCACGGGGTGCGGGCGATCCGCCTCAACCCGGTCGGCGGTTCGGCCGCCATCCACGGCCGCGATGGCATCCTCGCTCACACCTACATGCTGGGCCCGAGCGGCGCCTCGAACGGCTGCGTCGTGTTCAAGAACTACACCCGCTTCCTCCAGGCCTACCTGCGCGGCGAGGTTCGGCGCATGGTCGTGGTGCCCGGCACCGCCCCCGGCGTCTTCGCCAACCGGCGCAGCACCACGCCGCGCCGTTCGGCCTCCGCGGATTGAAGGATCCCAAGGGGATCATTCCTTTGGCTGAGCGCCGGGGTGGAACCCCGGCCTCCCTTCAACCAGGGCTCTGGCCTGGAACTTATGAAAAGGAGCCGTCCTTTCGAAACCCCTGACGTCAGCCCTTCGTGACCGGCTTGATCTTGAGCTGGTCGATCGCCCAGCGCCACGTGCCGTCCGGCTGCCGGCGGGCCGACTCGACCGAGAGCGCACCGTTCGGCAGCCGCGCGAAGGTGAGCGCGAGGTCGCCGTTGCGGATCGCCGGCAGCGTCTCGGGCTCGGGAAAGTCCGACTTGCGGGCCAGCAGATCCGTGTAGAAGCGGCGGATCTCGTCGTGCCCACTCGCCACGATGTCGCCCGCGGCGACCACAGCCTGCGGCTCGTACAGGGCGACCAGCCCCTCGGCATCGCCGGCATTGGCCCGCTCGTGGAAGAGCCGGGCCAGATCCTCGGGCTCGCGCGCCACGTCCCTCTCGTTCTCGCTCATCGTTGCTCCTCCCTATTCGTGAGACGTGTCTATTTCAGGCGGTTACCCTGCCCGTCCCGCACCGCGACCGCCACCGGAACCCCGGCCTTGACGCTCTCGGATACGGTGCAGAACTGCTCGAACTGAGCGAGAACCCGGTCGAGCCGGTCCATCGACTCGGCCGATGCGCCAAGGGCGATGTCGACCTCGATCCCGACGAGGCGCAGGCGACCTTCCGCGTTGCGGGCCACCCGCCCGATCGCCTCGGCGCTCACGCCGCCGCCCTCCTGCCGGTACTTGCCGAGCGCGAAGGCGAGGCTCGCGCACAGGCAATTGCTGACGGCAGCGATCAGCACCTGCTCCGGCGAGGGACCGGTGCCGCCGCCGATCGGCTCCGGCTCGTCGGTCATGAGCGGCACGAAGGCTTCGCCGAACTCGATCCGGAACGCGTAGGCCTCGATCTGCCGGATCTTGATGCTGTGCTTGCCCGACATTCCGGCCTCCTTGCCTCCCTATCAACCGCCCCGCCGCGATCTCGTTCGAGCCGCGCGGTGCGCCTTGACCTGCTATTCGTATCTGGTATACCAGATGCCAATCGATGAGCCACCGCAAAGAGCGGCCTCGATCTGGGACACCCGGAATTCGGGAGACCTGGGAAGCCAAGGAGGCAACGCCTGCCATGACCGAACGCGGCATCCTCGACAGCCATTGTTCCTCTCCGCTCGCCGTGCGGCCTCTGGGCTAGCGGCGGCACAAAGGAGGCGACGGATGGCTCCATCGCAGACCTTCGACACATCCGGGCTGGTCGCGGCGATCGGCGATGCGGTGGTGATCTCGGACGCAGACGGACGGATCGTCACCTGGAATCCGGCTGCCGAGCGGATCTTCGGCTTCTCGGAGGCCGAGGCGCTGGGCGAGACGCTCGATCTCATCACCCCAGAGCGCCACCGCAAGCGCCACTGGGACGGCTACGCCAAGACGATGCGCACAGGCGAGACCCGCTACGGCACATCGCTGCTCAAGGTTCCGGCCCTGCATAAGGACGGACGGGCGCTCTCCATCGCCTTCACCGTCGCGCTGCTGCACGGCGCGGAGGGCGAGGTGACCGGCATCGCCGCGATCATCCGCGACGAGACCGAGCGCTTCCAGGAGGAGCGCGCCTTACGCCGCCGCGTCGCGGAATTGGAGGACGCTCTGGGCACACTGGTCTGCGCCTGAAGCGGACACAGCACACAGCAGACCTAAGTCATTCAGAGATATTGCCTAAAGCATTGTTTTCCAACTTTTCAACAACGCCAACTCACAACGAAGTCGAAAGAGGGAGAAAACCAAGATGACCCAGCCGCTCGACGGGATCAGAATCATCGATTTCACGCACGTCCAGGCCGGCCCCGCCTGCACCCAGCTCCTTGCGTGGTTCGGAGCCGACGTGATCAAGGTCGAGCGTCCGGGCTCCGGCGACGTGACGCGCACCCAGCTCCGCCACGTCGAGGACGCGGACGCGCTCTACTTCACGATGCTGAACTCCAACAAGCGCTCGCTGACGCTGGACACCAAGACCCAGCAGGGCAAGGAAGTCCTCGAGAAGCTGATCCAAGAGTCCGACGTGATGGTCGAGAATTTCGGCCCCGGCGCGCTCGATCGCATGGGCTTCACCTGGGCCCGCATCCAGGAGCTCAACCCGGGCATGATCCTCGCCTCGGTGAAGGGCTTCTCGGACGGCCACCACTACGAGGATCTGAAGGTCTACGAGAACGTGGCGCAGTGCGCGGGCGGTGCCGCCTCGACCACCGGCTTCTGGGATGGCCCGCCCACCGTGTCGGCCGCCGCGCTCGGCGACTCGAACACCGGCATGCACCTGGCCATCGGCATCCTCACGGCGCTGCACGCCAAGAACAAGACCGGCAAGGGCCAGAAGGTCGCCGTGTCGATGCAGGACTCGGTGATCAACCTCTGCCGCGTGAAGCTGCGCGACCAGCAGCGCCTCGACGCCATCGGCTACCTCGAAGAGTACCCGCAATACCCGCACGGCGAGTTCTCGGACGTGGTGCCGCGCGGCGGCAACGCGGGCGGCGGCGGCCAGCCGGGCTGGGTGCTCAAGTGCAAGGGCTGGCAGACCGATCCGAACGCCTACATCTACTTCACCATCCAGGGTCACGCCTGGGCGCCGATCTGCAAGGCGCTCGGCCGTGAGGAGTGGATCGACGATCCGGCCTACAACACGCCCCGCGCCCGCCAGGACAAGATCTTCGAGATCTTCGCGATCATCGAGGATTGGCTGGCCGACAAGACCAAGTTCGAGGCCGTCGACATCCTGCGCAAGTTCGACATCCCGTGCTCGCCGGTGCTGTCGATGAAGGAGATCGCCGCCGATCCGTCGCTGCGCGCCAGCGGCACCATCGTCGAGGTCCCGCATCCGAAGCTCGGCTCGTACCTGACCGTCGGAAGCCCGATCAAGTTCTCGGACCTGAAGGTCGACATCAAGGCTTCGCCCCTGCTCGGCGAGCACACCGACGAGGTCCTCGCCGGCCTCGGCTACTCGCCTGAGCAGATCGCCGCGATGCACGAGGCTCGCGCGGTCTGACGGGTAACGGCGGGCAGTCCCCCCGGACTGCCCGTACGGAGAGTGCCTCACAAGACTCCCGGTCGCGAACAGCTCTCGCTCTGGCGATGGCGGCGCAGCGGGAGTTTCGTGAGAGACACTGGATGGCCGGCCCCCTTCGGCCATGAATCTCCCGGGACGGGGCATCGCCCCGGGAGCGCTTGACCGGGCACGGTGCCCGGGTTTTTTCCTCCTCCGATGACTTTCCCGGGCCGACCCTGTCGGTCCGGTTTTTCCGTCTCGCGGCCCCGGCTGCCGCGACGCGCCTTCCCCTCGCCATGCGGCCGTGCCGCACTTGAGACCAGAACCGGGCTGCCGTCGCCGATCGCACCGAAGGGCGCCTCCGCCGACCTGCTCTTCGCGGCTCCCGCATGCCCACAGGCCTCGCCCGGCGCTGACAAGTGAGGTTGGGCGAGGCCCCGCACGGCTGCGCCGCGGACGCGATGACCACCGAGGTCGAGAGTCTGCACCCGGAGATGTCGCACGCCCAGATCGCGGTGCGCATGGCCCGGAGCGGCCACCCCACTCTACCCGTGGTCGAGCCGGAGGACGTCGGCGTCGAAGAACCCGGAGCCGCTGCCGGCGCAACGTCCTGAAAGGCGGCCGCCGGCTGTCGGAAAACACGATGTCCAGACAAGAGGATCGATCACGCGCCCGGATCGGATATCCGGGAGAGTGATCGAGGCAGGCCCGCGGCTCAGGCGAAGAAGTCGCCGAGGAAGAAATCGACGGCCTGGGCCACCACGTCCGGATTGTAGGCGTGCGGCCCGTCATACTCGACATAGGTCAGATCGTAGCCCGCCCCCCGCAGCAGCCGGGCGTGAGTCCGGGCGCTGCGGTCGATGCCGATCTGCTCGTCGCGCGTCCCGTGCGACATGAAGATTTTCGGCGCGCCCGCCTGCACCTGCACGGACAGGAAGCCCGCCGAGGACACGATGATGTGGCTGACCCGGTCGCCGTTGGTGAGGCCGAGCGAGAGCGCGTAGCTGCCCCCGTCCGAGTGCCCCGCGAAGGCGAGATGGCCGGGATCGATCAGGAAGCGGTCGGCGACCTCGGCAAGCGCCCGGTCGAGCCGCTCCCGGTCGGGGCCGTTGCCGGCAATCACCAGATCCCAGGTCGGATGGAGCGATTGCGGTGCGAGCAGCAGGAAGCCGCGCGACTTGGCATGACCCTCCAGCATCGGCAGGATCTTTTCGGCATGCCCGCCGCCGCCGTGGAACAGGACCACGAGAGGCGTCGGCAGACGCGCATCGATGTGTTCGGGCACGCAGAGGACGGCGTCGCGGGTCTCGAACAGGCCGAGTGCGTGGCGGCCGGGGGGAAGCGGCGGCTTGCTCGGCAGGCGCGGCAGGAAGGCGAGCCGGCCGGTCAGGCGCGGATCGATGGGAGCAGTCGGGTCGATCCCGGAGGCCATGGGACATCTCGCTGAGGGAGCCCACCCCGCTCCTCATGCTGAGGTACCCGCGAGAGCCGCCCTCGAAGCACGCCTGAACCGAGATCCCGGACGCCTCGGCGGGCGCGCGTCGGGTCAGGGTTGTGGCAGCGTCCGTGCGTGCTGCGAGGCTCCGCTTCGCTGCGCCCTCAGCATCAGGGAGGTGGGTGGTTACCGGGGCCGGAGCGCCGATCGGCAGCTCTGGCCGTGAAACGAGGAAGACCGCGGTGCCGGGGGCACCGCGGTCCTTTCAAGGCGCGAGGGCCTCGCCTTACTTCTTCTTTTTCAGCGTGCTCTGCGGGTTGAGGCTGCCGATGTTGCCGCTCTCGCTGCCGGCCTCCGGGTCGATGACCGCGTTGATGAGGGTCGGCTTGCCGGAATCCATCGCCTCGTCCACGGCCCGCTTCAGCTCGTCCGGCGTGGTGACGTTCACGCCGATGCCGCCGAAGGCTTCCATCATCTTATCGTAGCGGGAGTCCTTCACGAACACCGTCGTGCCGGGGTCGCGCCCGGTCGGGTCGATGTCCGTGCCGCGATAGATGCCGTTGTTGTTGAAGATCACGATGCAGACCGGCAGCTCGTAGCGGCAGATGGTCTCCACCTCCATGCCGGAGAAGCCGAAGGCCGAGTCGCCCTCGACCGCCAGCACCGGCTTGCCGGTCTCGACGGCTGCGGCGACCGCGAAGCCCATGCCGATGCCCATCACGCCCCAGGTGCCGACGTCCAGACGCTTGCGCGGCTGGTACATGTCGATGATGCCGCGGGCGAGGTCGAGGGTGTTGGCGCCCTCATTGACGAGGATCGCGTCGGGCCGCTCCTTGATGACAGTGCGCAGCGCGCCGAGCGCCGAGTGGAAGCACATCGGCGACGAGTTCTTCATCAGCTTCGGGGCCATCTTGGCGATGTTGGCCTCGCGCTTGGAGCGGATGGTCTCGAGCCAGTTCTGGGGCGCGCCCTTCCAATCCTTGCGGATGCCGTCGAGCAGCGCCTCGACGCAGGAGCCGATATCGCCGACGAGGGGGGCGGCGATCTCGACGTTCGAGTCCATCTCGCGCGGCTCAATGTCGATCTGGATGAAGCGCTTGGAGCCCGGCTCACCCCAGGTCTTGCCCTTACCGTGGGAGAGCAGCCAGTTGAGGCGGGCGCCCACCAGCACGACGACGTCGGAATCCTTGAGCGCGGTGGAGCGCGCCGCGCCCGCCGAGAGCGGGTGGGTGTCGGGCAGGAGGCCCTTGGCCATGCTCATCGGCACGTAGGGGATGCCGCTCTCCTCGACGAGCGCACGCACCGCCTCGTCGGCCTGGGCGTAGGCCGCGCCCTTGCCGAGGATGATCAGCGGACGCTCGGCCGACTTCAGGAGATCGAGGGCGCGGGTCACCGAGGCCGGGGCCGGGATCTGGGCCGGAGCCGGATCGATCACCTTCACCAGCGAGCGCGCGCCGAGATCGGCGTCGATGACCTGCGAGAAGAGCTTGGCGGGCAGATCGAGATAGACGCCGCCGGGGCGGCCGGACACCGCGGCTCGGATGGCGCGGGCGACACCGATGCCGATATCGGCGGCGTGCAGCACGCGGAAGGCGGCTTTGCACAGCGGCTTGGCGATGGCGAGCTGGTCCATCTCCTCGTAGTCGCCCTGCTGCAGATCGACGATCTCACGCTCGGAGGAGCCGGAGATCAGGATCATCGGGAAGCAGTTGGTGGTGGCGTTGGCCAGCGCGGTCAGGCCGTTGAGGAAGCCCGGCGCGGAGACCGTGAGGCAGATGCCGGGCTTCTTGGTGAGGAAGCCGGCGATCGCGGCGGCGTTGCCCGCGTTCTGCTCGTGGCGGAAGGAGATGACCCGCATGCCCTCGGCCTGGGCGAGACGCCCGAGATCGGTGATCGGGATGCCGGGCACGTTGTAGATCGTCTCGATCCCGTTGAGCTTGAGCGCGTCGATGACGAGGTGGAAGCCGTCCGTCAGCTCCGCCTCCTCGTGGGGCACGGCGCCCGCGGTGATCGCGTCGATGTTCTGGGCCTGGACGGTCATGCGGCGTTCTCCCTGATGATTGGATGTCGTGTCCCGCTCGGGGCCCGATGGCGTCGGGCCGATGCGGCGCGGTGCCTTAGCCGGTGTCTTGGCCGGCGCCTTGCGCAACGCCTCTCCCGGCGTGCGGACCGTGCAGCGGACGGCCGGTCTTGTTGCGACAGATCTGGCATACCAAATACCAAATGGCCGGTCAAACGGAACCAGCGCCTTTTCTCCCGCGTGTTGCGGGCGCCCGGCTGGCTCTTCCGTTGCCCCCTCCGGCAGCGGCGCGGACGGGACGCTGGCCCTCCATGAAGACACACGCCGAGCATCATCGCCGCGGCGCGTGTCTCGTCATACCCAATCCGGCCGATCCCTTCGGGATGGCGGATTTGGACTTCGCTCAACCGCCATATAGGCTTGCTGATACGGTCTCCGACCTGATCAAGCGGAGACCGTATCAATCGGGGCGGCCGGCCACCGATGCCCTCAGGCGAGCTTGACTGCCCGCGCCTCGTCCGCTCCGGCGATTTCCGCTTCCGCCGCGAGGTAGCGCCGCCGCATCGGCTTCAGAACGAAGACCGCGAGCGCGGCGGCCAGGATGTTCAGCCCGATGATGAGGCCGAACACCGCCGACCAGCCGTAATGCGCCGACAGGACGCTGGCGAAGGGAACGAGGAAGGCCGCGGTGCCCTTGGCGGTGTAGAGCAGACCGGCATTGCTGGCTGCATACTTCGAGCCGAAGGTATCACCGCAGGTCGCGGGGAACAGCGAGTAGATCTCCCCGAACACCCCGAAATACATCGCCGTGCACAGAACGAAGATGATCGGGTTGCGGCCGTAGCCCAGCAGCAGAATGCAGGCCGTCGCGGCGATGACGAAGGCGATGAACATCGTGTTCTCGCGGCCGATATTGTCGGACACCCAGCCGAAGAACGGCCGGCCGAACCCGTCGAAGATGCGGTCGAGTGAGATGGCCAGGGTGAGCGCGGCCATCTGCAGGCCGAACAGGTTCATCGTCACACCCGCGACCTTGAAGTCGTGGGCGATCGGAGCGATCTGCGCCGCCGCCATCAGGCCGCCGGAGGCGACCATCACGAACATCGCGTACATCGTCCAGAAGACGGGCGTGCGCACTGCCTCCTTCGGGCTGCGGTCGATCTTGGTCTGGGGCAGGCGCAGGTTCTTGCGCTGGATCGGCACGGCGACCGACGGCTTGCGCAGGAAGAGCGACAGCAGGAGGACGATGGCGCCCTGGCCGAGCCCGAAGACGAGAAACGCCCTCTGGTAGCCGCTCGCGGCGATCATGTTCGCGATCGGGATCACGGTGATGGCCGCGCCCGCGCCGAAGCCTGCCGCGGTTGCCCCCGCGGCGAGGCCGCGCCGGTCGGGAAACCATTTCAGGGCGTTGCCGACGCAGGTGCCGTAAACAGAGCCCGCCCCGATGCCGCCGATCACGGCCGCCGTGTAGAGCAGGAAGAGCGAGTCGGCGTAGGCGTTGAGCGTCCAGGACAGGGCGATCATGAGCCCGCCGAAGCCGACCACGAGGGTCGGGCCGTAGCGATCGACGAACCACGTCTCGATCGGCACCAGCCAGGTCTCGGTGGCAACGAAGATGGTGAAGGCGAACTGGATCGCCGTGCGGCCCCATTGGTGCTGCGCGTCGATCGGATCGACGAACAGGGTCCAGCCGTACTGAAGGTTGGCGATCATCGCCATGCACAGCACGCCGAAGGCAAGCTGCCACCACTTGGCGGACGGCGCATCCGAAGGCGTCTGTTGACGCGCGTGCTGCTCTGCCGGTTGGAAAACCATCCGGTATCTCCTTTTAGATTTCCGATGTTCCCCCGGGCGCCGCATTGAGCATGACGATGCCGGGCAGACACTCTGCCGAGGGGGATGGAGGTCAGGCGGGAAGGCTGCGGCACTCCGGCAGGCCGACGAGGGCGCCGATTTCGGCGCGTCTCGTTCGATCGACGGCCGAAGGTCCGCGGTGAGGACCCGTCGGCGCGCGCCGGGCAGTCAGGCCCGGTGCGCGTCGATGATCGTGGTCAGCCGGACGAACGGTCCGGAGGCGCCGTTCAGTGCGCCGTGGCCGTCTTCGGCTCGGTCGCCGCCGCCGCATCGCGCGTATAGGCCTGCCGCATCGGCTTGAGGACGAAGATCGCCATCAGGGCCGCGAGGATGTTGAGCGCGGCCGCCGCCAGGAACACCGCGTGCCAGCTCCCGGTCATGGTGGTGAGGATGCTGGTATAGGGCACGATCAGCGCCGCCGTGCCCTTGGCGGTGTAGAGCAGGCCGGCATTGGTGGCGGCGTATTTCGAGCCGAAGGTGTCGCCGCAGGTGGCAGGGAACAGCGAGTAGATCTCACCCCAGGCGAAGAACACGAGGCCGGTCAGGATCACGAACATGATCGGGTCCTGGCCGAACTGGCTCAGCATGTAGATGCCCACGCCCTCGATGCCGAAGGACAGGAACATCGTGTTCTCGCGGCCGATATGATCGGAGATCCAGCCGAAGAGCGGTCGGGTCACGCCGTTGAGCACCCGATCGATGGTGGCGGCGAAAGTCAGGGCCGGCAGGGTGATGCCGAACAGGCTGACGGGCACGTCGGCGATGTGGAAGTCCTTGGCGATCGGGCCGAGCTGCGCGGTCGCCATCAGGCCGCCGGCGGCCATCATCACGAACATCGCGTACATCACCCAGAAGATCGGGGTGCGGACCATCTCACCCGGCGAGAAGTCGCGCCGGCTCTGGCTGACGCGGGCGATTTCGGGCACCTGCCCCTTCTTCGGCGCCACCAGGAACAGGGCGATCAGCATCACCACGAGGCCCTGGCCGAGGCCGAACCAGAGGAAGGCCGACTCGTAGCTGTAATGGTGGATCACGGCCTGGATCGGCACCACGGTGAGCGCGGAGCCCGCGCCGAAGCCCATCGCAGTGAGGCCGGCGGCGAGGCCGCGACGGTCGGGAAACCACTTGAGCGAGTTGCCGACGCAGGTGCCGTAGACCGCGCCCGCTCCCGTGCCGCCGATGACGGCGCCGATATAGAGCATCGTCAGCGAGTCGGCGTAGGCGTTGACCACCCAGGCGAGCCCGCACATCAGGCCGCCGACGAGTGTCACGACCCGCGGGCCGTACTTGTCGACGAACCAGCCCTCGATCGGGACGAGCCAGGTCTCGGTGACGACGAAGAGGGTGAAGGCGACTTGGATCGCGGCGCGGTCCCAGCCGTGCCGCTCTTGGATCGGGTTGACGAAGAACGTCCACCCGTACTGCATGTTGGCGATCATGCACATGCAGACGATGCCGAACAGCAATTGCAGCCAACGGTTCGTAGGCGCTGAAGCGCCTGTCGTGGATAGATCGGTCATGGACGTATCTCCAGTGTACGCTCGATTTTCCGAGCTTTTTGGTCAGTTTTAGTCCTAAAATATTTTTGTAAAAATAGAAGTATTATTGCTTGATGCAGGCAGAAAGCGCGAACACTCGGTCAGCGCCGCAATGATCTTCTTGAAAGGCCGAAATGTTTTCGTGTGACACCTCCGCCAACGGGCTCTGCCGAATTCTGGACGATGGTCTTGCGCGAACGAGGGCCGGGGGCTCTGCGGGCCCCGTACCGAGAAGGGACGTGCTGCCGAGCTTGCTGCTCTGCCCCATGGCGTGAAGGCCGGTGGCTCGATCTTGCCAGCCGGTCCGGACGCGGCGGCACCATAATTCAAAATGTCGGATTGACAATAGGTATGCTGTATACCAGCCTGCATTCCAAGGCGGCCCCGGTCGAGAGGCATGCCGATGGAGGAGCGCCGTGTTTGGAACGATGCGCCGTGAGCCGGATGCCGCGGGTGTCCGCACCATTCACAGAGACCGCTCGGTGGCCGAGGCGGCGCAGCTTCTCGCCCAGCCGGGAACGGGTGCCCTCGTCGTCGTCGAGGGCGAGGCCGACGGGACGGTGACAGGTCTTCTCACGCAGCGCGACATCTTCCGTGCGGTGGCGGCCGACGGTCCCGAGATCTACAGCCGCAGCGTCTGGCTCATCACCGACCCCGATTTTCCCGCCGTCGATATCGGGGCCTCGGCGCAGGAGCGCCTGAAGACCTTCTGCGAGCGGAGGGTCGACCACATCGCCCTGATGGAGTCCTGCCGCATCCGCGCGATCCTGAGCATCTGGGATTGTGCCGGCCAAGAATTTGGCAAAGACATCGGCGCCAACATCGGCCAGGCGCGGGCCGCGGCGACTCCACAGGCATCACCGCATCCGTGAAGGCGCAAGGCCCCGCTTGCATGCGATGGTCGCCGCGCACGACGCATCGACACCGTAGACCGCATCCGATGGAGCGGGCACAAGGCATCGGGCGTTGTGCGAGAATGAACCGGAACCGGTCGGACAACATCTCCGAGAAAAGGCGCCCGCCATGGAAACCCCGATGAAACATCTGACCGTCGTCGAGTGTCCGATCGTCTTTCCGGGCGAGAACGAATTCGGCGTGTCGAGCATCGACATGCTGCCGCGCCTCGGTATCGCCGGCGGACTAGAGAGCCGCCACATCCGCGTTCTCGACGAGCGCATCATCGCCGTGTGTATCTGGCGCAGCTCGTTCTGCGCCAAGCTGTTCTTCGATGCCGCCTGGCACGAGCGGGCCGCGACCCTCTGGGGCGAGGCCTACCAGATCCGGTTCGAGGCGATCGAGAACGCCTCCGCCGCCTGATCGGCACAGACGGGCCGCGGCAGGGAGGGCCGGCGCGATGAACGAAGCGGCGTCGGCCCTCGCAGACATCGCCTCGCTGGCGGCGCCCGCGGATGCGCCGGCCTTCGATGCCTGGAATCCGGGGCTCGAACCCGGCCTGCCGCGGGCGATGCGCCCGTTCGCCACGCTGTTCCGTCCGGAAAACGTCTCCGTCAGTTACCCTGAGATTCTCGAACTCTCCGACTTGAGCGGCCTGCCCGCGACCCAGATCGCGCCCTTCCGGCCCGAGCGTCTCGCCGTCCACGAAGTGCTGATCCGGGTGATGGCCGACATCTCGGTGCCGGTCGGCGAGGTCTATGCCGATCTCGGCCTGAACTTCCGGCACATCGTCACCACCCTCCTACACGAAGGCGTGGCACAGCGCTTCGATGCGGTCGCGGCCGCGTACGAGGCCGTCCGCGTTGAGGCCGACACGATCCTGGACCGCGAGCTCTCAGCCCTGCTCGACGAGGCGCCCGCGCCGGTGCCCGAGCCGGCGTCCGGCTGGGGGCGGTGGCTTGCCCGCCTCGGTGCACGCGAACGCCCCTCTTCCCGGAGTGCCCCACCGGCCAGCGATGGCCAAGCCAGTCTCCTTGCTCGCCTCGACGCGCGGTGCGCCGCCGCCGGTGAAGCCGACACCCTGGAGAGCTCCGTCCGCGAGGCGCTCCGCACGGTGTTCGGCCACGTCATCGCCCGCCAGGGCATGCTGATCCGTGATCGGGCGCTGCTGCGGCGGCTCGCCGGGATCCTCGTCACCAACCGCTGCGGCAGTGACCGGATCGGCACGCTGATCGCGCCATGGATCGAGGCCGTCGCCGAGGCGCAGGGCTACCATCGGCCAGAGCCCCAGGCGCAGCCGGTGGTGATGACCGTCAAGGGTGCCTCGGCCTCGGGCAAGAGCACGATCCGGCCCTACCAGCGCGGTCTTGCGGAACGGATCGGTGCCTCCTGGCAGGATTTCGCCGTCATCACCCCCGACGTCTGGCGCAAGTTCCTGCTCGACTACGACAGCCTCGGCACCGCCCGCCGCTACGCCGGCCCGCTGACCGGCCACGAGGTCGAGATCGTCGATGCCAAGCTCGACCGCTACATCACCCGCAAGGCAGCCGACGGCCGCCTCTCGCACCTGCTGATCGACCGCTTCCGCTTCGACAGCTTCTCGACGGAGGCCGGCAGCGACGGCGCCGGCCAGCTCCTGACCCGGTTCGGCCACCGGGTCTTCCTGCAGTTCATGGTCACGCCGCCCGAGGAAACCGTGGAGCGGGCCTGGAAGCGGGGCGAGGAGTTCGGACGCTACAAGGCGGTGGAGGATCTGCTCGCGCACAATGTCGAGGCCTATACCGGCATGCCGCGGCTGTTCTTCAACTGGGTCCTGCGCCGCGACCGGCCGGTCTTCTTCGAATTTCTCGACAACAGCGTGCCCAAGGGCGCCCGTCCGCTCACCATCGCCTTCGGCACGAACGACACGATGACGATCCTCGACGCGAGAGCCCTGCTGGCGATCGAGCGCTACCGGCGGATCGACATTCGCGCCCGCAGCGCGGCCGAGGTCTATCGCGGCGTCGAAGAGACGCCTGAGGCGGATGCGGGCTTCCTGCGGGAGGTGTTGCGGCGGCTTGCCGTCGTGCGCTTCGCCGACCGCGAGACGGGCCGGGTCTTCGCGCGTTTCGAGCAAGGTCGGCTTCTCGGTCTCGACCGGGCGGGGCTGGCAGCCGCCCTCAACGAGGACGGGACGGCGCAGGCGCTCTCGGCGGTTGGCCTACGGGAACGGACCGGTGAAGCTCCGCCGCTCGACGAGAGGCTTTCCCCAACCGAGACATCGACGCTCGGTGCCTGGGGTCGCGACGTCGTTCAGACGATCCGCTGACCGCCGCGCCCGGTCTGTCGCGACATCCTCGGATCGCTGTCAGGCAAACTCCCTCACCGGGGCTGCTCGACCCTGCCCATCGCACCAGATCCCATGGCGGCGTTCGCGGGCAGGTGACGTCGGCCCGAATCTGGTATTTTGTACTTCATATCACGAAGAGTCGGGCTATCTTATGTGCACCGCACCATAGCCCATTGCCAGCGCGCATTGTCGGAGACCATCATGCTCGCCACTTGGCTCGCCGCGCTTCTCTTCTTCGGTGCCCTGCAGGCGCTGCTCGTCGTCAAGCTGGCCGACCGTCTGACCATCTCCGATGCAACGCCGGACAATCAGGCCGCCCGCGATGCCAAGGCGCGGCAGACCGCCGGCCGCTACGCCGACGCGGCTTGAATCGCGCCGAAAACGTCACGCGCAGCGACGCTTGCAGGAGTCGGCAAAGGGAACACGCCCGAACCACTCTCTGTCACGGCGAAGCCTGCATCCGAGCGCGGCGTCCCATCAAGGAACGCCTGTAGCTCGGCCTCGGAAACGTGTCCGAACGCCTCCACGAGATCGGCCAGGGCGTCGTCCAGAGCGTTCTCGGTCATCACCGCATCCTCCGGATGCCGATCCGGAGAGAGATCACATCCCCTGCTCAGGATCGAAACGTTCGCCTTGGTATTTGGCATACCAGAGGCTTGGAAATCAAGTTCCGATCCCGCGCCCAATCGCAAAATAAGACCGATCGCTACTCTGCGGCGATGCGGTGGACGCCGCCGACGGCGCCCGAACCGAGGATGTCGCCGATCTCGGCATCCGTGCAGCCGAGCACCTCGCGCAGGATCTCGTCCGTATGCTCGCCGAGGAGCGGCGCTCGGGTGACCTCGGTCGGGCTCGCCGAGAGTTTGATCGGATTGCCCACCGTCAGGTAGGCGCCGCGCGTCGGGTGGTCGACTTCCACCACCGTCCCGTTCGCTCGCAGCATCGGATCCTCGGCGATCTCCTTCATCGACAGGATCGGCCCGCACGGAATCTCGTAGGCGTTGAGGATCTCCATCGCCTCGAACTTGTCGTGCTTCATCGTCCAGGCTTCGATGCGCGTGAAGATCTCGTTGAGATGCGGAAGCCTCGCCTTCGGCGTGGCGTAGGCCGGATCGTCCTTCCAGTCCGGCTCGCCGATGATGTCGCAGATCGAGCCCCAGACCGCCCCTTGCGTGATGAAGTAGATGTAGGCGTTGGGATCCTGTTCCCAGCCCTTGCACTTCAGGATGCGGCCGGGCTGGCCGCCGCCGGAATCGTTGCCCGCCCGCGGCACCGCCTCGCCGAAGGGGACGCCCTCGCCGTACTGGCTGTATTCCATCAGCGGGCCATGGCCGAGACGCTGCTGGTCGCGCAGCTTCACCCGGCAGAGGTTGAGCACCCCGTCCTGCATCGCGCAGTCGACCCGCTGCCCCTGCCCCGTCTGGGTGCGCTGGTAGAGCGCCGTGACGATGCCGAGCGCAAGGTGCAGGCCGGTGCCGGAATCGCCGATCTGGGCGCCCGAGACCATCGGCACGCCGTCGCGCCAGCCGGTGGTGGAGGCCGCGCCCCCGACGCATTGGGCGACGTTCTCGTAGACCTTGCAATCTTGATAGCGACCGGGGCCGAAGCCCTTCACCGAGGCCAGGATCAGCCCCGGATTGGCGGTCTGGAGCTTCTCCCAGGTCAGCCCCATGCGGTCGAGCGCACCGGGGGCAAAGTTCTCGACCAGCACGTCGCACTCGGCAATCAGACGCCAAAGGATGGCATTACCCTTCGGGTTCTTGGCGTCGAGCGTGATCGAGCGCTTGTTGTGGTTCAGCATCGTGAAATAGAGGCTGTCCACACCGGGAAGGTCCTGCAGTTGCTGGCGCGTGGCATCGCCCGCGCCCGGCCGCTCGACCTTGATCACGTCGGCTCCGAACCAAGCGAGCAGTTGCGTGCAGGTCGGCCCCGACTGGACGTGGGTGAAGTCGAGGATCCGAACGCCTTCGAGCGCCTTGCCCATCGCAGGTCTCCTCCCCAGGAGAGTAGCCACTTGGTCTGCGCCCGTCAGCCGATGGCGTCGGCGGGAGCGCATGTCGAGAAGCCGGGCCGGTCTTGAGCACCGTGCACACCAGCCACCTCCGAGGGGAGGCTGCTCTGCGCCCAGCGAATGCCGAAGCTCTCGACTTCAAGGTTTCTTTCTGGCATACCAGATGCCAGACGTCAACGTTTGCGAGTTTCGGGATCTCGATCCGCGCGGGCTCGTGAGCAGAATCCGGAGGTATAAGCCGGGCGCATGGGTGCGGTCGGCTTGTCTTCCCCGAGGCGAGGCGCCATGCTCGAACGGCTCGATGCCCCATCTCCGGACCCGCATCCCCATCGGCATCAAGGTCGATCCGAAGCGATGGAAAATCTCTCGATCAAGCCGATCGTCCCGGCGACGAGCCTGAGAACGCTCGCCTACGAGGCGCTGAAATCCGCCATCACCAACATGGACATCTACGGCCAATCCGGAGATGTGCGGCTGGACGAACGCGGCCTTTCGCAGACGCTCGGCGTGAGCCGCACGCCGATCCGCGAGGCGCTGACGGTGCTGGAGCAGGAAGGGTTCGTGCGCAACGAGCCCCGGCGCGGCGTGTTCGTCGTCAAGAAGACGAAGCGCGAGATCGTCGGCATGATCCAGGCCTGGGCGGCGCTGGAGAGCATGGCGGCCCGGCTCGCCTGCACCGCCGCCTCGGACGAGGATCTGGCCTCCCTGCGCCGTTGCTTCCCCGAATTCTTCGACGGCAAGCCCTACGAGCATCTCGGTGAATACTCGGAAGCCAACATCCGCTTTCACCAGAAGATCATCTCGCTCGGCCACAGTGAGGTGATCAAGGATCTGACCAGCAATCTGCTGATGCACGTGCGCGGCATCCGCAATACGGCGCTCCGACAGGGCGACCGCGCCTCGAAGTCGATCGAGGAGCATGTGCAGATCATCGAGGCGCTGGAGGCCCGCGACGCGGAGCGCGCCGAACGACTCGTGCGCGACCACGGCCTGGGCCTCGCCGACCACGTCCAGCGCTACGGCAATCATCTCGACTGAGGTCTTCCCGCGCTCTGTCCGGCCCGGTGGGCGTGGCGAGGCCAGCGGCTTTCGCGACGCCTGACGCGGCCCAAACTCATCCGCCAGAGCGCTGAAACGCGCGCAATCGACCGCGCGCCTCACTTGAGAACTGCCCGCAAAAGCCGGCTGCGGCCTCGCCTGATCAGGCGAATACAGATCCCCGAGGCCGCCGAAGCCAGTCGACCGGCTCGGACGGCCGCGCTTTTCTGCGCGGGCTCGTGACGACGCGGCGGCATCTCCCCCTTCGTCACATTTATTCCTCCCCCTTTTCGTTTCCTGAAGGGTTCGTTCATCGGGCGTTCCTAGAGCACGGGCGATGGTGCGGGCGAAAGCCTAGCCATTGGACTGGTTCCTCAAGTCCTCCACGCCGCCGACTTCGGACAACGCCCTTGAAGATCGCCGTCATCGCCCATCTCAAGTTCCCGATCGGACAGCCCTATCTGGGCGGCCTCGAGATGCACACGCATCACTTGGCCGGCGCGCTGCGGGCGCGCGGTCACAGGGTGACCCTGTTCGCCTCCGAAGGCTCGGATCCGGCCCTGGTTCCCAACCCCGTCTGTCCGCCGACCGGCGACGCCCTGGGCGATCCGGTGGCCTGCGAGCGGATCGAGCGGGCCGAGCTTGCGGCCTACGAGCGCATCATGGAGGCGGTCGCCCGCGGCGGGTTCGACATCGTGCACAACAACAGCCTGCACGATCTGCCCCTGCGCGCGAGCCACACGCTCCCCGTGCCGATGACGACGGCGCTCCACACGCCGCCCTTCGAATCGCTGGCCGAGGGCGTCCGCGCGGCCAAGCCCGGCATGATCTTCGCCGCCGTCTCGCCGTCGCTGGCGCAGGAATGGCAGCCGCTCGTGCCGGATGCCCGCGTCATCGGCAACGGCATCGACCTCTCGACCTTCGCCTTCAGTCCGTTCGCCGACCCGGCCGCCTACGTGTTCTGGAGCGGGCGGATCGTGCCCGAGAAAGGCACGCATCTGGCCATCGACGCGGCCCGCGAGGCCGGGATGCGCCTGCGCTTTGCCGGCCCGAAGCCGAACCCGCGCTACTGGGACGAATGGATCGCCCCGCGGCTCGGGGAGGACGTCACCTATGTCGGTCATCTCTCTCATCGCGAGCTGGCGCATCAGCTCGGCGGCGCGCGGGCGGCCATCGTCTCGCCGCGCTGGGAGGAGCCGTTCGGCCTCGTCGTCGCCGAGGCGCTGGCCTGCGGCACGCCGGTCGCCGCCTTCGGCCGCGGCGCGATTCCCGATATCGTCGACCGCCTCTCCGGCGCTCTCGCCCCGGCCGACGACGTGGCGGCGCTCGCCCGCGCGATCCAGCGCGCCGTCACCCTCGAACGCCGCGCCTGCCGCCGCCGGGCCGAGACGCTCTACGACGCCGACGTGATGACCGACGGCTACGAGGAACTCTACCGCGAGGTGCTGGCCGGCGCGCCGGCCAACAGCACCCGCACCGCCCTGTTCGAACGCCCGGCGGCCTGAGCGCCATGTCCGCACGCCCCGGCCCGGCCGTCGTCTGCATCCCGGCCCGCAACGAGGCTGAGCGCCTTCCGCGCCTGCTGCGGGCGCTCGCTGCGCAGGACGGGTTCTCGGCGGACGCGCCCTTGAGGGTCGTGATCGTGGTGAACAACTGCACCGACGGCACGGTCGAGGCGGTGCGCGCCCTCGAAGGTTCGGGCGCGCTCTCCACCCTGGCATTGCGCCTGATCGCGGCGACCTTTCCGGCCGCCGAGGCCCATGTCGGCACCGCCCGCCGCCGTGCCCTCGATGCGGGCGCCGAGTGGCTGGAGAGCGAGGGGGCGCCCGATGGCGTGCTCCTCACCACCGATGCCGATGCGCGGCTCGCCCCCGGCTGGGTCGCGGCGAATCTGCGTGCCCTGGAGGAGGCGGAGATCGTCGGCGGCCGGCTGGTGATCGACGACGAGGGCAACGCGGATCCCGCGCTCGCCGCCTTCCACGCACGGGTCGAGCGCTACTGGTCGGGCGTGCGCGCCCTCGAAGACGCGCTCGATCCCCCGCCCCATGACCCCTCGCCGCGCCACGGCGACCACACGGGGGGAAGCCTCGCACTTTGCGCCTCGCTCTATCGCGCGGTCGGCGGCCTGCCGGCCCTGCCCCGCGGCGAGGACAACGCCCTAGTCGGTGCCGTGCAGCGGGCGGGTGGGCGTCTGCGCCACTGCCCCGACGTGGCGGTGCTCGTCTCAGCCCGCACCGCCGGCCGGGCCGAGGGCGGCATGGCGACCGAGATGCTGCGCCGCGCTCGCGTCGTGCGCGAGGGCGAGGCCTACCGCCTGCCTGTGGCGGCTCATTGGGAGCGGATCATCCTGCGCCGGGCCGCTCTGCGCCGCGCCTATCGCGAGGGCACCGCGCCCGCTGCCCTGCACGCGCTCGGATTCGATGCGGAGGACCTCGCCGCCATCGATCTGCCGGCCTGCCCTAACGACATCGCTTTCGTGGAGCGCGCCCATGCGCGCCTCGAGGCGCGGGACGGCCCCGCCCCGGAATGCGGCCTCGACGAGGCGCTTACAGCGCTCGACTCTCTCTGTGCGGCCCTGCGGCGCGACCGGGCGGCGTGAGGCCGGCCGGCGCCCGACACGAGATCGCCTCGGTCCCGACGCGCGTCATTGCGAGGCGAAGCCGAAGCAATCCAGGCCCTGACCTTTTCGGAGAGGGCGCGACCTGGAGCGCTTCGCTGACTCCTGCGATGACGGGGTCCGGCAAATTCCGGCATCATCGGCAGGATCTGTGTAAGGCGACCGCCGCTTGGAGCGGGACGCGTGGGGAACTGGCATGACTCGTCCGGTCGGCTACTACGTCCACCATCAGGGGGCCGGGCACCTTCAGCGGGCGATCGCGCTCGCGCGGGCGCTCGACGCGCTGGGGCGGCCCTGCACCCTGATGGGCAGCTTCAGTGGACTCGACATCGCGGGCGCACCCGGCCCCGTGCTCGACCTGCCCGACGACCGCCTGGATCGCAGCTTCGACGGGCAGGACGGCGCAGACCAGCGCCCCGAATGCTTCCACTACGTGCCGCTGAACCATCCCGGCATCCGCGCACGGATGGGCCGGATCGCGGCCTGGGCAGCGGAGAACGACCCGGCGCTGATCGTCGTCGACGTCTCGGCGGAGGTGGCCTTGCTCGCCCGGCTGCTATCAGTGCCGAGCCTCGTCGTGCGCCTGTCCGGCACTCGCACCGACCGGCCGCATCTGGAAGCCTTCCGGGCCGCTTCGCGCCTGCTCGCTCCGTTCCCCGAGGCGCTCGACGGTGGGCACGTGCCGGATTGGGTGCGCGAAAAGACGCTCTACAGTGGCTTTCTCGGCGGCGCGCCCGCACGGCTCGCGCCTGAGGAGGACGGACGCATCGTGGTGGTGTTCGGCCGCGGCGGCGAGGGCGGGCGGCTGGAGGCACTGATCGAGGCCGCTGAGGCGGTGCCGGAACGCGCGTGGCACGTGCTCGGGCCGGTCACCGGCACGGGGACAGCCCCGAAAAACCTGAACCTGCACGGCTGGGTCACGGATGTGCGCCCGCATCTCGCGCCCGCCGCCCTCGTGGTCGGGGGTGCGGGCGACGGGCTCGTCACCGCGGTGGCGGCCCTGGGCAAGCGCTTCCTCTGTCTGCCCGAGCCGCGCGCCTACGACGAGCAGGAGGCCAAGGCGCAGGCGCTGGAGCGGCTCGGCGCGGCGGTCGTCCATCGCGGTTGGCCGGAAACGACGGCATGGCCGCATCTCGTGACCAGAGGTCTTGGCCTCGACCCGGAGATCGTCCGGCGCCTCGCGGAGCCCGATGCGCTGGCGCAAACGGCCGGCGCGATCGAGGCGTTATGCCGGGACGCCGGCTGATACGGTCTCCGCTCGATCAGAGCGGGGAGCGGATCAGCAAGCCCGCGCGGCGCTTGAGCGAAGCCCAAATCCGCCATCCCGAAGGGATTAAACGGATTTGGTCTGAGCGGCGCTCACGCCCGTCAGATCGTCCGAATCGGCTCGAAAACGCCAGGCACCGGCGCGGGCCGATGCGTTCTCATTTGTCGTTCGTCGTTCCCGGGGAGGTCTCCCGTCCCGTGGTGCCGGGGCCCGATGCGCCACTCGTGCGCGGCTTGTCGGACAGCACGCCGGCGCCGTCGCGGGTGATGCCGCCGCTGCCCGGATTCGGATTGCTGCTCCTGGCCGTGCCGGTCTGATCGTTGACGCCGGCATTGCCGAAGCTGCCGGCCCGGCCGGCGCCGCCGCCCGTATCCTGGGCTGCGACCGGCCCGGCTGCGAGGATCACGACTCCGAGCACGACGGTGCCGAGCCATCGTCCGTTCATCGCGATCCTCCTCGTTGGTGCTCTCGATCGGCCGAGTCGGTCAGCGCTTCGGCGTGAAGGTCGGATCGCTGATGCGGCGCAAATTTTCCGGCGGGGTCGCTGCCTCGACGGCTTCGACCGACTCGATGCTCCCGCCGGAGATGGCGTCGAGCCGGTCGAAATCGGAGGCGATGCGTGCCGCTTGAGCCTGCCCACCTGGGTCCTCCTGCAGCACGCGCTGCAGGTCGGCAGGACGAGCGACGTCGAGCGGGCTGTCCTGCCCGAAATCCTGACCGTTGCGGTCGGCGTAAGCGTTGAATTCGCGAAGGGAATGGCGATCGGGCTTGCCGCGGCTCTCGTCCATGGCTTTTCTCCTGATGCGAAACGGATCCGTCCGCTCGATGTCGGCTCGACGCGCCGCCTCAATGGGAGCGGTCGGTGCGGTCGGGGGCGTTGCCCATGGTGCTGTGGGTGTGGTGCGCATCGCGCTCGCCGCCGCCCCCGGACACGCCGGATTTGGAATGGTTGGTCGGGCTGCCCGGCGTCGGCCCGTGATCGGGCTCGACATAGGGCTTCGAGCGGTCCTGATGGCTGCTGCCCGGCCCGCCGTGATGGCGGTTGGTGTTGGGATGCTTCGAGGAAGTGCTCATTCAGCGATCCTGCTGGTAGCCCTGATGGGTGGTGTTGACCTTCGAGTTGCCGGCCTGGCCGATCTTGTCCGGATCCTTCGTCTGTGAAGAGGCCTGGCCCTGAACAGGGGCGGTCTCGGGCGCGCTGCCCGGCCCTTTGTCTGACCGGTTGGCGGGCGGAACGGGCGGAGGCTTGGTGCTCATTGAAACTCCGGGGTTCGCGTGTCGGCGACGATGCCTGAAGAACCGGCCAGCGCCCGAAGAGTTCGGATTGATCATTGAAACTTTTCAGCCAAGCCTTCGATCAAGACCTCGGCTCTTTCGCTGTTACACCAGATATTTCCAAGACATAGGCGATGCGCCATGCGCACGCACGGGACGAAAATGCTTCTCGATGTGACTGCGTGTGCTTTCAAGGAACATCGTCCCCGAGAGAGCTACAGCCCCAAACCTGCGAGACGGCACCGGCCGGAGCCAGCTGCTCTCGGATCGTCGTCTCCGGCTTGAACCGCGAGCCGATCCGATCGGTTTCGCAGCACACCCGGCGGCACGGCCGTCGGTGCGAGGAGGGAGCCGAAGATGGCTATGGCACGAGACGGCGAAGACCGGGCCGAGGGATTTGCCGGGGAGAGCGTGGCCGGCTCCCACGGACATCCGAGCCTGAGCAGCCCGGACCACGCGGAGGCCGGCGACGGCAGCCCGAGCCACCGCAGCCTGACGGGCGGGACATCGCCGCGGCCTGCCAGGAGTGAGACGACCGAGAATGACGAGGCGAGCGGGACGGTACCGGCCGATCCGGCCTCCGGCAGCCGGTGAGGCGCTTTTCCTGCGCTCAGAACGGCCGATCCGACGGGACGCGGGCGGCGGCGATTTCTTCCGGGCTCGGGCCGCGCAGGAGGGTGATGTCGGGCTCGCAGCTTGCGCCGATCAGGCCGAGCCGCGCGAAGGCGTCGAGCCAGCCGTCCATCGGCCAGAGGCCGTGCCGGGCGCGGAAGCGGCGGGCGTTGCGGACGATGTCGGCGAAGTGCTGCAGCGGCGGGTCGCAGGAGAGGTGGTGCTGGTGGAAGGCCGGCGGCGCGCCCGCCAGCAGCACCGGCACGCCGATCTCCGCGGCGCGGAAGGCGAGATCGGTGTCCTCGGCGCCGTAGCCGTCATAGCCCTCGTCAAAGCCGCCGAGCCGGTCGTAGGTCGTGGCCCGCACCGCGAAGGCAAGCGACCAGAACAGGCCGGGATTACGGGTTTCCCTCACGCCGCTGTCCGGAAAGTCCCGCGCCGGGTGAAGGATGCCGGCCCGCAACAGGTCGGCCTCCTGCCAGCCGTCGCGGACGGCCCCGGCAGGCAGGTAGCGGATCGGCCCGCAGACGAGGCCGTCATGGGCCGCCGCTGCCGCGGCGAGGGTCGGGACGAGGCCCTGGGAGGGAATGCAGTCGACGTCGAGGAAGACGAGGATGTCGCCGGAGGCCGCCGCCCGGCCGGCATTGCGCGCGGCGGCGAGCGGCAGGCCGGCGCTCGGGAAACCGATTCGCCGCAGCGGAAACGGCGTCTCCGGCAGCGGCTCGGGCGCGCGACCCATCTCGACCACGATGCACTCCATCGGGGCCGGGCCGCGGGCGAGCCCCTCGATCAGGCGCGCGAGATGGGCATCGCGCCCCTTGTTGAGCGTGACGACGCTGGTGGTGCTCACGGGGTTTCCAGTCCGGCCAAGCTGTCAGGTCGCGCCCGTCCTGCCAGCCTCAACCTGAAACGCCGATGAAGGGAATCAGCCGAGAGCGATGTACCACTCGTGCGAGCCGCAGAGCCGGTCGATCATTGCCGGCTGCAATTGGAAACCGGAGGGATCGTCCTCGATCAGGCCGGAGACTTGAGAGGCATGCGCCTCCACTGCCCGGCGCTTGGCCGCGCGCTCGGCCTCCACGACAAGCCGAAATCCTCCCGGCGCCGGCCCGACCTCGCGCTCCGGCGGTAGGGTCCAGCCCCAGACCGGGTAGGCGTAGGCGGCGATGCCGGGAAGTCGGGCGCGGGCGAGATCGACGATGGCGGCGGATGCCGTATGGTCGCAATGAGGATCGTGCCGCCACGTCACGAACAGGGCGCGGGCGCCTGCCGCGCGAGCGATCTCGGCGACCTTGTCCGCTGCCACCTCGGCCTCCGCGCCCTCGCTCGGCACGCCGCCATCGGGCAGGCGCAGGAAGTGGACATGCTCCGCACCGAGCCCGAGTTCGGCCATGGCCCGCACGGTCTCGGCCTCGCGCAAGCTCCGCAGGCGGTCGTGCGGATAGGCCTTGGAGTTCGGGTGCGAACCGCAGCCGTTGCTGACGATGACGACGCGGACAGAGCGTCCCTCTCTCACGGCCTGCACGATCAGCCCACCGCAGCCGAGGCTCTCGTCGTCCGGATGCGGCGCGACGACGACGAGGCCGCCCCCATCCGGCACGAGGGTCGCGAGGTCGGCGACGGGCAGGGCCTTCACGGCCTCAAGGAAGGCGTCGGCGCGCATGGCGGCTCCTGGGTTCGAAACGTGGAACGGGCTCGAAAGCTCATCGCGTCGGCGACCGCTATCGACCCGACCGCGCCGGAGCAACCGGCAATCGGCAATCGGCAAGCAGGCCATGGTCACGGTAAGCTTGTCACGGCTCCGGCAGCAGCGCCTCCGTCCGGCCCCGCAGGGCCTGGATGCTGCGGTAGCCGACCGAGGCGGCCACTTGGCGCGGGGGCACGCCGTCGGCGGCGAGCGCCAGGGCCCGCACGACGCGAGCCCTCGCCCGCCACTGCCCAAAGGTGAGGCCCGTCTCGCGGCGGAACCCGCGCGTCAGGGTGCGGCGGCTCAGGCCGGCGCGGTCGGCCCAGGCGTCGAGATCGAAGGCCGTGGAGGGCGCGTCGATGAGGCCGAGGCAGATCCGGCGCAGCCGCGCGTCGCTGGGCAGCGGCAGGGTGAGCTTGGTCTCTGGCGCCCGGCGGATCTCGTCGAGGACGAGCGCGGCGAGGTGGCCGCCGCGCCCGGCCTCGTCGTAGAGCACGGGCTCGCGCGTCAGGGCGGCGAGCGCGGCGGCGAGCAGGGGCGAGACCTCGATGACGCAGGCCCGGCCGGGAAAGCCGGCAATCGCCTCGACCGCGAGATAGGCCGAGCACATCGCGACCGCGCCGTGCATCGCCACCGCGTGGGGCAGCCGCGGCGGGATCCAGAGGGCATGCCCTTCCGGCACGACCCAGGTCCCGTCCTCGGCGCTCGCCATCATCAGGCCGGAGGTGGCGTAGAGGAGCTGCGCTCGCGGGTGAAAATGCCGCTCCGTGCGGCTGCTCGCGGCGAAGGTCTTGGGCATCACCGCGACCGCACGCGGAACGTCCTGATAATCCTCGGCCCGGATCGAACGCATGATCGAAGGCATGCCGACGCCCTGCCCCTTTTGGCCCGATTGCGTACACCTTCGGCCCGACGGCGTGCAACGGGTCAGGTAGGAGAGGCAGGCTTGTACCAAGCCGCACGCAACCCTGCGGACGCCCGCCGCGCGGGCCAGCGGCGATGAGGCATCATCGTCGCTGGGGATGCCGGAGATACCCGCCCGATGGATGCCGAGACCCTGTCCCGCCGCACCCTGCGCTTCGTCAACGTGGCGCACGGCCTCGACCATTTCGTGCTGCTGATCTACCCGACCGCCGTCCTTGCCATCGCCGCGCAGACGGGCCTGAGCTACGGCGAGCTGATCGGGCTGGCGACCGGCGCCTTCGTCGCCTTCGGGCTCTGCTCGCTGCCGATGGGCTGGCTCGCCGACCGGTTCGGCCGGCGCAACCTTCTGGCGGTCTTCTTCTTCGGCTACGGCCTGTCCTGCCTCGGCGTGGCGAGCGCGGCGAGCCCGACCGGCTTCGCGGTCTGGCTCTGCGTGCTGGGGCTGGCCTCGGCGATCTACCATCCGGTCGGCTCGACCATGCTGGTCACCCATGCCCGCCGCCTCGGGCGCGACCTCGGCGTGAACGGGGTGTGGGGGAATGCCGGCGCGGCCACCGCCTCAGGTGTCACGGCCCTGCTCGCGGCCGGCCTCGGCTGGCAGGCGGCCTTCATCGTGCCGGGCCTGTTCTGCCTCACTGTGGGCGCCGCCTTCCTCGCCATGGTGCCCGGCGACGGCGAGGCCGGAGGCGGCAAGACCGGGGGCGCCCCACTCATCCCGGTTGCGCGGCCGCGTCCCCTCCTCGTCGTGTTCGCCTTCGCCATCATCGCGGGCGGGATGACCTTCAACATCACCACCATCGCCCTGCCGAAGGTCGTGGATGAGCGGGTCGGCGCAGGCCTCCCGCTCGCCCTGATCGGATCGGTGGCGACCCTCGTCTTCGCCTTCGGTGCCCTGACTCAGCTCGCAATGGGGCGGCTGATCGACCGCTACAGCCTGCCGATCCTGTTCCTGTCCCTCTCCGTCCTGCAGCCGCTCGGCCTGGGATTGGCGGCGGCGAGCACGGGCCTGCCGCTGCTCGCCGGCCTCGTGCTGACGATGGCCGCGCTCTACGGGCAGGTCGTCATCAACGACGCCATGGTGGCTCGCTACGTGCCCGCCGCCTACCGGGCCCGGGCCTACAGCGTGCGCTACTTCCTCGGCTTCACCGTCAGCGGATTCGTGGTGCCGATGATCGCCGTGCTGCACGATCGCGGCGGGTTCGGGCTGGTGCTCGGGATCGCGGCGGGTTTCGGCGCCGTCATCGTCGCGGCGGCGCTGGGCTTCTTCGCACTCACCCGCGGACCAGCCCCGCGCCCGCTCGTTCCCGCGGAGTAACGGAGCGGCCTGCCAAGTGGACGGCGGCGGCTCCGACGCCGGCCGGTCTCATTCCGTGCGGGCGGCCAGATACCGCGAAAACCCCTTGGCGCGCAGGTCGCAGGCCGGGCAGGTGCCGCAGCCGTAGCCCCACTCATGGCGCGCGCCCCGCTCGCCGAGATAGCAGGTGTGGCTCTCCTCGACGACGAGATCCACCAGCGCCCGCCCGCCGAGGCTTTCGGCGAGCGCCCAGGTCTGCGCTTTGTCGATCCACATCAGGGGCGTGTGCAGCACGAAGCGGCGTTCCATCCCGAGATTGAGCGCGACCTGCATCGCCTTGATCGTATCGTCGCGACAATCGGGATAGCCCGAGTAATCGGTCTCGCACATGCCGCCGACGATGTGGCGCAGGCCCCGACGGTAGGCGAGCGCGGCGGCGAAGGTGAGGAAGACGAGGTTGCGGCCCGGAACGAAGGTGTTGGGCAATCCGTCCCGAGCCAGAGCGATTTCGCTGTCGCGAGTGAGCGCCGTGTCGGAGATGTCGCCCAGCGCCGCGAGCGAGAGCGTGTGATCGGGCCCGAGCCGGCGGGCCCAGGCCGGATCGAGGCTGGCCAAACCCTGGCGCAAGCCCTCGCGCCGGTCGAGTTCGACCCGGTGGCGCTGGCCGTAATCGAAGCCGAGCGTCTCCACCTGCGGGAAGCGGTCGAGGGCCCAGGCGAGACAGGTCGCCGAATCCTGGCCGCCGGAGAACAGCACCAGCGCACCCTCCCCCTGCACCGTCGGCGCAGGGTCCGCAGCCTCCGGCATCGTCGTCACGTGCCCTCGTACTCGGCCCAGGAATAGGGCGTCTCGAAGATCCGCACGCTGGCAAGCCCCGGAATCGACGGCTTGGCGCGGTGCCAGATCCAGGCTGCGATATGCTCGGCGGTGGGGTTCTCCAGTCCCTCGATCTCGTTGAGGCAGTGGTGGTCGAGCCGGTCCAGCAGGGGCGCGAAGGCGCTCTCGATGTCGTAGAAATCGACTACCCAGCCGCTCGTCGGATCGACCTCGCCCGCCACCGTCAGCTCCACGCGGTAGGAATGCCCGTGCATGCGGTGGCAGCGGTGGGTCTCGGGCACGTTCGGCAGGCGGTGGGCCGCCTCGAAGGTGAAGGCCTGGGTGATCTTCATCGCGGGATCTTCACGGGGTCCGGAACAGTCCCGCCGCGGACGGCGCAGCGGGTTGACGGCGGCCGGTGGGCGCACCGAGATCGTGGATATGTCACCACATCGGCCGAAATGCACCCTCTATCCGGTCCCTCGCGTTGCGATAGAGCATCGTCGCAAAAGGTGGCCGCCGGCTTTCGGGAGAAGACGCCGCAAGTGCAAAAGGATGGAGCATCGTGCGGGATCGGATATCCAGCACGATGCGCGAGCGATGTCGCTCACGCCGCGACATTCGCCTCGGCGGGCGCCATCGCGACGAAGGCGATCAAACCGATCAGAACCATGATCGGCAACGCGATGCAGCCGAAGGCGAGATGGGCGATCCCGAAGGCTCCGCACAGGGCGCCCGCAGCGAAGGTCACGATGGCCGGCAGCACCCGCAGCAACCGCGCGCGCGCCGGGGCGGCGTTTCCGGACGGTTTGAGAACGAGATCCATTGCGTCGATGACGGCTTGACTCACGCTCACGGTCATCACCGTCGTCGGAGCCAGATGGCCGAGCGAGAGCCGGCCGATCGCGTTCTGCACGCCCATGGCCGCGACGGCGAGCATGCCCACGATCAGGGCCGGGGCACCGTCCGGCGCGTCGAGCGGCAACGCCAAGGTGCCGCACAGGCCGAAGCCCGCGAGCAGGGCGGCCTCCGCGGCGAGCAGCCAGGGCAGCGGATCGGTACCGCGCCGCTCCAGGAACAGTGCGAGGAGGCGGGTCGCCGCCACCGCCCCCATGAAGACGGGCAAGGCCAGGACCTTCGCCAGCACGCCGGCCGAACTCGCGACCAACTCGGCGCCGATCAGGACGAAGTTTCCGGTGACATGGGCCGTGAACAGGCCCGCCAGCGCGATGAAGGCCGCGGCATCGATGAAGCCGGCCACGAAGGCGAGGGCCGCTCCGGCGGACGTGCCGCCACCCGAGATCTGCGACTTCACGAGAGCTTCCTGGATTGATCGGCGTTGAACGCGTTTCGACGCACGAGAGCGGTGCCCGCCCGATTGCGTCAGGCTGGCCGCTCACGATCCTTGTGTTGTCGCGCGCGCTCTCGACGAACCGGCATCCGCTTCGTCGGAGGGCGCTCTAATCCCGGGGCGAATCGACGATCACGGTGACCGGCGCCCGAGGATTGGCAAAGTAATCCGGCCATCGATCGCAAAGGACCATGATCACAGTCACCAGCAGGACGGTCGCCAGAAGGAAGGCGAGCGCTTCCGTGACCTGATGCGCCCATCGGCCGAAGGCCGGGATCGCGACGAATCCGCCGATGAAGATCATGGTTATGGCAAGGGGAGCGGTCATCGGAGGAAACCTGGCGCTGATGATGGACTGCCGGTTCGATCTGGACCTTAAGCCTGCCGGGCTCCAGAGCCATAGGGATATCGGCTATCACGAACCATGATAAGCAACCTGAACGTCGATCAGATCCGCTCGTTCCTGGCCGTGGTTGAGAGCGGGAGCTTCACGGCCGCTGCGCAGATGCTCGGGGTGCGGCAATCCACGGTCAGCGGGCATATCGCGCGGCTGGAACAGGCGCTGGACCGTTCACTCCTCATGCGCGACACCCATCGGGTCGCGCCGACCCCGGATGGCCAAGCCATGATCGGCTTCGCGCGCGAGGTCGTGGAAGCGCACGATCGGCTTCGCGCCTTCTTCTCGCCGGGCGGCCTGCGCGGCCGCATCCGCCTCGGCGTCTCCGAAGACTACACGCTCTCGGCCCTGGCTCAGGTTCTGGCGCGATTTGCCGAGCGCCACCCTTCGGTGGACCTGCAGCTGACGGTCGGGCTCAGCCGGGCCCTCTACCAGGGCTATGATGCGGGCGAACTGGATGTGATCTTCTGCAAGCGCCGACGCGGCGATCCGCGCGGCGAACTGGCCTGGGCGGACGAGCTGATCTGGGCCGGCAGACCGGGCTTGGTTCCCGATCCGTCGCTGGCCTTGCCCCTGGTCCTCTATCCGCCGCCTTCGATCACGCGCACCCTGGCCCTCGATGCCCTCGAAGCTGCGGGCCGTTCCTGGCGGATCGCCTGCACCAGCGGCAGCCTGATGGGGCTGCGCGCGGCCGTCGAGGCGGGTCTGGGCATCGCGCCGCACTCGGCCAGGGTGATGCCGGCGGGACTGGCGCCGATCCCGGAGGCGGCCGGCCTGCCGCCGATCGGCGAGGTGGAGTTCGTGGTGCTCGGCTCAGGCCGTCAGCATGCCGTCGCGACGGCGCTGCAGGAGACGCTTCTCGCAAGCACGGCGGAGCTTCAGGCCGCCCCTGAAGGGTGAGCCTCCTGCGGTCGAGCACCGCAGCCGCACGTCGCCCACCGAGCACGGGGCGCCCGATTCGTCGGAGGGCTCGGGGCGCGGATCGATGACGAGGACGATGCCGGGAAGCGGACCGTCCACGCATCGAAGAAGAGCCGAAAGCAAGCGTCGCGTCGCCGCCTGCGCGAGATTGCCCCTACCGTTCACGGATCGGCCGCAGCGGACCGTTGAAGGGGCCCGGCTTCATGCCGTGTTCGCGGGCGCGCGCACCGATCAGCGCTTGGCCGCCCAGCAGAGAGGCGATGGGCGCCGACTGCATCTCGACGCTGTTGAGAGCCTGCCCGATCTGCCGCCCCTCCCACCAAAGCTCGGCGAAGAGAACGGCGAGGAGTCCGAGCAGCCCCCAGGTCGTGAGATCCCAGCCGAGGATGTAGACGCCGTAGGGCGGCGACAGGGCGGTTCCGAGATACGACAGGCCGATCGCCGCCGCGAAGCCGAGGACGAGGATCAGGGGCAGGCGGATCATCAGGCGCCGATAGTGGCGCAGGGCGAGGTTGAGGTCCTCGACGGAGGAGTGATCGAGCCCAAGCGCCGGGGAATTTGGCAGCGTGGAATCAGGCGTCATCGGGCGTCCTTTGGCCGTAGGGGCGCCGGCCGGGGCCGGCCGCGCTGGCGCGCGAACGTGGTCGAGGCGGAGAAGAGATGCAACCGCCGGCCGCATCGGCTCGGCCGGTCCGCCATCATCGTCTGCGCGACCCGGACGGGGCCGTCACGGAATCCCGATGATCTTGTGCGTCTGGAGCGAGAGCCGCCAGCGGGCATTCGCCCGGCAATAGGCCACCGCCGCCGCGGTGTGGGCGGCGGCCTCCGGCCCGTCCATCGGCTGCAGGAAATGATGCCGGAAGGGCAGATCCGAAAAACGCTCCGGCGCGGCCTCGGCCTCCGCCTGCGGGAAGACCAGCTTCAACTCGTCGCCCGAGGTCTGGACCAGCGGGTTGCCGGCCTTGGGGCTCACGCAGATCCAGTCGATGCCGGGCGGGGCGGGCAGCGTCCCGTTGGTCTCCACCGCCACCTCGAAGCCGCGGGCATGGGCAGCGGCAATCAACGCCGCGTCGAGCTGCAGCAACGGCTCGCCGCCGGTGAAGACGACGTAGCGGTTGGCCGTCCCCCCGGCCCAAGTCGCGGCGATGGCCTCCGCCAGGGCTTCCGCCGAGGCAAAGCGTCCGCCGCCCTCCCCGTCCATGCCGACGAAATCGGTGTCGCAGAAGCGACAGGCGGCGCCCGCCCGGTCCTCCTCGCGGCCGGACCAGAGATTGCAGCCGGAAAACCGGCAGAACACCGCCGCGCGCCCGGCCTGGGCGCCCTCGCCCTGAAGTGTGTGGAACAGTTCCTTGACCGCGTAGGACATCGTCGCGCTTTTCTGCCAGGGCTTGCCCTTACCCTCGCGAGGCCCGGAAGACCAAGCGGCGCACGATTTCGCGGAACGCAACCCCGGCCAGCAGCTTAACCGTGGGCAAAACCCCTTGGTCTGCCATGCTCTCGCCACGGAGGGCACGTTGATGAACGGGTCTCCTCGATCCGACGCGTTCCGGACGCATCCCTCGCGAACGTCCGGGGCCGGCAACGGAAATCCTGTTCCGCGGCGTCCTGCGCCCTCACACCCTTTCGAGATTGGCCCGATGGTGAACCGTGTTTGGGGACGGCTGATCGGCTCGCTCACCGCCCTCGGCCTGATGGCCGGGGCGGCCTCGGCGGTGACGGCGCCGATCCTCGTCGTCGACGCCGATTCCGGCAAGGTGCTCTACAGCCAGGGCGCGACCGACCCCTGGTATCCGGCCTCGGTCACCAAGCTGATGACGGCCTACGTCGCCCTCGATATGGTGCGCCAGGGCAAGGTCTCCCTCGACACGCTGCTGACGATCTCACCGGCCGCCGCCGCCGAGCCGCCCTCGAAGATGGGCTTCAAGCCGGGCACGCAGATCACCCTCGACAACGCCCTCAAGATCATCATGGTCAAGTCGGCCAACGACGTGTCCTGGGCGATCGGCGAGGGTCTCGGCGGCTCCGTCGAGGGCTTTTCCGACATGATGAACGAGACCGCGCACCGGATCGGCATGCGCGAGAGCCGCTGGTACAACCCCAATGGCCTGCCCGAGCCGCGGCAATGGACCAGCGCCCGCGACATGGCGATCCTCGCCCGCGCGCTGATGCGCGACTTCCCCAACCAGCAGGCCCTGTTCTCGATCTCGGCGATCCAGTTCGGCAAGTCGGTGATGGCCAACCATAACGGCCTGCTCGGGCGTTATCCCGGCGCCGACGGCATGAAGACCGGCTTCATCTGCTCGGGCGGCTTCAATGTGGTGGCGACCGCGACCCGCGGCGGCCGGCGCATCATCGCCGTGGTGATGGGCCAGCCGAGCGCCCGCGAGCGCGACATCAAGGCCGCCGACCTGTTCGATTACGGCTTCGCCCAGACGGCGGGCTGGACCGCGCCGACGCTCGAATCGCTGCCGGCCTCCAGCGTCGCCACCCCGCCGGACATGCGCCCCTACATCTGCGACAAGCGCAAGCCGATGCCGGTGGACGAGGGGCCCGGCGCCCTGACCGCGAGCGGACCCGGCGCCGATAGCGCGGCGACCCGGCTCCTCGGCTCGGCCACGCCCGACGCGGCCAACCTCGCCTTCGCCGCACTCGGCAACGCCAATGTCCGCGGGCGCACCCTGCCACCGCGGGCGCCGCTGCAGCCGATCCCGGTCTGGATCGGCAGCAGCCCCACCGAGGGCGCGATGGCGCTCGCCCGCGAGGAGCAGGAGGCGCAAGCCGCCAAGCAGGCGGCCCGGCAGGCCGCGCTGGAAGCGGCCCAGCGCAAGCGCGCCGAGGCCAAGGCCGCCAAGGACGCGGCCAAGCAGGCGGCCTCCGAGAAGGCCGCCAAGGCCCGCGCCGCCGCGGTGACGGCGCCGAAGCCGGCCGTGAAGTCCGCCGGCAAGGACAAGGGGGTGCCGGCCGCGACCAGCGCCTACACCTCGGTCGAGGCCGCGCCGAAGGGGGCCGCGAAACCGGCCCACAAGCCCGCTGCGTCCGCTGCGAAAAAGCCGGAGGCGAAGAAACCCGAGGCGAAGCCTGCCGCCAAGAAGGCGGACAAGAAAGCGAAGAACGACGAGTCTTAAAGGGTTTCCGCGGGCGTCCGGCGCGATCATATCGGGGCCGAGACACAGACTGCGACCCCACATGCCTCACGTCGAACAACCCGGCCGCCCCGAGCCGATCCCGCTCACCGTGCTCACGGGCTTCCTCGGCGCGGGCAAGACCACCCTGCTGAACCGCCTGCTCGGCGATCCGGCGCTCGCGGACACCGTGGTGATCGTCAACGAGTTCGGCGAGGTCGGGCTCGACCACCTGCTGATCGAGACGGTGGACGAGGGGATGATCCTGCTCGGCGCGGGATGCCTGTGCTGCACCGTGCGCGGCGATCTGATCTCGACCCTCGAAGACCTGCTGCGCCGCCGGGACAACGGTCGCATCAACCCGTTCCGCCGGGTCGTGATCGAGACCACGGGGCTGGCCGACCCGGCGCCGATCCTCCACGCGCTGATCTACCACCCCTATCTCGCGATCCGCTTCCAGCTGCAGGGGGTGGTGACTGTCGTCGATGCGGTCAACGGCGCCGGCACCCTCGACGCGCATCCCGAGGCCCTGCGGCAGGCGGCAGTGGCCGACCACCTCGTGGTGACCAAGGCCGACCTGCCCGGCGCCGAGCCGGAGGCGCTCACCCGACGGCTCGCCGCGCTCAATCCCGGCGCGCGGATCCACGGTCCCGACGTGCCGGCCGAACGCCTGCTCGGCGGGCTGTTCGGCCTCGACGGAAAACAGGACGACGTGCGCGCCTGGCTCGGCGCGGAAGACCAAGCGCACGGCCATCACCATGGGCACGACCACGGCCATCATCATCATCACGATGTGAACCGGCACGACGCGGCGATCCGCGCCTTCCATCTCACCAGCGAGGCGCCGGTGCCGCGCCCGGCCTTCGAGATGTTCCTGGATCTCCTGCGCTCGGCGCACGGACCCAAGCTCCTGCGCCTCAAGGGCCTCGTCGCGCTCGCCGACGATCCCGAGCGACCGGTCGTGGTGCACGGCGTGCAGCACGTCGTCCACGCACCGGTGACGCTGCCCGCTTGGCCCGATGCGGACCACCGCTCGCGGCTGGTGCTGATCGTGCGCGACCTCGACCCAGCCTTCGTCCGCCGGATCTGGGACGCTTTTTTGGGCAAGCCGGCCGTGGACACCCCGGACCGCGCGGCGCTGACGGAGAATCCGTTGGCGATTCCAGGCGGGTAGGAGGCGTTCGCGCAGGCGAGAAGGCTGTCACGAAGTGGCAGCCTCTTCCGGCTCTCGTTGCGCCCTGGATTGCTTCGGCTCCGCCTCGCAATGACGGCGAAGTCGATTCACATCGTCATTGCGAGCGAAGCGAAGCAATCCAGGGCGCGACATCCACAGATTGTATCGCTCCACCAAAACGGGAACGGACTGGCCCCGAGGCGCGATCGATGCGGCACCCTGTCGTCTACATCATGGCGAGTGCTCGCAACGGGACGCTCTATACCGGCGTCACTTCGAACCTTCCGCGCCGTGCCTACGAACATCGAGCCAAGCTGATGGAAGGCTTCACAGCCCGCTACGGCTGCAAGCTTTTGGTCTGGTACGAGCCGCACGAAACGACGATCGAGGCCATTTCCCGCGAGAAGCAGATCAAGGCCGGTTCACGAAGCAGGAAGCTGGCCCTGATCGAGCGACTCAATCCCGATTGGCGCGACCTTTATCCCGATCTCGCCTGATATCCTGCGCGCGTCGGGCCATTGTTGCGCCCCGGGTCGTTTGCACCGGACCTCGCGATGCCGGGCGAGATGAAAGACTACTCGTCCTCGCCGAACCGGCCGGCGAGCAGCGCCTCGATCGCGTCGAGGGCCGGCGCGGCGTCGTCGCCCACGGCGACCACGGCGATGGTGGTGCCCTTGGCCGCGCCCAGCGTCAGCAGGCCCATGATCGAGCGCCCGCCGACGGTCTCGCCGCCGCGGGTCACGGTCACGCAAGCGGTGAAGCGCTCCACCGTCTGCACGAACTTGGCCGAGGCGCGGGCGTGCAGGCCGCGGCGGTTGATGATCGGCAGGATCCGGACGAGACCGCCCTCGGGCACCTCCGGCTGCGGCTCGACCTCGCCGTCCACGCTCTCGCTCATCGTCTCCGGCACTCCCTCCCCCGCCGCTTCTATACGGATCGCGGCACGCCGAGGCGCGCCGTTCCGGATGCGGGACGACGTGGTTAAGCCGGGAGCTGGGCGAAGGAAAGGCCGCGCGGTGGTGAGATCGGGCGACTTGCCCGCAAACTACTTGCCCGCAAGAACCCGCGAGGCGACGTTGATGTATTTGCGGCCCGCCTCCTGCGCATGGAGCACGGCGTCGCCGAGGCTCTCGGCCTCACGCACGCTGGCGAGCTTGATCAGCATCGGCAGGTTGATTCCGGCGACCACCTCGACTTGGCCGCCGTTCATACATGACAGGGCGAGGTTCGACGGCGTGCCGCCGAACATGTCGGTGAGAACCACGACGCCCTGACCGGAGTTGACCCGGCCGACGGCGGACATGATGTCGCCGCGGCGCAGCTCCATATCGTCCTCCGGGCCGATCGTGATCGTCTCGACCTGCTTCTGAGGGCCGACGACATGCTCCAGGGCGGCCTTGAACTCGGTCGCCAACAGCCCGTGGGTGACGAGCACCATTCCAATCATCGAAGCGTGTTCCAACGCCCTGTGAGCGGAGACGCCATCTTGTGCAGCGCAAAGTGAAGCGCAAGCGGGTCGCGTCGTTTTGCGCGACACAACAGCCTCACCATGACATGGCCGCGGCAACCGCGCTACACATCGCGGGCGCCGCCGGGCACGAGAGCGGCGGGGTGCGTCCGCATTGCCACGCCGGCGCCAAGCGCCTCGCGAATCAGGTATTCGCGGGGATGACGCGGTTCAAGGGTGAGGCGCGGCACTGCGACGCCGAGGAGCCGGGCGGTGTCGGCGGCCTCCGGTAGGCGCTCGACCGCCGCGACGAGATCGACCACGAGCCGCACCACCGCGGCCGGCGCATGGGTTACGAGGCGGCGCGGGCCGAGGCCGCGGATCTCGATCAGACCGGCGAGCGCCGGGTGGGGCCGGGCGACGAGGCGGCCGTGATGGGCCTCTAGCTGGACGCGGTCGTCGCCGACGAGACGCGCGTGGCGGCCTTCGAGGAAGAAGCGGTCGAGAAGCGCGAGGCAGAGCGCGGACTTGCCGGCCCCCGACGGCCCTCGGATCAGCACGCCGGCCTCGTCGAGGAGCACGCAGCTCGCATGCACCGTCTCTCGTGGCCGCTCTTCCCCTGCGGCACCCTCCCCGCTCATGCGGCGAGGTCGTCCTCGCCGTAGCGGTCGGCCCGGGGGGCCACGGGCAGGCGCACGATGAAGCGGGCGCCACGCACGGTCGGATGCCCCTCCTCGTCGGCCGGGCCCGGGCGGTTCTCGGCCCGGATCGAGCCGTGATGCGCCTGGATGATCTGCCGCGAGATCGACAGCCCGAGCCCTGAATTCTGGCCGAAGCCCTGTTCCGGCCGATCGGTGTAGAAGCGCTCGAAGATCCGCTCCAGGGCGTGCTCGGGAATGCCCGGCCCCTCGTCCTCGACCACGAACTCGACCTCGTTCTTCAGGCGGCGCAGGGCCACCCGCACCTTGGCGCCGGGCGGCGAGAACGAGCGCGCGTTGTCGAGCAGGTTGTTGACGACCTGCCCGAGCCGGCTGTCGTGGCCGATGATGCGGAATGGGTCCTCGATCTCGGCACCGGGGCGCTCGATGTCGAACTGGATCAGCGCCGCGTTCCCGCGCCGCCGCTCGTTGGCGACCGAGGTCACCGTGGTGAGAAGCTTGCCGAGATCGACCCGGCGCGCCTCGGCCCGGGCGAGTTCCGCATCGAGGCGGGAGGCGTCGGAGATGTCCGAGATCAGGCGGTCGAGGCGCTTCACGTCGTGTTGGATGATTTGCATCAGCCGGCTGCGCGATTCGTCGGTCTTGGCCAGCGGCAGGGTCTCGACGGCGCTGCGCAGGGAGGTGAGCGGATTCTTCAGCTCGTGGCTGACATCGGCGGCAAAACTCTCGATGGCGTCGAGGCGCCGGTAGAGCGCCTGGGTCATGTCGCGCAGCGCGCCCGAGAGATGGCCGATCTCGTCGGTGCGATTGGTGAAGTCGGGGATCTCCTGGCGCGACTTGATGCCCCGCCGCACCCGCTCGGCGGCGTCCGCCAGGCGGCGCACCGGCCCGGCGATGGCGCCGGCGAGCAGGATCGACAGAACCAGCATCACGGCCGCGGCGACGAGGAACACCTGGAGCAGGCCGAAGCGCTCGGAGGCGATCACCCGGTCGATGTCGCCCCCTTGCGTCGAGACCATCAGCACGCCGCGCACCGAGCCCGCCCGCTGGATTGGCACCGCCACCGAGACGATGGTCTCGCCGCGCTCGTTGCGCCGGGAGATCGTGCCGCGCGAGCCCTTCAGCGCCGCCTGGACCTCGCGGAAGGCGCGCCCGTCCTGCGGTCCCGCCTCCTCCTGGGCCGAGCGCTCGCTGACGACGAGCCCGAGGATGCGGTTGCCGATGAAGTCCCAGATCCGCTCCAGCACGTTGGGCTTGGGCGGCTTCACAGCCGTGTCGCTGCGGGCAATGTCGCCGCGGGCGTAGAGCGAGCGGGTGTCGAACAGCAGGCTGCCCTCGCGGTCGTAGACCCGGGCGCGGTTGCCGGTCGGCGTCACGAGGCGGCGCAGCAGGGGGGCGACCTTCTCGGGGTTGAGCGAGAAGGCGAGCGAGGCGGGGTCATCCTCGAAGTCGCGACCCTCGCCGGCCTGCTGCTGCAAGAGCTTGTCGGGATCGACCCGGATCGCGTCGGTATCGACCGAGGCCTGGGCGGCGATGGCGCCGGCGATGATGTCGCCCTGGATCAGCAGGCTCTGCACGCGGGCCTGGATCAGCCCCTGGCGGAACTGGTTCAGGTAGAGGAAGCCGAACAGCAGAACGATCAGCCCGACGAGGTTGAGCACCACGATGCGGCGCGTCAGGCTCGACGAGGCGCGCTGGCCGACCGCGTTCCAGAGGTCGCGCGGCCAGGTCAGGGGCGGGCGGGTGAGGGAGCCGAGGACCCGCGCGAGGACGCCGCGGCGGGCGTGGGCCTCATCGGAATCGGGCTGGCGGGACAGGGGGGCGAGCATCGACGGACGGAACCGCGGGAAAATCGCCTCAGCCCTCCTTGAACCGGTAGCCGACGCCGTAGAGCGTCTCGATCATGTCGAAGCTCTGATCGGTCACCTTGAACTTCTTGCGCAGCCGCTTGATGTGGCTGTCGATGGTGCGGTCGTCGACATAGACCTGATCGTCGTAGGCCGCGTCCATCAGGGCGTTGCGGCTCTTCACGACGCCGGGGCGTTGCGCCAGCGCTTGGAGGATCAGGAATTCGGTGACGGTGAGCGTCACCGGCTCGCCCTTCCAGGTGCAGGTGTGGCGCTCGGGGTCCATCATCAGTTGCCCGCGCTCGAGCGAGCGGGCGGCGGCATCCGCCTCGCTGCGAGCGGCCCCGCCGGGGGCGGCGTCCTTCGGAGCGAAGCGGCGCAGCACCGCCTTGACCCGCTCGACCAGCAAGCGCTGCGAGAACGGCTTATGGATGAAGTCGTCCGCACCCATCTTGAGCCCGAACAGCTCGTCGATCTCCTCGTCCTTCGAGGTGAGAAAGATCACGGGAAGGTCCGATTTCTGCCGCAGGCGTCTGAGAAGCTCCATTCCGTCCATGCGCGGCATCTTGATGTCGAAGATGGCGAGATCGGGCGGGGAGTGACGCAAACCGTCCAGCGCCGAGGCGCCGTCGGTGTAGGTCTGGATGCGGTAACCCTCGGTCTCCAGCGCGATCGAGACGGAGGTCAGGATGTTGCGGTCGTCGTCGACGAGGGCGATCGTGGGCATGCAGTTTCCCTGACTTGACGGCGCGCGCGCCGCCCCTGGCGCGTCGTTTTGCGGGCCCGCAACGGACGGGCAGTCCCCCGCAAATCGGGGACCGCCGACCGTGCGGAGGGTCTCGTCCTTTACGACCATCGTTCGAAAAAAGCGAGCGGCAGTCTAAGCTTGGCCGTATCGGGCGGCTCGGCTGAGGGTCCCCGAGACGAAAAATAGGGCGGACAACGCGCCGCGCCCGACGGTGCTGTCGGCTCTTCTGCGCGCGCCCCGCACCGCGCTATGCTGTCCCCGAAAATTTGGGAGAACAGTTTCCATGGCCAACGACGCGACGCCGCCGGCACAGGAACGGCGCGGACCGGCCGAACCCCTGCCCGCATCCGAGGCCCCCTTCGACGCGATCGGGCTTGCCCGGCACCTTTTGCGCAGCGTGCGCTCGGGGGCGCTCGCTACGATCGATGCGGCCGACGGTACGCCCTTCGCCTCCCTGGTCACCATCGCCACGGACAGCGACGGCACGCCCCTGATGCTGCTCTCGCGGCTCTCGGCGCACACGCGCAACCTGGACAACGACCCGCGCGCCTCGCTGCTGTTCTCGGTCGGCGGCAAGGGCGATCCGCTGGCCCATCCCCGCCTGACCGTGACCGGCCGCGCCGCGCGCACGGACGAGCCGCGGATCCGCGAGCGCTTCCTGGCGCGCCACCCCAAGGCCAAGCTCTACGCCGACTTTCCCGATTTCGGCTTCTTCACCCTCGCGCCGAGCGCGGGTCACCTGAACGGCGGATTTGCCAAGGCGGCGACCCTGACACCGCAGGAGCTGCTCCTCGACCTCACCGGCGCCGAGGCGGTGGTGGCGGGCGAGCGCGGCGCCGTCGAGCATATGAACGCGGACCACGCCGACGCGCTCGCCCTCTACGCTGCGGGGACCGGCGAGCCCGGCACCGGCTGGCGCCTCACCGGGCTCGACCCGGAGGGGCTCGACCTGATGGCCGGCGAGCGCACGGCGCGGGTGCCCTACCCCGAGCCGGTGCGCGACATGGGGAGCTTGCGAAAAGTCCTCGTGGCGATGGCCGCCGCGGCGCGGGCCGCGGACGCGCCTCGACCCAAGGCCTGAAGAGGTCCAAGCGCCGATCTTCGCGAGGGCCGCACACCCCGCGGCTTCGCCCCGCCTTGGCGTGCGTGCCCGCCGCTGCTATGCCCGCCCCGGCCAATCCCGACAGACCTGCCGTGCGCCGCGCCAGCCCGCAACGGGTTCGCCGTGCCGGAGACCCTGATGACCACGCGCACCATCGACAACATCCGCAACTTCTCCATCGTCGCGCATATCGACCACGGCAAGTCGACGCTCGCCGACCGGCTGATCCAGCAGACCGGCACCGTGGCCCTGCGCGACATGAGCGAGCAGATGCTCGACTCGATGGATATCGAGCGCGAACGCGGCATCACCATCAAGGCCAACACCGTCCGCCTGGAATACAAGGCGGAGGACGGGCAGGATTACGTCCTCAACCTGATGGACACGCCCGGCCACGTCGACTTCGCCTACGAGGTGTCGCGTTCGCTCGCCGCCTGCGAGGGCTCGCTGCTGGTGGTCGATGCCTCGCAGGGCGTCGAGGCGCAGACGCTCGCCAACGTCTACCAGGCGCTCGACGCCAACCACGAGATCGTGCCGGTCCTCAACAAGGTCGATCTCCCGGCCGCCGAGCCCGACCGGGTGAAGGAGCAGATCGAGGAGGTGATCGGTCTCGACGCCTCCGAGGCCGTGCCGATCTCGGCCAAGACCGGCCTCAACATCGAGGCGGTGCTGGAGGCCATCGTCAAGCGCCTGCCCCCGCCGAAGGGGGACCGCGAGGCGCCGCTGAAGGCGCTGCTGGTCGATTCCTGGTACGATGTCTATCTCGGCGTCGTCGTGCTAGTGCGCATCGTCGACGGCGTGCTGAAAAAAGGCATGACCATCCGTATGATGGGGGCGGATGCCGCCTACGGCGTCGACCGCATCGGCGTGTTCCGCCCGAAGATGGCCGATATCGGCGAACTCGGGCCGGGCGAGGTCGGCTTCTTCACCGGCTCGATCAAGGAGGTGGCCGATACCCGCGTCGGCGACACCATCACCGAGGACAAGCGCCAGACCACGCAGATGCTGCCGGGCTTCAAGGAAGTCCAGGCGGTGGTGTTCTGCGGCCTGTTCCCCGTGGACGCCGCCGACTTCGAGAATTTGCGTGGCGCCATGGGCAAGCTGCGCCTGAACGACGCCAGCTTCTCCTACGAGATGGAGACGAGCGCGGCGCTCGGCTTCGGCTTCCGCTGCGGTTTCTTGGGACTTCTCCACCTCGAGATCATCCAGGAGCGTCTGGAGCGCGAGTTTAACCTCGACCTGATCTCGACCGCGCCGTCGGTCGTCTACCGGCTGATGATGCGCGACGGCGAGCTCAAGGAACTGCACAACCCGGCCGACATGCCCGATCCGATGAAGATCGAGACGGTCGAGGAGCCGTGGATCCGCGCCACCATCCTCACGCCCGACGAGTATCTCGGCGGCGTGCTGAAGCTGTGCCAGGACCGGCGCGGCATCCAGATCGATCTGAACTACGTCGGCAAGCGCGCCATGGTCGTCTACGACCTGCCGCTGAACGAGGTGGTGTTCGATTTCTACGACCGCCTGAAGTCGATCTCGAAGGGCTACGCCTCGTTCGACTACCACGTCTCCGACTACCGCGAGGGCGACCTCGTGAAGATGTCGATCCTCGTCAACGCCGAGCCGGTCGATGCCCTCTCGATGCTCGTCCACCGCACCCGCGCCGAGTCGCGCGGCCGGGCGATGTGCGAGAAGCTGAAGGATCTGATCCCGCGCCACCTGTTCCAGATCCCGGTCCAGGCGGCGATCGGCGGCAAGATCATCGCCCGCGAGACCATCCGGGCGCTGTCGAAGGACGTAACCGCCAAGTGCTACGGCGGCGACATCTCGCGCAAGCGCAAGCTTCTGGACAAGCAGAAGGAAGGCAAGAAGCGTATGCGCCAGTTCGGCCGCGTGGAGATCCCGCAGGAGGCGTTCATCGCCGCCCTGAAGATGGACGATTGAGGCGAGGCTGGCGCCCCGGTTTCGCTCACCGGTCCGTCACCGCGAAAGGGCGATACGAACGGCGCGCGAGAAAATTCCCGCCTCCGATTTCAAATCGGCGCCCTTATTTCATTTGAATGAAACGGGTCCCGTCATACCCCCGTCAAGCCGCCACGGTAACGGCGCAATTCGGGAGCTTCGGTTGCGCGCAAGCGATAGCCGAATCAACCGGCACGCAGCGCGCCCGTCGTAACATTGCGGCGCTGGGTCGAAGCGGGACGAGACAACGATGGGCGGGGCGCACGAGGAAAACCTGACGCCGCGGACGATGCGGTTGCGCACGCAACTCCTCGTCGCCTGCGTGCTGGGAGCGGGGGCGGCCGCCGCCCTGTGGTACGGTCGGCCGAAGGAGGTCGATGCCGCGGTGCCGACGCCGGCCGCGGTCACGCAGACGACGCAGGGACGCTTCGTGCTCACCGACAGCCAGCTCGCCACGGTCACGACCGTGCCGGTGGAGCAGCGGCTGTTCTACGAGGACATCGCCACTGAGGGGAAGATCAGCGTCGACGAGTACCGCGCGACGCCCGTCTTCTCGCCCTATGCCGGCCGGGTCATCACCATCTTCGCCCGCTCCGGCGAACAGGTGAAGCAGGGGGACAAGCTGTTCTCGCTCCAGGCCAACGAGATGGTCCAGGCGCAAAACGACTTCCTCGCAGCGCTGAACGTGCTCAACAAGTCGCGCTCGCAGCTCTCCTACGCCACGAACACGGAAAAGCGGCTGCACGACCTCTACGATTCCCGCGTCACCACGCTGAAGGAATTGCAGACGGCACAGAACGATCTCGCCACCGCGCAGAACGACGCCAAGACGGCGGAGGTCGGCCTGGAGGCGGTGCGCAACCGCCTGCGCATCCTCGGGCTGGCCGACGACGACATGAAGGCGCTCCAGACCAAGGGCGCGATCAACCCCGAGACGACGATCTACGCGCCGCTCTCCGGCACCGTGATCCAGCGCAAGATCGGCCCGGGCCAGTACATCAACACCGGCGGCTCCGATCCCTCCTACGTCATCGGCGATCTCGGCCGGGTCTGGATCGTCGCGCAGCTGCGCGAGACCGATGCGGCCAAGGTCGATCTCGGCGAGCGCATCCGCTTCCGGGTGCTCGCCTATCCGAACCAGAGCTTCGAGAGCCGGATCAATTATATCGGCGCCTCGGTCGATCCCGCCACGCGCCGCATCGTCGTGCGCGCGGAGGTCGACAATCCCAAGGGGCTCTTGAAGCCCGAGATGTATGCCAGCGTCCACATCATCAACGAGCGCGAGACCGTCTCCCGCGCCGTGCCACGGCAGGCGGTGATCTTCGAGGGCGACAAGGCGCGGGTCTGGGTGCTCGGCGCCGGCAACGCCGTGGAGAGCCGCCCGGTGAAGACCGGCTTCATCGACGGCAACAACATCGAGGTCACGGACGGTCTCTCCGTCGGCGAGCGGGTGATCTCGAAGGGCGCCCTGTTCATCGACGGCATGACCGATCAGCAGGGCTGATAGCCAGCCGTCTCCCGCGAAAAGCAAAGATCTTCCGAGCCGGGGCCGTCCCCGGCCGCGCCCGACGGCGCGAGGTTGGAATCGACCCCATGAACGGCATCGTCGCGCTCGCGCTCCGGCAGCGCCCCCTCGTCATTCTCGCCTTCGTGCTGTTCGTGGTCGGCGGGCTCGCCGCCTTCCAGAATCTCAACATCGAGGCTTATCCCGATCCGACCCCGCCGATGGTCGATGTCGTGACCCAGACCGACGGCCTCTCGGCGGAGGAAATCGAGCGCTACGTCACGATCCCGATCGAGCGCATCACCTCGGGCATGCCGAACCTGAAGCAGGTGCGCACGATCTCGCTCTACGGCCTGTCCGACGTGAAGCTGCAATTCGGCTTCGAGTTCGACTACCTCCAGGCCGAGCAGCAGGTGCTGAACCGCCTGCAGCAGCTCGATCCGCTGCCGGCGGGGGCCAAGCCCACCATCTCGCCGATCAGCCCGATCGGCGAAATCTTCCGCTACAAGCTCACGGCCCCGCCCGGCTACAGCGTGCTGGACCTGCGCACGCTCCAGGAATGGGTGCTGAAGAAGCGCTTCCGCGCGGTGCCGGGCGTGATCGACGCCATCGGCTGGGGCGGCAAGACAAAGACCATCGAACTCTCCGTCGATCTCGACCGGCTGATGGCCTACGGCCTGACGCTCTCGAACGTGGTCAAGACGCTCAACGACAGCAACCTCAATGTCGGCGGCAATCGCGTCGCCATCGGCGGCCAATCGGCGGTAGTGCGCGCGGTCGGCCTGATCCGCGACGTGGACGACATCAACGGCACCGTGCTGACCCAGGTCGGCGGTGCGCCGGTGCTGGTGAAGGATATCGCCACCGTCACCATCGGCCACCAGCCGCGACTCGGCATCGCCGGCATGAACGACGAGAACGACATCGTTCAGGGCATCGTCCTGATGCGCCGCGGCGAGAAGAGCACACCGTCGATCGAAGCCGTGAAGGCGGAGGTCGCCAAGATCGAGGCCGCCGGCATCCTGCCGCCGGGCGTGAAGATCGAGCGGATCTACGACCGCGCCGAGCTGATCGCGGTGACCACTCACACCGTGCTGCACAACATGGTGGTCGGCATCCTGCTGATCCTCGCGATCCAGTGGCTGTTTCTCGGCAATCTTCGCTCGGCGCTCATCGTTGTGGCGACGATCCCCTTCGCTCTGTTCTTCGCCGTCCTCATCCTCGTGGCGCGCGACGAATCCGCCAACCTGCTCTCGGTCGGCGCCCTCGATTTCGGCCTCATCGTCGACGGCACCGTCATCATGGTCGAGGCGATCTTCCGGCGGCTCTCCGGCCACGGCATCCCCGGCTACCCGCCGCCGGGGCTCGATGCGAAATCCGGGCGCATCGCGCTGGCCGCGGGCGATGTCAGCCGCTCGATCTTCTTCGCGGCGGCCATCATTGTCACCGGCTTCCTGCCGCTGTTCACGCTCACCGGCGTCGAGGGCCACATCTTCGGCCCGATGGCGACGACCTACGCCTACGCACTCCTTGGCGGCCTCATCGCCACCTTCACGGTCACGCCCGCGCTCGCCGCCTACCTGCTGCCGGCCCATATCGAGGAGAAGGAGACGATCCTGGTCCGCTTCCTCGACCGGATCTACCGCCCGGCGGTGCGCGCGGCCCTTGGTGCCCGGCTCGTCACGATGGCCTGCGTTGCGCTGATCGCCGTCGGCGTCGGCGTGGCGGGCCGCCATCTCGGCTCGGAATTCCTGCCCAAGCTGGAAGAGGGCAACCTCTGGGTCCGCGCCACCATGCCGGCGACGATCTCGCTGCAGGAGAGCAACGGCTACGTCAACGCGATGCGCAAGATCATCGCTCAGATCCCGGAGGTCGAGCGCGTGGTGTCGCAGCACGGGCGTCCGGATGACGGCACCGACGCGGCCGGCTTCTTCAACGCCGAGTTCTTCGCGCCGATGAAGCCGCTCGACCAGTGGCGCCCCGGCATGGACAAGGAGCGGCTCACCGAGGAAATGCTGCACAAGCTCCAGGCGGCCTTCCCCGGCGTCGATTTCAACCTGTCGCAATATCTTCAGGACAACGTCGCCGAGGCGGTCTCCGGCATTAAGGGCGAGAACTCGTTCAAGATCTTCGGGCCCGACCTGCAGACGCTGACCGACACGGCCAAGCAAGTGCAGCGGGTGCTCTCGACGATCCACGGCGTCGAGGATCTCGCCGTGTTCCAGTCGCTCGGCCAGCCGACCATCGAGATCGACGTGGACCGGGTGCGCGCCGCCCGCTACGGCCTGACGCCGGGCGACATCAACACCACCGTGCGCACCGCCATCGGCGGCGACTCGGCCGGCGACCTCTACGATCCCGGCTCCGAGCGGCACTACCCGATCATGGTGCGCCTCCAGCCCCAGTTCCGCCAGAGCATCGAGGCGATCGCCAACCTGCGCATCGCCGGCCAGAGCCCGGCCAACGGAGCGCCCGTGCAGTTCCCCTTGAGCGCGGTGGCGAAGGTCCAACTCGTCTCCGGCCCGGCCTACATCTACCGCGAGGCGCAGGAGCGCTACCTGCCGGTGAAGTTCTCGGTGCGCGGGCGCGATCTCGGCAGCACCATCGAGGAGGCGCGCGCCCGCGTCGCCGACGAGGTGAAGCTGCCGCCGGGCTATCGGCTGGAACTGGTCGGCGAGTTCAACAACATGAAGGGCGCGATCGCCCGCCTGTCCGTGACCGTCCCGATCGCGGTCGGCATCATCGCGATCCTGCTGTTCATGAACTTCTCATCGGTGGTGGATTCGCTGCTGGCGCTGAGCGTGATCCCGATGGCGATGGCCGGCGGCATCCTCGCACTGTCGCTCACCGGCACCTCGTTTTCCGTCTCGGCGGCGATCGGCTTCATCGCGCTCCTCGGCATCGCGGTGATGGACGGCATCATCGTGCTGTCCTTCTACAACGACCTCCTGGCCGCGGGCGTGCAGCGCGTGCCGGCGATGCTGCGCACCTGCTACACCCAGATGCGCCCCGTGGTGATGACCTGCGTCGTGGCCGGCGTCGGCCTTCTGCCGGCCGCCTTCTCCACCGGCGTCGGCTCGCAGGTTCAGAAGCCGCTCGCGCTGGTGGTGGTCGGCGGCATGGCGCTCGCGCCCCTGCTGATCCTGCTCGTGCTGCCGGTGCTGATCCTCACCTTCTCGCGCCGCAAGCCCGCCGTCCATTCGGAGGCCTCGGACCGGGTCGCCGCCGCGCAGGCGCATGCCGGAGCGCATTGAGGGGCGTCAGCGCCCCTCACCCCCGCCGCGTCGAGCCCCGCAGCACCGTCCGCCCGCTCAGCGTCACCTTGCGCACCGGCTGACCCGGATGCTCGATGCGCTCGAACAGGAGGCGCATCGCTTGGGCGCCGATCTCGGCCACCGGCTGCTCGATCACGGTGAGGCCGGGCTCGACCAGATCGGTCCAGAGCTCGTTGTCGAAGCCCGCGAGCGCGAGATCCCGCGGCACGGCGAGGCTGAGGGTACGCGCCGCGCGCACCGCGCCCATCAGCATCAGGCCGTTGGAGAGGATCAGCGCCTCGGGCCGGTCGGGCTGTGACAGCCAGCGCGCGGCCTCGGCCTCCGCGGCGGTCGCGTTCGGCGCCGCGGAGCGGGCGAGCGGCGCAAGGTCATAGCGGAGCATTGCCGCCGCGTAGCCCGCCTGCCGCTCCCGCGCCGTCGAACTCGTCGAGCCGAACAGACCGCCGATGCGCTGGAAGCCCTGCGCCACGAGGTGATCGACCAGGGACGCGGCGGCGGCCGCATTGTCGAGCACCACGCTGTCATGGGCGCCGGGCAGGCCCGAGCGGTCGATGAACACCGTGGGGAAGGACAGGCTGTCGGCTGTGAGGCTATCCGCCGTCACCCGCGTGGGCGCGAAGATCACGCCCGTGACCCGCTCCTCCTCCATCAGGCGCAGATACATCGCCTCGCGGGCCGGATCCTCGTCGGTGTTGCACAGGATCACCCGCATCCCGGCGGCGTAGGCGGCATCTTCCACCGCCCGGCTCACCGCGGTGAAGAACGGATTGCGGATGTCGGCCACGATCAGGCCGATGGTCTGGGCCGCCTTCGAGCGCAGGCGCCGGGCCGAGAGGTTCGGTCGGTACCCGGTGGCGCGCACCGCCGCCTCGACCTGTTCACGCACGGCGTCGCTCACAGGGCCGCGGCCGAGCGCTCGCGAGACCGTCGCCGTCGAAACCCCCGCCGCGCGGGCCACGTCGCGGATTCCGACACTCATGACGCAGGAAACGTTTTCATCGACATGAAACGGTTCTGCCACTCCGCTCGGAGAGCTGCAAGCGCGCACGCTGCACTTTGTTGCAAGTCAGTTCTTGACACATGTTGTGAAAACGTTTTCATAAAAGACAACAGGTCGCGTCGGGGAACCGGAGACGACCACCGCACTCGGTGACCATCCGGGGCATCACCCAGGTCGAGGAGAGCACGCCATGCTCGCGCTGACGCCGTCGTTTTCGCCCCATCGTACCGGTCCGCGGCTGCTGGTCCGCCTCGGCGCCGCCCCGGCGAGCAAGGAGGCCGCGATCCGAGAAGCCGCCGGGCTGCTCACCGCCGCCGGCTGCATCGACGGCGCCTACGGTGAGAGCATGCTGCGCCGTGAGAGCGTGGCGAACACCTATCTCGGCCACGGCGTCGTCATCCCGCACGGCATGGTCGACGACCGGCATCTGGTGCGCGAGAGCGGGCTTGCCGTCCTGCAGATCCCCGGCGGCATCGCGTGGCACGACGGCCAGACTGCGCATCTCGTGTTCGCCATCGCCGCGCAATCGGACACGCACATCACGGTGCTGCGCCGCCTCACCCGCCTGATCCAGGACGAGGCCCGGCTCGAACAGCTCCGTACCACGGGGAGCGAGGCGGACATCGCCGCGGCGCTCACCGAGGACGCCGCCGCGCCGTCCGCCACCGGCCCGGCCACCGACCTGCGCCAGCGCTTCGACTGGACCGTCGATTACCCGACCGGGCTGCACGCGCGTCCCGCCACGCACTGGGTCGAGACCGCCCGGGCGCTCCCCGCCCGCATCCAGGTGCGCCACGGCGATGCGGTGGCCGATGCCAAGAACCTGATCGCCCTGCTGCAACTGGGCCTGCGCTGCGGCGACGAGGTGACGATCTCGGCCGAGGGCGACGACGAAGCCGGGGCGCTGGCCAAGATCTGCGCCGCGGTGACCTCCTTAAGTGCCGGCGAGAAGGCCGCCGCCCAGCGCGCGGCGGAGGCCGCGGCCAAGGCCGCCGCTCCGGTGGCCGGCTGGAACCCCACTGAGGGCCCATGGGTAATGGCCGGTATCGGTGCCAGCCCCGGTCTCGCCATCGGCCCCATCCACGTGCTGGCCGCGGCCGAGCTCACGGTGCCCGACGAGCCCGAGCCGCTGACCTCCGGCGCCGACCGCCTGCACCGGGCGCTCGCGACGACCGGCGGCCAGCTCAAGGCGCTCGCCGACGACACCGAGCGGCGCCTCGGCAAGGCCGATGCCGGCATCTTCCGGGCGCAGGCCGAGTTGATTGCCGACACCGACCTCATCACGCTGACCTGCCAGCTCATGGTCGAGGGCCACGGCGTGGCGTTTGCTTGGAACGCCGCGGTCGAGCGGATGGCGGGCCAGCTCTCGGCGCTCGGCAACCCGGTGCTGGCCGCTCGCGCCGCCGACCTGCGCGATGTCGGCCGCCGGGTGCTGGCGCAGATCGACCCGGCGCTGAAGAGCGGCCACGACCTGCCGGACGTGCCCTGCATCCTGATCGCCCCCGATCTCGCGCCCTCCGACACGGCGGGGCTCGACCCGGCGCGCGTCATCGGGCTCGCCACCGCGCAGGGCGGCCCGACCTCGCACACCGCGATCCTGGCCCGCACCCTGGGCATCCCGGCGGCGGTGGCGGGTGGGCCCGGCCTGCTCGCGCTCGCCAACCGCACGCTCGCCATCCTCGACGGCACCACCGGCCGGCTCTACCTCGACCCCAGCGAGGCCGACATCGCCTCGGCGCGGGCGTGGCAGGCCCGCCAGCGCGAACAGGCCGAGGCCGAGGCACGGGAGCGGGCGAGGCCCGCCGAGACCCGCGACGGCCACCGCATCGCCATCGGCGCCAATGTCAACAATCCCGAGCAGGTGCCGCTCGCGCTCGATCAGGGCGCGGAGGGTGTCGGCCTGATGCGCACCGAGTTCCTGTTCCTGGAGCGCGGCGACACCCCGTCCGAGGACGACCAGTACGCGACCTACTCGGCCATGCTGAAGGCGCTGGCGGGCCGCCCGCTCATCGTGCGCACCCTCGATATCGGCGGCGACAAGCAGGTTGCCCACCTCCATCTGCCGAAGGAGGAAAACCCCTTCCTCGGCGTGCGCGGCGCCCGCCTGCTCCTGCGCCGGCCAGACCTGATGGAGCCGCAACTGCGCGCCCTCTACCGGGCGGCCAAGGACCACGTGCCGGCCGATGCAGCGCGGGGCAAGGACGCACCGCTCTCGATCATGATGCCGATGATCACCTCGGTCCCCGAAGTGCTGCGGCTGCGCGCGATCTGCGAGCATATCCGCAAGGATGTGGGCGCGCCGGCGGTGCCGCTCGGCATCATGATCGAGGTGCCGGCCGCCGCGATCCAGGCCGATGCGCTCGCCCGGCACTGCGACTTCTTCTCGATCGGCACCAACGATCTCACCCAGTACACGCTCGCCATCGACCGCCAGAACACCGAGCTGGCGCCGGAGGCCGACTCGCTCCACCCGGCGGTGCTGCGGCTGATCCGCCTCACCTGCGAGGGCGCGGCTCGGCACGGGCGCTTCGTCGGCGTCTGCGGCGGCATCGCCGGCGATCCGTTCGGAGCCAGCCTGCTCGCGGGGCTCGGCGTCCATGAACTCTCGATGACGCCCCGTGACCTGCCCGGCGTGAAGGCGCGCCTGCGGGCCAGCGACATGGCCGAACTCAAGGCGCTGGCGGCGCAGGCCTGCGCCGAGGAGGACGCGGCGGCCGTGCGCACCCTCGATACCACGGCCGCGGGAGCCTGAGCGATGCGCCTCGTCACCCTCACCCTCAACCCGGCGATCGACCAGACCGTCACCCTCGACGCGCTGACGCCCGGCAGCGTCCACCGCGCCCGCTCCGTCTGGTCGGATGCCGGCGGCAAGGGCGTCAACGTCGCCTGCTGCCTCGCCGATTGGGGTCTGTCGGTGGCCGTCACCGGCGTGCTCGGCCAGGACAACGCGGCGCCCTTCGCGCAGCTTCTCGCGGCCAAGGGCATCGACGACCGCTTCGTCTGGATCCCCGGCGAGACGCGCACCAACCTCAAGCTGCTCGATGCCGGCAGCGGCGAGACCACGGACATCAACCTGCCGGGCCTCGACATCGGCCCTTCGACGATCGAGGCGGTGCGGGCGGTGCTCGCCGACCTGACCGGCTCCGGCAGCCTCGCGGTGCTCGCCGGCAGCCTGCCGCGCTCGGCCCCCGCCGACACCTATGCCCGCCTCACCGCCGAACTGAAGCGGCGCGGCGCCCGCGTCATCCTCGACGCTTCCGGGCCGGCGCTCGCCGCGGCCCTGGCAGCGGGGCGGGACAGCCTGCCCGACGCGATCAAGCCGAACCGGCACGAGTTGGAGGAATGGGCCGGACGGCCGCTTCCCGCGCTCGCCGACGTGCTCGACGCCGCGCGAACGCTTCAGCGCGACGGCATCGCCCTGGTCTGCGTCTCGCTGGGTGCGGAGGGCGCCCTGCTCGTCTCGTCGGAGGGCGCGCTGCGGGCGCTGCCGCCGCCGACGCGGGTGGCAAGCACGGTCGGCGCGGGCGACGCCCTCGTCGCTGGCCTCGTCGCCGGGCTGCACGATCACCTGGCTCTGCCCGATCTCGCCCGCCGGGCGCTCGCCTTCGCTGCGGGCAAGCTCAGCCGCACGGGCGCGAACCTGCCGGGGCGGGCTGAGGTCGAGGCGCTCGCAACCGAGATTCAGGTCGAGCCGCTCGGCTGAGAAACCCTCCCCCCTCTGCGGGGGAGGGTGCCTCGCGGATGCGAGGCGGGAGAGGGGAGCGACGCTTCCGGACAAGGCGGAGCCAGCCCCTCACCCGACCCCCTTCGGGGGCCACCCTCTCCTGCAGAGGAGCGAGGGATAAGCGGCGAACGAACGGGCAAAACCCCGAGGAGGAAACCCATGGCACAGCTTCTGGCCGTGGTGGGAGGCGGAGACCTCTCCACCCACGCCGTCCTCGCCGCCGAGGCCCTGCGCAAGGCGGCCGTACGGCGAAACACGCCGATTGCCCTCGAGATCCGCGGCAAGGGCACGAGCGGCAACACGCTCCCCGAGGCGGCGATCGCGGAAGCGACAACCGTGCTGCTCGTCGGCGAGGGCGATCTCGGCGAGGGCCGGTTCGGCGCCCTGCACCGGGCTCGCGCCGCGATCGGGGACGTGCTCACCGACGTCAACGCCGTGTTCGACCGCCTGAGCGTCGGCGCGGAGCCGCCCTCCCCCGCAGCAACCACCGCGGCGACTCCCAAAAAAATCGTGGCGATCACGTCCTGCCCCACCGGCATCGCCCACACCTTCATGGCGGCCGAGGGCATCCAGGCCGCGGCCCAGGCGCTCGGCCACACGGTCCGCGTCGAGACGCAAGGGTCGGTCGGCGCCCGCGACGCGCTGACCGCGGCCGAGATCGCCGCGGCCGACATCGTGCTCATCGCCGCCGATACCGGCGTCGACCGCGCGCGCTTTGCCGGCAAGCGGGTCTACGCCACCAACACCAAGGCGGCGATCCGCGACGGCAAGGGCCTGATCGCAACCGCGCTCGCTGAGGCGCAGCTGCAGGCGGCTGACGGAGGCCAAGCGCAGGCCGACGGCCCTGCCCGCCCGGCGGCGGCCGAGAGACAAGCGGGCGCCTACAAGCACCTGATGACCGGCGTCTCCTTCATGCTGCCCTTCGTGGTGGCGGGTGGCCTCTTGATCGCGCTGGCCTTCGCCGTCGGCGGCATCGATGCGATGAAGCCGGAGAATGCCGGCACGCTCGGCTACGCGCTCGGAGAAATCGGCGCTAAGGCGGCCTTCGCCCTGATCGTCCCGGCGCTCGCCGGCTACATCGCCTATTCCATTGCCGACCGGCCCGGCATCGCGCCGGGCATGATCGGCGGCATGCTCGCCGCCAACCTCCAGGCGGGCTTTCTCGGCGGTATCGCGGCGGGCTTCATCGCCGGCACCACGACCGCTCTCCTCAACAAGCACATCCGCCTGCACAAGAATCTGGAGGGCCTGAAGCCCGTCCTGATCCTGCCGCTTCTCGCCACCACGATCACCGGCCTCCTGATGGTCTACGTCGTCGGCGTGCCGGTGGCCGCCGTGCTGGCCGCGCTCACCGAGTGGCTCAAGGGCATGCAAGGGGCGAGCGCCCTGCTGCTCGGCCTCGTGCTCGGCGGGATGATGGCCGTCGATATGGGCGGGCCGATCAACAAGGCGGCCTATGCCTCCTCCGCCGCGTTGCTCTCGTCGGGTGTCGATGCGCCGATGGCGGCGGTGATGCTCGGCGGCATGACGCCCCCGCTCGGGATCGCGCTCGCCACCCGGCTGTTCCCGTCGCGCTTCACCGCGCCGGAGCGCGAGGCCGGCGGCGCGGCGGCCGTGCTCGGCGCCGCCTTCATCACCGAGGGCGCGATCCCGTTTGCCGCCGCCGACCCGCTGCGGGTGATCCCGTCCATGGTGGCGGGCTCCGCCATCGCGGGTGCCATCGCCCTCACCTCGGGCGTGACCCTCAAGGTGCCCCATGGTGGCCTGTTCGTGCTGCCGATCCCGAACGCCGTGACCAACGTGACAGGCGCCCTGATCGCGCTCGCCGCCGGCACGCTGGTGACCGGCCTTCTCGTCGGCCTCCTCAAGAAGCGGGCGGCCTGACCGGGCGGCGGGCGCCGGAGACGCCAACACGAAGCGCCGCGGAACGGGACTCGTCCCGCTCTGCGGACACAGATACAACTTCTGGTCAAATCATCGACCGCCTCCGAGCAACCGTGCCGTGAGAACGTCGAGGGGGGGGGGAACGAGATGAAGGCTGGAAAGGCAGCATGGACGGCGCTCGGCCTCTGCACGGCGCTGGCGGGCGGAACGATGCGGGCCGAGGCGCGGGAGCCCCTCACGCCCCCCGGTCTCACCGGATCTCGGATCGGCGTGCCGGCCACGATCCGCCGCCCGGCTCTGCGTCGGATCGCCCGCCGCACTCCGCCCCGCCGCACCTTCGGTGACGACGGCAGCGCGGCCGCCGCCGCCGACGTGCTCGGCCAGAGCGCCACGCCCCCGGCCCTACCGCCGGGTACGTTCGACCTCGGCAACGGCCTCTCGTTCCTGCTCAACTATACCGGACAGGGCGCGACCAACCCCGTCGGCGGCATCCGCCAGGGCGCGGCCTGGGCGGGCCAGCTCTTCTTCGGCATCGATGCCGACCTGCAGCGGCTGGCCGGGATCGAGGGCGGTTCGTTCCACGTCGCGGTCACCAACCGCCACGGGCGCAGCCTCGCCAACGATGTCATCGGCAACAACACCAGCGTTCAGGAGATTTTCGGCGGCGGCCAGACCACGCGGCTGACCCTGCTCTCCTACCAGCAGAAGCTGTTCGACAACCGGCTCGACATCGAGGTCGGGCGCTTGGTGGCGAACATCAACTTCCTGAATTCGCCGATCTACTGCAACTTTCAGACGAACTCCGCCTGCGGCAACCCAACCTTCGTGTTCAAGACCTCGAATTTCACCTTCTGGCCGGTGGCAAGTTGGGGCGGGCATGCCAAGGCGTGGCTGACCGACCGGGTGTTCTTCCATGTCGGCGCCTACGAGGTGAACCCGCTGCACCAGCAGCCCGGCGACAACGGCCTCGACTTCTCGACCAAGGGCGCGACCGGCGCGATCATCCCGTTCGAACTCGGCTACGCGACGACGTTCGCCAACGACGCACTGCCCCGCAATTACGGCATCGGCGGCTGGGTCGACCGCTCGGATTACGCCGATCCGGTGCGCGATGTCGCGGGCGGGCCGGCCGTGCTGACGGGGCTGACTCCCGCGACGCGCTTCGGCCGCTCAGGGATCTATGCCCGCTTCGACCAGATGGTCTGGCGGCCCGACCCGAACGGCATCGGGGGGCTGACCTTGTTCGGCGTCGCCATGGCCGGCACCGGCGGTCGCTTGGTCGAGGACTACTTTCTGGAGATCGGCGCGCTGCAGACCGGCACCTTCGCCGGCCGGCCCTACGACACGGTCGGCTTCGTCATCAACACGCAGGCCTTCAGCCCGCTGGCGCTCGGCAACATCGCGGCGGCGCAGGCCTCGCTCGGCCTGTTCCGCACCATCCCGAAGCAGCAGATCATGATGGAGCTGAATTATGGGCTACAGGTCACGCCCGCGATCCGGCTGACGCCGAACCTGCAATACATCGTCAACCCGGATCAGACCCGCTTCCCGTACTACCCGAAGAACATCCCCGACACCCTCGTCGTCGGCGCCAAGCTCTCGGTGGACCTGTTCACCCTCGCCGGCCTCGCCAGGGGTCCGGGGAGCCCATGAGGAGGGAGACGGCACCTATTCCAGCAACAGCCACATCCGCGCCTCGATCGGTGCTCTGGCAGGACTCTTCGGGCAATCCTCGGCCGGGCCCTCGGACAGCAAAACCGTTTCAACGCTCACGCCGCGCAGCTTGCGCCCCGCTTTGGCAAGCGCCGCGGCGATGGACGGGGCCAGCACGTCAGCCTTCAGCGCGTCGTGGAGCGGCCCTCCGGCCCTACGGCTGTCGATCGATGCGGTCCAGCGCGGATCGTCGGCAAGGCGTGCCATCACAGCGCAGCGATCGAACACGCCGACCGAACCGAATGTCGTGCGTCCGAGCGCGATGTCTCCGGCGGCTTCGAGCGTGTCATGCGCACGGGCGATGGCCGCCGCGATGCCTCCCGCATCGCGCAGACGATCGCCCGTCAGCGTCGGCGTACCGTCCGGCAGCAGGATGAAGTCGAGCGTGCAGCGGCTCGCGGCTGCCACGCCTGCGGCGCTGTCTCCATAGGACATGATGGCCAGCGTCAGGAGCGCCAAAACAGGTCCGCACGATTTCACTGCGACGTTTCCCAGGACGATCGAGGACAGCTCCGACCCTTGGGGCGCTATGCCTGCCATCCTGCGGAACGGTGTTTCACACTTCAGCCCAGAGTATCCTCCCGAAAGGTGGCCGCCGGCTTTCGGAAAAAGTTGATGCGGACACAGGAGGATAGAACCTCGTCCTGGATCCGATATCCCGGACGATGCCCTCGTCGCGATGGCGGGGACGGCAGCCGTCGTACCGAGCGGTGGCCCAACAAAAAGCGGCGCGCCTATGGGGCGCGCCGGCTGAGGTAACTCGCGGTCTCAGGAACGAGTCGGGCGACTTTATCCAATATACCAGCCGGTGTCAGTAGCCCCGCGGCGACAACGGTATCATTGCGCACGGTTTTGTAAGGAATGGATGACACCGCCGAACGTAGGTGGTCCGACCTCGGGTCGCTTGGCTCGGGTCATCGCTTCGCCAGGGCGTCGGCGAAGGCGACGATGCGGTTGCGGGCGTAGGTCGGCACGCCGGCGCTGATCGAGGTGCCGGTGTTGAACGAGGAATTGCCCATCAGCACCTGCACCGGCAGCAGGTTCTTCAGCACCGGCACGCGGGCATATTCCTGCTTGCGCTCCAGCACGTCGGCCTTGATGGCGAGCGCCATGTAGGTCGTCACCACGGTCCGGTTCGGATCGTCGGGAGCGGCCTGCATCACCGCCAGGAACTTGCCGAAGCGCAGGATCTGATTGACCCAGAAGATCGTCTGTTCGAGCCCGCCGGCCACGGGCGTGTCGATCTTGGTGAGCGCGGCGAGGCCCGCCGCCTCGGCCGGCGGCAGCACCCGCAGCTCGCTCTGGAACGAGACGAACTCCGCGACCTTCTTCGAGGAGCCGAGTTCGAGCTTGTTGGCGAGCTTCACGCCGAGCGGCAGCTTGCCTTCGAGATCGTAGCGCGACTCGATGCAGACGCCGCCTGCGCCACACCAGGGCCGGTCGGGGCGCTTGGCGAAGGCGGCGGCCGGGTCCTTGGTCGGCGTCACCTCCGATGGTTCGAGCCGCTTGTGGCGGATCACCGGGTCCATCCTGGCCAGGAAGTCGAGATTGGCGAAGGCCGAGAGATCGATCGCGGAGGGCGGCTTGGCCACGACGAAGCGGCCTTCGGCGACATAGACCTTCAGGGTCTCGTGGCGCTGCTTGGCGACGCCGTTCACCGTCTGGGTGTATTCGGGCTCGGCATAGCCGGGCCAGGGGCTCAGCGCCGCGGCCTCCTGTGGCCGGCTCTTCCGCCACGCGTCGAACGCGATCAGCCCGCTCTCCGGGTTGGTCGAGGCAGCCTCGCGGCGATCGCTGAACAGGACCGTGCCGGGCTTGAGGCTCGCGGCATCGCCGGGCGTCAGGGCCGGCACGTCCTTGACCCGGTCGGAGACCAGGGCTGCGGGCTTCGGCAGGTCTTTAGGGGGATCTTTGGGAATATCCTTCGCCGCGTCCTGCGCCCGGGCCGGCACGGCCAGGGCGAGCGCGACGAGGAGGGCGGCCGGAAAAAGCCTGGGCAAAGCGGACCTCGGAGATGTCGATGAGGAGAAGGCGGCGTCAGTAGCCGGGGTCGTCGCCGAACAGGTAGTCGGGATCGCGGCGGCGCTGGCGGGCGCGGCTGTCGCCGTCGTCGTCGAAGGGCGAGCCGAACGGCACCGGGTTGACTTGCCCGTAACGGTCGCGGCCGGGCCAGGCCTGCGGCTCCTCCCGCCGGTCGCGGCGCAGGCCCCAGGGATCCTCCGTCTCGGCGCTGCGGCGCTGCGCGAACGGGTCATCGGTGCTTCGGCGCCCGCCCGGCAGGTTGCCGAAGAGGTCGCCGGCGACATCCGCCCCGTCCTCGGCATTGCCGTAATCGCCGTCCTCCGCGTCGGGGCGCATGGCGTAGAGCGTGTCGCGGGGCACCAGCGCGTATTGCGTGTCGGCGACTTGGCCCCCTTTCAGGCGGAAATGCTCGATGAAGCCGCCGCCCGCGACACGCTGGCCGCTCCGCGGCTCGATCGGCAGGTCGGCAATCAGAGCCTTCGCCTCCGGAGAGGGCGGCGCCAGCGGGGTGCGCGGCACACCGTTGGCCCAGGCCGCCTGGAAGATCGCCCGCGCGATCGGCACCGAGACGTGGCCGCCGGTCTGGCCGCGACCGAGCGTGCGGCGCACGCCATCGGCATTGTCGTAGCCGGCCCAGACCACCACGGTGATCTCGTTCGAGAAGCCGGCGAACCACGCGTCGTTCTCGTTCTCCGAGGTGCCGGTCTTGCCGGCGACGTATTGCGAGATGCCGGAGAGCGCCGCGGCGGTGCCGTGACGGGTCACGCCCTGGAGCATGGTCTTGAGCTGGTAGAACGCGACCCGGTCGGCCGAGCCGATCCGCACCGGCGGCTTGTCGGGATGGCTGTAGACGGGCTTGCCGTCGCGCTCGACCGATTCCAGCGCGTAGGCGCTCGGGCGCGCGCCCTCGTTGGCGATGGCGGCGTAGAAGCTTGCCAGATCGATCATCCGCACCGGCTGCGCGCCGAGCACGAAGGGGTAGTAGCGCTCGCACTCGGCGTAGAGCTGGGCCTCCAGCGCGATGTCGCAGACCCGTTGCAGGCTGTCGGGCGCCTTAGGGGCGATGCCGCCCTGGAGCAGGCGGGCGGTGACGAGGTTCTTGGAGAATTCGAGCCCGCGCCGGATCGTCGTCGCGCCGGAGCCGCCGCCGTCGTAGTTCTTGGGCGACCAGGAATCGCCGATGCCGCCGATGGGCGGCAGGGTCACGGCGGAATCCATCACCAGGGTGTTGGGCTGCAGGCCCGCATTCAGCGCGGCGAGGTAGGTCAGCGGCTTCAGGGTCGAGCCCGGCTGGCGCACGGTCTGCGTCACCCGGTTGAGCTGGCTCAGGGGGTAGGAGAAGCCCCCGCTCATCGCCAGGATCTTGCCCGTGCGGTTCTCCAGGACGATGGCGGCGCCCTGGACGGCGGGGCGCACCCGGAGGTCGGCGCGCAGGCTGCCCTTGCCCTCGCGCAGGCGCACCCGCACGGCGTCGTAGAGCTGGAGTTTTCCCCGCGCGGGGCCGGGCTCCAGGCTCGCGACCCGGCCGTCGGGCAGGCCGACCCGCGTGCCGTTCTTGCCGGTCTGGAGCACCACCGCGAGGGGCCAGCGCACGTCGTAGAGCTGCGGCCGGGCGGAGACGAGTGCGCGCTGCCAAGCAGGCTGCAGCGTAGGCTTGGCCGGCGCCTTCGCCGCCCCCTTCTTGGTGCCCTTCTTCGTCTCAGGTGCGGGCGCCGGCTCGGCGGCGGGTTCCGGCGCCGGCGCGGCGGCCTCGATACGCTTGACTGCCTCGGCGAGGTTCAACTCCGGCCCCTCGTAGCGGGCGCGACCGGTGCCGCGCTCGTAGGTGGCGAGCCCTTCCTGCAGCGCGCTCTCCAGTGCGCTCTGCAGGCCGGCATTCACCGTGGCACGCACGGTGAAGCTCGCGCTGGTGAGCGATTCGAGCCCGGCGAAGCTACGCGCCTCGCGGGCCACGTGATCGACGAGGTAGAAGCCGGAATCCTGGCGTGCAGCGTCCGGCGGCTTGATGCCGAGATCGGAGACCATCGCCGCATTCATCTGCGCCTCGGTGATCGTGCCCTCTTCCTTCATCCGGCTGAGCACGTAGGCGCGCCGCTCCCGCGCCCGCTCGGGATATTTGTCGGGGCTGTAGTAGTTCGGGCCCTTCGGCAGACCGGCGAGCAGGGCGGCCTCGGGCAGCGTCAGCGCGCCCACCGACTTCCCGAACCAGCTTCGCGCCGCCATCTCGATGCCGTAGGCGCCGCGGCCGAGATAGATCCCGTTGAGGTAGAGCCCGAGGATCTGCGGCTTGGTCTGGAGCTTCTCCAACCGCGAGGCCACGATCATCTCGCGGATCTTGCGCTCGTAGGTGACGTCGTCGCCGACCGAGAGATTCTTGACCACCTGCTGCGTGATGGTCGAGCCGCCGGCCGGGCGCCCCGGCGAGGCGAGGTTGCCGACGAAGGCGCGGATCACCCCGCGCTCGTCGATGCCGTGGTGCTGGTAGAAGCGCTTGTCCTCGGCCGCGACGAAGGCCTTCTGCACGAGGTCCGGCACCGTGCCGATCGGCACCGGGAGGCGCCGGCCGCGGGACTCGAAGGTCTCGGAGAAGGGCTTGCCCGCCCCGTCGAGGATCACGCTGGCGCTGGGCAGCTTGATGTCGCGCAGGGCCTCGGCCGAAGGCAGGTCCTTCACGGCGTTGTTGTAGAAGGCGATCACCGCCCCCGCCTCGAAGGGGGAGTTGGCCGGGTTCTCGCCCTTGCAGAACTGCTTGTAGCTCGTGTTCAGTTCGTTGAGATCGAGCCCGTGCAGGATCTTGGGCGCGTTGTCGCCCGCGACCGCGCTCGGATCTTCCATCGCGGTGGAGATCAGCTCGTCGAGGTTGATGTCCTCGATGTCGAAGGATTTGCGCATGTGGGCGCAGCCGTCGCGCAGGATCGTCACGACCTCCGGGCCGTCTTTGGCGGGGTCGAACTGGGTTCGCACCGCGTCCGGCCGCGTCGTGACCTGGGACAGGGTCAGCGCGGTCGCGAACAGCTTGATCAGGATGACGTTCATCGAGCGTGTCAGGATTCCGACCGGCACGCCACGGACGGCGTGTCGGCGCCGATCAAGCGGCGCACAACGCGGCTGATTTATGGACGCGCTTGCCCGAACGCCACGGGGCAGGCACGGGGCGGAGATACGCCCCGCGAGGGTGAGCGAGAGCGCAGACGACGAAAACGGGCGACCGCTCCGTGCGGTCGCCCCCAAACCCGTACGTCTTGCGGCGATCGGCCGATCAGCGCAGGAGCTGGAGGATGCCCTGCTGCGCCTGGTTGGCGAGCGAGAGTGCCGAGATGCCCAGCGACTGACGCGTCGAGAGTGCCTGGGAGTTCGCCGCCTCCTCGTTGAGGTCGGCGTTGGTGAGGTTCGCCGCGCCGGTATCGAGGATGTTGACGATCCGCTTGGTGAAGTCCTGCCGGTTCTGCACCACGGAAAGGTTCGAGCCGAAGGTCGAGCTTGCTGCGCGCAGGGTGTCCGAGGACTTGGTCAGGCCGGTGAGCGTGCCCTTGATGTCGGCGTCGAGCAGGAAGTTGCCCTGGCCATTCACCGTCGAGCCCGAATTGCCGGTGATCGGGGTCAGCTTGAGGCCGTCCGCCGTCAGATCCTGACCCTGCACGTCGAGGTTGGCGGTGTCCCGCTCGTTGAAGCTGATATGCAGTTTGTTGGTCGGATCGCCGTTGCTGATCAGGTTCACACCGTTGAAGCTCGAATCCTTGGCGAGCTGCGTGATCTGGATCAGCAGACTGTTGTACTGTTGAGCAAGCTTGTTGCGTGCATCGACACCCGACACGGTCAGGTCCGAGCCGGCGGAGACGGCGTCATTGCTGGCACCGTACTTGTTGGGCGCGCTGGTGCCCTGGGCGAAGCCGAGGGCGTCCTGATCGGCCGTGGTCTCGAACTCGACCGCAGAACTGGCGTTCAGCACAATCTTCTTGCCGGTCGTGTCCTTCGAGAACATCGTCACGTTCGTGCCGGCCGCCGAATTCAGCGCCGTGATGGCCGCGTCGATGGTGGCGCCGCTGGGGATGATCGCCGACTTGCTCGCGCCGTTGATGTAGAAGTTGACCGTGGCGGCGGAGGACGCAGGGGCGGTGTAGTTGTTTGTCGCGGTACCGGTCGTGGTGATCTGGGTCGAGAGCGCCTGGTTGGCGGTGGACTTGGCCGAGTCGATCAGCTTCTGGATCGAGGTGATGCCCTGGTTGGCCGCCTGGATCGTCTGGATGCCGTTCGAAATCGAGTCGAGCAGCGCACCGAGGTCGCCCGAGCGGCTGTTGAAGGCCTGTGCGGTGAAGAAGTTGACGGGATTGTCGAGGGCGGAGGAGACCTTGAGGCCCGTCGCCAGACGCCCCTGGGTGGTGGCCGTCAGGGCCGAGGTGTCCTGCAGCGAGAGCAGGTTCTGACGAGTGGCGGCCGAAAGCGTGACGCTGGAAGACATGGGTAACAACCCCGTTCAGATCGATACCGAACCTGCATTAGGGTTAATTCACCACGTTCCAGGTTGCCGTAGCGTTAACGAACCTTCTTGACCACGCAAATTTCCCGATTTTGAAATGGGAAGGCGGCCGGAACAAGGTCCCGGCCGTCTCTTTGCTGGCGCCTTGCGTCTCAGATGACGCGATCAGCGCAGGAGCTGGAGGATGCTCTGCTGTGCCTGGTTGGCGAGCGAGAGCGCCGAGATGCCCAGCGACTGACGCGTCGACAGCGCCTGGGAGTTCGCCGCTTCGAGGTTCAGATCGGCATTCGTCAGGTTCGCCGAACCGGTATCGAGCACGTTGATCAGGTTCTTCGAGAAGTCCTGCCGGTTCTGCACCACGGAGAGGTTCGAACCGAAAGTCGAACTCGCCGTGCGCAGAGTATCCGAGGCCTTGGTCAAGTTGGTCAACGTGCTCGTGATGCTGGTGTCGAGCAGGAAGTTGCCCTTGCCGTCGACGGTCGATCCGGAATTGCCGGTGATCGAGGTCAGCTTCAGGCCGTCCGCCGTCAGATCTTGGCCCTGCACGTCGAGGTTCGAGCTGTCCTTTTCGTTGAAGGCAATGTGCAGCTTGTTGGTCGGATCGCCGTTGCTGATCAGGTTGGTACCGTTGAAGCTCGAATCTTTGGCGAGCTGCGTGATCTGAGTCAGCAGGCTGTTGTACTGCTCGGAAAGCTTCTTGCGGGCATCAACGCCCGACACGGTCAGGTCCGAGCCGGCGGAGACGGCGTCATTGCTGGCACCGTACTTGTTGGGCGCGCTGGTGCCCTGGGCGAAGCCGAGGGCGTCCTGATCGGCCGTG
>JAESFL010000124.1_pt1 | contig 77016 bp, 77 predicted proteins | sample 9269401 | NCBI WGS metagenome assembly JAESFL01 (sample SAMN14506025, study PRJNA617098) | algae metagenome | isolation source: Gloeocapsa sp. UFS-A4-WI-NPMV-4B04 and co-occurring heterotrophs from desert... | place: USA: Utah | collected 2006-10-01 | reverse complement strand
CTGTCGAATTTTGGCCTTCCAGTGCGGGTTGGCCTTGGTTCGGGGGTGGTTTTCCAGGGCTTGGTAAATGTCCTGAAGCCGCGCCATGCCGCCGAGATTCTTGATCGTATCGCAGACCACCTCGCGCCAATGGGGCATCGGCTGCTCGAAGTTGAGCACCATATGGAGGAGCACCGGACGGGTGAGGCCGACAAAGGCGCCATCAAGACCGCTGTGGATCAGCTGCTCCACATCTTCCTCGCCATAGGCGACGAGCACGCTGGGAGCTCCGGAGTTGGCTTCGGCCCGCCGACCATCGGGGTAGTGGAAGTGCAGTCTTCCGCGCAGGAAGAGGATGCCGGAGGCGTAGGGCCAGATGAACTCGTGATAAGCCTCGGTTTCCGTGCGGGCGAAGATCAGAGCTGTGCCCTTGTTGTGGCGGCTCATCTTCTTGAGCCAATCCGTCATGGCGCGGCCATAGGGCGGGTTGAGCCACACCCTTCCCTCCCATGGCAGCCTCAGACCGTCCTGCTCGGGCCAGGTGTAGTGCTCACGGGCGGTGTCCCACGGCCGGGGATTGGGAGCGGCGCAAGGGTCCAAGTCGAATGACCGGGACGAGCCGAGCGCCTGGATGATGTTGGGCGGGGTGAGCCAGGACTCGGTCAAAGCCGCAGAACTGTGGTGGCCGCCCATGCCTTTGTGCAGGGTCATGATTATCGAAGCTCTTTCTGGAATATGGAAATCGGCGATTGTGGCCGGCAGAACTATGCGTCCGAGTCACGGATGACGATGCGATCGCCATCAAGAGCGTTGGCAACCGCCTGCGCCAAGTCAGCGAGATCCCCGCCGCTATCCATCGAAATCTGAAGGAGCGTCTGGGCGGCTTCGGCCTGCTCGGGCGTGATGACCGTTTCCTGTCCGGTCACCTGGTCGGCCTGAACCATGGTGAGGAGAGCGTTCGCCAGTGGGATGACAGCCGATTTCGGAACAGGGAGGCGAACGGCATCAGAGGGAACGCCCTTAGATGTGATGCATCCCAGATGAATCTCTCCATTTGGCATCTGCACAAGGGTGATGCCGGCTGTCTTCATGAAGCCGTTTCGCCCCTTCGCTTCGAACTCTGTGGCTTCGTCGAAAGCGATGGAGCGGGAGGTCGGAGAATGGATCGTTTCGGTCATGGGATCCTCAGGCGAAGAGATCGGCCTGTTGCGCGAGACTCGGTCGGACGGGCGAGATGGATGGGGAGGGTGCAAGATCGAGGAGAGAGGCGATGGCCGGAGCAGCGTTTGCCTGGCGCCCTGCCCTCACCTCCTTGAAATCGGCACAGACGATCTCGGTGCGTGGCGAGGTTCCGCGCCAAAGGTGATCGTAGCCCGAGGTGTCGAGCCCGCAGTTCGGCTGCAGGGCAATTCCGGTGGCCTTCACAAACGCCTCGTACTTCTGCGAAGTCGCATGCCGGAACGTCTGGGTGCCACTGAGCTGGAACGGGGCCGATCCCTGCGGGATGATGAAGACGCCGTAGTCGGCCACATCCGAGGCCAGATCGATCACCGAATATTCGAAGTTGCTGCCCTTGTAGCGAGGCGCCTTGCCGTCGGAGCGGATTGCGCCGAAGGGCGGATTGCCGATCGCGCAGTCGAAGGACCCGAGACCGAGCTTGGGAAGATCGAGCACGTCGGCGTGGATCCAGCGGGCCTCAGGGAGAATCTTGCGGCCGACCTCGACGTAATCCTTGTTGATCTCGACGCAGGTGAGTTCCAGCGGCTGACGGGAGAATTCGGCTGCGGCCTTGATCAGGTAGGACAGCCGCCCGATTCCAGCACACAGGTCGATGATCCGGCGGCCCGTGACCTCGACCGCGAAATCGCGGGCGAGTTCCAGGGGTGTGAAGAAAGCTCCGGCCACGGAATTGAGGTGCCGGGCTCCCTCGTGCCAGTGTTCCAGAACGAACTCGCGCTCTGATATGGTGAGGACGTCCTTTTCGAGGAGCTTCTCGGCCGCCTGGTGGCGTGCGGCTTCTTCCTTGGAAATCTTGGGCATCGGCTGACGCTCCGGTTGAGAATCTGGACGAGCGGAGCCGACGCGCGGCCTAGGTGGCTGCGCGGCAGCGTTGAATCATTGGGAAATCGACGACTTTCCGCCGGATTACTGAGACGTGCTCAGATAATGCGTAGTGTTTGGGAGCGAAAAGATGTGGTAACCTGGTCGCTGGGGACCGTCAGGAGACGTTTTGACCCCAGTAGGCTGAAGCGATGTTGCCAGCCTGCAGCCTGGTACGATGTTTGCCGGCAATACCCTTTTCCAAGTCGAGTGAATGCCATCCCTCATGCCGACCTCTGGAGGTCCCATGCCCTTAGCGACAAAGAAGGCTGTTTCTCGCGAAACTTCAACCAAAGCTAAAGATCGGGTGTTCATAGGAGATGACACACTCTTTGAGACGCCGGCGCTCGGGGTGTTCATAACCAGAACTGGCGAAATTCGGAGAGGTGCGCTTGCGACCGAGAAGATACGCCCGCTTGAAGATTTGGCTGCCGCTTTAAAGAACTCCACCAGCCAAAAACATCAGCTTCATGTACTTGATACGCCAATTCATACACTGGCGAGCGCTGGCGACCCAGACCTGGCAACAACAGTGCTAGGACTTTCAAAGGAATACGCAGACGCGCTTAAACTGGTTGGGCAGGCGATTTCCACTATTTCGATAATCGGAACTGCAATCAAAGCTGCAATAACTGTATTGGAGTGGATCGGTTTGTTTGGAGAGGAGGAGAATCCCTATGACATCATCTACGGGAAAATCGAGGCTCATCTAAAGGTAGCCCTCAAAACGACACTGGCCGGCCAGACGTTGAATACTATACAGCAACTCCACCAATTGATTGGTCACTCTGAGACGGCAGCAAAGATCGCGGCTGCATATCGTCTAAGCCCGACCCCGGCCCGTGAAGCCCTACTGCCCCAGGCGGATTATTCGTCACAATATGCACTGAACGTTATTCGCGGAGAAGCCATGTGGCTACGCACTTACGATGCGGATGTTGCTCCAATCCCGATGGGTGGAGTGTCTAGTTGGACTGTCGGCCCGATTGTAGCGCCCAACATGTTGATGTGGGACTGGCGCTTGCCCCTTCTCGCATACTTGAAAGCTCTCACGGCGAGGATCGTAGTCATCCACACGATCGACCCAGAGGTCGACGCAGTGCATCGGGCTGAGATTCTGGGCCACGCCAAGTTTATACAAGCAGTTGAGCAGCGTATCCGGTCAGGATTCTCAGTGGCGATTCCGATGCCCTATCCGGGTTATGACTACTGGAACATCACAGCGCGGGATGCCTGTGGCGTGATAGATGTCCAGAGCGGTGCAGGGGATTTTGCGGGGAGCTGGACTCCTCATTACTGGTGGAGAGATCCAATCGATACCGCTTACTTTAATGTCAGCGGACTGCCGAAAACATATGAAGAATATCTGAAATGGCACCAGCACAGCCAAGGGACACGCTATTGGCGGCTTTATGACAGCCTGGGGTTGTTCTCTCTCTGGTCGATTATTCCTGATGTGCAAACTGCAGCGAAGAGGAGGCCGGGATTTGCGACCAAAAAGGCCATTCTTGAGAAAAACTTCGATTTTACCAAGCTTGTGGAGATGACTGGCCCTTCGAAGAAGCGATTGGAAGCGTTCACCCAGTGGTCAGAGCATTCCCGACGAAGCGCCCAAGAACTAGAAGCTCACTAGCGGAGGACAGGCAGCATCCGCTGCTACCATGGATCAGAACTAACGCCCTGTGTCGACTTAGCCGGAAAGTGAGTGGATTGCACCGCTGGCCCCGAGCGTGACTGCTCGGGGCCAGCCTGCTCCTCCGCTTCGCGGATCCGCTGTGCCAAAACTCGGCCGCCCACTGTGGCCTCACGCTGCTTCCGGCTGCCCCTTAAGAAAAGATGAAGAACGACATGTCCGTTGGGGCGGATCTCGGAAATCTGTGCCGTCGTGTAGATGCGGGATGCAACCTTGAGGCCTTCGAACTTCTGATAAAGTTTGAAGCCGTTATCCTCAATGGCTTTGAGGTCAGCGGCTATCTCACGTTCGAGTTCTACCGCCTGTCGCATTTTGTAGATCTCGAAGCCGACGACACCTTCCAACGCCTCGGTGTAGGACAGGATACGATCATAGGTGTCATAGGCCACACCGGGGGCGCGGTCTCCGGTTCCGTCGCTGAACATCAGCGCATAGCATCCACCTCCCTCCCATTCCTTTCGGATGATCGCCCAGGAGCCGCGAGGAAGAGCTCCGACCTGCTTTTCGAGATCCTTGAGTTCCTGAAACGAGGGATTGATGAAAGTGCCGATCAGATTCTCGACCGCCTCGTCGAAGGGTAGAATCTGCGGGAGGATGCGTTCCTTCATGTCCCGCTCATAGAAAACGCCGGCATCAAGAGCTTCTTCGACGAATTGCTTGAGCTTCTGGTGACGAACCTGAGCTTCAGGGGTCATGTCCCATGATCCGTGAATGAGGGAGAAGGCGGCCACTTAGAGGGTGGCCTGAGTGTAATGAGCTGCAATGCGGAGGCATGCCGCCTGGGCACTGTCGGCGTCCGGCCACTCCTTCTCGTCGGCCAGGTGCCGTTTTGCCCGCTGAGCGTAGCCCTCGACCTTGAAGGTGTTCGGAGCGCCACCGCGCTTTCGCACCTCACGATAAGTCGCATAAATGTGCTGGTTGCTCGTATCGAGCAGACCTTTGCGGGTCTCGTCCTTGCGGATCCAGGTCAAACCCATGGATGCCTCCTCTACTAGGCTGCTGGCTGGATGGAGAGCTTGTATTCGATGACTTCCGCAAAGGGCTCAGCCTTGCTGACATCGATCGTGACAACGTCGCCGGCGAACCGGTACTTGGCGGCCTTGTCGAACCAGAGCCAGTTGTCGCCCGTGAACTGGACGGCGTTTGTCTGGAGCTTTTTCACCTGGCGGATGCCATAGCATTGAGGGCGCGTTTCCGGGGTTTGCCCGTTCCTAGCCATGACGTCGTTACGGAGGGTCTCGATGGAGGCCCCAGGGAGGGCTAAGAAGCGCTTGAAATCCGCAAGGGTGCGAACATTCACATCAGGCATGTTGACCTCATGACAAGCAAAAGCGCCGCCCGAGGTGACTCGGACGGCGCTAGCGAGAATTATTTGGGGTTTTAGATTCTGTCGTTCCTACGGGAACAGATCAGGTGAGGTTGAAATCAGCTGTCTTACTTAACCCAAGTAAGTGTAGCCTTCGAACCGCTTGGCCACGATGGGATCATACCCGAGACGCTGCCGCAGCTTCTTGCGCAGCTTGCTGATATGGCCTTCCACGACGGTATCAGAGACGCCGGTTTCATTGACGTCATAAACGGCGTTGAAGACCTGCGTCTTCGTCACAGAGCGGCCGCGATTGCGGTGGAAGTATTCGAGAATGCAGAGCTCGCGGCGCGGAAGGATCAGGGGAGCAACGATATTGCCGGATTTGAACTTGATCAGCACATCTGCGACCTTTGGCTGACTTGATCCATCGGCCAATGTTCAATGCTCAAGCGATGTATCTAACATTGGCGTACCACTCGTCTTAGAAGAAGCCATGAACCTCGACCCTCGTACCCTCGCATTCGACTTCATTTTGACTTTGGTAATCCTCGGGGGTCTGCTCTTCTTCTTTTGGACCCGGAACCGGAAGATCAGTGCTCTTGCCTGGTGGAGTGCCACATTTGGCCTGAACGCAATTGGCATCGGAGTGGTCAATCTCGTTCCGGGGCTTCCTGTCCATCCAAAGCTGGTGCTGGCGAACAGCTTGGTCGCACTTGGCTACGGGGCTCTCTACACCGGAGCAAGAGTCTTCAACGAGCGGCCAATTTCCAAACTGGCTCTTGTCGTTGGTCCAGCGCTCTGGATGCTGACTTACCCCCTGTTCCACGATGACATCGGAGCCAGGGTGACCGTGATTTCACTGATCACCGGTGGCTATGCGGCTTTGTCTGCCTGGGAGCTCTGGAAGCATGATCCTCACGGGCTGTCTTCTCAGCGTGCCGCCGTGGCTCTCCTCCTTGGGCTCACCGCCTTCAGCCTGTTTCGCGCCGTCGTAGGCTCGCCGATAGGCTCGATGTTTGGGGTCGCCGCGTTCGCCAAGAGTTGGTCGTCGGAGATGGCCCTGTTCCTGATCGTCTATGTCCCAGCGCTCGCCTTTGTGTTCTTAGGCATGGCCAAGGAGCGCATCGAGGCTGGATACCGCGAGGTGGAAGAGGCCCTGCGGGAGAGCGAGGAGCATTACCGCTTCTCCGTGGAGCTCAGCCCGCAGATCCCCTGGACTTCGGATCCGGATGGCAACCTGCTGCAGGTCTCACCCCGCTGGCACAGCCTGACCGGCCTACCGATCGAGCAAACAAAGGGATGGAAGTGGATGGCGGCCATTCATCCTGACGATGTGTTGCTCATCCAGGAAAAGGCGAGCCGGTCTTTGAAGACAGGTAAACCCTACGTGTCCGAGTTCCGGGTGAGGCTTGTTGATGGCTCCTACCGGTGGTTTCGCGGTCATGCAGCCGCTCGCCTTGGCAGGGATGGAGCAGTCCTGCGCTGGTACGGCATGATCGAGGACATTCATGAGAGGAAACTTGCCCGGGAAAGACTGCATTGGGCCGCCTATCACGATGACCTGACCGGCCTGCCGAACCGCCGGTTCTTCTACGAGCAGGTTCAGCGGGCCCTCGACCAGGCAACCAAGGCTCAGACCAAAGTTGGGCTGCTGCTGATGGATTTGGACCACCTCAAGCTCGTCAACGACCGGTTCGGCCATGATGCCGGCGATGCTCTTCTGCGGGAGTTTGCCAGGCGTCTCGCATCGTTGGCCGGGGACAGGTATGCGGTTGCGCGTCTGGGCGGCGACGAATTCGGTCTTCTGATGCTCGAGGTCGAGCATGAGGACGAGGTCATTGCGGTTGCGCGTTTCATTCTGAACCGGATGCAGAACCCGCACCCCGAGGATGATCCGGCCCATGATTGCCGCACCAGTATCGGGCTGGTCGTCTCTCAGGGCTTCGCCATGAGAGTTGAAGATCTGCAGAAGCAGGCGGATCTGGCGCTCTATCAGAGCAAGGCGGCCGGTCGCGGCATGTACCTGATGTATAATCCCGCCATGAGCGAAGAAGCCCAGAAGGTGGCGTCCGCTCTGGAGACTGCCGGCAGGCTTCTCTCCTCGGATTGGGTCAAGCCATTCTACCAGCCCAAGATCTCCTTGCCCTCGGAGGAGCCGGTTGGCTTCGAGGCGCTGCTGCGGTGGGAGCATCCACGACAGGGGATTCAGTATCCTGGTCCGATTTCGCCGGCCTTCGATGACACGGAACTAGGCTCGGCGCTTGGCGCCCGCATGCGCTCCCTGATCTTCAAGGACATGCGGCAGTGGCTTGATGCCGGGCTGACCTTCGGCCGGGTGGCCGTTAACGTATCCGCTGCCGAGTTCCGCCACGGAGATTATGCCGAGCGCGTTCTGTCGGAGCTCAAAGGATTCGGCATCCCGACCTCCTGCCTGGAGGTAGAGGTGACCGAGAGTGTGTTCCTCGATCGCAATGCGGGCAACGTGGAGAAGGCGCTCCAGGTCTTGAGTGCGGCCGGCGTGACCATTGCGCTGGATGACTTCGGCACCGGCTATGCCTCGCTCACCCATCTGAAGCGGTTTCCGGTTCACGTGATCAAGATCGATCGCTCCTTCGTCAGGGACATCGAGCGGGATGCCGGCGACGCGGCCATCGTGAAGGCCCTGCTGGGCCTGGGGCAGAGTCTCCACATCGAAGTTGTCGCCGAAGGGGTCGAGACAGCCGCCCAATTGGAGTTCCTGAAACGGAACGGCTGCAGGCTGGTGCAAGGGCACTATTTTGCCCAGGCGCTGCCGGCAAGCGAGGTCCCGCAGCTGATGGGCACATAGGCCTCACCGCTGCTACTCGTCCTCTGTCATCGCCACTTTGTCGATCTTTGGTGTTTCCGAAGGCACTGGGGAGAGTTTCAGCCTGACGAGGATCTTGTAGACAGAGTGAGGGTCACAGCCCTCCTTTAGGGCGGCACACCGTTCGAAATGGCTCTCAAATTCGTTACACCAGGCGGCACGCCGTAGCTGGGCGCCCTCGGAACAGACGGCGTAAGCCTGGTGGACGAGGGCAGCCATATCGGAGGGGTTCGCCACGTCCGGCTGGAAATATTCAGTGACCTTCTGATGGCCGATGATAGCAGAGGCAGGCCCCAGGAGGATGGCAAGAGCTGTAAAGCCAGGATGGATCTTCCGCATTGGCTTACCTCAAACCGTTATGGTTAAGGCCAAGTTAATGACTTTCTGGCGCTTGTGAAGCTAGGTCAATGGCAGCGAAAGCAAGATCATAGCTGATCCTAGCCGTGCGAAATTGTCATAGGTGCCAACGGTGGTCGCCGTGGAACTCTGCCGTTGGCAGCCTCATTCCCAACCGTATGGATCGAAATGGAGGCAGGCATCCAGAGGGCCGTTATGTCTAGGCAAAGCGAGCGCCGCGCCCATCATCGGCGACCGACGTCTCTCAAGGCGCAGATCTTGCTCGGCATCGACGCCCCGGGCCTATGCTGTACCGTGCAAGATATATCGGCAGGTGGAGCTGGGCTGGCTTTCGCCGAACCTACAGATCTGCCGCCGGCCTTTGTCCTAGCGGTCCCCAATCTGGAGCTCATGGTTGCGGCTCAATTGAGATGGAGCCGTGGCGAGCGACACGGTGTAGCGTTTGTGTGGCCTCAGCATCAGTGATCGCAAGCAGACCGCATATCCTGGAGAAATCATGATGCGAGAACCACACGACGGGGAAGAGCAGACCGAGGCCAAGGCTCAGGCCAGCACGCCCCAACTCGACCGGCTGGAGAAGCTTGCTAATACGGCAGCGACAGCCGCTCAGGCGAGGCAATGGCGAGCCCGGCAGAATGGCCTGCGGGAGCAGGAAGAGGCCTCAGAGGTGCGTAACCTCAATCATGATGCAGAGGCCAGAACTCAAGCTGAGGCGGCGATGCAGCGTATGATGGCGAACCCGAAAGGCAAACGGCGCTAGGTGAGCGCCTAGAGCGCCATTAACGGCCCGTTCAATCTTCCGCGGTCATGGTCCGGCCCCTCCCGTGCAGGGGTAGAACAGCGTAACAAAGGAGTTTCACAATGGCGGAGGCCAAAAAAGACAAGAAGCCGAACCCGGCTCTGATGAAGCCGCTGCAGCCCTCCAATGAGCTCGCCGCCGTTGTCGGATCCTCGCCGCTGCCCCGCACGGAAGTGGTGAGCAAAGTGTGGGAATACATTAAGGCCAACAATCTCCAGAACCCTGAGAACAAGCGCGAGATCCTGGCCGATGACAAGCTCCGGCCGGTCTTTGGCGGCAAGGACAAGGTCAGCATGTTCGAGATGAACAAGCACTTCGCCCAGCACCTCTCCTAATCGGCTCTATCGGCATGGGGCTAGGTCGCCACCCCTGCACCAATTGTTAAGCTTGGCTGTTTCAAGATGTAGGCAACGGGTGCGTTGCGTATCAGCCCGTAAGACCTCCATTGCCCCCAAGCTTGGAGTTGACCCTGGTTGAGAGCCCTTACCCTCTCGGCCGGGGTCTTTTGACTGTCGATCTGACCATCAGGGATCCTGGCGTATGTTGAGTGATGGTCAGGCCCGGACGCGGCGGTCTTGAGGCGCGGCGCTGGCTTGTGCGAGCAGATAGGTGTCCCTGTTTTTCTTGAAGGTCGCTGCCTTCTCCAGATCCTTCAGAACCTTTTTCTGCGCCGGCACTGGCTGCTGGGCGTACCGGGCACACAGACGCGGGAGCGAGAACGGGACAGCGAGTTCCGTCCGGTTCTTCGGGATGGCTGCCTGGATCAGGTCCACCTGTTCGCCGGACAGAGGTGATCCGCCCGCCTCGCCTAAGAGAAGCATCAGGTTCAGCACCGCCGACGGCATCGCCCGGACGAGTTCCTTGCCTGGCGTGGCTGCCGCGATCTCGAGATACTCGATACGGGACAACGTGATGCTCAGGGACTGGTCCCTTGTCAGCGGACCATCGGCGAGATCATGCAGTGCCTGCCGGAAGATCTGCTCCCGGGCTCGAGCCGCTTCATCGTGCCGTCCGAAGCCTGCTTTCTGCCGGATCCACTGCTCAGTGGGCCCTTTAGGGCCGACCGCCACGATGGAGGATTTGATCAGCCCTTCCGCAAGGCTGGGGCGAAGCGACTCCTCCTTCTCCGCATTGTCGATGATGAAGAAGCGAATGCTCGTATTCGCCACGATGCTTTTGATCTCGGGGAGGACACTCGGATCGAAGGTGGTGATCGAAAAGGCGGAAGCCTTGCCACCGACGGAATAGGGGTAGAGATCGGCAAAGCGCTGGCGCAGCCGGCAATACGCCGCGAGGAGGTCGCGACGCTGTGGTGTGAGCTGGTTGGGGCGGTCTAAGACAACGGAGCGTAGATCGGGCCGGAGGCTGTGAGCCCCGGTCGCACGTTCGATCAGACGGGTTGCCGCCACATTCAGCAGCCGGGCCAGAAGTGCCGCTTTGTCTTTCAGGAGATCGATGGCGGCCGACATGTGGGTTGCGCTGGAAGGATCGGCAAAGCCGGTCAGCCACGGGAGGGCAAGAGGCCGGGCTTGCTGTAGGCTCTTGAGGAACTTGCGCTGCTTGTCGGTGGGGCTGGCGCTCTCATAGTCCCCATCGTGCCGGATGCCCACGAAGGCGACATACTTGCGGGCAACGTCTTGGGTCTTGCAGAGGAATGCCTGCTGAGCGCCGGTGCGCTCATCGTGGGTGGCAACCAGCCAGCGGGGAAGATCCGGAGCGGCCTCAGGATCAAACAGCCCGAACTCCTGCAGATCGCAGAACAGAGCGACACGGCTGGAGAACTTCTTGGTCTCGGAGTCGTAGCGGCGCATGCCGGTGGTCATAAGACCGGCAGCGAAGGGCTTCGGCACCGGGAGAGTATCGTCTTCTCCGACCTCCATGGTGGGGTCGAGAGGATCAACGTATTGCTCACTGTCGCCCTCGCCCATCCGCAGTCGGATCTGGCGCTGGCGCTCCTCAATCTGCTCACGAAGAGACGGGTCCTTATCGAACCAAGCTTCGAATTGCTCTCGGATGGGGGCAGCGAGACCCCGGACCTGGCGGCGGCAGCGTTCCGGGTCGTTCCGGCGCATGGCATCGATGTCGCTGAAAATGCGCAGAATGGAGTTGCCGACGTCAACAAAGACCTGGTGGGTCTTGCCGAAGGCCTTGTGAGCTCGCTCCCCTCGTCCACTGATCTGTTTGACCGGTCCGATGGATCGCTCCTGGCAGGCCAGGATGTTCAAGTCCGTCTGGGGAACGTCGGTGCCGACGCCCAGAGCATTCACGTTGACCAGAATGTCGAAGCCGCCGGCGCGAGCTGCGTTCAGAAGATCGTCGCGCTTGATCTTGCGACCTGCTTCCTCGCCTTCCTTTAACCCCTCCTCGGCACCGTTGCGCCAGACGCGGATTTCGCCGGCCACAACGAAAGCCACGCGGGGCTTTTCTCCAGCCCGAGGATGTTCTGCGGGGAGGCTCTCTTGAGCAAGGAAGCCGGATAGTTCTTTGGCAAACTCCACGCTGTCGCAGTGGATCATGGCAAGGGTCGCTTTGGCCGCTCGCTTGGCCCAGATCCGCGCAACGGCGGCCACGATGAGAGCCGCGATCGCTTTGTCGCCTTCGCTGGCCCCTTCCTTGAAAAAGCGGGAGAACGCCTGCTGGGAGGCTTGGTCGACGGATTTGTTTTCGGCCAGCAGCGCCAGGAACGCACTCTCGATGAGCCGGACGGCATCGGTGCCGAGGTGAGCCTCAAACTCACCGGTGGCGATGTCGAACCTGGTCGGGACCGTGCGGCCCGTCGCCAGAACCTCGTCATAGGTGGCAACGTCGATCAGGTCGTGCTCGATGCTGGCGCCAAAAGCGTCCAGCGGATCCTTGCCGTCGGTCCTGAATGGGGTGGCGGTCAGAACGATGCCGGAGCCGCCGGCATGGGCCACTCGGGAAAGCACCTTTGCGAGCTCATCGGCTGCCGCCTTGTGGCCCTCGTCGATGAGGACCACCCCTCCCCGCTTGCCGAACCGGTCGAGGGAGCGCAAGAAGTCCTCGTCCTCGAGCTTGTTGACCAGGGACATGTTCGTTGCGGGGATGACGTCCGCATCGAGCGAATTACGCAGCATCGGGCCGTCGCCAATGCTTTCGTTCTTGGCAACGTAGAACGCTGTTTGCGCACCCTTCACCGCGGGAACGGTCTGGAACTGGGCGTAGTTCTGACGCAGCAACGACACGTCAGGGTGCAGGACCAGGATCGGTTTACCGAGCGATACAGCGTCCTCTGCGGCACCGGCCGCAAGCAGGCTCTTGCCGCTCCCAGTAGGGGCGAGAACCGCGCCCGAGCGTCCACGCTGAATGGCTTCTCGTACCGATGCGGCAATCCTGGCCTGATAGGGCTCTGCCTGTTTGTCGCCGATCCTCCGGGAGAGTGCCGGAACAGACGTTTGAGACAAAGCATCAGAATGATTTGAAGAGGGCCGCATCAGTCAATTTCTTGAGAAACAATCGAAAATCAGGAGAGTGGATCGGGCAAGCCGCAAATCATGATTCGCAAATCAAAATCGCCGCCTGTGATGTGCTCTGATTATACCCCAGAGGGTTGCGCGAGGCAGCGCTTATTGTCAGGTTCACAGCGACACAGTTGCCGGATTGAGACGAAACCCAGGATGCCGAGACGGAAGGTTCCACCCGTGTGCAATCTCTATAGCTCCTACGCCACCCAGGCCGCGATGCGGCAGGCGTTCAACGTGACCCGTGACAGCGCGGGTAACGTTCCTCCCCTGTCGACAATCTTCCCGGACCAGATGGCGCCGGTCATCAGAAACCATGACGGCGAACGTGAGCTGATCCAGATGCGCTGGGGTTTCCCTCCTCCCCCGAAGGTCGGCAATCATCCAGTGACGAACGTGCGGAATGTTGCCTCGCCGTTCTGGCGGGCCTGGCTCAAGCCGCAGTACCGCCTGCTGGTTCCCTTGACCAGTTTCAGTGAATACAAGGATACGAAACCTCGTAAAACTCCGGTTTGGTTTGCCTTGAATGAAGAGCGCCCCCTTGCCGCATTTGCTGGTATTTGGAGGCCATGGACCGGCGTCCGGGGAACGAAGCCTGATCCTGTTGAAGGTGAACACCTGCTCTATTCATTTCTGACCTCGGAACCGAATGGCGTAGTAGGGCCGATTCACCCCAAAGCGATGCCGGTGATCCTGACCACGCCTGAGGAGTATGATGTTTGGCTGAATGCGCCGACCGAAGAAGCCCTGAAGCTTCAGAGACCCCTTCCGGACGAAATGCTGCAAATTGTTGCAGAGGGGGAAAGATCAGATCAGGCCAAGGAGCCGGTCTGAACGCTCACCGTCAAAGCAGGAGTCTGCGGCGCTACCCTCGTCCTCGAAGTCCAGTCTAACGAACAGGCTTATGAGGGCACTGTCAATTTAACGAGCTGAAGGCGAAGCGCTTCCCGGAGACGACAGATCAGGCGGCACTCGCGATGCCAGTCACCTCAGCCCAGACCTGAAAGGCCTGAGTGCGGACACGGCGATGATCTTCTGCATTGGTGTGGGCGGGATGGCGGAACAGGTTAGCGACTTGGTCGTGAACCGAGAGAAAACGCTGGGCCTGCCCGGCTGATTTGAAGCCTTTCATGATGCGCTCGCGTCGTCGGGTTGGCTGATGGCTGTTCTCCGCGCGGTTGTTCAAGCCCCGGTGCTGCCGATGTTCGACACCCGGCATGATATCTCGTTTGGCCGCGCCGTAGCTAGCCAGTTTGTCTGTGATCATTACGCGTGGAGCGGTACCCTGCTTCTTGAGCAGCTTGCGTAACAGCCGCTCGGCGGCCTTTGCGTTTCGGCGGCTCTGAACCAGGATATCGAGCACAACACCATGCTGGTCCACGGCACGCCAGAGCCAATGCTTCTGGCCGGCGATGCTGATGACAACCTCGTCGAGATGCCACTTGTCTCCGGGTGCCGGAAGGCGCCTACGGATCTGGTTGGCAAAACCCTGGCCGAGCTTCAGCGCCCACTGCCGCACGGTCTCATAACTGACCTCAATCCCTCGGGCAGCCAGCATCTCCTCGACCATACGCAGGCTGAGCGGAAATCGGAAATACAGCCACACAACATGGCCGATCACTTCAGCCGGAAAGCGGTGACGGGCATAGCGGGGATGACGGGTCGGTTTCATGCCCCGGTTATGCTCGGGTCCAGTCACCGTCGCGTTAACCTGACGGTGCCGTTGCAGGCTGCTCAAGACGCCAGAAATTAGAACCCGACCAAGTCCACCGATTGAGAGGGATCTAGGATCCTGGGCTTGGCCGGGAGTACGGTCGGGCAACCGGTATCTTAAGATGCGTTGATCCCGCTGAACCAGTGGTGAACGCGGATCAGTCTCTTGTCCCGATTTTGTCCTGGGCTCTCAACGCTCCCAGGCGTCGCCATGAGGGTTATTGGTCTTCACATCCGGCTCACCGAGCCAGGCACAGAGATCCTCCAGAGAAGCGAAGGCATGTTCAATCCTGGCAAAGGGTGCTGGCCTTTGATCTGAAGGCAGATCCTCAAGCAACTCGGCCGTCCACGTGTAAGGCCGATGAGAGCTATTCCGCACTACGCTTCCCATCACGTCGCCATTCAAGAGCAGGTCATAGGCGCCGGGCGCGAGTTGAATCAGGCTGTAGGTCATGAGGGCTCTTACCAGACCCCAGCTGAAGCTCAATCCATTCATAGGCCTTGGCAATAACAGCTTCACGACCAGGAGCCATGATCAGAGTCGGGCACTGCCTGGGCAAAGCCACGAACTACAGCGTTTGACCTGATGGCAGTACTGCGGTTCACTTGAACCAAGTGTCCAAGGATATGCCATGTCAGCTAAGTGCCCAAACTGCGCAGAGCCACTGCTGAGCGTAAAATGCTACAGCGTCGATATCGAAAGCTCAGGCGCCCTACAAAGCGGCACGGTCTATGCTTGCCCGGCATGTTCTGCTGCCATCACCATCTCACTAGGAGCGCCGCCGATCGTCGCTGGGACCGTGCTAGAAACCATCACGGATGTGTCAGTCGACCCTGAAGACACACATCCCATCTTACCTCAGTAGCCGAGCCTCTCGGTCAGATACTCCCCGACGTGCCGGCCCATGGGCACTCCGGCTGGAGGGTAACCTAAATCATTGATTTTGAAACATGGTGTCCCCAAACCCACCTGGGAACCAGAGCGTTAGAAGCGGCCGGCTCTAACTATTGAGCTATAGGCCCCACCTCCGGTCATTATGCTGGTCTTCGACGGCCAGCGAAGAGCAGAGCGGCTCGGAACCCAATTGGATCTCCGCCTTTAGGAGTCTGCCCCTGCCACTGCGCACCGGATCGCCATGTCTGAGATTGAGCTCCCCGAGCCTTCCCCTCGAGACAGAACCACGTTGTTCAAGCTGCGGGCGCAACAGTGCCGGTTCGTTGTCTCAGACGAAGGTGCGGAGGCGATCTTCTGTGGCGCTCGGACCCATACCGGATCCAGCTGGTGCCTTTGGCACAGGCGGCTGGTCTACACCAAGCCGCCCAGGGGTGGGACGAAGACCGGGAAGGGATTTGTCGTTCAGAAGCTTTGGTAACCACTGCAAGACAGGAATGCCGGCACCGGTGTCCTGCGCTTTGCCCAGCGAGGTACGCTAACCCAGCCGGCAGATTTCAGTCCAGCGAGTTCCGGCTGAGGATTCAAGAGCGGCATGGCTGCGCTTGGCGCATGCCAGCTCAGCTTTCGGCCGGGTGACACCAGCCAGTTCGGCTCACCATCTCGGTGAGGACGCGACCATTCCTCCCGCTCGCGTCGTTCCCTCTGGAAGGACGTATGTCCCACCTTCGGGCCGCTGATCCATCGGCGGCCCTTTTTCTTAGTCCGGCTCGACATCGGTGACCAGGCTTTCCGCTTCACCTACTTTGCGGGAGCAGGACATTCTAACTTTGCGGCTACAAGGCAAAGACCGGTAACAAAGATTAAGGAACTTAGGTTTATATAATCCTTTGCTCACGAATGATTTCAGGAATTCCAAGACGCCAAGTTTATGGAACTTGGTCAGACGTATCCGGCCGCAACGATCAATTCAATTCTCGAATGACATTCGGGTTACTTCCAAGAAATGCCAACTCTAGACCTTGGGTCATTGTCCCTTACGTCAGATGGTGAGTGCAGTAGTATTGCTTGAGATCAGAGCTTTTAGAATACCCTGTTGTGTATGCTCGCTGTGCTCCACCATGGCCGCCCGTGCCCGATCCGGATCACGTAGGCGCAAAACGCCCACGATGTGCCGGTGGTCGTTACTGGTTTCAGGGTTCACGTCACGGCTGAGCGCGCCGAGATAGAAGAGTCGTGTGCACTCGTCGAGAAAGGCGGCGACCATCGCGAGCAGGCGCGGGTTGTTGGCACCTTCGGCAATGGCAATATGAAAATCGCGATTGGCTTTCAAGAATGACTGCACGCTCTCTCCCTGGGAGGGATCATACCGAGCCTCCGCCAGCGCCTCCAGCCGGTCGAGATCGGCGGGTGTCAGGTTCAGCGCTGCCATCGACGCCGCAGTCCCCTCAGTCATGGCACGAATGGCAAACAGGTCGTTGATATCCTTGACGGTCACTGGAGTGACTCTGTAGCCCCGGCGAGGAAACGCTTCGATCAACCCTTCGGCGACCAACCGTCCGAGAGCCTCGCGAACCGGCGTCTTGCTCATCGAGAGCTGATCGGCAAGTTCCGACTCAGAAAACTCGGCACCGGGGCGCAATTCTCCTGAGAGCACCCGTGCCCGCAAGGCTTGGTAGGCTGTCTCAGTCAGCGACAGTTTCTTGCTAGGGGCACCAGTGCCATCGCGCATGGAAATGAGGGTCTGCAACCTGGCGCACTCCTACCGTCGAAAGCATGCGGACCGCATTCAGCACATTCGCTGCAACAGCCCTCCCCGCTTATCTCATCCTTCTCCCTCGGATTTGTTCTTCATGCAAGAGAGTGACACTCGACATGACATATTTTGTAGTATATCACGAGAAATATCAATCGGATCGAGCCGAGAACTTCGGTTGGAGGGGCGTTTGGCAGACATACTCGTGATCAACCCCAACAGTTCGAAGGCGGTTACCCGATCCATGGAGGGATGCCTCGGTGTGTTCGATGGCAATGGACATCGAATTCGCTGCATGGAAATGGAAAATGCGCCACCCGGTATCGAGACCGACGATCATGTGTCCGAGGTGATCCCCCTCCTTGTTGATGCCGCTGTCGATGCCCGCGCCGACGCTATCGTTATCAGTTGTTTCTCGGATCCCGGCATAGTCCGGGTCCGCGCCGCGACACCGTTGCCGGTAACCGGCATCGCCGAGGCCGCCTACTTGGCGGCACTTGGTCTTGGGGATCGTTTCGGCATCGTGTCCCTCGGGCCCTCGTCCATCGTTCGGCACCGCCGCTATCTCGAAGCCCTGAAGCTCGAGCACCGGCTTGCAGGCGACCGCTCCCTTGACATGACAATCGTCGAGCTTATCGCCTCGAATGTGGTGGAACGGGTCGCGCGCATCGGGGCGGCGCTCCGCGATGAGGATGGGGCCGATGTCGTCATCCTGGGCTGTGCCGGTCTTGGCACCTATCGCGCCGCGCTGCAAGCCGAGCTCGGCTTGCCCGTCATCGACCCGGTTCAAGCCGGTGTCGCACTCGCGTGCACCCACGCCGAACTCGGCTATCTGGGGAGGGGCAACTGAGCGTTGATCTTATCATTCGAGGGACGGTCGTCACCCCTGATGCCACTTTGAAGAATGGCTGGGTCGCCATCGAGGGCTGTACCATCCATTCCGTCGGTACTGGAGAAGCTCCAGATGCAAAGGACACGCACAATGGCGGTGACGCCTATATCCTTCCAGGTGTCATCGATGGGCAAACCCATGCTGGCAGCTATCTGGGACTGCCCGGCATCGAGCCTACGACGCGCTCAGCGATTGCGGGCGGCGTCACAACGCTCGTCGACATGCCCTACGATAACCCGGAGCCTTTGAGTTCGAGCACGCAACTCTACGCGAAGATCGAGGCGATCCACCGCTATGCCCACGCGAACGTGGCCCTTTACGGCACCGTCATGCCCGGCCAGCCGCTGGACGAGGTATTACGACTAGCGGAATGCGGTGTCGTCGGCTTTAAGATATCTGCCTTCGAGAGCAGTCCGACCCGGTTTCCTCGCATCGACGCAGCCATGACCCTCGATCTGCTTGAGGTGCTTGCTGTGACCGACCTGCCACTCGGTCTTCACAACGAAGACCAGGAAATTGTCCGCGCTCGCGTGGCGCGGGCCCGCGCCGCTGGAAGCAATGGCATCGCTGCCCATTCCCCAAACCGGCCGCCGGCCGCCGAGCTGGCCTCAACAGCCCATTTCCTTGAGCTCGCCGCAAGCGCTGGCGCCCACGCGCATATCGTTCACATCAGCGTGCCGCGGGGCTTCCAGTTAGTCGATCACTATGCCCGTGACGGATATCGGGCGACAGGCGAACTCTGTGTCCATTATCTTTGGTTCGATCCGGAGCGCGATGGCGAAGAGCTTGGCGCGCGCATGAAGGTCAATCCGCCTATCCGTCCCGGCCAGATCAACGCTCTCTGGCAGGAGTTGGTCGAGGGGCGGGTTGCCTTTGTCAGTTCGGACCACTCGAGCTGGCCCATCGACAATAAGTTCACCGACAGCATCTTCGATGTCGGCGCTGGGGTGCCAGGCATGGAAACGCTGCTGCCCGCATTTTTCACGATAGCCAAAGAGCGTGGTGCCGATGCCGCTCGGATGACAGCCGACCAGCTCTCGGTACGTCCAGCCCAGTTCTTTGGACTCTACCCGCAGAAGGGTGTGCTCCAAGCCGGTGCTGACGCCGACATTGCGATATTCGAGGAAGGTGAAACGGTGTGGGACTCCTCGCGCGCCGAGGATGGGCTGCACTGGAGCCCATACGATGGACGTCGCTTTGCCGGACGGGTGGTGCGCACCTATCTCGGCGGCGAACTCGCCTATGACGGCAATTCTGTCGTCAACACGCCCGGTGCCGGTCGCTTTGTCGCTCGTGGCACTTCCAGATGGTTTCGATAGGACAAAGCGCGATGAGCGAAGCTACCCTCAGCCGCCCCGATAACGGCGTCGTGGAGAAGGCGATCACCTTCCTCTACTACGTCGACCTAGACAGGGCCTTTGCATTCTACACGCAGGTGATGGGCTTTCCGCTGGAGATCGATCAAGGTTGGTCGAAGATCCTGCGCATAGCAGATCATGCCTATGTAGGGCTCGTGGACGAGACCCGTGGCATGCACCGCGCCCATCCCGTCAAGCCCGTGCAGATCTGCATTCGCGTTCCGAACGTCGACGCCTGGCACCGCTACCTCTCCGCCCACAAGGTCGCGGCTCTGACCGAGCCAAAGGACAGCCAATCTCTCGGGATCAGAGCATTCGTGCTCGAGGATCCCGAGGGCTACCAGATCGAGGTGCAGACCGCACTCCGATAAATTCCATCGTAGGCAACAGATCGACAAATCAACAAAGGGAACTGAAAATGTTGAACTTACGGATGATCAACGGTCGGAACGCTCTCTTTGCGGCCACCGTATTCCTCGCTTCCACGGCGCTGACCGGCATCGTCGACGCCAAGGCTCTCAAGGTCGGGCTGACATCGGATGCGGTGAACCTCGATCCGCAGGCCGGTGAGGAGCTGTCGAGCAACATCCTCTTCTATCATATCTACGATCCGCTGGTTCGCCGGAAGGCCGACCTGTCGTTCGGGCCTGGCCTGGCAGAAAGCTGGGAGCTGACGGACCCGACCACTTGGGTATTCAAGCTCCGGAAGGGCGTGAAATTCCACAATGGTACGGAGTTCAAGGCATCGGACGTGGTGTTCACGCTCGACCGGCTCAAGAAGTCGTTGATGGCCAACCTCGGCGCCAACATCTCAGCCTTCAAGGCACTTGACGACTACACAGTCGAAATCAAGACTCCCCGTCCCTACGCTGTTCTTCCGAACGATCTTGCCGCTGTCCTTATCCTCAGCGAGAAATACGCAAAGGAAGTTGGCAACGAGAAGGTCGACCTGAGGCCAATCGGCACCGGCCCCTACAAGCTGGTCGAGTGGATCAAGGAAGATCATATCACTCTCGAAGCCAACAAGGACTATTTTGCCGGTGCTCCGAAGATCGATACGGTGACGTTCCGTCCGATCACCAACGGCGCCACCCGCACCGCAGCCCTCTTGACTGGCGAAGTCGATGTTATTCAGGACCTCAACGTGCGTGACGTCAGCCGCGTCAAGTCCGATGAACGCTACAAGGTTCTCACGCAGCCGAGCCTCCTGAACGTTGTCATCTCGATCGACAACCGTCCCAAGAGCCCGACCATTTCGCTCGACAAGAACCCGATGATGGACCGCCGCGTCCGCGAGGCGATGATACGCGCCATCGATACCGGTGCGATCAACAAGATCATCATGAATGGCCTGTCGACCCCGTCCGACCAATATGTTCCCGCATCCCATACCGGCCATGTGGATGGCGAGAGCTTCCGCAAGATGTACCCCTTCGATCTCAAGAAGGCGGGTGAGCTGATGGCTGAAGCAGGCTATGCCGATGGCTTTACTGTGACCCTGGACACGACCAACAACCGCTACGTGAACGACCAGCAGATCGCCCAGGCACTGGCCTCGATGCTGGGCAAGATCAAGATCGACCTCAAGCTCAACCTGATGCCGAAGTCCAACTTCTTCGGCTATATTCGCGTGCCGAGCAATCAGTCGAGCCTGATCATGAGCGGCTGGGACGTCCCGTCCGGCGACGGCGGATCGATGTACAGCGTGATGTTCTACTCGCGCGGCAAGAAGGAAGGCTATGGCCAAGTCAATCGCGGCTCCTACTCGAACCCAGAGGTCGACGCCCTGATTGACAAGGCCGATGGGACCGCGAAGCTTGAAGAGCGCGATGCGCATCTTCAGGCGGTCACGAAAATCCTGATGCAGGATATTCCGATGATCCCGATCCATTACGAGCAGGATCTGTATGCCGCCAAGAAGAACGTCGAGCTGACTCCTCGCGCCGATAAGTTCCTCTGGGCTTACGAGATCGACGTCAAGGAATAAGGCTCGCTGCCTTTTCCATCAAATGCGCCGCCGGCCACTCTCGTCGGCGGCGCCTTGTCTTTCCTCTCGGCAACCGTTGGAACCACCGTCTTGATTGGTTACCTTATAAAGCGGCTCCTGCAGATGGCGCTGGTACTCTTTGCAGTATCCGTCATCGTCTTCTTGATGATGAGCTTCACCGGCGATCCCGTCTTCATGGTGATCCCGATTGATTCAACGGCGGCCGAAATCGAGCAGGCTCGCCGCCTCCTCGGATTGGATCGTTCTCTCCTCAGTCAGTACTGGATCTTCGTGACCAATCTTCTGCAGGGTGATTTCGGCCGCTCATATGTCTTCCGGCAGCCGGCAATGGACCTTATCCTCGAGCGCCTGCCCGCGACCATCGAAATGGTTCTGGTGGCAATCACGCTGGCAACAATCATTGCAGTTCCTCTTGGCGTCTTTGCGGGGGCGAATCCGAACCGTCCAATCTCACGCGGTATTATGGCCGGTTCTCTGCTCGGCATTTCTCTTCCCGGCTTCTGGGTAGGCATGATGCTGATCTTCTTCTTTTCGGTCCGGTATCAGTTCCTGCCCTCCTCGGGGCGCGGCGAGACCGTCCAGTTTCTGGGATTGCGTGTGTCCCTCCTAACGGCCGACGGCTGGTCTCACATTATTCTCCCGGCCATCACTCTTGCCTTGGCGACGCTTGCCATCATCTTGCGCATCACCCGCGCTGGCATGATGGAAGTGATGCGTCAGGATTACATCCGCTTTGCCCGTGCTAAGGGCGCCTCACGGCGGCATATCCTGTTCAGTCATGGCTTGAAGAACGCGCTCATTCCGGTCGTGACGATCTTCGGCCTTCAACTCGGCGACCTGATCGCTTTTGCCACCATCACCGAGACCATCTTCGCCTGGCCTGGCACCGGCAAACTTCTGATCGACTCAATCTATCGCGGCGACCGTCCGGTGATTGTGGTCTATCTGATGCTGACCGCCTTTATCTTCGTCGCCATCAATTTCATCGTCGACATTGTCTACACGCTGATCGACCCGCGCATCGCCGTGAAGTGAGGACGACATGACCCGGTTCCTCTCCTCGGAATTTGTCTTCAACTACCGCAGAAATCTTCCGGCGGTCCTCGGAAGCGTCCTGTTGGTCGTTTTTGCCCTCATGGCCATTCTTGGCCCGCTGCTCGTGCTTCAGGACCCCTATGACGTGTCGCAGCTTGAGCTGATGGACAGCTTCAAGCCGCCAGTTTGGCTGGAGGGGGGCGATGGCCGCTACCTTCTCGGGACGGACGGCCAGGGCCGAGACGTTTTGGCGTCCATCGTTTACGGCGCGCGCATCTCCGCATTCATCGGCCTCACCGCGATGGCCTTATCCTGCATGATCGGCACCACCCTCGGCTTGCTCTCGGGATACTACGGCGGCACGGCCGACAGCGTGATCATGCGCATCGCCGACATCCAGCTCTCGTTTCCCTCAATGCTGATCGCGTTATTCCTGATGTCGGCCTTCGGCACCGGGATCGTCATGGTCTTGATCGCCCTGACGGCCGTTGGCTGGGTGGTCTATGCCCGCACGGTTCGGGGATCCACATTGAGCGAAATCCAGAAGGAATACATCCAGGCCGCCCGCGTCGCCGGGCTCAGCGATCTCCAAATTATCGTGCGTCATGTCCTGCCAAACGTCATGACGCCGCTGATCGTGGTGTCCACCATCCAAGTCGGCACCTTCATCCTCATCGAAGCCTCCCTGAGCTTCCTCGGCGTCGGCGTTCCAATCACGGAACCCTCGTTGGGGCTGTTGGTGAAAGAAGGTTTCGACGTCCTGTTTTCCGGAATCTGGTGGACCTCTGCCTTTCCTGGCCTGTTCATCATGTTTCTCGTCTTCGGCATCAATTTGTTCGGCGATTTCCTGCGCGACGAACTCAATCCCCGTCTGCGGTGAAGCATGAAGAGAGATGCGCGATGAGTGAAACGCTGCTCGATATCCGCGGGCTGAAAACCCATTTCCATACCTTTGGCGGCCTGGTGAAGGCGGTCGATGGCGTGAGTTTCGACGTGAGGAAGGGCGAGGTCGTCGGCCTTGTCGGTGAATCCGGCGGCGGAAAGTCGGTAATCGGCTTCTCGATCCTGCGGCTGATCGATCCGCCTGGCCGGATTGAGGCCGGCGAAATCCTTTTCGACGGCGAAGACCTTACCAAGAAGAGCGAGGATGAGATCCGCGCGGTACGCGGTGGCGAAATCGCCATGGTGTTTCAGGATCCGATGACATCCCTCAACCCGGTCTACACTATCGGGCGCCAGATGGATGAGATGCTCCAGCTCCATACCGAGCTCGACGAACCCGCCCGCCGGGCGCGCTGCATACGCATCCTGGAGGACGTTGGAATTTCCGAGGCGGAAAGCCGGCTGGATGCCTATCCGCACCAGTTCTCCGGAGGCATGCGTCAGCGTGTTGTGATCGCCATTGCTTTGTTGGCCGGCTCACGGCTGATCATTGCCGACGAACCGACCACGGCGCTGGATGTGACCGTGCAGTCGCAGATCCTCAAATTGATGCGGCGCCAGATCTCCGAGCGGGGAGCTGCAATGATCCTCGTCACCCACGATCTCGCCGTGGTTTCGGAAATGGCCGACCGGATCGTGGTTCTCTATTGTGGCAGGGTGGTAGAGCGGGGCCGCACCGAAGACGTAATCACCCATCCGGCTCATCCATATACCCGCGGCCTTCTGGACAGCATTCCCCGCATCACAGACCGTCAGCATCGATTGCGGCAAATCCCAGGCACGGTCCCTGACATCCGCGAGCTCGGATCGGGATGCAGTTTTCGGGAGCGCTGCTTCCGTGCCCAGCCACTCTGCGCGGAAAAGACGCCGGAGCTTGCCCCGGTTCGGCATACGCTCGACGCCGCCTGCCATTTTCCACTTGAGGAGACCAAGGCATGACGACACCCGTTCTAGAGGTTCGGGGCCTTGTGAAGGCCTTCCCCGTCGGCGGGGGAATTTTCGAAAGATTGCGCTTCAAGAAGGGGCAGCTGTTGGCGCCTCAAAAGATCCTTCGTGCAGTCAACGGCGTGAATCTGTCGATCGCACCCGGGGAGGTGATGGCGCTGGTTGGGGAGTCTGGCTGTGGTAAGTCGACGGTCGCCAAAACAATCGCACGGATCTACGAGCCGACCGCTGGTGAGATTCGTATCGACGGTGAGGATGTGTCGCATCTGGGTTTCCGGGAGATGCGTCCCGTGCGCCGCAAGCTGCAGATGATCTTCCAGGACCCCTATGCTTCCCTCGATCCCCGCCAACGAGTGAAGGACATTGTGATCGAGCCCCGGCGGGCTCAGGCCGGGCGCACGATGAGCCGTAAGGCTCTTGAGGAAGAGGCCGTGGCGCTCCTTGCCCGTGTCGGCCTCAACGCCGAGCAGGCGAACCGATACCCGCATCAGTTTTCCGGCGGGCAGCGGCAGCGCATCGGCATTGCCCGAGCGCTCTCGGTGCGTCCGAAGCTGATCATCGCCGATGAGCCCGTTTCCGCGCTCGACGTCTCGATCCAAGCCCAGATTCTCAACCTGATGATGGATCTTCGGGACGAATTCGGCCTGTCCTACCTCTTCGTCTCCCATGACCTGTCGGTCGTTCATCATATCGCCGACAAGATCGGCGTGATGTATCTCGGCTTTATGGTCGAGACCGCCAGCCGCGACCAGTTGTTCAACCAGCCGAAACATCCCTATACGAAGGCACTTCTTTCGGCCGCGCCGACAGTCGACAAGGCCCTGCGCAAGCCGGAGATCGAGATCACCGGCGAGGTTCCAAGCGCCCTGCGCCTCCCTCTTGGCTGTTGCTTCCGCACCCGTTGCCCACTCGCTTTCGAGCGCTGCGCTGCGGAGCGCCCTGCCCTCCAGGCCCAGCCCGACGGCAGTTCCGTCGCCTGTCACCTCCACGACCAGACATCGGTATCTCGGAGTGCATAATGACCCCCACCGTCACGATACTTCAGCCGCGCCTTCGGATGGACGATCCCCATGACTGCACCGACGCGAACGACGTGCTCGCCGTCTTCGACGCGATTTTCGACGGATTGGTTCGACACGGTCATGGTGGCGGCTTCGTTCCCGGACTGGCAGACAAGTGGCAGGTCAGCGCCGATGCCCGGCACTGGACGTTCACCCTCCGAGACGGACTGACATTTCACGACGGCTCTCCGTGCGATTCGGATGCCGTTTGTCTTTCCCTGCGCCGCATGGCCCGTCCGGACAAGGGTTATACCCTTGGCGCACCCGGTGTCTGGCACCAGTACCTCGGCAATGCCGCTATTGAGGCGCCCGACCGGTTGACGGTCGAAATCCACCTATCGAAGCCGATCGCCGACCTGCTGGATCTTCTGGTCTACGGATATGTGGTCGCTCCGTCGGCGCTCGACTGTTACGAATCCGGCGATACCACGCTGCCGGTCGGAACCGGGCCCTATCGTGTGACCGAGGTGGTCAAAGGCCAGGAAATCCGGTTGCAGCGCTTTGACGGCTGGCATGGCGTTGCGCCAGCCAATGACTCGATTTGCTTTAAGCTGGAGCCGGATGCCTCAAAGCGCCTTGCCTTGTTGCAAACAGGGGAAGCCCAGGTCGCAAACAGTCTCGATTTCCGAGCCTCCCAGGCTCTGGAGGATCATAGTGGCTTCACGCGGACTGTGTCGCTGGTCCCGGTAGCGATCATTTATCTCTTCAACGCGGCACGTGGCCCCCTCGCCGATCCCCGTATCCGTCAGGCGCTCAATCTTGCAGTCGACCGGCACGCTCTGATCGCCAACGTCGTCCATGGTGCAGCCCAACCGCTGACAGGCTTCGTGAGCCCCGCTCACTTCGGAGGCATGCCACCGGCCGATGCCGGCCCCGATCTCGAAGCAGCGCGGCGCCTCATCGTAGAGGCCGGCTATGCGGACGGTCTTGTCATCGAAGTCGATTGCCCGACACGACTGCCCGATGAAGCCGTCGCTCTGACGGCCGCGGTGGGAGAGCAACTATCCGCTATCGGTGTATCTCTGAACGTACACTTCCATGAAGATCGCGAGGCTTATGCCCACGGAGTGCGGCTGAAGAAGGTGCGTGACATGTGCGTCTTCGATTCAAGCCCCTTGAGCACCTTCCGGGTGCTTGCCGAAAAGATCGATGCCCGCGTGGAGGGCTCCTGGTGGCTCGGTTTTCACAACGGTGAAGTCGAAGCGTTGCTTGATGAAGGTCGGCGAACGACCGACGCGGCGCCGAGGGAGGGCATCTACCGTCAGGCTTACCAAAAACTTCGGGCCGATCCGGCCTGGCTCTATCTCTACAATCCCCTGCGGGTAACAGGACTGTCTGGATCTCATCCTGACTGGCGAATGCGCTCGGATGGTGTGCTCGACGTTACTGCCCTGCCCGCCTATGCCTATCGGGAGTCGCAGGCATGATCCAAGTCGATTTGGTTATCGCCGGCGGAACGGTTATCTCGATGGATGCTACGCGGCGGATCATCGACCGAGGTGCCGTGGCGATCTCCGGCGACCGGATCGTAGAAGTAGGAGGAGCTGAGGAGATCGCTGCTCGCTACACTGCGCCTAAAACCATCGATGCGTCCGGCAAGGTCGTTATGCCCGGCCTCATCGACGTGCATGCCCATGCCGGCCACGGGTTGATCAAAACCATGGGCATGGAACAGGCCGGCCATTGGGAGGAGATTTGTAACGCTGCCTACACAACAGGTTCGACCCCGGAGTTTTGGTACGCGGAAGCAAGGCTCTCGGCGCTGGAACGCCTGCATTTTGGCGTGACAACCGGCGTATCGCTGCTCGGTGGCGGCGACACCATTATGCGCACCGACGATATAGCCTATGGCCGCGCCCATTGTGAGGGCGTGACCGAGATAGGAACCCGGTCCGTCGTAGCCGTAGGACCAACGCGCCCGCCGCATCCCCTCACCTATGGAACCTGGACCGAGGGACATCGTTCCAACCGCCCCGTCAGCTTCGAAGACCAGTTCGCAGGCAGCCACACCCTGCTTCGTGAGTGGCACGGTACCGGCCGCATTCGTATCGCACTTCTATCCCCTGTGCTGCGCAACGAGCATGAAGACACGATGTCCGCAGAGGACTATGCGCAGGCAATCCATCAAACCCAGATCGTACGCGAACTTTCCCGTGAGGCAGGCGTCGTGTTCACCCAGGATGGGCACTGGCGGGGCTCGGTTGTACGGGCTCATGCTATGGGCATTCTAGGGCCGGACGCCTTGCTCTCACACGCTATCGACATCACGCCGGAAGAGGTCAGGATTATCGCCGATACAGGTACGCGTATCGCCCACAATCCAAGCGCCATCGCGTCGATCATGGGACGCTGCCCTGCGGTCGAGCTGATCGAGGCCTGTGCCGTGGTCGCCATCGGCTCCGATGCTACGGCGCCGGATCGCTCGGGCGACATGTTCCGTCACATGCAGCAATGCATGCATTACCACCGCACGCATTTTCGAGATCCGAAAGTCTTGCCTCCGGGCAAGGCACTGGAGATGGTGACGATCGATGCTGCGACCGCCCTGGGTCTAGACGCTGAAATCGGGTCGCTGGAAGCGGGAAAGAAGGCGGATATCGTCTTGGTCGACATGGCGCGGCCTCATCTCGCGCCCTTCCATATGCCGGCGTTCCATCTGGTCTATTTCGCCAATGGCAACGATGTTGACACTGTGATTATCGACGGCGAGGTGCTCCTGGCGGGAGGTCGGCCGCTGCGCACCGATACTCGCGCCGTTATTGATGAGGCCAATCGTGAGGCCGAAGCTCTGGTCGCCCGCATGGGGCTCCAGGCAATGATTGGCCAGCCGGATGGTTTTTTCAGCCATAGCCGTTATCCGATACACTAGAGGAGGCAGGAATGCCCAGACTGACCGAGGACGCCAGGGGCGTCTATGTGATAGCACTCACGCCCTTTACCGAGAATGGCGCCCTCGATCTTGAGAGCACCGACCGCATGGTCGATTTCTACCTCGAGCGAGGCGCGTCCGGCCTGACCGTGCTTGGCATGATGGGCGAGGCACAGAAGCTCAACATCGAGGAGTCCCAGACCTACGTTCGACGCATCCTGAAGCGGGTGAACGGGCACGTTCCCGTGGTCGCTGGTGTATCATCACCGGGCTTTGCCCAGATGAAGGCCGTGACAGAGATGGTGATGGACGATGGCGCCTCTGGCGTCATGATCGCGCCGCCATCCTCTTTACGCAACGATCAGCCCATACTCAACTATTACAAACAGGCTGCCGAGGTCATCGGCGAGACACCCTTCGTCCTGCAAGATTTTCCGCTGGCGACGAGCGTCACCATCCCAGTTTCGGTCATCCAGGCCGTCATTGAGCAGATCCCCACATGCGTTTGCCTCAAGCATGAAGATTGGCCTGGGCTTGCGAAGATCGCGGCGCTCCGTGCAATGGCCGCGAAGTCCGGCAGTCGGCGGATCTCCATTCTATGCGGCAACGGCGGCATGTTCCTGCCCGAGGAAATGGGCCGAGGTGCGGATGGCGCTATGACGGGGTTTGCCTATCCTGAGATGATGCGCGATGTCGTACACCATTACAATGTGGGAGAACCGGACAGGGCGCAGGACCTGTTCGACGCCTACCTGCCCCTCGCCCGCTATGAGCAGCAGCCGGGCCTTGGCCTGTCGATCCGCAAGTACATCATGGCCAAGCGCGGAGCGATTGCCTCACCCGCTTTACGCAAACCCAGTGGCGAGCTGTCCCGCGACGACATTGCGGAGATTGAGCGCTTAATTGCACGCCAAACCAAGCGGTTGGAGGAGCTAGGCTGATGGACCTCGGACTGCAGAACAGAAAAGCGTTGGTGCTCGGGGCACCCGCAGTGTCAAGGCCGTTCTGATGGTCAGAACCGAATAGCGGGATTGACCGCCTCGGGTCGTGCGGAGCTCGCCATTCCAAGCTGCGATTGCTTCCTCAGTGACCCACACCGTGAGGCTGCCCCGGTGGCTCAGGGCCGCATCGTACGCCGTCCAGTTTGTCATCCGGTACCGCTGCTTGGGGATGCGGTGACGGTGAGCGGCATTAACCTTGAAGGGCATGGTAGGGATCTTTGCTTAGAAGCCGAATAGGCCTCTACGCTACCCAGCCGCGGTTACCACCACGCTCATCCATGCAACAAAGCGTTTACCTATGGCTCTTGCGCCCAACACTCACAGATTACAGGCCGAGATAAGCCTTACGGATCATCGGGTGCCCCTGTAACTCCTCTGACGGGCCATCGAGCACCTGCTTGCCATTCTCAAGCACGTAAACGCGGTGACTGACAGCGAGCACCTGCTTCACGTTCTGCTCCACCAGTAGGATTGGAAGACCAGTCTCGGCAACCCGTCTGATAGCTGCCATCACTTCTTTGACGAAAAGTGGAGACAGACCGAGACTTGGCTCGTCCATAATCAGCATTTTGGGCCCGAGCATAAGAGCCCGCGCGATAGCCACCATTTGCTGCTGTCCACCGGACAACTGACCAGCCATGGCGTTGGCGTAGCGAACAAGGTCGGGGAAGAGAGTTTCAACCTTCGCCATGTTCTCGTCCCGGACGGCCTTTGCTTCAGGCAAGTAGGCCCCCAGCATCAAATTTTCTCGCACGGTCATATTCGGGAACAACTGACGACCCATAGGCACATGGGCCAATCCCTTACGAGCCATCTGATGAGGCCGTGCTCCCTTGATCTCCTCGCCGGCGAATAGGATGCGTCCGCTCCACGGAGCAATCATGCCCGAGATCGCCCTGAGGATCGTCGATTTGCCGCTCCCATTTCCCCCAACGAGGCCGACCAGTTCGCCGCGGCTCACATGAAGAGATGCACCGAACACCACCTTCAGCGCGCCGTAGCCAAGGTCGACATTGTCAACCTGCAGAATTGCCTGCTCCATCAGTCGGTCCCCAGATACGCTTCGATCACGCGCTCATTGCTCGTTACCTGATGCGGGGTACCTTCCGCGATCTTCTCACCGCTGGCGAGCACGATAACATGATCAGACAGTTCGATGATCGCCTCCATGATGTGCTCGACCATCAGAACAGCGAGACCTTGCCCGCTTAATGATCTCACGAAAGTGATCATCTCTCGCAACGCAGGAGGATTTAGACCTGCCATGATCTCGTCGAGGAAGATCACCTTCGGCTTTACAGCGAGCGCCTTCGCTAATTCCAGCCGCCGTCGGCGCGCAAGATTGAGATCAAGTGCCGGCTGGTGAGCGCGATCCGACAGCCCCACCTGCTCGAGGACACTCACGGCGAGGCGCTCCGCCTCGCTCCGACGTCCGACCGTCAGGAACGCGGCAATGAGCACATTCTCCAGGACCGTCAGCTCCTCGAAGGGCCGTTCAGTCTGGAAGGTCCGGCCGAAGCCCAAACGCGTCCGCTTAAATGCCGGTAGTGCCGTGATATCCCTGTCGAGCAGGGTAATCCTGCCGGAATCCATGGGGGCAAAGCCCGTCACCGCATTGAACAGGGTGGTCTTGCCCGCGCCGTTCGGGCCGATCAGCCCGAGGATCTCACCAGAGCCAAGGGACAGGGAAACGTTGTTGACGGCTGTGACCCCGCCGAATTTGACGGTAATGCCGTCAGCCCTGAGCACGTTTGGCATAGAGCCTCCGAATATGTCTGCGGGCCAACTCCCCGACAATGCCGCGGGGAACGAAAAGCACGACCACTAAGATCAGGATTCCGTAGATCAGCATGTTCGCCTCGGCGAACGTGGTGCGGAACATCTCCCCCGCCCCAATCAGCACAAGTGCGCCGACAGCGGGTCCCCAGATCGTCCCCCGTCCGCCGATAATGGCCGTGAGGGCGATCTGCACGGACAGGAGAAGGGCAAAGATGACGTGCGGCTCGATGAAAGCCAGTACGATCCCGTAAATTCCGCCGCCGATTGAGGTGAGCGCCGCGGACAGCATGAATGCCTTCAGCTTCGTCGCCGTCGGATCAATGCCTGCAGCCATCGCCGAGTCCTCGTCCTCGCGAACAGCCCGTAGCTGATAGCCGAAGCGGGCCCGTGAGATCACGATGACGGTAGCAATCACCACGGCTGCGAAGGCGAGCGCCATATAGAATTGGGCCGTTCTGGAGAAGAGATCGACGCCAAACGGCTCAGGGAGGGTTGCGATGAACACGCCCGTAGCGCCTCCGCTTAACCACTCCTCGTTGATAGCGACCAACCGGAGGATCTCCGCAACCGCGATGGTGGAGAGCGAGAAGTACGGCCCGCGCAGGCTGAACGTCAGCCGTCCCCAGAAGTAGCCAAGGACTGCCGCAAACACGGCCGCCAGGGCCATCGTCCACCACGGCGCAAGTCCGAACTGGCTCTGGCCGATGGCGACAAAATAAGCCCCGAGGCCCACGAACGAGGCATGACCAAGGCTCACTTGGCCGTTCCATCCACCGAGCAGGTCCCAGGACGTGGCCCAGCCGGCGAACAGCAGGACAGAGATCGCAATCGTCAAATTGTTAGGGAAGATGGCCGGGTAGGCCATGCCGACAGCGAGGAGCACGCCCAGTCCAATGAGATGCTTTGTCATACGCGCTTCACCGTCCGTCCGAACAGGCCCTCAGGCCGGAAGAGTAGGATCAGCAGGAAGGCGATCAATCCGTAAGCCTCGCGGTATTCGGACATGAAGTAGGAGGCGCCCAGAACCTCAACCACACCCAGCAGAATGCCCCCGGCGATCGCCGCACCGACGTTCCCCAAGCCACCGAGGACCGTCACGACGAAGGCCTTCAGGGTGAACACGGCTCCCGTGTTGGTCGGGGTCGCGAACAGCAGCGGGATGAGCGTGACACCCGCCATGACCGCCAGCATCACGCCGAGACCAAAGACGATGCTGTGGATCCGCCGCGTATCGATGCCAACGAGTTCGGCGCCAAGCCGGTTTTCCGCTGTCCCGCGAATGGCACGGCCAACTTCAGTCCGATTCAGCAGCGCATAGAGTGCCGCGATCATAATAACCGTGGCGATCCCAGCAAGGAGCAGGACCATAGAGACATTGACCCCAGCAATCGAGAAGGTGGATGAGGCATACGACACCTGCACGGAGCGCGGCTCGCCACCGAAGGTGAGCAGGATTGCATTGCCGATGATCAATGAGATCCCGAGCGTGGCCAGAAGGGCCGATTCCGGCGGCGCATCGATGACGCGTGAGAGGATGAAGCGCTCAACAACAACACCAGCAAAGAAGCCGATCGGCACCGCAAGAAGCAGTGAAAGGTATGGGTCCCATCCGAGCAGAGCGTTGAAGAGGACGGCACTGTACATGCCGAGCACGACGAAATCGCCGTGTGCGAAGTTAATCGTGCGCATGACCCCGAACACAAGGGTCAAGCCAATTCCAATGAGGGCATAAACGCCCCCGATCAGAACGCCGTTGGCGATGTTCTGGAGAAAAATGTCTAAACTGGCCATTCCTGCTCCTGATTGCTGTCACGTGTTCATCCGCTGCAGGCAAATGCGCGGTTGCGAGCCAGTCGTCATGTGTGACTGCCGTTTTGGTTGGGCCGGCGGCTGTGCCGCCGGCCCAATTGCGTTAGCGGGTTGACCACTCCGGCGTGGGATGCTGCGCCTGCTTAGCAGCGAGATCGTCCGGGAATACCGTGACGTGCTTGCCGTCCTGGATCTGCAGGATAAGGCTTCGGATCGGGTTCTGACCCTGGAAGCCTTCAGCACCCTTGAAGTTCACTGTCGTCACGGGTGTCGTGATGTCGGTGGCGGCCAGCGCCTCGCGCACGGAGTCCCGCGACTTGGGGTCGGCACGACGCAGCGCATCGGCCGCGACCATCAGCGCGAGATAACCCTCTGCCTCATAGAACGAGGGTTCACCGCCGGCCTTAGCCTTTAGGCGCTCATAGAGTTCCTGAGCACCGGGATATTTCACGTCCTGGCTCCAGCTTACGGCTGTTGCAACATAGTCAGCTGATTTTCCGACCTGCTGAACAAAGCTCGGAAGAGCCGCGGATGTATCAATGGCGATGGCCTTGGCATTGAGGCCAACCTCACGCATCTGCCGGGTGATCGCGACACCATCCTCTGCATAGGACACAATATAGAGGATATCCGGGTTGGCGCCGCGGAAGCGATTGAGGATCGGCCGGAAATCAGTGACGCCCTGATCATAGGATTGGTCACCAACAACCTTGTACCCACGCTCCGTGGCGAGACGCTTGCCTTCCTTCGCCAGTGAAGTCGGCCACGCACCGTTACCGTACAGCATGGCGACCGTCTCAAGAGGCACATCTTTCTTTGTATTCTTGAGATGGTCGAAATAATCGAAGTAGGCCTTCCCAACGATCGTCGAATTGTGCTTGGCACGGAACACCCACGGCGAACCCGGCTTCGTGATGCTGTCGTCGGCGCTGCCCAGAACGATCATCGGAACCTTCTGGCGCGTCAGGAACTGAGCAAGTGGTCCTGTAATCGAGGAGGCGTAGGAGCCGATGACAAGCGGAACGCCTTTGCTGGCAAAGCTCTCAGCTGCGGCAAGCGCGCTCTTCGCTTCGGACCGGTCATCCTGGATCGTTAGGGTGAGCTGCTGACCTTTGATACCTCCGTTCGCGTTGATCTCGTCAAGTGCAACCTGAAGGCCTGTGCGATACCGTTCGCCGAATGCTGCAAAATTCCCCGAAAGGCTGTTGATAACGCCAACCTCAACCTGTGCCTGAGCCGGAGCGCCGGCGATGGACAGAGTAGCTGCCAAGGCAGCGGCGATAGCGATCTTCATTTGTTTCCTCACCATTTTATCTGCTTCACTAGGAAGTCTTTTGCTGCGAGAAAGAAAACCTTCTGCAGCGAGTGAAGCCTAGTGCGCGTGTTCGAGCACTGCCAAACACTTTTTTCTCGACAGAGCTTAGCTGGATATTATCCTCCGCTGCGGAATGACATCTGCCATGGTTCGCATATCTGCGCTGCGGACGGCGGACACGTTTTAATATTACGAGGGACGTTGCATGGTCGTGCTGGAAGATGACCCACTGGGTCAGGGAGGGCTCCCCGGTTTCGTCCGACGGTTTCGAGCCGGCGAGATTTCATCCGAACAGGCGACGCGGGCTTATCTCTCCCGCATCGAACTGCTTGACCCGCTGCTCGGCGCATTCCAGCATGTTGCCCCCGAGCAGGCGCTTGAGACCGCCCGCGCAATTGACGCACTGTATTCGGCCGGCACGGATCTTGGTCCACTGATGGGCGTACCGGTCGCCGTGAAGGATCTGTTCGTTGTCGAAGGTATGCCTACGACAGCGGGCACCAAAATGAACATCGACGATATTGCTGGACCAGAAGGCCCCCTGGTCAAGAGTCTGCGTCAGGCCGGATGCGTGATCCTTGGTAAGACAAAGACCGTCGAGTTCGCCCTCGGCATCACCGGCGTTTCCAGTGCCCAGGGAACACCGATCAATCCATGGGACGCACAAACTCCGCGCCTGCCTGGAGGCTCGAGCTCCGGTTCAGGCGTCGCAGTCGCCGCCGGTTTGTGTGCCTTCGCCATTGGGTCGGATACGGGCGGTTCAGTCCGCGTCCCCGCCGCCTTCAATGGGATATTCGGGCTCAAGACGACACCCGGTTTCTTCTCGACCGACGGGGCCTTCCCCCTGGCACCTCATTTGGATACGCCTGGCTTGCTAACGCGCAGTGCCCGAGACGCGGCGATTGCTGTGGCTGTGCTCACAGGCGAACCTGAAGCACGCCCTCTTCCAGTCGAGGCGCTCCGGCTTGGCATCCCTCAGGAGTACTTTTTCGACAACCTCGATCCGGTTGTCGAAACGCAGATTAGGGGTGCGATGGAAGCCCTGTCGGCTGCAGGGTGCCGTTTGAGGCCTGTGTCTGTTCCCGAGGCGAGCGAACGCGAGCGCTATTTCCCCGCTGTACTCCCAGCCTGCCTCATTGCGACCCTTGGCCGAGATCGCTTCCTTGCCGGTCGCGACCAGATGGATCCGATTGTTGCGAAGCGCGCAGCGGCTGGCCTTGATGTGACTGCAGCAGATTATCTGGCTCTTGAGGCAAAGCGAACCAGGTCCCGCCAGAGCGTCTCCGAGAAGTTCTCAGGGTTCGACGGTTGGGTCACTCCCACGACCGCGACGCCTCCACCTTCCGTGGCTGACCTGGATGACGAACAGAAGGCCCTTGACCTCGCTCTGGGCATGACCCGCAACACTCAGCCCGCAAATTATTTCGCGTGTCCCGCCGTGAGCATCCCTCTGCCGCAGAAGCCTGGAAATCTCCCAATAGGACTGCAGATAATTTGTCCTGAAGGGGCTGATGTGCAGGCACTGTCGGTTGCGCTAGCGATTGAGGAAGTGCTCGGCACATCTGAGGCTCCAGACTTGACCGAATTCCTGAGCTAACCAGGCGCAAAGCTGTTGAGGAGACGCTTCTTTTGAATGGCAGCTCCTTACTAGCGGATTGATACCCATGTCAAAGTTCGCTTCCGCTAAACGCTGCTAGGTCGTCGAGCAGACGAGTGGGGTTGATCTCGAACATCCGTACGGCTCAAAGGTGGATTGGCGGAGGGAAGTTAGCAGATACTCAGTTCCACGGCTTGCCGATGACAAGTTGGTCCGCAAGGGGGTGTGCAAGATCCACGTCCTCCCGGCGCTGTAGCCCCAGTACCGGCCCAGCAGTTATTGCTATCCCAGTACTTTTTTGCTTCACTACCGCAACAACTACAGCTGGGCTCGCCTGTCTTATACGCCGAGAAGCAAGGCCCCACTTCATAGGGTTGGCTTGTGGTATGATCATAGAAGTTCTCCCTGACAAGACATCCCTCGGAAGGCGGGCCGCCGCCGACGGAGCCAACACGATCCGTGACGCTGTGGCGGCCAAAGGCGAATGCACGATCATTGTCGCAACAGGCGCCAGTCAGTTCGAGATGCTGGATGCGCTCGTCTGTGAGCCTGAGATCGACTGGTCAAGGGTGACAGCCTTTCATCTCGATGAGTACGTCGGGCTGCCGGAAAGTCACCCTGCCAGCTTCCGCAAATACCTCCAGGACCGCTTTGTATCGCGTGTCCCAGGACTTGGAGGCTTTGTGCCGGTTCATGGCGACGCCGCCGATCTCGACGCAGAGGTTGAGCGCCTCAACACGCTATTAGGCAAGCGCGAAGTGGACATCTGCTTCGCCGGAATTGGCGAGAACTGCCATCTGGCCTTCAATGACCCACCGGCCGATTTCGAGGTGGGCGCACCCTATATCGTGGTCACGCTCGATGAGGCCTGTCGACGCCAGCAGATGGGCGAGGGATGGTTCCCCTCTTTGGATGCTGTTCCCGGGCAGGCGATCTCCATGAGCATCCGCCAGATCCTCAAGAGCAAGCGCGTGATCCTGAGCGTGCCTGATGCTCGAAAGGCGCCGGCGGTCCGTGCAGCCGTTGAAGCCTCTATTTCTCCGGACTACCCCGCGTCGGTGCTTCAAAGACACGGGGACTGCACCCTCTATCTCGATCCGCCGGCGGCGTCGCTGCTCTCGCAATCCAATCCACGGTGAGACAGAGATGCGCAGCGCCGGCCTCTTCGATCTCCAGGTCAATGGCTTCGCCGGTGTCGACTTCAATTCTGACGAGGTTAATGCGGATAGGCTCGATCACGCCCTTGAGGCCATGCTTGCCACAGGTGTGACCTCGTGTCTGCCGACATTGATTACAGCCCCGCCTGGCGTGCTCGCTGACCGACTTGCCGCTCTCGATCGCGCGGTAGCCCGGAGCAAACTCGGACCGGTTATGGTGCCAGGCTATCACCTTGAAGGCCCTTTCCTCAATTCTTCCGAGGGGTATGCCGGGTGCCATCCGGCCAACGCCATGGCGGTTCCGGAGATCGCCATGATCGAGCAACTGGCGAGCGGTCTGTCGCGTCCCATTCTGCTCGTGACCATTGCGCCTGAACTACCCGGCAGCGAGGACTTCATCTCGGCCATGTGCTCAGCCGGAAGGGTCATCGCTCTTGGGCACTCGGCGGCCGATGTCGCAACCATCTCGCGAGCGGCGCAGGCAGGCGCCCGCCTGTCTACCCATCTCGGTAATGGGCTGCCTCACACATTGCACAAGGTGGACAACCCCCTAATGGCGCAGCTTGCCGAGGATCGCTTGAGCGCCAGCCTCATTGCCGATGGCGTCCACCTTCCTCCACACGCTCTCAAAGTCATGCTCCGGGCTAAAGGACTGGAGCGCTCGATTCTCGTTAGCGATGCCGTCTCAGCAGCGGCAACTGAGCCGGGCCTCTACCCATTTGCCGGGATGGTCGTGGAACATGCGAGCGATGGTAGCGTCCGGCTGCCGGGCAGCCGTTACTTGGCTGGTTCTGCCCTCACTCTTGATGGAGCCCTGCGGAACCTTGTGAAATGGAGTTTGGCAACACCGGAACAGGCCGTGCGGATGGCCTCACATAATCCGCGCAACCTCATGCGCCTAGCATTCGGGAGCTTCTCGATCACGACCGAGGTCAGCCAAGTCACCTGGTCGCCCGAGCTTCGCCCGCTAGAGGTCAGCGTTGGACCGGTGGGACGGACATTCGCAGCTACGACCCACGGTGGTTCGCCTGCTACCGAGAGAAAATAACCTGCTGAAGAAGGCTCATGCGAGCTGTTATGTGAGGGAGAAAAAGCGATGAACGATCGTGGTATGAGGATCAACCGACGCAGCCTGCTTGGCGGAGCCGCTGGCCTAGCGGCACTCAAGGCGGCCGGCGCCCGCGCGCAGACCCCTACCCTGCCGACGTCGCCCGTTACACTCAGTGTTATGGATGTTGGGGGCGCTCTCGCCCTGATGCAGAAGGCATTTGAAGCGTATCGCCAAGCGAAGCCAGAGCTCGTCTCTCGTATCACTTACGTCAAGGGCCCTGCGCCAGAGATCGCCAGCAAGGTCAAGGCGCAACAGGATGCGGGACGCGTCGACATCGATATGGTCCTGACCGGCAGCGACGGGCTCGCGGCCGGGCTTGAAAATAACCTGTGGCTGAAACTCCTGCCGACATATGGGGACCGCTTCCCCGGTTTGGAGGAGAACTATGAGCCTGCAGCGCTTAACCTGCACCGAGCACAAGGACAGGGTTACGGAATCGTCATCAACTACTATCCTTCTGGTCCGCTGCTCGAATACGCGCCCGATCGCGTAAAGAGTGTCCCTACTACGGCGGACGAACTTCTCGCCTGGGCTAAGGCGAACCCGAACCGGTTTATGTATGCGCGCCCTGCCAATTCCGGTCCGGGACGGACCTTCATCATGGGTCTGCCCTACCTTTTGGATGACAAGGATCCCAAGGATCCCGTCAACGGCTGGGATAAGACCTGGGCCTATCTGGCAGAACTCAACCGGTACATCGAGTACTATCCGTCAGGAACAACCGCAACGATGAAGGAGTTCGGCGAGGGTTCGCGGGACATGATCGTCTCGACCACGGGATGGGACATCAACCCGCGAGCCCTTGGGATCGTGCCGAAGGAGGCGAAGATCGCAACCCTCAAGGGCTTTCACTGGGTCTCCGATGCCTTCTTCATGGTGGTTCCAAAAGGTGTCGCTGATGACAAGCTCGCAGTGCTTCTTGATTTGATGGGCTTCCTTCTGAAGCCAGAAAGCCAAGCTTTTGCCTATGACGAAGGGTATCTTTATCCGGGTCCGGCAGTGAAGAACGTTCCGATCTCCATGGCCCCGAAGGAGAGTCAGGATATCATCCGGGAGTTCGGCCGGCCTGAATATGCTGATCTGATCGCTAACAACCCGATCGAGCTGCCTCTCACGCCCGACAAGATGGTGGCTGCGTTCCGCCGATGGGACGAACAAATTGGTTCGAAGAGATCGCGATAGGTAAGCATGGAGGAGGCCTATGCCTCCAGACACAAGAATCGAGGTGCGACCTTGCTGGCCTTAACCGATGCTCCAACCTCACCACTGGCCCCTGTCGGCGATATCACCCTATTCGCGCCGGTCCGCAATTGCGTCCTGCCATATTCGCCCTCGCCGATGCGCTGATCACAGCCGTCTGCCGTCGAGTCACTGAAGGACCTGAGTGAAAGCTTGCTTAGGACTTTCCGTCATTGACCACCCAAACAATCCGTACAACACGGTCGCGGAAACACGGATGCCGCATCCAGATCCTGGATGCGGCATCCGTTCGTTATGCAGCAGTGTCTGACCTGAGAAGTAGCGTTGAGATCAAGCAACCCGCTTCAAGGATTCCGACAAGGTGTCAATGATGGCGTCGATCTGAGAGGTCTCAATGATCAGGGGCGGCGACAGGGCGATGATATCGCCCGTGACACGGATCAGCAGCCCCCTCTCGAAGCAGTCGACGAACGCATCGTACGCCCTGCTTCCTGGAGCTCCCGCGCGGCTATCCAGCTCGATCCCGGCGATGAGACCGATGGTCCGAATGTCGATGACGTTTGGCAGATCTTTCAGGCTGTGGATCGCATCGTGCCAGTGGGCCTCGATCTCGGATGCCCGGGTGAGCAGGCCTTCCTCCTGATAGATCGAGAGCGTCGCCAGTCCGGCGGCGCAAGCGGCCGGATGTCCGGAATAGGTGTAGCCATGGAACAGCTCGATCTGGCTTTCAGGCCCTTGCATCAGGGCGTCGTGCACCGTCCGGCTGGCGAACACGGCACCCATGGGAATGGCGCCATTGGTCAGGCCCTTAGCCGTGGTCACTAGGTCCGGAACGACGCCAAAGTGGTCAACCGCGAATGGCGCGCCAAGACGTCCGAAGCCTGTGATGACCTCGTCGAAGATCAACAGGATGCCATGGCGGTCACAGATCGCCCGCAAGCGCTCGAGATAGCCCTTGGGTGGGATGAGAACGCCGGTGGAGCCTGCCACCGGCTCGACGATGACGGCTGCAATCGTCTCAGCCCCGTGCAGGGCTACGAGACGCTCGAGATCGTCCGCGAGTTCAGCACCGTGTTCCGGCTGTCCTTTCACGAAGGCATTGCGAGCCGGATCATGGGTATGCCGCAGATGGTCGGCGCCCGGAAGCTGCGGGAAGACGCGTCGGTTGTTCAGGATGCCACCAACACTGATGCCCCCGAAGCCCACACCATGATAACCGCGCTCCCGGCCTATGAAACGCGTTCTCGTGCCCTGGCCGATGGAGCGCTGATAAGCGATCGCAATCTTCAGGGCGGTGTCGACGGATTCCGATCCGGAGCCAGTAAAGAACACGCGATCGAGACCGGCACTCGGTCCACCCGGTGCGATGGCGGCCAGCCGCTCGGCGAACTCGAAGGCGATCGGATGTCCCATCTGGAATGATGGTGCATAGTCCATCGTTGAGAGTTGCCGCCCCACCGCTTCAGCAATCTCGCGACGGCCGTGACCGGCATTGACACACCACAAACCTGCCGTGCCATCGAGGACCTGACGGTTGTCATCGCTCGTGTAATACACCCCTTCCGCCCGCGTGAGCAGGCGGGGTGCTGCCTTGAACTGGCGGTTTGCCGTGAAGGGCATCCAGTAACTGTCGAGCCGAAAGCTGTTGTGTCTTTGGGGAGCGTTCATGACCGAGATCCTTTCGATGGCAGAACAAGGCCACGATCGGACGCAGCCAACAAGTCCTTTTCTTCATCCTGCTAAGTGGGTGATATTGTATGATATGTAGCAGTGTGTTTGTCTTATTTCGAACAACTGCAACACACGGGTGGTGGTGGTGAGATGCAATTCGATCTAGGTAGTCGGCTTCGCTATGTTCGGGGACTGCATAACCTGTCCCAACGCGAGCTTGCCAAGCGCGCAGGGATCACGAATTCGACGATCTCACTGATCGAGTCCAACCAGACCAATCCCTCGGTCGGTGCGTTGAAGCGCATCCTCGATGGCATCCCAATCGGATTGGCAGAGTTCTTCGCACTCGAGCCGGAGAAGCCGAAGCAGGCATTTTACCGCACTGATGAACTCGTAGAGATCGGAAAGGGCAAGATCTCCTACCGTCAGGTCGGCAATAACCTGTTCGGCCGTGCACTCCAGATCCTGAAGGAACGCTACGAACCGGGCGCGGATACCGGCAAGGTTCCCCTCTCACACCAGGGCGAGGAGGGTGGCATCATCCTGAGCGGACGGCTGGAGGTCACGGTCGAGGGCGAGCGGCGAATCCTTGGACAGGGTGATGCCTACTACTTTGAGAGTTGGCGGCCTCATCGGTTCCGGTGTGTTGGTCCCGTGCCCTGTGAGGTCGTCAGCGCCTGCACGCCGCCGACCTTCTGACTTTGTGAGGGGGCGTCCAACCTTGAAGCGGTTGGCGTTAGGTAGGTTTACGCGGCCTGGAAGCGCCACTCGTCCCTGTAACGATCGGCGGCGAGATCCTTGTGAGAAACCTCCGGCGCCCGGCCGGTGATCAGATCGGCGAGGACACGCCCCGAGCCGCACGCCATCGTCCAACCAAGGGTGCCATGGCCGGTGTTCGTGTACAGGTTATTGTATCCTGTCGGGCCGACCACCGGGGTGCCGTCCGGCGTCATCGGCCGCAGCCCCGTCCAGAAGCTGGCTTGCCCGACGTCGCCGCCCTGCGGAAAGAGGTCAGTGACCGAGTGCTCAAGTGTCGCCCGCCGCGGTCTCCGAAGGCGCTGGCTGAAGCCGGCCAGCTCCGCCGTGCCGCCGACCCGGATCCGATCGCCTAAGCGCGTGATCCCGACCTTGTAGGTCTCGTCCATCACGGTCGAGACCGGTGCCGCATCCGCATCGGTGATCGGCATGGTCAGGGAATAGCCCTTTACCGGATACACCGGCAGATGGATCCCTAAGGGCTTCACCAGATGGGGCGTATAGCTGCCCATGGCTGCCACATAGGCATCCGCTGTGAGCACCTCGCCGCCGTTGACCTGCACGCCAGAGATTCGGTCACCTTCGGTGAGCAGCCTCTGGACGGAGGTGCCGTACCGGAACTGGATCCCCAGTTGCTCCGCAATCGCAGCCAGCCTCTGGGTAAACAGGTGAGCATCCCCGGTCTCGTCGCCGAGCAGCCGCAGGCCGCCGGCGACCTTGCCCCTGACGAGACCTAGTGCCGGTTCGACACGGACACATCCTGCAGGATCTAGGATTTCGTAGGGAACACCATAGGCATCAAGAACAGCCGTGTCCTCGCCGATCCCGTCAAGCTGCTTTTGGGTGCGAAAGAGCTGAAGTAGCCCCTGCTCCCGATGGTCATAGGTGATGCCGGTCTCCTGCCGCAGCTCGCGCAGGCAGTCCCGGCTATACTCAGCCAGGCTGACCATCCGGCTTTTGTTGCGCCGGTAGGCCTCCTCGGTGCAGTTGGCCAGCATATGGGCGAGCCAGCCCCAGAGGCGCAACTCGGTACGTGGCCAGAGCACCAGCGGCCGGTGCTTCATCATCAGCCACTTCATGGCCTTGATCGGGATGCCCGGAGCGGCCCACGGCGCGGAGTAGCCGGGCGAGACCTGGCCCGCATTGGCAAAGCTCGTCTCCATGCCGGCGGCAGGCTGGCGATCCACCACCGTCACCTCATGCCCCTGCCTGGCAAGATAGTAGGCGGACGTGACGCCGACAACGCCGCTGCCGAGGACGAGAACGCGCATGGTTTGTATCCTCAGGAATGGATGTACTGACGGTAGTAGAGGGAGCCGAAGCTGGTGAGCAGTTCGTAGCCGATCATGCCAGAGCGGCCGGGAGCCGTTGCTGTCGGGACAGAATGAGCCACTGCAAAAGGCATCGAACGGAGAAGCTGCACTGCACATACCTCAAACGACGCCCTAAAGTGACGTAAATCGTCCTGAATATCCTGCCGAAGCGTCGCAGGGTTCGCGTATTTGCCTGATGGCGGCTTCACAAAATTCCATTAAATTGAACTTTCTGTCCCCATGAACGACGTCCTGCAACTTTCCGCAAGGGAATCCCGGGAGGGCCATGCGGCTGCCACTCGTGTCCGCGATTGATCACTAAAGATCCGGCGGTTTGATCACGGCCCGGATCGCGAAGCTCGACTGAATGCGGGCGACACCAGGCAGGCAGGATAGTACGTCGGTGTGAATGCGCTCGTAGCCCGCCGCGTCGGGCACGGCCACACGGAGAAGGTAGTCCGACGTTCCGGTCATGAGATAGCACTCCCGAATGTCGGGACATTGGCAGGCGGCCTTCTCGAAGCGCCTGAGATACTCGTCCGTCTGCCGTTCCAGGGTGATCTGCACGATGACGACCGTTTCCGATGCAGTGGCCCGATCATTGATCAGGGCTGAATATCCGCGGATCGTTCCGCTCTCCTCAAGAAGTCGCACACGGCGCAGGCACGCCGACGGAGATAACCCGACCTTCTCGGCCAAGTCGGCATTCGTGATACGCCCGTCGGTCCGGAGAATGCTGATGATGCGCTGGTCGATTGCGTCCATGGTGGCTCAAGGATCGGTGACATTGAACGACTGCAACGGAGACGGCGCCATCGCACAGCTCAGTCGCCTGTGCAAAGTGAGCGATCTCAGCCGGTGCTCAGCAAGTCGGAGCGGAAGGATGCATCGAGGCGCTGCATGAAGCTTTCCGCGCAGCACATGTGCTCGCGCATGATCCGGCTGACGCCACGGCGATCCCTCACACGGAAGGCCGCCACGAGATCCCGGTGGCTCGCCACGTTGTGCTGACCAAAAGCCTCGTGCTCGTCGTAGCGGTCGCTGCGGAACTCGACGAGATCGCGCAGTAGCCCGTTCAGGAAGCGGCAGATGAAGGCGAGCAGAGGATTGTCGCAGCTCTCGCAGAGAATGTCGTGGAACTCGATCTCGAGCCTACGGCCCGTGACACGGTCGCCGCTGTCTCGGGCTTCGACGCATTGCTCGATATTGCTCTCGAGCCTCTTGAGCTGGTCCTCCGTCAGACGACCGACGACGCTTTCTGCCAGGGACACCTCGAGGCCGCGCCTTAGGACATAGATCTGTTCGAAATCCAGCACCTGAAAATGGAGGTAACTGCGCAACTGCTGCATGGCCGCGTCGATGGAAACGGGCTGGATCTCGGCGCCGCCGTTCGGGCCAGTCTGCATCTTCACAAGCCCCTGTACTTCAAGGGCCTTCAGCGCTTCACGAAGCGTACCCTTCGCGCAACCGTAATGCTGCATCAGGGTTTTCTCGTTGGGCAGCCGGTCACCCGGTTTCAGGCCCTCCCGCGCGATCCAGCGCCTCAGGTCTTCGGCGATCTGATCTGAAAGCTTCGTGCGCTGCATCCGTCCGCGGGCCGGAACGCGTTCCTTGTCGCTTCTCATAGTCGAACCGCCTCAGGTCTCCACGGGATGTCTTCCTGGAGAGGATATACCGGACGGGCGAGTTTTTCGAAACGGAATAACTTGTAGTCCGAACTTGTCACGCCGCGGCTCGCACACTCGACGACGGCCCTCGCGATGGGCTCAAACACGGGACGGCAGTACATGCGGGATTTCAGGATCAGGTACCGGCACGCACGGGGGTCCAGACCGACGCTCGTGAACACCGCAAGGTCCCACGGCTCGTGAGGCTGCTCGGTGACGAGTACCCGCGCCCGGCCGGTGTCCAGCACGGCGGCCCGCCCCATGAGGCAGCGCATGCCCGTATAGGTCGGCCCGCTGATTGTATACTCGCCGTCGCCCAGAGCGCGGATTACCCCGGCGAGTTCCAGCGGGCGCTTGGAGACGCCGATGCGCGGCATCGCCACGCGATTGCCGATCCCGAGCTCGATCCGGGCGCCGATTCCTGCGGCCATCATTGCCGCCACGGCTTCAGGATCGCAGATTGGACCAATGACGATGTCGTCGAACCCCTGCGCCAGCGCCTCGCCGAGTACGTCCATAGTATCGCAGGTGCCACCGGACATGCAGTTGTCGCCATGATCGAGCAGCAGCACGGGGCCTTGCCCCGCTCCTTCGGCGGCGGCGCGCGCCGCGGCGACCGACTGGTGGAGCGGCTCCTCGTGGTACACGAACTCGGCGCGGCGCTCCCACAGGAGCCCGCCGATCTCACGCGCAGCCTCCGCGGCGAGATCGGCCGACTCCGCGACCGTGATCACCGATACACCGGCATCCGCGATGTCGGCGATGGGAAAGCCGCCGAAAACGCTAACAGCTAGCACGCCGGGCCGCTCCTCCGCGGCTCTCGCAGCCTTGATCGCATCCTGCATGGCTCCGGGAACGCCAGTGTTCATCTTCAAGGTATGGGCCAGTTGCGGCGGATGGCACCAGGCCCGCTTCGGCGCGAGCCCCTCGTCGAGCATGCGCCCAACGAGCCGCACCGCATGAGCACCGGTTTCGTACATGTCCACATGCGGATAGGTCTTGAAGCCGACGAGCACGTCAGCGTTCGCAACCATGCGTTCAGTGATGTTGCCGTGAAGGTCGAGGGCGACGCCGAGCGGCACATCGGGCGCGATGGCACGGATGCGGGCGAGGAGCTCGCCCTCGCCGTCCTCCAGGCTCTCGGTCACCATCGCCCCGTGAAGATCCAGGAGAACGGCGTCGCATCCGTTCCGGACCGCGTCGACGACGGCCGCCGCCATGGCCTCGAAGGCGTCGTCCGCCACAGGGCCGCTCGGGTTGGCGGTGGCGAAGACTGGCGTCACCACCTCGGCGCCGCGCGCTTCCGCAAAGGCCAGGAAGGCGCCCATGGCCGTGCGCGAACCCGTGCCCGCCTGCAGGGCATCCTCGTCCCAGCGTGGGTTGAACGATGCGAGCGGCGTCGGCACTGGCGAGAACGTATTGGTTTCGTGATTCATGCGGGCGACGACGAAGCGCATGCCGGTTATCCTTGTGAAGGCGCTGCCCAGCGCCGATGGTTCCGTGGATCGAGACTTTTAACGGACGCCTGTCAGTCCAGGCATTCCGTCCCGCCCGTCGTAGTCGAGAACGGCGCCGAGGAGCACCTGCGCTCCCGCTGCGCATTCCTCGAAGGACGTGCTTTCCTCCTCGTTGTGGCTCAGCCCGCCCGCGCAGGGCACGAAGATCATGGCGGTCGGCGCGACTCGGGCGATGTAGGCCGCATCGTGACCCGCGCCCGAGATCATGTCGCGCGCCGGATACCCGGCCGCCTGCGCGCTCCTTATCACGGAAGCAAGACAATCAGCATCGAACCTGACGGCGGGCGATTCCCAGACCTTCTTGGATTCCACACCGAGGCTTCCCTTGCCGGCCATCTCGTCGATCGCGGCCAGGAGCTTGCGCTCCATGACGTCGAGGACGGCGTCGTCGGGATGACGGAAATCAACCGTGAAGAACACGTGACCCGGCACGACGTTCCGCGAATTGGGCTGCACCTCGATCAGTCCGACGGAGCCCACGGCGGAAGGCGCATGCTCCAGGGCGATGCCCTCGATCCGGTCGATGAGGCGCGCTGCGCCCACGAGGGCATCGCGCCGCATGAGCATCGGGGTCGAGCCCGTATGCGCCTCTCGTCCGGTGACGGAGACATCATACCAGCGCATGCCCTGGACGCCTTGGACGGCTCCGATGACCTTCTCCTCCTGTTCGAGGATGGGCCCCTGCTCGATATGCAGCTCGAACATCGCTCTGAACGTGACCGAACCGGCCTTGGCGGCGCCCCGATAGCCAATCGCCTCGATGGCCTCGCCGAACGTGACGCCCTGACGATCTTCCCGGCTGTCCGCATAGACCCGGTCGAAGACACCTGCATAGACGCCTGACCCGAGCATCGCGGGCGCAAAGCGCGAGCCCTCCTCGTTGGTCCAGTTCACCAACATGAGAGGCGCGTTCGTCTCGTAGCCGGAATCCTGAAGGGTCTTGAGGACCTCCAGGCCGCCGAGCACCCCGAGGATCCCGTCGAACTTTCCGCCCGTGGGCTGCGTATCAAGATGGCTGCCGATCGCGATGGGAGGAAGATCGGCGCGCCGGCCGGGGCGAACGGCGAACATGTTGCCGACCTCGTCGACCGTCACGGTGCAACCGAGCCTCTCGCATTCCTGCTTAAGCCAGTCGCGCACCTGCCTGTCGGTGTCCGTCAGGGTCAGGCGCGACACGCCGCCCTTCGCCGTTCCGCCGATCCTGGCGGTTTCCATCAAACTGTCCCAGAGACGCTGGGGATTGATTTGCAGATTAGGAATCATTGGTTTTACCAAAACGCGGGGTCAATGGGCCTTCACGCCCAGGTAGCGGTCCTTCGTCGCCTCATCGGCTGCGAACTCGGCATGCGTGCCATGATAGACAACCCGACCCAGCTCCAGGATATAGTGACGGTCGGCGAGCTGCGTGCAGACGGCGAGGTTCTGCTCGACGAGCAGGATTGGGATTCCGGCCGCGCGGACCTTCTTGATCTGGTCGACGATTTCATCGACGATGACGGGAGCCAGTCCTTCGACAGGCTCATCCAGCATCAGGAGCTTCGGCGCGTTGAGAAGGGCGCGGGCAATTGACAGCATCTGCTGCTCGCCGCCGGAGAGCTGGCCGCCTCCGTTGCGGCGGCGTTCTTCAAGGCGTGGAAAGATCGCGTATACGTCCTTCAGCGACCAGGGCGAGCCCTTCCGCTCCGCGATGCGCAGATTCTCCTCGACGGTGAGCAATCCGAAGATGCCGCGGTTTTCGGGCACGAGGGCGAGGCCGCGCTGAGCGATTTTGTGAGGACGCCATCCGGTGACGTCCGTTCCGGCGAAGCGCACGCGTCCGGCGCTCGGCGCAAGCAGGCCGATGATGCTCTTCAGGGTCGAGGTTTTCCCAGCCCCATTCCGGCCGAGCAACGTCACGACCTCGCCCTCCCGCACCTCGAGGGTCACGCCCTGAAGGATATGGCTCTTGCCGTAATAACCATGCACGTTTTCGATTTCGAGCAACGCCGCGGTCATGCGAGATCACCCGTGATCATGTTGCCGAGATAGGCGCGCCGCACTTCCGGATCGTCTCGCACCACGGCGGGCGGCCCCTCCACCAGCACGCGCCCGGCACGCATGACCGTTACGGTGTCACTGATGTTCATGACGATACCCATGTTGTGCTCGATGAAGAGCACCGTGTGGTCGCGGCCCAGATCGCGGATCAGGGCCTTCATCGCCTCGACGTCGTCGATTCCCATTCCGGATGTTGGCTCGTCGAGCAGGATCAGCCGCGGCTTCGCCGCAACCGCCATGCCGACTTCGAGCCGCCGCTGCTGCCCGTGAGAGAGTTCGCCTGCCGCCCTTTCCGAGACATGGGTTAGTTCCAAGCGCTCCATGACTTCATCAGCGATGACGAGCGCACTGCCGTGCAGATCGACCCCGCGCCAGGGCGCGAGCGCCTGCAGGGGTGTGCGCCCCTGAGCCGCTAGGCGCAGGTTCTCGCGGACGGTCAGATTCTGGAAAAGGCTCGTCACCTGGAAGGAGCGCGCGATGCCCAGAGGCACCCTCTTGTCGTCGGACACATGGGTGATGTCCCGCCCGTCGAGGGTGATCCGCCCGCCCGATGCTCGCACACGGCCGGTGAGGGCATGGAACAGGGTGGTCTTTCCCGCGCCGTTCGGGCCGATCACGGAATGAATCGTGTTGGGCTTAATCGACAGGGTGACGTCTGAGAGGGCGAGGAAGCTGCCGTAGCGGACGCCGAGTTTTTCGGCCGTAAGAATCGGAGTCTGGGTGCTCATATGCCCCTCCCCTCGGATTCCGGCTGGATGGGAGACTCCATCGAAGATTTGATGGAAGACTTGCGGCCCATGGGCAGGGCGTCGACCAATCGTTCAAGGAGGCCCCACAGGCCGTTCTGCATGAAGAGCGCCACCACGATAAGGAGCCCGCCGAGAAGGAGAAGCCAGCGCGGCCAGATCGACGAGAGCAGATCCGAGACGATCACGTAGAACCCGGCTCCAAGCACGGAGGCGAACAGGTTTCCGGTGCCGCCGATAATCGTCATAATCAGGATGCTCTCGCTCATATGGTAATCGATGTTCGACAGGGGCGCGACGCTGATGAGGAGGGCATGAAGCGCGCCGGCAAGCCCCGTCACCGCGCCGGAAATGGCAAAGGCCGTGATCTTGAAGTTGCGGACGGGAAAGCCGATGGCGCGCGCGCGTTCCTCGTTGTCGCGGACCGCCAGCAGTGTGCGCCCGAATGTGGAACTCGCAACCCGCTGCAGAGCCGCGAAGACGAGCAGAAAGACCGCCGCCACGAAGGCGTAGTAGGTCCAGGAATCTCCCAGAGAGAACGGTCCGATGGCGGGCCGGGGAATGTTGAGCAGGCCGTTGTCGCCGCCCGTGACGTCCTTGAACGTGTAGGCGAGGAAGTAGAAGAACTGGGAGAAGGCGAGCGTCAGCATGACGAAGTAGACGCCTTGCCGGCGGATCGAAAGCCACCCGACTCCCGTGGCGACGACGGCTCCCGTGATCGCCGCGAGAATGAGCGCGACACCGAGCGGGAGCGAGGTGTGCAGCAGGGTCAGCCCGGCCGCATAGCTCCCGAGTCCGAAGAAGATTCCCTGGCCGAAGGACAACAGGCCCGTATAGCCGAGGAGCAGATTGCAGGCTGCCGCCGCCATGGCGAAGATCAGCACCTCGGACGCGAGCGTGCCGGACCGCATGAAGAGCGGGAGCGCGATGGCAACGAGTGCGGCGAGAATGAAGTGAAGAGAAGCGCGGTTCATGATAGCAGCTCTCATGCCCGGCCGAGCAGGCCGCGCGGCATCGTCAGAATGACGAGACCCATGCCGAGATAGATCATCAGGCGGGCGCCCTCGGGCCAGAGCGTCGTCATGATGCTCTGCACGATTCCCACCAGAAGGCCTGCGATGAGCGCGCCCGTGTAGCTGCCCATGCCGCCGATGACGACGACCACGAAGGCGATGCCAAGGGCCTCGACGCCCATGAAGGGCTCGACGCCGCGGATCGGCGCCGCGAGGGCTCCGGCGAGGCCTGCGAGGCCCGCGCCGAGGGCGAAGACGGCCGTGTTCACCCGCAGGATATCGATGCCGAGCAGCGAGACCATATCGGTCGATTCCGAGCCCGCGCGCACCACGGCGCCGAGCCGCGTGCCCTCCAAAAGCCACCAGAGGCCGATGGCAAGCACGAGGGTCAGCCCGATGACGAAGAGACGGTATTGCGGATAGATGAAATCGCCCAGGATAAGTACGCCACTTAGCGCGCCCGGAGCCGAGACGTTGCCGCCCACTGGCCCCCAAAGAATGATGACCAATTCCTGCACCATCAGGGCAAGCCCGACGGTCACGAGGATGTGGAACGTATGCGGCAGGTGATAGATGCGCCTCAGCAGGACTGATTCCGTCAGGGCTGCGAGCCCTGCAACGATGAACGGCGCCACAAGAAGCGCCGCCCAGAAATTCACGCCGCGCTCGGTCATGTCATAAACGAAATAGGCGCCCAGAAGGTAAAATGCGCCGTGGGCGAAATTCACGAAATGAAGCAGCCCGAAGATGATGCTCAATCCCACCGCGAGCAGGAAGTAGAGCATTCCTAGGCCGATGCCGTTCACCAGCTGAAACAGATATATCACGCGGGCACCTGATGTTGGAGCCAATCAATGTTCGCAAAAGAAAGGGGGGCAGCCGCGTGCCGCCCCCGCCGATGGTCAGGCCATCTTGCACTGGGCCTGCTCCGGAGACTGGAACGACTTGCCGAAGCTGATGATGTCGGCGTAGTCGTCCTTGTCCTTCATGGCGCTCTTGGCCTTACCCTTCAGCAGGTAATAGTTCTTGATCACCTGGTGGTCGGCCGCGCGGATCTCCTCGTCGCCGGTCAGGCCGGCGTACTTCATGCCCTCCATGGCCTGGGTGACCGCCGGGCCGTCCGCGCTTCCCGCCTTCGCGGCCGCGTCGATCAAGATCTTCGTGGTCAGGTAGGCGCTGGCGAAGGCGTAATTCGGGTTCATCTTGTGCTTGGCTTGCACCTTGGCGACCAGCTCGCGGTTAAACGGCGAGTCGATGCCGTGCCAATACTGAGCCCCGAAGAAGACGCCCTCCATCAGCTCAGGGCCCAAGGCTTCGAACTGTTCAAGTCCCGAAGCCCAGGCCAGCAGGATCGTCATGCGGTTTTTCATGCCGAAGCTGGCGGCCTGACGAAGGGTATCGGACGACTGGGAGCCAAAGTTAAGGATGAGGAGAGCATCGGGCTTCGCGGCCATGGCATTGGTCAGATAGCCGCTGAATTCCTTCTCCGTGAGGGAGTGATAGCTGTTGCCGACATGCTCGATCCCCTTCTCCTTGAAAATCGCCTTGGCGGCATTGAGCAGGCCATCGCCGAAGACGTATTGAGGCGTGATCGTGTACCAGCGCTTCGCGTTGGGAAGCTGCTCGATGAGCGGACGCACGGTCTGCTCGATTGCGCCGAATGTCGGCACGCTCCACCGGAACGTGCTCTTGTTGCACTCCGAGCCGGTGATCTCATCGGCGCCTGCTGTGGTGATGAAGACCCCCTTCCCTTTCGCGACCTCCTTGCCCATGGCGAGGGCCTCGGATGACAGGATTCCGCCGGAGAACAGCGTCACTCCGCGCTCCATCGCCTCCTGAACCTTGCGGACGGCTGTGGCCGGCTTTCCTTCAGTGTCGATCTCGAGATAGCTTAGCTTACGGTCTAAGACCTTGCCGACCTCCTCAACAATCATTGCGGTACCCATAGAGCCATACTTACCATTGGCAGCGAAGGGCCCCGACATTGGAAGCGGCGCGCCAATGGTGATGTCCTCGCCGGCAGCGAAGGCGGGCCGGAGCCCCGCAGGGAGGAGCAGTGAACTCGCGGCAACGGATGAGAGTTTCAGCAGATCACGACGGTTGAGCATGAATTCCTCCTGACTATTTATTCTATTTATACGCATAATTATGATAGAATTTTATCTGTCAAGAAGAAACGCGGCCAGGAGGGGTCAGTAGGGCTTTTCAGCAGCGGAACGTTGTTGAGATTAGGCGCGCCAGGCTACCTAGGAATATGCCCACAGTGTCATCAAACTAACGAGGTGATGCCCAGAACCTGATTAGAGGTGAGGCATGAAATCGCCACGCCATTTCGGCTATGCTCGCCACCACGACTTTCGACGTTGCGGATCAATCGATCTTGGAGGATGCGGGTAGTCCCCATCTCTGGATTCAACTAAGACTCGCTAACAAGCCCCCGCCGTAATCTCAAGTAGCCTTAGGCTTTCCACTGCGGTTCAGCCGCCGCCCTCGGCTTCGGTGCATTAACCTTGGCGGTTTGGATGATGGGGCTACCTCCGCGAAGACCAGAGGCTGCCGACCGCGTCCGCTTAAGGCGAGCAGATCCAAGACATTGTGACGACATTCAACGTGGAGTGGGAAGGGTTAAGTTTTCCAACAATCCAGCCTTTCTGTGAGCCGACCGCCCGCCTCACAATGTTAGCTTGCGTCGACGTTCAGCCTTATTGTCAGAAAGGCTTGCTCAGAAGATCGCATAGCCCCCATCAACGGGCAGGATAACCCCTGTCACGAAAGCTGCCGCTGGGGAGCAGAGATACAGAGCGGGGCCAGCGAGGTCATGGGGCTGACCCCAACGTTTCAAAGGAGTCCGATCCAGGATGGCGCGGCTACGGTCTTCATTCTGGTGTAGAGCGGCGGTCAGAGGCGTTTGAATCCACCCGGGAGCTAACGCATTGACTCGGATGCCGTCCGCCGCAAATGCAATAGCGAGTGATTTCGTGAGCTGCGCGATGCCGCCTTTACTCGCAGAATAACCCGGCACCAGCCCGCCGCCAAAGAAGGATAGCATCGAGGCCAGGTTCACGATCGCCCCTTGCGAGCGAGCAAGAATCGGTCGAGCGGCCATGCACACGCGCATAGTGCCGGCTAGATTGATGTCGATAACGTCTTCGAAAACGGCGGGATCAAACTCGTCGATGCGCCGGATCACGCCGGCGCAGTTGACCACGATGTCCAGAGAGCCAAGACCGTCGACCAAGGTCTCCACAGCCTTGCCGTCCCGCACATCGAGTACCCTGCAGTCGGCGTTTCCTAGGGTTTCCCCTGCCTTATCAATCTCAGCCTGGGTAACTCCCGTAGCAACAACCTCGGCGCCTGCTTCGAGAAACCCTCGCGCGATGCCGGCGCCGATCCCTGAGGTCCCACCTGTGATGAGAACTCGCTTTCCGGAATACCACTGCGCTGCCCATTGCCCGGAGAGTGCTTTGGGGTTCCGTGCTCCGCCTGATGGAGTATCAATCATTCCATATCCCTGACTTGGTATCAGCGCACGAACTGGTCGACATAATCGGCGCCAAGACCGACTTCGGTATAGTGTTTCCGGCACATGTCGATTTTGGTGAATACGTCCTCGAATCCCACGTGCTTGTTGTCCTGATCGACGTAGTACATGCAGCCGCTGATGTTGAAGAAGGTGATCATCTCTGGGACGTCATCTGGGACGACGAGGGTGTGGATTTCACCGGGCGGCTCGAAGACGTAGGAGCCTTCGGTGGCCACCCAATCGTGCTCGAGATAACGCCATGAGCCTTTCAGGACGAAGCCATGGACCGGGCTCGGATGCAGGTGCCGCGAGAGAACCCCGGCGCGCCTCACGCGCAGGAGGTTGCACCATTGTCCCTGGAGCGTATTGAGCATCAGCGGACGGAACCAGACGTTCGGCGCCTGGGGAACCCAGACGCGCTCGTCCTCCGGGATCGCCGTCACGGCGATCTCGTGAGGAGCGAGAACATGGGTCGAGCCTTTCATGGCTTGGTACATAGGATGGTCTCCTGCGCTCAGACGGTTGTTGCGACATGTTTCGGTTTGCGGGCTGCCCAGATGGTCCAGACCATCATGCCGATGGTGATCGCGGCCAGCACCGCCGCGATGGGGCGGTCCACGAGGCCAATGGGGTTTCCGTCGGCTTTGATCATCGAGTTGATGAAGTTCTCCTCGAGCAACGGCCCCAGCACTACCCCGAGGATTGTCGGTGCGACCGGGAAGCCGTTCTCCTCCATAAAGAAGGCCAGGATGCCGAAGCCGAGCATCAAGCCCACGTCGAACAGCGAGTTGTTGATGGCGAAGGCCCCGACAATGGCGAAGAGTAAGATGATCGGCATGAGAATGTCGCGGGGGACACGCAGGATCCGGGTCGCGACCTTGATCATCGCCCAGCCCAGCGGAAGCATCAGAAGGTTTGCGAGGACGAACACCAGAAAGAGCGCATAGACGTTCTGCGGGTTGTTTACAAAGATCGTTGGCCCCGGCGCCATGTTCTTCATATAGAGTACGCCGATGGCGATGGCTGTGATCGAGTCCCCGGGGATGCCGAACACCAGGGCTGGGATCCAGGCGCCCGCGAGCGAACTGTTGTTTGATGCCCCAGCTTCAATGAGACCTTCCGGATGCCCGGTGCCAAACTTTTCCGGCTCCTTGGAAAACCGCTTACTCAAAGCATAGGACATCCACGCCGCCATGTCCGCGCCGCTGCCGGGCTGGATACCGATGACTGTTCCAAGTGCGCTGCCGCGGATGAGTTGCCAGGGATATTGCTTGGTCAACTTCCACATATTAGCAAAGATTGGCCCGATATGGGTGACGGCAATCTGAGCCTTCGCCTCTTTCGAGACCATGTGCCGTAAAACCTCGGATACCGCGAACATCCCCACCATCATGGGGATCAGCGAGATGCCGCCGAGCAGGCCCGTTGTGCCGAAGGTGAAACGGGGCTGGCCCGCCGGGTTGTCCATGCCGATCAGCGCGATGGCAAGGCCCAGCAAGAGCGCGATACAGGCCTTCAAGGGGCTTGAGGAGCCAATGAACACAGCGCCGCCCAGACCCATGGCCACTATCCAGAAGAACTCGACTGATCCGAAGCCCAGCGCAAAGTTAGCAATCGCCGGAGACGCGACCATCATGACGGCCGTCCCGAACAAGCCGCCAATCACCGAGAAGTACAAGCCGATGCCGAGCGCCAGCTCCGGCTTTCCTTTCAGGGTCAGCTGATAGGAGTCCTCGACATAGGCCGCTGATGCCGGGGTCCCGGGAATCCGCAGGAGGCATCCTGGGATGTCCCCGGAGAAGATCGCCATGGTACTGGTGGTAACGATGGCGGCAACGGCCGGAACCGGCGGCATGAAGAAGGTAAGCGGCACGAGTAATGCGGTTGCCATGGTGGCCGAGAGGCCGGGGATGCAGCCCACGACGAGCCCATAGACGGCCGAGGCGAAGATCACCGCGAGCACGTAGGGCTCGAACACCATTCCGAAGGCTGTAAGATAAGCGTCAAGCATGAAACATCACCAGCGCACGGGGTCCATGATCCCCCAGGGAAGCTGCACGCTGAGCCCCAAGTAGAAGATCGTGTGAACGAGAATGGCCATGCAGACGGACAGAATGCCGGCCCGCAAGGGGCGTACGTGACCGGACAGGAACAGCACGAACAGGATCGCCGATGCTGTAGGAAGGAATCCGAGCGCCTCAACGAAAGTCACGTAGGTGAAAACAGCTGCAGGCACGAGGAGGAACCGAACGATGAGCCCCGGGTCACGCGTCCAGTCAGAAAAGGCAAAAAACGGCGTATCGCCGGTGGACCCCAATCCACCGGCCATCAAGATGACCGAGCACAGGGCGAGCATGCTTGCGACCACGAGTGGAAAGGTCGACGGACCGAAGATCTGCTCTCCAGGATTGGGGAGGTGCCACGCTCCCACCCCCACTGTGATGGCAAGAAGTAGGAACAGGACACCACCTGTCACATCATTGATCTTCATGAGAAGCCCCCTTGGCAGAGATGCGGGCAGCAGCACAGGAATCCGATTGTTGCCCGCATCGAGACTTGAAGCTCCGGCATTGCCAGACGTGGAGGACTGCCTACTGACGCAGCTTCAAACCGAGATCGGCCATGACCTCGCCGTTGTTCTTATGTTGCTCCGCGAGGAAGGTCTTAAAGGCCTCGCCTTTCTCGAAGGCGTAGCCAAAGCCACGATCGTTCAGGAAGCCTTTGTATTCTGAACCCGTCGCCACCTTCTCGACCGCCGCAACCAGGCGCGCCGTTACCTCCGGCGGGAGGCCGGCAGGCGCCGCGAGACCGCGCCATGTTCCGCCCGAATAATCCTTGCCGATGGCTTCCTTGACCGTGGGCACGTTTGGAAATGCCGCGATCCTATCCTTAGCCAGAACTGCAAGCGACTTCACCCGCCCAGCATCGATCATCGGCTTGCCTTCCGGCAGCGAGGACGGAACGATCTGGACGCCCCCAGAGGCCAGCTCCTGGAAACCGGGAGCCGCACCCTGGCTCGGCACGACGGTCACGCTCTTGGGATTGATGCCTTCGAGCTTCAGCAGGCCCGCAAAGGCGAGATGATAGGCAGCGCCGGCGGCCATACCTGAGAGCTTATAATGTCCAACAGGCTGCTTGCGAATGTCTTCAAGAGCGGCCTTGAGGTCCTGCCAGGGGCTCGACGAGGAGACGTTGAAGGCAGAGGCATCGAAGTTAACGAGCGCAATCGGCGTCAGTTGCTCATATGTGAACGGAGCCGTGTTGGACCAGTAATAAGTCGTGACCTCAGCTGTCGCGAGGCCGATAGTATAGCCGTCGGGCTTGGCGTTGACGATCTCTGTATGGCCGACAACGCCGCCTCCGCCGGTACGGTTGACCACGTTGACAGGCTTGCCGAGTTCCTTCTCGAGTCCGGCGGCCACGATGCGGGCCACCGCATCCGTACCGCCGCCGGCAGCCCATGGCACGATGAGTGTGATCGGGCGCTCAGGCCACGCCGCCTGAGCGGGCAGGCTTGTCACGGCGGCCATTGCCGCGAACGCGAGAATTTTCTTGAACGTCATATCTTTTCTCCCTTGGATTTGTATTTTTCCGAACAGCATTGTTTGTCTCGCCCGACGCGGGGCTCAGATGATGAAGCGTGTAGCCCAGAACCCGCTCCATCGATCTTTGGGCTTCATCAGCATCCCCCCGTGCGATGGCGTGCGCGACGGCCGCGTGGTTGCCGAGATTTCCCTCAAACGCTTCGACGGCGACATCGAATACGGCGCTCAGGATGGCATCAATCGCGCCGCGAAAGCTCCGCAGGACAGGATTGTGGGTCGCCTCCAGGATCGACAAATGGAAATCCTTGTCGGCTGCGATCGCGGTGGCCCGGTCGGACCGCCCGTGATCCATTGCCTCGAGCGCCCCCATGATCCGCCGCACGTCTTCGGGCTCGGCCCTTCGGGCGGCGAGGGCCGCCGCCGCAGGCTCGATGATGGCGCGGGTTTCCTCAAACGCCAGCAGTAAGTTGCGGTCGAGTCCCTGATCTCCTGCGAGCCATCCCAGAAGTTCCTGGTCGAGCAGGCTCCAGTCATGGCGAGGCCTGACATGAGTCCCAAAGCGCGGGCGGACGCTGATGAGCCCTTTGGCGGCCAACATCTTGATCGCTTCCCGGATAACGCCGCGGCTGGCGCCAAAACGCGACTCAAGCTCGTGCTCGGGAGGGAGCGCCTGGCCCGGAAGGAATGCGCCGCGTACGATCTCCGAGCCAAGCCCGGACACCACGGCACCGATCTTTCCCGGTTTCGAGCCCTGTACCATCGCGGTCTCAGAACTTGCCGTATTCGAGATAAGCTTCCTGGGGATCTTGCCCGCCGCGGATCGCTTGGCGCAGAGCTGATTCCGTCCGGATGACCTCCTCGGTCTTGGTGATTACGTTCTCTGCATCATCCTTCGGGATAACCACAATCCCGTCGCGATCCGCCAGGATGTAGTCGCCCGCATTGATCACCACATTGCCGATCGTCACCGGCTCATCAAACGCCTCAGGTATCCAGCCTGCCACAATGTCTATGGGTGTCGTGTAGCGGCAGAAGACGGGAAAGCCTTCGGCTTCTATGAAGCCCGTATCTCGGCAGCCACCATCGACAATGTAGCCGCGAACGCCGCGAAGCTTCAGGGTCTCGGCTGAAAGCTCTCCCATGAGAGCCCTCAGATCGTCTTGCGGCTGGCATACGACAACATGGCCTGCAGGCGCCTTCGACAGCAGCCCCGTCCAAGCCAGAAGAGATTCATGGGCGCTCACAGTGTTGTCTGGACGTCCGCGGACAGTGAAGACCGGTCCTGCCGCCTTCATATCCTTGGTAAGACCAAGAATGCTGCGCGACAGCACGCGCGGCGTGAGGCCCATATCGCGCATGACGTCATAGACTGCGCCCGAATAGCACTCCTGCAGCCGTTCTGCGAGAGACGTCATTTTCTTCTCCTTATACGCCCCGTCTTTAGCGGGCTTGACAGGATCAAGCCGCGTTACGATGGTTATAGCAGCGAACATATGATGTTTAACATCATACCTTTGTCGTAAGGGAGGAAAACTTGGACCAGTACGCCTTTCACGGGGTCTACCCCGTTCTCTATGCCTTCTTCGACAGCAACGGCCGGCTCGATGCAGAGGCGATGCGGCTTCAGGTCGAGCACTGCATCGAAGCCGGTGCGCATGGGCTGATGGCGCTGGGCCTCGTGACAGAAGTGAACAAGATGGATGTGCGCGAGCGCATGGAAGTCGTCGAACTTGTCGGGTCGCTCAATCGAGGACGCGTTCCCTTTGCCGTGACCATCGGCGAGCCGTCGATCGCAGGCCAGATCGCCTTCGCACGCGAGGCCAGGGCCGCAGGCGCGGATTGGGTCATCCTGCAGCCGCCTCCGGCGCGAGGCGGCGGCGAGCTGGAGCTGATCCGCTTTTTCGGACAGGTCGCCGATGCACTCGATTGCCCGGTGGCAATCCAGCACAACCCCTTCAACCTCGACGTCTGGCTGTCCGTGGACGGGATGGTGACGCTGCATCGCCAACACGCTAACATCACGGTCCTCAAGGGCGAAGGCACGGCGGTCGAGACGGAGCGCCTGATTGCCGGCACTGATGGAAAGCTTGCAGTGTTTGGCGGCCACGGGGGGATTGAGTTCCTGTCGATCCTCAGAGCCGGAGCGGCGGGATTGATTCCCGCTCCCGATTGCATTCCCATCCAGGTGAAGATCTACGAACTGTTTCGCGACGGTTCGCCCGAGGCGCTCGCTGAAGCGGAGCGCCTCCACAGGGAGCTTCTGCCGCTCATTGTTTATATGATCCGGTCCATCCCAGCCCTGCTCTGCTACGGTAAGCGGCTGATGGCCGAGCGGCTGGGCTTAAGCGAGGTTATAGATCGCGCGCCTGCCATCAATCCGACAGAGTTCGGGCTTCTGGAGATGAGAAAATTGCTTCGCGACCTTGAGCGACTTGAACACCAAGTATCATGAGCGTTTGCCGCAGCATGTGGAGCGTCAGGTCAATCCCGTTCAGACGGAACTCGGCAGGATGCTTGTTTCCACTGTTCAGGAGGTCCTCGGTAGTGAGGACCTCGCGCAGGACCCTATCGAAGTCGCCGAGGCTCGTTGGCCGTATCTCCGCGGGCTCCGTGGCTTTGTTGCACGAATAGGCGAGGTGGTAACTGGCACTGGGTGACATAGGAGGCCTGCCCCTTCCTGTCGGGTATCTGCCGTGCCGTTCAAAGCCAATGCCGCTCGCCGTCACCGCATCCCCAAGCAGCGGCACCGGGTCACAAATTGGGCCGAGTACGATACGGCCCTACGCCAGCGCGGAAGCCTCACAGTCTGGTTCACAGAGGAGGCGATTGCCGCTTGGCGAGCCGAACCGCGCACAACGCGAGGCGGTCAGCCCCGCTATTCAGCTCTGGCGATTCGAACCGCCCTGACGCTCCGGGCGGTGTTCCGGTTGGCGCTGCGTCAGACCGAAGGCCTGATTGGCTCGATCCTTCAGCTCCTGGGTCTGGATCTGGCGGTGCCGGATCATTCGACCCTCAGCCGCCGTGCCCAGACCTTAGAAGTGCCACGACCATGTCCGAGCTCCAGAGGATCCGTTCACCTGCTGGTCGACAGCACAGGTCTGCGGCTGTGCGGACCCGGCGAATGGCTGGTCGGGAAGCACGGCACTCGCACACATCGATCCTGGCGCAAGCGGCCTTGTCACGGGAACCTGAGCTGAGGCGCAAGTCAGGCTTAGTCTGATGTCGTCAAACTGCTGTGGTCGCAATCTGCCATTGCTGTGCTGCCTCTATCCTAAAGAGGCGCAGGGTCCGGCGGGAGATCAGATGGCGCTGGAGGTTGAAGGTGTTGTAAGCCGCGGAATGCATGAACAAGAAGCGCTGCGCCGAACCAGGTGATTTGAAGCCCTGCATCTTTCTTTCTCGTCGACGCACTAGCTGATGGGAGTTTTCGGCTCGATTGTTCTTGCGCAGGCCCTGCTCATGACGAGCCGAGAGGCCGAGCTCCCGTTGGGCCGCTCCGTACGACCCAAGTTTGTCCGTCACGAGAACAGCCGGAGCAAATCTCTGCTTCTTGAGCAATTTGCGCATGAGCTTCAGGGCCGCCGCTTTATCCCTGTGGGGCTGCACGAGAGCATCCGGGATTTCGCCCTCACTATCGACGGCTCGCCACAGGTACACGCGTTTCCCCTGGATCGAGACCACCATCTCGTCCAGGTGCCACGTGCTAGTCGGCCGTGGACGGAGTCGGCGCAAGTTGCGAGCAAAGGCCGGTCCGAACTTGAGGACCTATCGCCGGACGGTTTCATAGGAGACCTCCAGTCCCCGCTCGGCCAAGAGATCTTCCACGTCGCGGTAGCTGAGTGTGAAGCGAAGGTATAGCCAGACCGTGTGCTGGATGATCTCAGGCGGGAACTGGTGTCGAGCATAAGAAACGGGCTGCATTCCCCCACCCTATCGTGCAGCAGCCCGCGCCGTCAGCCATTCCCGTGACAATGCCCGTGGTTGCCCTTGAAGCCTGTGGGGGCTCGCACTATTGGGCGCGCCTGCTGCAGGCGCTGGGACATCAGGTGAGGATGCTCCCACCTCAGTTCGTCAAGCCTTACGTTAAACGCGGCAAGAACGATGCCGCCGACGCCGATGCGCTGTGTGAGGCGATGAGCCGGCCAACCATGCGCTTCGTACCGGTCAAAACAGCCGACCAGCGGGCGGCTCTCATGCTAGTGGGTGTGCGCGATCGGTTGATCCGCCAGCGCACCCAGTTGGTCAACGTGATCCGCGGCTATGCGGCGGAGTTTGGGCTCATTGCTCCTAAGGGGCTGTGCCGGGTCGAGCCTCTGCTGGAGCGGATCAAATAGACCTAAGCGTCACCAACAATCACATTGCCAAACTGGCGTCATCCAGACATCACAACCTTGCGAAAGTGACACGCTCTCAGCTCGCGCTATGGTTCGCAAACAGGGCTCCGTGCGTCGGTATAGTACACATTCAGCTCGGCGATAGACGTGTACCGGGCATCGCCCCCGGGACGCCCGAGGATCCGTACACCGTCACCCCACGTATCATCAAAAGCAAAGGTATACGTCGTGTTTCCCGCATCTTCTGCACCCAGATAAGGCGGCGACGAACATGCGTCAGGGATGTCGACCCAGGTCCCGCGCTGTCGGACCTGGATCTTGAACCCAGCCTCAAACCACCCTCCATCTTTGGTGATTTGACCTGTGGAGTATTCTACCCGATTGAAGTTATAGGGGTGCGGCCACGTATAGCCCCAAAAGTCAACGAGCTTTGCTTCTCCATTCCAGCTATCCTCGGACTGGTCAGCGACCAAGCTATCGTTCAGAATACTCGGACTTCCAAAATGGTTGCTGTAGCTGAACACGACTGTACCGAACTGGGCAGAGGCTAGCGACACCGGGCTGTGTTCATTGGTGGGGATCGCCTCCATATACGGCTCCAGCCGGACCTGTCGCAGCGCGAAGCCATACCGATGGACGCCACTCAAGAACGTGTTCGCTTGGACGTAAAACGACTTACCGTCGGCACTAAGGTATTTGGTCGAGGCGCTCGGCGCATAGCCTCCGTGCTTGGCCTCGGTCCAGGGGTACACCCCGAAGTTCTTACTGATGAAGTGCCGCCACGGTCCCCATGGTTGGGGAGCCTCGTAGAATTCCCAGGAGAACCGTGTCCAAGACGTGTAGATGTACCGATTGAGCGGGCCATTGTAGAAGACCCCGCCCTGCGCGATCTTGGTCATCGGTTCCGGCCATGCAGGGTGGTCCACCACCATCTTGGAGAACGCGCGTGAGCGGTCCTCAAGGACGGGCTGTCGGCTTTGGATATCAGGGCTCCATGATGGCTTCCCAGCCGGGTCAGTCCCGATAAAGAACTCCCAGGCTGTGCGGTCCAGGATCCGATCCGCAGGGACGCGACCCAAATAGAGCTTTTCCGGATCGGGAACCCGCGCTGAGAAGCGCCAGTTGTGGTCAATGCCGTAGGCATAAACGTAGCCGTCCTTGGCGTTGGCATTGTCCTGCCCGTAATCCAGGAACATGAGCGTCGTGAAGGTAGAACTGTCGAACATTGGTGCGCTGCGGTCCCAGGTCCAGGTCCTGCCCCTGTCCATCGAGCGCGAGATCGACAGAGATGGCGCCGCCTCAAAGTCTAGGGCCAGATCTTGGACGGCCAGGTAGAGGTTCCCGCCAGCGCATACTAGACTTGTTGGCTTGCGATTGTGCCCCGATGCCAGCCAGAGACCAGAGACCTGACTCCCGCGTGAGAGCGGGACGCCAGCCAGCAAGCCAGGAGCCTCGCCGTCGATCCGGCTTACAGCCAAGTCCGCCCATATGCGCGTGCCGAAGTCCATGCCCCAGCCGTCACCATTGGCGGTATAGAGGGCCTCGTCAGAACTCCAGCACGACGGCCAGAGGTCCCCATCACCCACTACCGGCACTGTCGTTTTCTCATCAATGTACACGGTGGAGAAGAACGTCGATGTCTCCGGAATTCCGCTGGGCGTTCCAAGTGGAGCAATCACCTCGACCTGATTGAGGATACGGTTGAACCGCAGTGAGCCGCCCTGGAAAGTGCTCTGTCGTCCCTCCGGAACGTCGTATTCACCCGTGAGAGGATAGCCGAGCCTTCCTCGTTCTGCACCCAGCCGGACCCACTCCGCCAGGATCGTGCCTCGGATGTCGTGTGCTCCTGTGGAACGGGAGAAGTGGATCTCGCCGCCCTCAAACCGAGAGAAACGACCAATGCGGTCCGAAGCAGTGAGTTCATCGCTCAGCGGATAACCCAAACCGTCCTTTCCCGTTTGCAGCCTCCACCATTGCTCCAGGATCGCTCCGTGCACCGCGCGGGCGCCCGTCGCTGGCGTCCAGTAGATGGAGCCTCCCTTGAAATGAGCGTAACGGCCTGCGCCGTCAGAGGCCGCCAGTTCGTCCGTCGAGCAGTGCCCGAGAGATCCGGACGGTCCGCCAAACTGCTGGTATTTCGCTAGGATGGCGCCTCCCAGCGTGCATTCGTCTTTCAGTAGATCGTTATGAGCAAATGCTCCGTCTTTGTAGCTTCCGAACGCTCTTTTGTCCGGCAGACCTGTTCCGCAGCTCGCCAGGATGAGCAGGAGTGCCATCGAGCTGATCGACCTATCGTACCGTATGCTGCTCAATCTCACCTTACGCTGATGAGCGGCCTTAGGCGGCAGCTGCGCGTCACCGCCTTTTTGGCGGCATTGTTGTGCCAATATCATGCTCACAGTCCTCTCTCGCAACGGGTCGGACGCCTGAAGTCTGCTCCTCTAACCTGACAACGCCTTGTTCCCATGGGGCGTGTCACTGCCCCAGCGTTCCTCCTGCTCCTTTCCGTGGTCGCTGTGACGATGCCCGGTGGTGAATATCACACCTGCAATGGCATAGAGCCCAAGTGCAATGCAGACTACGAGCGTAAAGCCAATGTGCATTGCGAGGATACTTGCGAGGACAGCGCCGACGACTGAGGCGCAGCCATTGATGCCCCAAGCCCATGGCACCAGGTCAGGGGCCTCTGCGGATACCCGCTCCAGGCCAAGTGGGAATGGAAGACCCATCGCGAAGCCCAGTGGCGCGATTAGAACAAGGGCGATTGCCGTTTTGAATGGAGCGGGCAAGCTGGCGAGGCTCGGCAACAGGACAGGTAATCCGATCAGATAGATCCCGGTGAATGCGATGATGCCTGCCACAGCAATCACGATGACCGCCCGTCTACGCGAAGCGAGGGGTGCCGCGATGCCACTCCCAAGACCAGCGAAGACCAGGAAGGCCGCCAACACCACTGCTATCGCCGCCAGGGGATGGCCGAGGAACAACGTAAAGCGCTGGATGAAGCTGATTTCGATGAAGATGAAACCAAAGCCCAGAGCCAAAAAGTAAAGCACAATCTGCCACTGTGCCATGGCTCCAGGCTTGCGATGCCGGTGCCTGACACGCAAAGTTGCCAGCGGCAAGAGGATAAGGACCAAGCTCGCGATCACTGATTGCAGGAGCGTGGCGAGCACAACGAGATAGCCCGCATCCACTTGCGTCAGCCCGCCTTGCGCACGTTGAGCCAAGAGCTCGGGCAGCAGCGCCCATTTGAACGAGCGGAAGAAATAGGGCCGGTCATCGGTGGCCGGGGTGATATAGAACTTGTAGTCGTTCAGGAAACGCTCCCGCGCCGGGCCAAGCACCGCTACGGCAGCGCGGTACAGGTAGGGTTCGGCCACTTGGTTGAAGCGGTTCGCCTCCGCCTCGGATATGCCCGGATACCATGCCACGTCGAAGGAACGGGCTTCGGCGAAAGCCCGGATCGCGGCGATCTCGGTGGCGTTGAAGGGTCCATTCTTCATCAAAAGTGTTGCCGTGTTCCAGCTATGGATCATCACCAGCTGAGCGCCAGGGGATGAAACGCCCCTTTGCTCAAGAGCCACAGCGGCGGTGGCGAACAGCTTGATGGCATCGCGGGGCGGCGCGAGCAGCCAGCGCGTGATGGCCAGCAGCCCGCCAGGGGCGAGATGCCCATAGTAGGTCTGAAGTGCTTCCACCGTGTAGAGTGGACTTTCCCCAAGAGCTTGAACACCTGCCGCGGTCGCCGTGAAGGAATCGAGGAGTGCCAGCTGGATCAGATCCCAACGCTGCCCACTCGCCTCAACAAAGCTGCGCGCCTCGGCGATGTGCACGGTGACACCCTCGCGCTGATAGATTCCTCCGGCGAAAGCTAAGAATGGCCCACGCACCAAGCCGAGTAGGTCTGGGTTGAGCTCAATCGCGTCGATGCGTGCTGCGTCATGGTACAGAGCGCTTAGCACGTCGGCGCCCCCTCCCGCTCCCAGGATCAGCGTGCGTGGCGTCTTGAGGATGTGGTATGGGAGTGCTGTGGTTTGCTGATCGAGATAATCAAGCGCACTCTTGTCGCCCGTAGAGCGGGTGATGACGGTCAGCGCTTCGGCATCCGTGAAGACACCCAACTGCATGGGCGGCTCCGACATGGCGCTGAGGCTGAGCCCGGGAGCATAGCGAAATGGAACAACCGGGCTCTCGACCACTGTCAGCAGCCCCAGTGGACTAGACCGCTGGGCCAGGACACGGGCATCGGGTGCTGTCAAGGCCACGCTCAAGCCCTTGTACGGTGAGGGCTGTAGCTGCAACCATGATGACGGCCAGGCGACCGCTGAGATCACCGCAAGAGCAGCCAACGTGGCAGCCGAACGGCGAGCGCCACTGTCCAGAGCGGCAAGTGTCGCCGCAACAAAGCCCAGGCCGCCAATGATCCGCAGGCAATCCTGCGGCGGGAGCACGTAGAGCAGGGCGATAATCAACAGCGCACCGGCACCGGCGCCGAGCAGGTCCGCGCGATAGATCGTGGCAATCCGATCGCTGTAGTGAATGAAAGCCAGCCCAATCGCGGCACCGGAGGCAAAAAAGGGCAGGGCCAGCAACAGGTAAATCCGCGCCAGATGAAGCTGCTGGTGAACATCCCAGATCACCTCAAGCGGATTAAATGGCACCCGCTGTGCGAGTGCAAAGCCCCCGACAGTGGAGATCGCGAACAGCACGGCGCATCCGATGAAGCCGAGGCCAAAGGATGATGAAATGCGGGCTCCTCGTACGAAGGCCAGAGCCGTGCCGCTAGCGCCAATCCCGAGCAGCGCCACGCTGATGATCATGTAGGCGAAATGGTGCCAGAGCAGGATTGAGAACAGGCGCGCCAGCAGGATCTCGTAGGCGAGGGCAGCGCCTGCGAGAATGCCGATGGCGATCAAGAGTGCCATAGCCCTAGCGATTACCGCCAGTCAGCGGGACGAAGTGGACGGGCAAGAGTGTGCGAGTACGCACTTGCTCCCGGGTGTCTTTCTCAACCAGCATCAGGTTCTGAGCCATGAAGGGTGGCCCGACCGGAATGACCATGCGGCCCCCTGGCTTGAGCTGCCTGACGAGGGGTGGGGGAATATGGCTTGCGGCTGCGGTCACAATGATTGCATCAAAGGGACCGTGTTCGGACCAGCCGTGATAGCCGTCGCCGTGTCGCACCGTCACATTGCCATAGTCCAGCGTAGCCAATCGTTCTGTTGCCCGCTTGGCCAGCGCCTCCACGATCTCGATCGAGTAGACGCGGCTGACCAGCGGAGACAACACTGCAGCCTGATAGCCGGAGCCGGTCCCGATCTCGAGGATAACATCATCCTTGTCAGGCCTCACAAGGTCAGTCATCAGGGCGACGATGTAGGGCTGTGAGATCGTTTGGCCGTAGCCGATCGGCAGGGGCCGGTTGTCATAAGCGGCAGCTCGGACCTCTGCGGGCACGAACTCGTGCCGCGGCACCTGCCGCAAGGCAGCCAGGACGGATGGGGCAAGGCTGCCGGTACCAGGGGTAGCGGGCATACGGGTGGTGAGCCCCTCGATGGTCTCAACCATTTTTTGCCGCGCTGTCCCATAATCCGGCTCCGCGGCTGCAGCGGTCAACAGCGGCAGAGCTGTAGCGAGCAAGACCAGCGTGCGAGCCATGATCTGGACTTCTGTAAGCTGCCTCTCAAGACCAACCGTTCCCCAGCACCGAGGTTCCGGGGTGGGTTTTAGGCGAAGGGATGATCATCAGGCACGTTCCTGGTTGTATCAGTCACAGCTGTGACGGCCTTGGTCTCCTCCAGAAAAACGAAAGCGTCGAACTGATCGGGAAGCGAGGCCTCAAAATAGTGGCTCACCCGCTCGGTCTCGGGGAGGTAAAGGACCCCGATGGCGCGCTGCGGCCGCTTGGCATGTAACACTCTTCTCAAATCCGGCACGCGTAAGTCGAGCAGGAAGCGCTCGGGGCCAACCTCGCGAAACAGGGCGCCGTGGCTCTCAGGCAGCGAAGGTCTCACAGCTTTAACCTCAGGCGCCTCGCCCCAGCGGGATGCGGCGAGGACGTGGCCCCGATCAGTGCCGAACCCGACGAGCCGGGCTGCACTCCCGAAATGCTGTCGGCAAAGCTCGCCAATGTTGGTCTCGCCGCGATCGCGCATGTCAGTGGCCGCAGCGTTTCCAACATGGGAGTTGTGGGCCCAGACTACCGCCTTTGCGGTCGGCCTACGAGCCTCAAGCAGCGCGAGAAGAGTGTTGAACATGTGCCGGTCGCGCAGGTTCCAGGACGATTCGGCCCCTTTGACTTGGGCCCGGTAGAAGCCTTCCGAGCCGACCACCACGCGGGCGTTCTGCAGTGCGTCGAAGTGGGCCTCGTTGTTAGGTGCCGGCCCTCTCGCAGTCAGGATTTCTAAGACTGATGCGACCTCATCCTCGCAGGAGTTGAAGCCAGGCTGGATCAGGTCGGCGGCGTAATCAGCCAGATCGTCACCATATGCGGCTAGACAGGCATAGTGCCCTCGCACGTCCCTTGCAGCCTGGATGTCTGTTCGGGCCAAATAGCCCGCCACGGCCTCCATCGAGGCCGCCGTGCTGTAGAGATCGAGACCATGGAAGCCCACCTGTTCTGGTGGCTGAGCTCCGGCATTGTGGACTTTGAGCCAGTCGACCAGATTGCGCATCTCCTCGTTACGCCACATCCAAGTTGGGAAACGTCGGAATGGCTTCTCAGGCGCAAGCGGCCGCGGCCTTCCGCGAATGTAAGCGTCAACATGAGAAGCATCGGGCCAGTCGGCCTCTACTGCCACGACTGTAAACCCATGGTGAGTGATAAGGCGGCGGGTAATCGCGGCGCGAGCGTGGTAGAACTCTGAGGTGCCATGGGTGGCTTCACCCAGCAGCACAACTTTAGCATCGGCAAAGCGGTCGAACATGGCCCCGAAAGCCTGCTCGTCCTCGAGCGGAGGCAGAGGCTCTGCGTGGTGCGTCACTGCCTTCAGCAGGTCGTCATCACGGCGTGAAGGCGAACTCTGGGCGAGGAGAAGATCCGGCCGGAGAGAGGCTGCAGCCGCAAGGCCACCGGTCAGAAGGGCGCGTCGTGAGATCCTGCCGCCGCGCATGAGCATCTCCTTCGAAGGTTTGCAGAAAACACACGTCATTGGCGGATTGTTTCCGCTGGGAGGTGACGCGAAAACTCAGGCGCCTGAACGTGACAGCCAAGCCGGAGGGTTCTGCGCTGTAGCTCCGGTTAAAAAATTGTTTGGTAGCGGAACGTTGTTAGGACCGTCACCCGAGGTGTCGATGACCCGCCGCGCCAGCTCGCCCTCCAGATCTGCGAAGAGCTTCATGCCGAAGCCGATCACGCCGGAGATCGAGGTCATGCCCGCCTGGCGGAACGGCTTGCGACCGAGCGTATCCGCGAAGGATCTTGCGGCTTCTGCCCCATCGACCACGCTCCAGGGCACAAGAAGGGTTTGCTCGTTCGCCCCTGACCATTCGACGTAAACGACGGCGATGCGGCCGAGGGGCCCCCTTGTGATGGCCTTGTGGACGGCCGGGGACCGAAACGCCTCGATGAAGCCTGAGCGCTGAACCTCCTGCTCGGCCCACACTGCTCGCGTTCCTGTCCCTGCTCATCCCAAACACGCCAGGTCTGATCCGGCTGAATGCCGGCTCCCTAGCTCTTCTGGCCTATGACCTCTCGACCGTCCGTTAGGTCCTCGCGCCGCGATAGTACGCTCCGCTGCGGATTCAGCTGACGCTGGCGGTCGTGGTTCTGCTCGGGATTGCGGTCCTCGCCTGAGCTTCTGCCAGCGGATCTGGCGGAACCTCCACGCTCGTGATCGCCTTGATCAGGATATGGGACAGGATCCCGGCTCAGGAGGCCCGATGACAATGCGTCTCAAGCCCGTCGGAGAGCAGGTTGTGGTGTTGACCGGAGCATCGAGCGGCATCGGCTTGGCGACCGCTCGCGCCTTGGCTGATTATGGGGCCAAGCTCGTTCTCGTGGCCCGAAACGAAGCTGCTTTGAAGGATATCGCCCGCGACTGTGAGGCGAAAGGCGTCAGAGCCATCGCGGTGGTGGCGGATGTCGGGCGCTTTGAGGACATGGAGCGGGTCGCCGAGGCGGCAACCCAGGAGTTCGGCGGCTTCGATACTTGGATCAACAATGCCGGCGTGGCCATCTTCGGCACCGTCGAGCAGATCCCGCTCGACGACCACCGCCGGCTCTTCGATACCAACTATTTCGGCGTCCTGCATGGCTGCCTGGTGGCCACCAAGCATCTGCGCCAGCGCGGCGGCAAGATCATCAACATGGGAAGCGTGCTGAGTGACCGGGCCGATATCCTGCAAGGCCCTTACTCCGCATCGAAGCATGCCGTGAAGGGGCTTACCGATGCGCTCAGGATGGAGTTGGAGGAGGCCGGCGCCCCGATCCTGGTCACCCTCATCAAACCATCGGCCATCGACACCCCCTACATGGAGCACGCGCGCAGCTATCTGGACTCGCCTGGCACGAAGAACCCGCCACCTTCCTATGATCCCGAGTTGGTCGCACGAGCCATCATCTTCGCTTGCGAGAATGACCGGCGTGACATCGTCATCGGCTTTGGTGGCTGGGCGCTGTCCCTGATGGGGGCGCTTGCACCTCGCCTGACCGACTATGCTATGGAGGCCGGTGGACGCATCATGCAGGAGAGCCGCGATCCCGGCCGCACAGAACGGCGGGACAACCTTTACGCTCCGCGCGAGGATGGGGCCGAGCGCTCATCCCTTCCAGGCGGATCGCGCAGGACGAGCCTGTTTCTGGAGGCGCAGCTTCATCCCGCCAGTCTCCTGCCGGGCGCAGCTCTCGCCACCGCCGCCGGCATCGGCTTCGCCGCGCTGAGGATGCTTCGTCCAAGGTCTTCGTCACCTCGTCAGCACAATGTTAGGCAACGCTCCCGCCAAGACTAAGACAAAGCGCAACTCATATAAGGGCGTTGTCACATCAACGAGTTTTACTGCCCTATACTGTTCCTTGTGCGGGTGCCCGATTATGCGCTTCCGATGACTTAGGCAGGCAGGCTTCACGGCCCAAATGGCTACTACTTGGTTGGTGTGCCAACGCCTGCAGGACAAGGGCTCAAATAAGGAACAACCACTGAGCTAGGCAATGCGCGGACATCCGGCGTCATCGGCACAACTCGTGGCCGCGTCCGTTCAAGCGTAAGATCGCGACTGGGTAAAGCTGAGATGGAGACGCGCCTTGATGTTGCAAGCTCAAGCAGCCCGGGGGACTGCCGGCATACGAGGGCTCGCGCGTTCTTCGGAACACAGCCATCGTGGGGCCAGGGCGAAGGTGCGCTCCCAATGGTTGCCACCTTCAGGGCTGATAGTCTGGCGATGACCTCTGCGGCCTCTGCTACCCCGCTCCAGCTGCCCACTTGGCTTCAGAGCCGGTTGGAGAGGGCCGTTCACGCACAGCTCACCGCCCCGGGAACCTGGAGAGTCGATTTTATGGCCCCTCCGGGCGAGCCGGCCCTGTTATCCGCCGACTCGGTCTCCTGGCAGGTGTTCAAGAACCCCGTTTCCCTGCTCATCGGCGGTATCGCTGCCGTCATCCTGGAACTCGCCGAGCCGCGGGTCCGCTCCGGGGTGTGGGAGCACACCTCCTTTCGGCGCGATCCGGTGACACGGCTTCAGCGGACGGGTCTGGCCGCCATGGTCACGGTCTACGGCGCCTGCAGCACCGCTGAAGCCATGATCGCCAGCGTTCGACGCATCCACGACAGAGTTCAGGGCGTGACACCCTCGGGCATGCCCTATCGGGCCAGCGATCCCGAGCTGCTGCGCTGGGTCCACGCGACTGCGGCGTACGGGATCCTGCAGGCCTACCAGGCTTATGTCCGTCCCCTCCCCGCCTCCGAGCGCGAGCAGTACTATGCAGAAGGCGAGCTGACCGCGCGCCTGTACGGTGTTGACCAGGTCCCAAGCTCGGAGGAGGACCTCCGGCGGCTGTTCGAGGCTACGTATCCGCATCTCGAGCGCTCAGCGGTGATTGTTGAGTTTCTCCAGATGATGCGGCAGGTGGCGGTGCTTCCCCCTGCGCTGCATCTGACTCAAGGCATGCTGGTGCGAGCGGCCGTGGAAATCACTCCTGCCCCGGTGCGGACTGTTCTAGGGCTGGGCCAACAATACAGCCTGCGCCCGTGGGAGGCCGCGCTGGCCCGGTGCGCGGGCGGGATCGCGGACCGGGTTGTGCTGCAAACAAGCCCGGCGGTGCAGGCCTGCCTGCGGCTGCAGCATCCAGCGGACTACCTGTACCGGCAGGCCTGCTAAGATGTAACAGGGAGGATCAGATGGGCGAAATTGTTGAACGGGATTTCGGACGAGACGGGTGCCGCACTGCGAGGATTTTGCGCCGGATTGAAGCTCTGCCGCCGATCCTGAAACTCTCTGGAAGCACTCCGACCGCACAGAGATGCTTGGGGTACAGCAGGGATGAGATCAGGGCGGAGCTGATCCGGCGGGGTGAAGGGCTTCATTGCATGACCTGAGCCGCAATTCGCGTGTGGCCAATCAGAGCTTGTCCGGATCTGACGCTAGATCAACGACCCTCGGGCTCCTGTGCTGCTGTACTTTTTGATCCATCGGAGCGCGGGATAGGTCACCGGTTGAAGCGGGCGAGCGCCCACAGCACTTTGCAGATGTAATCGGCAAGCAAAAAGCCCCGGCTTGAGGCCGGGGCTTTCCAAGAGCGTCTGCTCCGTTCTCCGTTACTCGTTGCGGTTGCCCACGAGAGCGAGGAGGAACTGGAACATGTTGATGAAGTCCAGGTACAGCGTCAGGGCGCCGAACACGGAGACCTTGGCTGCGGCTTCCTGATCGAAGTTGCCGTACAGGTACATCTCCTTCAGCTTCTGCGTGTCGTAGGCGGTGAGACCTGCGAAGATCAGAACGCCGATCACCGAGATGCCGAACTGCAGCATGCTCGACGCGACGAAGATGTTCACGATCGAAGCCAGGATCAGGCCGACGAGGCCCATCATCAGGAACGAGCCCATTCCGGACAGGCTGCGGTTCGTGGTGTAGCCCCACAGCGACAGCGAACCGAAGGCCGCGGCCGTGATGAAGAACACCTGCACGACGCTCGCGCCGGTATAGCGGATGAGAAGCGTCGAGAGCGAAGCACCCATCACCGCCGCAAAGGCGAAGAAGGTGGTGCGGGCTGTCGCCGCCGACATCCGGTCCATCCGGAACGAGAAGAAGAAGATGAAGGCCAGAGGCGCCAGCGCAATCACCCACATCAGGGGCGATCCGTACAGGGTCGCGCCGAACTGGGTCAGGCCGACACCACCCATCCGGACAACCGCTTGCGACGGATCGCTCGTGGTGGCCAGCATGTTGATGCCGAGCGCGACCAGGGCCGAGATGGCTAGGCCCAGGACCATGTTGTTGTAGACGCCGAGCATGAAGGCGCGCAGGCCCTGATCGACCTGAGCCGCCGTCCGGGCAAAGCCGGTGCCATAGGCGTTTTGGTTTTGCTCATACGGTTGCATGATTGTTCCTTTACCTGTCCAGACAGGAGAAAGTGGTCCCGCTTCATCTTTGGGCCAGCACGGCTCCTGGTTCGCTGAGGTTAGCCGATACTGCTACAGAAGCACCAGTACAGACTAACACGAGGCGGGGAGATGGGTGCAGCTTCTGGTGATCTACCCCGGGTGAGCAAGCCGGGTACAATTCCTGCATAGCCGGGCACTGAACCGGCTTCGTTCTGTTGAATAACAGGCCCGGCATCACCCGCCGAGGGTCTGATCCTGTTCCTTGAACCAGCACAAGGCTTGGCCGAGGTGCTCAGGCCGGAAGTCGGGCCAATAATCATCCACGACATAGAAGTCTGTGTAGACGGACTGCACCGGTAGAAAGCCGCTCAGCCGACGCCCACCGCCCCAGCGCACAACCAGGTCCAGGCGGGAGATCTCCCTAGAGCGGATCTCGCCCTCCCTGAGACCCGACAGGTCCCACTCCCAGTCGTAGTTCACGAGAAGATTGACTTTGATGCCCTCTCCCTCACGTACCCGGAAGGGGCGCAGCTCCTCCGGGAACAAAGGAGACTTGTCGTTGCCCATCACCAGAAGGGCTGCGCCCCGGCGAGAAATCTCCAGGGCAAAGTCCACGCAGGCTGAACGGAACGCCTCGATTTGAGGCGAGGGTCTCTTGGTGTTGTCCTGGGTAAAGCAGTAGACGGAGACTTCCGGGATTCCGAGGCTCCTGCACATTTCGAACAATGCCAGCCCCGGCTCAATGCCAAACCGGTAACCTTGCTCCTTCGACAGTCCTCGACCGACAGCCCAGCGCCGGTTCCCATCCGGGATGAAGCCGAGATGCCTTGGAAGTGATCGCTTCGCCATCCTGTTAGCTCCGGGGCTTTCGCGACCACCTTAGCTTGCCTTTGCTTCGACCGCAGCGGCTATGATGGCTGATGCCCTGCCAGTCAGGAGCTTGCTCTCTCCGGTCGCCTGCAGGCTTCTGAAGTCGGCTCCGCTTCAGGCTTCCATGATCATCGGCGCTGAAGGCGAAACATCGGCGCGTGGTCCGGCTGGGTGGTCACAATGCCGACCGGCAGGACAGGCCGCTGACTTGCAAGCTCAATCCGGAAATTCCGGACCAGCTCAGCAAGCACCAGGGTGGCTTCCCGCACGGCAAAATGCGCCCCAATGCACACCCGTGGTCCTGTCCCAAACGGCAGGTAGGCAAACCGGTCCACCGGCGCCGCGCCGGGCAGGAATCGCTCGGGGGCAAACACCTCTGGCTCAGCCCACCGCTTCCTGTGCCGGTGCAGGATCCAAGGCGAGATGATTGTCAGATCCCCCGGCCTGACCGCCACCCCTGTGACATGGTCCGGCTGGCGGGCCGCCCGGACAATCACAAAGGCGGGGGGATAAAGTCGCAGGGTCGCGTCCAGAACCGCGCGGGTGTAGGTCAGCTCCTGGATCTACGCCGGAGCGCCCTCTTCAAATCTGGACCTCTGGACCTCCTCGGCGACCCTGCCCGGCGCCTGTGGGGAGAGCGCCAGTAGGTACAAGGCCCAGGACAGGGCCACCGCCGTGGTCTCATGGCCAGCCAGGATCATGGTCGCAACCTGGTCGCGCAGCTGAGCCGGGGTGAAGCCCTCGCCTGTCTCCGGATCACGGGTCTCCATCAGCAGGTCGAGAAGATCGCGCGGGCTCCCCTCCCCTGCCCTGGCGATCCGTTCGGCCATGATGCTGTCGATGAGCTTGACCCAGCCCCGGCGAAACCAGGCGCGGGGAAGATCATGGGGGGCTGGCATCCAGATGGGCAGCAGCATGTTGGGTAGATGCGGACGCTCTAACCTCTCACTGTACCGGACCACCTGTCTACGCAGGGCGGGCCCATGGCGGCGCATCTCCAGCGAGAACATGGTTCGGCCGGCGATTTCCAGCGCAAGCCGCTAAACGGCTCCGAAAAGGTCAAGCGGCTCTGGACCGCTGGCAATCAACTCGACCACGGCTGCTCTCGTGGCAGAGAGGATATGGGACACCAGGAGTTCGACGGCTCTGGGCGTAAATGCCGGGGCCAGGGTACGCCGCTGGTGCCGCCAGGCCTGTCCCTCGCTGATGAAGAGCCCGTCCCCGAGCAGAGGCCTCAAAATGCGAAGGGTCGCCCGTGTCCTGGCATAGTTCTCATGCTGGTCGACCAGAACATGGCGGATTGCATCGGGCGCATTCAGCAGAATGGTCGAGCGGCCAAACAGGCGCCGCTGGACGACCTCCTCCTCATAGGCCCGCTGCGGCCAGCCCTGGAGGGCATTGGTGCGCATGGCTGCGGCGAAGGAGCGAGGACAGGCCCTCCGGCGCGGGATCCGGAGAAGGCGGAACAAGGCGCATTGACCCTGCGCCTGGCGTGATGGAGGTCTGCATCTTCCGCTATGTAGAACAGACCAGAGCTTCTCTGAAGAGCGGCCGCGCTCTTACGGGCATCAAAATTGAAAGAACGCTCGGGGCCGGAAGGGCAGGTTATCCGTGCCTGCTACCAGAGCTCGCCGGCTGCCACTTGGGGCACCTGGAGGGAACATCCTCCTCTTGAGGAGGAGGCGCAAGGGACTGTTACCGGACGAGGATACGGCGGAACGTCCCACGGACAGCAAGGTTGATTTCCAGTCGAACAAGTGAGCTGAGTCGAAATACAGGGACACTCCCCGATGGATCAAGTTCATGCCGCAGGTGAGAGGGGTATGGATCGTCTGGCCCCCTCCAATCTATCCACGAGCACCGTCTACCTCACACGCCAGCTGCCACGGATAACCTGGTATGCAGGCCAGCATGCCGCCATGAACTGGCTCGCCCGGCGTGCGCAGCAGGAAAACGGAGAGAGCCCGCGGCACCGTCCACGAACCACTGCTCCAATCCCGGACCGTGGGCGTCTGTACGAGGACATGGCGGCTCTCTTGCGCCAGGACCTCACCAATGTGGAGGCCGGGATCTACCCCCTCCCCGCGGATCACGATGGTTCCTGGGCGGCCAAATTGTACCGGTCATACCTGTTCTTCCAGGATCTTCCGGACATTCACCGCCGCCGCGAGACTGGAGCCCATAGTGAGGTCCTGACCGAGGAAACCCGGGGCAAGCGGCCGCGGTACTACCTCCAGAACTTCCATTTCCAGACCGGCGGCTGGATGACGGACGACTCCGCCCGGCGTTATGACACTCAGGTCGAAGTGCTGTTCAATGGAACCGCCAATGCCATTCGGCGGCAGGCTCTCCCACCCCTGCACGAGGTATTTGCCGGGCGCGATCAGCGTCAGCTGAGCCTGCTGGATGTCGGCTGCGGCACAGGGCGCTTTCTCGACTGTGCCAAGCAAGCTTGGCCTCGCTTGCCCTGCATCGGGATCGACATGTCCGAGGCCTATATTCGCGAGGCACGTCGCCATCTGAGACAATGGGGATGGCTTAAGCTCGTTGTGGCGAACGGAGAGGCCATTCCTGTGCCGAGCTCCAGCCAGGATGCCGTAGCAAGTGTCTTCGTGTTTCACGAGCTGCCGCCGAAGGTGCGCCGCGTTGTGTTCCGCGAGTTCGCCCGCGTGCTGAAGCCCGGAGGGCGCCTTGTGATCGTGGATTCGCTTCAGCGAGGGGATAGGCCGGATTATGATGGGTTGCTCGAGCTCTTTCCGCAGAATTTCCATGAGCCCTACTATGCTGGCTATCTTGAGGAGGATTTCCGGGACATTGCACGGGAATGCGGCCTCTTTCATGCCCGGGACGTGACTGCCTTCGTGTCCAAAGTGATGGTGTTCGACAAGCCCCATGGAGATGGAGCGCAGTGATCCTGCTGCAACCTATCATTCAGTTTGAGGAGGCAAGGCAAGCTTTCCTCGCACCTCCTGGAGCAGCCACGAAGGTGGGCATGGCTCTGGAACAAAGCCTATCTGTGGGAGGCTCGGGGTGGGATGAGGCGGCCATCCTATGATGATGATTGGAATGTGCGGCCATTGCCGGATCACGAACCAGGCTAGGTCCAGCCCGCTCAGGCAGCCGGGCATGTCAAGATCGGCAATGACTATTCGGATGTCGCTGCGGCTTTCAAGATAGCTGAGGGCGAGATCTGTGCTCTCGACCTCGATGATGCTGAACCCGGCGGTCGAAAGAAGATTTGCCTGCATCATCCGGGATCGGATGTCGCTCTTCACGAGGAGGACGGGATCAGCAGTGATCATCACAGCACTCGCATTCTCGCAGTGTCATGAGGCCCCTGGAACCTGGTCCAACGAGTAACCGGGGCAGATTGGGGGGCGACCCACCTTAGGCTTGGGTCACAAGAGCCGCGAGCGGTGGGATCCTCGGCTGATCCCCATGCAGGCCGAGCCGATCGCCGAGATAGGCGAAGAATGACAGCCG
>JAESFL010000123.1_pt1 | contig 78010 bp, 65 predicted proteins | sample 9269401 | NCBI WGS metagenome assembly JAESFL01 (sample SAMN14506025, study PRJNA617098) | algae metagenome | isolation source: Gloeocapsa sp. UFS-A4-WI-NPMV-4B04 and co-occurring heterotrophs from desert... | place: USA: Utah | collected 2006-10-01 | reverse complement strand
CCGTACTGCGAACGGCGCTGCTTGCGGTTCTTGACGCCCTGCGTGTCGAGCACGCCGCGCAGGATGTGGTAGCGCACGCCCGGAAGATCCTTCACGCGGCCGCCGCGGATCATGACCACGGAGTGCTCCTGAAGGTTGTGGCCCTCACCGGGGATGTAGCCGATCACCTCGAAGCCGTTGGTCAGGCGCACCTTGGCAACCTTACGAAGTGCCGAGTTCGGCTTCTTCGGGGTCGTGGTGTAGACGCGCGTGCAGACGCCGCGCTTCTGCGGGCAGGCGTTGAGCGCCGGCACCTTGTTGCGCGCCTTCTGCGCCTTGCGCGGCTGGGCGATCAGCTGGTTGATCGTCGGCATCCTGTGCCCTCTTCATCCGGCCGCGCAGGGCGGCCACCGTCTGAAACCTGTCGAAGCCCCTTGCGGAGCGGTCGGTCCGCAGGCGAACCTGCGGCAAAACGAATAGCGCCAGAGGCCGATAAAGGCCTTTGGCGATGGTGAGGCAGAGGATCACGCCGTAAAACGACGCGTTCTTACCCGCTGATCTGACGAATACGTCAGGGTGTGATGCCGGTATCGGTCTGACGACGGTCGCCGAAGCCCCTGGCTTCGACCCGAAAGCGACTCTCGATCCACCGGAGTGGCGCGCTTCTACGCGGGCGGTCCGGCTCCGTCAATGCCCGGAGAGGATAAAGTTCGGTGAACGCGTCCCTCTCGTGCGGCCAAGCTAATTTGCGGGCGTTTCTTCACTATTCAGCCGCATCCGAGAGGCGAAACGCCTCGATTCCGCGCCGGTCCGGGTTGATTTCGGCCAGTGCGCGCTTCGCGGTTTCCAGCGGATGTTCGGCGTCGATTCGGACCGAGGCGAGATCCGGGCTCTTGTAGACGGTGACGACGGTGTCCATCACCTCGGTCAGCGTCGTGCGCTTGTCCTCCGGGGCGGCAATCAAGAGCTGCAGCCCCCAGGCGCGGAAGAGATCGACCAGGGACTGGCTGTTGCGCACATCGAGCTTGGAGAAGGCCTCGTCGAGAAGGCACAGGCCCAGACCCGGTGTTTCGTCGCCGGGGCGGTCGCCGGGGTAATAGGCTGAGGCCATCGAGGCGGCGATCGCCACGTAGAACGGCGCCTGCGCCTCGCCGCCCGAGCCGCGCAGGGCCCGGCTCGACAGAGTCGTGCGGTTGCCCGCCCGATCGCGCATGCCGATCTCGTAGACGAAGTAGTTGCGGTAATCGGCGAGCCGCGCCGCGCTCTCCTCGCCCTCGATCAAGGCGGTGATTTCCGCGAGCGCCGCAGCGAGCGGGCTTTTGTCCGCCCCTTCCTCCGGCCCCGGAAGGATCGCCTGCGCCGCGTCGGGCGAGCGGGCGACCTCGGTGGCGAGCGCGTGTACGGCAGCATAGCGGCGGTCCACCTCGGCCTCGAAAGCGTAGGTCTGGCCGGTGAAGGTCTGCGAGGCGAGGCGCTCGTTCAGCGCGTCGAGGCGGGCGCGCATCCGCTCGAACTTGTCGGCAAGCCGCGTCAGCAGATCCTCGGTCATGAGGCGGCGCATTTCGGCCTCGGCGCGCAGCGACTGGTCGCGATAGCGGCGCAGTTCGTGGCCCGCCACCTCGTCGCGCTCGCGCACGGCCCAGGCATAGCCGTAGGAGGCCGGCTGCTCGCCAGAGCCCAGCGGGTTCTCGACCCGCCACGCGGCGCAGTACTCAGCGAGATCGCGCTCGGCGGCGCGGCCCTGGTTGCGCACGCTGTCGGCGGCCTCGCGGGCAGAGGCGCGCGCCTGCGAGGCCAGCGCGGCGAGCGCCTTGGTGTCGAGTGCGGCCCGTTCGGCCCGCGCCGCAGCGATGCCGGCGACCGTGCCCGGCATGTCGGCCGGCACCGTGCCGGTGAGGCGGATGCGCACCGTGTCGCCGGTGGTCCAACGCCGGAGCGCGGTGCGGTAGGCCAGGAAGGCGGCGCGCGCCGCCTCCTTGCCCTGCGCGACTCGCGCCTTCAGGCCGGCTTCCTCGGCGAGCAGAGCGTCACGCTTGGGCTCCAGAACCTGCACCAGTTCGGTGAGATAGGCGGAGCGCTCCTTCTGAAGCTCCTTCAGTTCCGCCTCGATCACGCCGGCATCGGCGCGGGCGACCGTTTCCTGCTCGGTGGCGAGGCTGCGGCGGCGGCCCTCGATGGCGTCGGCTTCGGCGCGCAGGGCCTCCAGATCGACCGGCGCCTCGGCGAGGCGGCTGCGCAGCAGGCTCGCGATGCGGGCAGCCTCTCGCATCACGGTTGCCTCGGCGCGCAAGGTCCTCGCTTCTTCCCGCGCCTCGTCGAGGCGGCGGCGGGTCTCGGCGGTGGGCCCGCGCTGGCCGCGGGTCATCATCAGCGGCACCGGGCGCACCACCGAATAGGCCATGCCCGAGGTCGAGCGTCCGCTCGGCGCCACCGCCCGGCTCATGTTGCGCAGCGCCGCGTCGTCGGGGGCGAGGTCGTAGCCGCCGAGCCGTGCGGCGAGGAAGGCCTCGGCGTGGTCGCTGTCGGTCTCGATCAGCCCCATAGGACCGTCATCGAAACGCCGCGCGGCGCGCCGGGCCGTGTCGGTGGTCTTCACCAACAGGCAGCGGAAAAATTGATTCTTTCGCGACTCGAGCAGGGCGAAGGCGCGGTCGAGGCGGTCGGGCTCGACCACCAGGGCCTCGCGGGCGCGCCCCAAGAGACCTTCCAGCGCCGGGCCCCATTTCGGATCGACGATCTCGGCGAGTTCGCAGATCGGCGCCGCCTCGATGCCGAGCCGGCCCAGTTCCTCGCGGAACGCCTCCGTATCGGAGGACAGGCGCGCGGCCGAGGAGCGCCCGGCATTCACCTGCGTGTCGAGGCCGCGAACCTCGTTCTCGCGCTCGCGGGCCTTGAGGGCGAGGTCTTCCGCTTCGTCTTCCAGGGCACTCGCGATGTCGGGCATCTGCGCGAGACCGTCCAGCAGCCCCTTCAACGGCCCGTCGACCCGTAGGATGTCCTCCGGCGGCGCCTCGCGCCTGAGCCCGGAGCGGGCGCAGGCCTCGACGATGCGCGCGGCCTGAAGATCGATCCGGCGCAAGGGTCCGCTGATCGCGCTGAGGCGCCCGGCATCCTGCACGAGGCCGACGATGGCGGCGAGCCGGTTGGTCAGGTCGCGCCGATCGCGGGCGGCCATGGCGAGGCCGGCATGCGAGGCGGCGAGCCGCGCCTCCGCCGCGCTGCCGACGATCAGCGCCTTGCGGGCGGCGATCTCGGTGTCGATCTCGCGCACGAAGCCCTGGCTCGTCGCCACGCTCTCGCGGGCGATGCGCAGGCGCTCCGACGTCTCGGCAAGGACGCGGCGGGCATCCGCGTGGTCGAGGATGCGGCGGCGCAGATCGGCGCTGCCGGCGCGCATCTCGTCGAGCGCGGCCGTGAGGCTCGCCCGCGCCCAGGATTCGTAGCGCTCGCAGATGCGCGAGAGGTGGGCGAGGCGCTTCTCCAACTCCTCGATCGTCTCCAGGAGCCGCCGCCAGGTCTCGATCGACTGGCGGATGCGGGCGACATCGAGCGGCTCGGCCTCCAGGACGAAGCTGCGCACGAAGGCGCTGGTGTCGAAGATCGGCTTGAAGGCCACCGCGTTGGAGAAGGTGCGCAGGAACTGTCGCGGATCGGGGGTTGCCGCTCCCTCGCGCAGAGTGGCGAGCACGGCCGCGGTGAAGCGCTCGCCGGAGGTGCGGAATTCTTCGAAACTGTCGGCCCGGCGGCGCAGGTCCGCGGCGACCTCGGCCCAGGGGGCGACGAAGCTGCCCTCGCTCGTCTCCCGCACGTAATCGGCGATCTCGAAGCGGTGGCCGATCGCAACGAAGCGGGAGAGCGTCTCTTCCTTCGGCTCCTCCGAGCGGGCCGCCAGCGCCAGCCCGACGGTGACGACGCGCCCGCTCTGCGGGTTTTCAAAGACGAGCGCGATGATCGTCTCGCAGGCCTCCCGCGTCGGGCGCCCGCCCTCGGCCGGATCGCTGATCCAGCCGAGGCAGTAGTCGCGCACCGTGCGGGCAGAGCGGCCCGAGGCGGAGGCGTTGAGCGCGAGCCGGCTCGCATTGTTGCCGGCCAGAACGGTTCCGACCGCGTCAAAGATCGTCGACTTACCCGCCCCCGTGGGACCGACGAGCGCCGCCGCGCCCCGGATCCGGATCTGCTCGCGCCGGATGAGGTACCAATTCGAGATCGCGATGTCGGTGAGACGGTACACCGGCCCTGCCGCCTGTCTCCGAGAGTGAATGATGGAGAGCGCAATGGACGCTGCGTCCGGCCCACGCAAGGGCCGGGTCGCCCGAGGCCGCGAGGCGCTCTCGATCGGCACAACCCAGGGCCGCTCGAACCGCCGGATACGCGCCGCCCGAACGGCCGACCGCGAAGAACCAACAATCACTGAGCCGTGATTTGACGAGTAGACACCAATGCGAGACCAGAGCCGGATATTCCCGAGCCGTACTCGACGCGCCGGACAACTGTCACGGATTCAATTCAACGACAGGTTTATGAAAGATGTTCGATTACTGTATTTTGACGGCCACCTACGTACTTTGACACGCAACGAGGCCGCTGAATTCGAGATAAACACCGCGCGATCCGTGCCATACGACAACACGCGCTCTACGTCCGCCCAGACCATCAATTGTTGACATGCCCGCCCGCCGTCCCCGCCCGAGTCACGGGATCCTGTTTGTCGTTGCGTCCCTTGTCCTATGGGGCACGGCATCGTGGCTGGCCGGCACCATCATTTGGGTATGACGTTGGTTCAGATGTCTTTTTTGTAGGCGATATAGCCTCCGAAAACGTAGCCTCCCTGCAATGCGAAGAGGGAAGCAGCGATCATCAGCAGATCCGCCACGGCAAAATGGTTGCTGTGAAAGTGGTAGACGACCCGTATGACGATAACAATGAAACTCGCGACCGCAAGCACTCCCCAGCGATAGAACAAGCCGATCAGCATACCGGCGATGATAAGCAATAAAATCGCTAGCACGGGATCATGATCCTATTCTGCCGGCGTGGCGCCAAGCAGCCTTTTCACAGAGATCTTTCCCAGGGGTACCGCCTCATTGACCTGCGCGCAAAGGCGCAGGTGGCGTAAAACTAGGCTGATTTTGCATGTTCCTATTTATCGGACGGCACCGTTAACGAAACGGTTAGCCTGTCAGCGAGGCCAACCGGCAGGCAGACAGCACCCGTCAGCACCATCGTCTTTGGCGAACGTCGAGCGCCCATGCGACGACATTCGTACGGCGGTCCCTGTCCCGCAGGCTGGCCCGGGATTGCTCCGCAACGCGGCGGCGGCCCTTGCTGCAATTTAGTTGACTCAGTCAACTTTTGAGACGACGCTGGTGTCCATGGATGACACCATCGCCGCGTTTCGCCGCTTCAACCAATTCTTTACCGAGCTGGTCGGCGCGCTTGACGATCAATTCCTCGGCTGCGACGTGACGCTGCCGGAAGCGCGCCTGCTGTTCGAGATCGCGATGCACGATCCGACGGAAGAGCCCGCGACCGCGCGCGCCATGCAGGCCAGGCTCGGGATGGATGCGGGCTTCGTCAGCCGGATCCTCGCCCGCTTCGAAGAGCGGGGCTGGATCACCCGTGCCCGCGGCACGGATGCGCGCGCGCGGCCGATCCATCTGACCGAGGCCGGACGCAGCGCGTTCGAACTCGTCGACGAACGGCAACGGACGGCCATCGTCGGTCTCGTTGGCGGGCTCGATCCGGTCCAGCGGGCAGATTTGGCGGAAGCCATGGCGCGGGTGCGCCTCTTGTTGCGGCCCGAGACGAGTCCGGGCTTCGTGATCCGCCCGTTCCGCACCGGCGATATGGGCCTGATCACGGCCCGCCAGTCGATGCTCTACGCCCAGAGCCACGGCTGGGGCCGCGGCCTGGAAATCGTCGAGGGCGAGGCCACCACCGCATTCCTGCGGAGCTTCAAGCCGGGGCGCGAGCAGTGCTGGGTGGCCGAGATCGACGGCGTGATGGCGGGCTCCGTCTTCCTTACTGACGAGGGCGAGGACGTCGCGCGGCTGCGCCTCCTCTACGTCGAGCCCTTCGCCCGATGCCGTGGCATCGGTGACACGCTGGTCCAGACCTGTATCGGCTTCGCTCGCGAGACGGGCTATGCCCGCCTGACGCTGTGGACCCATACCGTTCTGGAGGGCGCACGGCGCATCTATGCCCGTCACGGCTTCCACCGCATCGACACCGCGACTCACACCGCCTTCGGTACGCCGATCCAAGGCGAGACCTGGATGCTGGATCTGCATGATCCGGTGGAGGCACCGGCACAGCCGGCACAGGCGGTGTGACGGGGGTCCCCCCGCCACGGTGGGATCGCTTCATGGAATGCCGGCTCGGGGCGGCCTTCCGGCGAGCGCCGCTCAGCCGCTAAAGTTCCGCGCGAGCCATGTCCCGGCAGCGGCGAGATCGGCTTGGGACAAGCCGTGACCCGCCGGGTTGACGGTGTGGGTCACCGACGCGCCGGCCTGCCCGAGACTCGCGGCGAGCCGCTCGGCATTGTCGGCGGGCACGATCGGGTCAAGGGCACCCGATAGCAGCAGCACCGGACGACCGGCAAGGTCGACCGCCGGGCTCTCGGCGAGGGGTACCATCGCCCGCAGCAGAACCGCACCCGCCAGCACCTCCGGATGCAGCAGCAGGGTCGCGGCGGCGATATTCGCCCCGTTCGAGAAGCCGACCGCCACGGGCGCCGCGAGCCCGTAGGCGTCGCGCGCCTGCGCCACGAAGGCGGCGAGGTCGCCGGCCCGGCGACGGACATCCGCCTCGTCGAACACGCCCTCCGCGAGGCGGCGGAAGAAGCGCGGCATGCCGTTCTCCAGAACCGGCCCGCGCGGCGAGAGCAGCGCGGAGCCGGGCGAGAGCGCGCGGCCAAGAGGAAGCAGGTCGGTCTCGTCGCCGCCCGTGCCGTGCAGCAGCAGGAGCGGCGGGGCATTCGCGTCGGTGCCGGGCTCGAAGCGGTGGACGAAGTCGAAGGTGACGCCGTTCGTCATGGCTGTCTCCGTTCATTCCGGGGAGGGCGCGACCGCCCGGAACGATCCGGGCGGTCGCGGGGTGAGGTTCAGGCGACCTTCGGCAGCACCGCCTCGATCCGCCCGCGATGCGGCTCGAGGAAGGGCGGCAGCTTCAGCGCGGTCCCGAGTTCCGCCGCCGGCTCGTCGATGGCGAAGCCGGGGACGTCGGTCGCGATCTCGAACAGCACGCCGCCGGGCTCGCGGAAGTAGACCGAGCGAAAGTACTGCCGGTCGCGCTGCTCGGTGACGGACAGGCCGTGCCGCTCGCTCAGCCGCTCCGTCATCGCCGCCTGGGCCGCGTCATCGGCGGCGCGGAAGGCGATGTGGTGGACCGAGCCCGCCCCCTGCCGTCCGGGCAGAAAGTCGCCGACCGCCCGGAGCGTCACGAACCCGCCCAAGGCCGCCCCGCTCGTCAGCCGGATCTGGCTGCCCTCGCGGGCCGCCTCCTCGAATCCGAGCACGTCGGTGAGGATCGCGGCGGTCGCCTCCGCCTCGCGCAGCAGCAGGGTGGTGCCGTGGAAGCCGCGGATCGCCGCGTCCGGCGCGATGTCGTCCGCGATCCAGGCCGGCTCGGCCTCCGCCCCCTCGACGCCGACGAGGGCCAGCGGCATCCCGTCGGGATCGCGGAAGCGCAGCACCGTCTCGCCGAAGACGCTCACCGGCGCCTCGTGGGCGACGTTGAGCGCAACGAAGCGGTGCGCCCAGATGCCGATGGCGGCCCGCGGCACGCGGAAGGCCGTCTCCGAGACCTGCCCGATCCCGACCCGGCCGGGGGCGGCCTGGGCGATCGGGAAGAAGGTCAGGATCGTGCCGGGCGCGCCCGCTTCGTCGCCGAAATAGAGGTGGTAGGTGCCGGGATCGTCGAAGTTGACGGTCTTCTTCACCAGCCGCAGGCCGAGCACGCGGGTGTAGAAGTCGATGGTGCGGGCGGTGTCGCTCGCGAACGCCGTGACGTGATGGATGCCGTGTGCGCTCATGATGCAGGTCTCCTGTCGAGGGGATCGCCGCGGGAGCCACTCGGGCCAGGCTGCGATCGGTGTGAGACCAATCTGGCCCTTGCGCCGTCCGATGAAAACGGAAACGATTGAAACGTATCGTTTCCGGATTTGAACCATGGCAAAGCTCCCCGATTTCGAGGCCTGGGCCGTCTTCGCGGTGGTGGCTGATGCCCTCTCCTTCGCACGCGCGGCCGAGGAACTCGGGCTGTCGAAGGCCACGGTCTCGAAGGCGGTGGCACGGCTCGAGACCCGGCTCGGCGCACGGCTGTTCCACCGCACCTCCCGCCGCCTCGCCCTGACCGAGGCCGGGCGGCTCGCGCGGGAGGACGCGGCGGGGCTCCTCGCGGCCGGCGAGGCGGCGGAGGCCCGCGCGCTGGACGCCAACGGCGTGCCGCGGGGGCGGGTGCGGCTCGCCGCCCCGATGTCGTTCGGTGTCGCCCATCTCGCGCCGGTGCTGCCGGAATTTCTGGCCGCGCATGCGCAAGTCTCGGTCGATCTGCACCTGTCGGACGCGGTGGTCGATCTCGTCGGCGGCGGGTTCGATCTGGGCCTGCGCATCGCCGCACTGCCCGATTCCTCGCTCCGGGTGCGGCGGCTCTGCGGCGTGCGCCGCTCGCTCGTGGCGACGCCGGCCTATCTCGAACGGCACGGGGCCCCGCAGCATCCGGAGGATCTGCAGGGCCGCGCCTGCCTCGGCTACGCCTACCTGCCGACGCCGGACCGCTGGCCCTTCACCAACGCCGCCGGCGAGACGGCCACCATCGTCCCCGAGGGGCCGCTCCGGGCCAACAATGCCAACGCCCTGGCGCCGGCTCTGCGCGCCGGACTTGGGCTCGCGGTACAGCCGGACTTCACCATCTGGGAGGATCTGAAGTCGGGTCGCCTCGAGCGGGTGATGCCGGACTGGCAGCCGCCGCCCATCGCCCTCAACCTCGTGATGCCGCCCGGCCTGCCGCGGCCGGCGCGGGTTTCGGCGCTGATCACCTTTCTGGAGCGAGCGTTTTCGACCGCCCCCTGGGCGCAGCCCGAGGGTCAGCTCCCCCTCGCCTCCCCGGCCGAGGCCCAGGCGCGGACCTGATCCATCCAGGCATCCGGCGACAGCACGGTGATGCCCGGCATCACCATCAGCGGCGTCACGCGCTCGGCGCGGTCGCGCTCGCCCAGCCGCAGGGCCCCCTTGCGGGCGAACAGGCGCAGGATCTCGATCAGCCGCGCCTCGTCCGGCGGCTCGGTGCGAGCGGCAGAGCGGATCGCGTCGGCGATGTCGTCGGTGGTGCATTCCACCGTGCCGTCGGTGGAGACGCGGTGGTCGCGCAGGCCCTCCTCGTAGGCGAGCCGCAGCGCCAACAGCACCAGCGTCTCGTCCTTGCGCAGGCGCTCGCCCTGCGCGTCGTGGCGCACGCCATCGGGCGGCAGGGCCAAGAACACCATCTGGTCGCGGTGGGCGACCTCGAAGCGGTAGCCGAGGCAGGCGAAGTAGTCGCGGAAGAACGGCGCGTAGTGCCGGGCGAGCTCGTAGGAGCGGCCGATGCCGGTGGTCGCGGCGTAGATGCACTGGCTCTTCAGCATCACCTGAAGCGCGCGGATCAGCTCCTCCTCGCTCGGCGCGGAACTGCCGGGCGGCGGCATCTCCTCACCGTCGAGGATAGCGCGGAAGGGTTCGAGCATCGCTTCTGTCCGATCAGCCTGCTTTGCCGGCTCTACGTCGCACGGCCGGGGCCGGGACGCGCTCGATGAGGAAGTCCGGGCAATCGAGCCAGCCGTTGGAGACGCGGCCCTCGATCCGGGCGACGCGGTAGCGCTCACGCAGCACGCCGTCGAACAGCACGTCGATCTCGCGCAGGCGTTGGAACACGACGAAGGCATCGACGTCGTCGATCGGGATGTTCGAGCCGCGCAGGGACTTCACCTGAGAGAGCCGCGCGTCGAGATAGGCGACGATGCGCTCCGGTGTCACCGTGATGCGGCGGCGGAACGCGTCCTTGGCGGCGATGAAGGCCTCGATCGCCGGATCGATGTCGATCTCGGGCAGCGGTTCGTACTCGATGAGCCGGCGCGGCATGCGCGGATTGGTGAGCTGCGGCGGGCCGATCGGTGGGCGCAACAGCGAGACCTGCGGCAGGGGCAGGCCGGCCAAGGTGTCCACGACCAAGTCGTCCTCGCCCGCGCCGACCGCGCGAAGTGCCGCCGCCGCCCGCTCGATCCGGGCGGAATCGCGCGGATCGCGGTAGCGCAAAGCCGCCGAGATGCGCCGCTCCAGCCGCGTCACGACCTCGGCGACCGCATCGAGATGCGGGTCGAGCCCTTCGAAGATCGAGAGGATCTCGACGAGATCGGTGCGCACCATCCGCTCGGCGGCCGTGATGTCGGCGGCGCGGCCCTCGCGCAGGTTGCCGTCGGCGAGCGCCCTGAGCGTCAGCGGATCGCGCAAGGCGCGGCCCGCCTCCCGTACGATGCCGGAGCGGAAGCGGAACGGATTGAAGCGGGTGTGCAGCGTCCGGTAGTCGGAGACGAGGTGGCGCTCGACGAACTCCTCGAAATAGAGCCGGAACGCGGCGCTGAGGTCGGGCTCGCGCAGGATGCGCTCTTCGAGTTTGCGCATGGCGCCGGCCAGCCCGCGCAGATGGCCGAGGAAGGTGCGCGAGGCCTTGGCCGCGTTGCGCAGGGCCTCGGAGCGTTCGGCCGGGCTGGCGATGGCGCTTTCTAGCGCGCTCAGGACTTCGAGCACCGCGCCGCCGTAGGAGCGGGTCTCGCCGCGCTCGATCCGGGCCAGTTCCTCGATCAGCAAGCGCGCATCGGGATCGAAATCGACCACCGGCACGTAGCGCTCGCGCCGCTCCACCAGCCAGCCGGCTTCGATCAGCCGCCGGAACACCGCCGAGCGCCGCTCGATCGGATCGACGGGGGTGGCCTCGTCGTCGGCGATTTCGGCCTGGCTCCAGCCGACGGAGAAGTCGCCGATGGCGGCCAACAGCTCGCTCTTGCGCAGGGGCTCGGCGGCGTCGCCGAACACGCGGGCGTGCAGGTGCAGCAGCAGAGCCGCGTTGAAGGCGCGGCTCGGCGAGGCGAGCGGTCGAAAGAGGTCGTCGGCGAGATGGGTGAACAGCATGACGGGACGGGCGCGACCACAACCCGCTCGGGCGCCGACGGTCAATGCTCGCGCCGCACTATCCCAGGGCAATCGCTTGAAGCGATTTCCCTGGTTTGTTGGCATGCCTCAGTCGCCGGCGCCCGCCTCCGCGGGCTTAAGCTTTCGCTCCGCTCGATGCTTTTCAGGACGGAAGTCCTGGAAAAGCCCGCTCCGCACGGCGCTCTTCGCGCCGCGAAGCCGCCAAAACGACTTCGAGCGATTGCCCTGCCCTCTATCTCTGCATGCATCGACCGGGGCAAGCGGCCGTTGTCTCGATGGCCTTCACCCATGGGAATCGCCGGATGCGCATCGAAACCGTCTTCCTGTTCGACCTCGACGGCACCCTGGTCGACAGCGTCTACCAACACGTGCTCGCCTGGAAAGAGGCGCTCGACGCGAAGGGGATCCCGCTCTCGGTCTGGCGCATCCACCGCAAGATCGGGATGAGCGGTGGGCTGTTCACCAACCAGCTCCTGCGCGAGACCGGACTCGAGATCGATCCTGAGCGGATCGACCGGCTGCGACGGCTGCACGCGGAAGCCTATGGCCGGCTCTCGAAGGGTGTGGTGCCGCTGCCGGGCGCCAAGGACCTGCTCGCAACGCTCAGCGAGAACCGCATCCCCTGGGCCATCGCCACGAGCGGCCGGATGGAGACGGCGGGCCACAACCTCGTCGCGCTCGGTGTCGATCCGGCCCAGGTGCCGGTGGTCACCCGCGACCTCGTGAAATACGCCAAGCCCGATCCCGACCTATTCCTCGCCGCCGCCGAGCGGCTGAACGCGCCGATCGAGCACGCGGTGATTGTCGGGGATTCGATTTGGGACATGCTGGCGGCCCGACGCTGCCGTGGACTCGGGGTCGGCCTGCTCTCGGGCGGATACGGGACGGAGGAGCTGGAACGCTCGGGGGCCGTCAGGGTCTACGACGACCCGGCCATGCTTCTGCAGCACCTCGATGAGGTCGGCGGCCGCCGCTGAGCGCGCCCGGCGCGATACGGCCAAGCTCAGACGGAAGCCCGGCTCCGCGAAACCCGAGGCGAGAACCAGTGGACCGATCCTGACAATTGGATGAACGGTCGCGTGCAACTTCATTCATGCGACAAAACGTAATGTGAGCTTCGTCACATCGAGAGTGAACCGAATCCAGACCGCGCTCGTTAGGGTGCCAATGGATCGGCGATCCACCTCTTCCGGAGAGACTTGATGAAGAAGCTTGCGATTCTGTCGGCCGTGGCTGTTCTCGGCGTCGGCGCCCTGTCCTCGACCGATGCCGAGGCCCGGTGGCGCGGTCGCGGCGGCGGTGGCGCGATCGCGGCCGGCGTGATCGGTGGCCTTGCGGCTGGCGCGCTCGTGGGTGCGGCCGCCTCGAACAGCTACGGCTACGGCGGTTACGGCTATGCCCGTCCGGCCTACGGTTACGGCGGCTACGGATATGGCCGGCCTGCCTACAGCTACGATTACGGCTATGCCCGTCCGGCCTACGGCTATCGCAGCGTCGGCTACTATGACGGCGGCTACTATGCCCCGCGTCGTGCCTATGGCGGCTATTCCTGGGGCGGCCCGGCCTATGATTACGGCTACGGCTGGTAAGTCGACCCGCCGTCACTTCCAAGCGTGACGGCCACGGCCGCGCCCCACCGGGCGCGGCCGTTTCGCGTTCAGGAGGCGGAGGCGGCGTCGCGGGCGGCGATGGTCTCGGACCAGACAACGGCGCGGCGGGCCATGCCGATATGCTGGCGCTCGTACATCCGGCCCTCGACCTTGATCGCCGCGCGCTTGGCGTTCTCCGGCAGGTTGAAAGCCTCGATCACGAGACGCGCGCGGCGCACCTCCTCCTCCGTGGGGGCGAAGGAGGTGTTGGCGGGCTCGAGTTGGTTCGGGTGAATCAGCGTCTTGCCGTCGAAGCCGAGGTCGCGCGCCTGCCGGCACTCCTCGCGGCAGCCTTCGGGATCGGCGATGTCGTTCCACACGCCGTCGAGGATGATCAGCCCCTCGGCGCGCGCCGCGGCAAGAGTTAGCATCATCCACGGCAGCATCGGCACGCGCCCGCGCACAAGCTGCGCCCAGGTGTCCTTGGCCAGATCGTTGGTGCCGAGCACGAAGCCGGTCAGCCGGTTGCGGCGGTCGCGGCGCGCCTTGGCGATCTCGTGGATGTTGAGGATCGCCGCCGGGGTTTCGATCATCGCCCACACCGCGATGGATTCGGGCGCGTCGAGCGCTTCCAGCGCGTCGGCCACGCTCTCCAGCACCGCCGGCGACGAGACCTTGGGCATCAGGATCACGTCGGGCTTGGCCTGGATCGCCGCACGCAGATCCCCGTCGCCCCAGGGTGTCTGCGGCGCGTTCACCCGGATCACGAGTTCGCGATGGCCGTAGCCACCGCTCTTCACCGCGGCGCAGACCTGATCGCGCGCCAGCTCCTTCTCTTCCATCGAGACGGCATCCTCCAGATCGAGGATCAGCGAATCGGCGGGCAGCGTCTTCGCCTTCTCGAGGGCGCGCTGGTTCGATCCCGGCATGTAGAGAACGCTGCGGCGCAACCGCAAATCGGACATGTCTCGTCTCCTCCTGGGGGCGGGTCAGGAACGCCGCGCGCCACTTCCACCCTCGTTTGCACCCTTATTTGAATGCATAATACGAAGGATCCCGATCGGTTGGAAGCGGCCGGAAGCGGGGCTACTTAACCGCGAGTGCCCGGTGACCGCCAGAGGGCACACCCCATCCCGACTTTTGGAGAGTTTCAGATGCCCTTGATGCGTTTCGACCTGATCGAGGGCCGCAGCGACGCCGAGTTGAAGGCCCTGCTCGACGCCGCGCACGAGGCGATGCTCGAAGCCTTCCAAGTGCCGCCCGGCGACCGCTACCAGATCGTGACCGAGCACAAACCCTCGCGGATGATCGTGGAGGATACCGGCCTCGACATCCCCCGCACGCGCAACGTGGTGGTGGTTCAGATGATCACCCGGCCGCGCGGGCGCGAGAAGAAGGAGCTGTTCTACCGGCTGCTGACGGAGAAGCTGCAGGCCGCCTGCGGCATCGCGCCGGCCGACGTGATGGTCTCGACGGTGGAGAACACCGACGAGGATTGGTCGTTCGGACACGGCCGGGCGCAGTTCCTCACCGGGGAATTGTAAGACTCGGCCGTCCGCCCTCTGCCACCAGCCAGTCGATGAAGGCGGTGAGCGCGGGAGACTTGTCGGCGTCGAAGGGCGTCAGGGCGAAGTAGGCGGCCCGCTCGACCCGGATCTCCGGAAACGGCACCGCGAGCCGGTTTGCGGCGACCATCCGGTCGAGGATCGGGAACGGCCCGATGCCGAGGCCGGTGCCGTCCTCCACGGCTTGGAGGGTCACGAAGAAATGGTCGAACACCCGGCGGCGCACGCCGCCGGGCAAGGCGACGCCGGCCGCAGCGAGCCAGTCGCTCCAGTCCCCTGGCCGTGTCTCGGTGCCGAGGAGCACGTGGCCCCCGAGATCGCGCAGAGTCGCCAGCGGCTTGTTCCGCGTCGCCAGCGGCTTGTTCCACAACAGGGCGGGGCTCGCCACCAGGGTATCCGCTTCCGTCAGGAACGGCACCGCGCGGTGCTGCGGCCACGGATCGGGGCCGCGCCGGACCGCAAGGTCGAACCCGCCGCGCAGCGCGTCCTGCAGGGTCGTCGTGGTGGTGACCCGGACCTCCGTGTCGGGTCGAGCTGCGTGGAAGTCGTCGAGGCGCGGGATCAGCCAGCGCATGGCGAAGGTCGCAGGTGCGCTGACCCGCAGGACGCGTGGCGCTTGGGGCCGCCCGCAGGCCTCGGCCGCCGCGGTCAGCCGGTCAAACGACAGGCTGACCTCTTCCGCGAAGACGCGGGCAGCCGGGGTTGCTACCATCCGCCGCCCGACCCGCACGAACAGCCGCTGCCCGAGCCACGCCTCCAGCGCAGCGACCTGACGGCTGACCGCCCCATGCGTCAGCCCGAGTTCGAGACCGGCCTGGGCGTAGCTGCCGGCTCGAGCCGCGACCTCGAACACCTGCAACGCGTGGAGCGGCGGCAGCCGACGCATCCCCTCCTCCGTCCGTGAGGAAACCGCACAAAACCCGTGCGACAAGCAGCTCTGATCCCGCAAAAATCACGGGTTTAAGGTCTACGCGCAAGCGTCCGAAGGGGCGTCAGAGGGGATTGTCCGTGTGAACCAGGCCGTTCGACTCGACCGATCGATGGAGGGCGCCGGCCGCGACCTCAAGCGGCGAAGCCTCGGCGGAGCGTGCCTCGCCCACGCGCTGCACGACGGCTACACCGATCTGCTCTACGTGATGCTGCCGGTCTGGCAGGCGGAGTTCGGCCTCGGCTATGCCGGGCTCGCCGTCCTGCGCAGCCTCTACTACGCCACGATGGGCGGCCTGCAGGTGCCCGCCGACCGGTTGTCGGCACGGTGGCCGATCCGCGTCAGCCTCACCGTCTCGACCCTGGTCGCCGCTGCCGGCTTCTGCGTGATGGGTTTGAGCGGCGGTCTCACAGGGCTCTGCGCCGGGCTGGTGCTTGCCGGGATCGGGGCCAGCATTCAGCATCCCCGCGCCTCGCTCCTCGTCGCCCAGGCCTATGGCAGCGCGGCACGCGGGCCGCTGGGGATCTATAATTTCGCCGGCGATCTCGGGAAGGCGCTCTTTCCGGTCGCGGTGGCGCTGCTGCTCGGCGTGCTGGCCTGGCGGTCGGTCACCGGACTGATGGCAGCGGTCGGTCTCGCCGCGTCCTTGGCGCTCGTCCTCGTCCTGCCGCGGGGCGCGCTCGCCGCGCCCCCGGCGCGCGCCGGCCGGACCCGTGGCAGGGGGCGAGGCTTTACCCTCCTGATGACGGTCGGCGCCCTCGATACCGCCACGCGGATGGGCACCCTGCTGTTCCTGCCCTTTCTCTTGGAAGCCAAGGGCGGCACGGGCGCGACGACCGGGCTCGCGCTGGCCCTGGTCTTTTCCGGCGGCGCCTTCGGCAAGGCCGTGTGCGGCTGGCTCGGCGAGCGCCTGGGCGTCGTGCCCTGCGTCGTCGCGACCGAGACAGCCACCGCCGGGCTGGTCGCCGCGCTCCTCGTCCTGCCGCTCGGGCCGGCCCTGGTCGTGCTGCCGCTCGTCGGCCTGGTCCTCAACGGCACCTCCTCGGTGCTCTACGGGACGGTGCCGGATCTTGCGCCGCGCGGCGATGTCGGCCGGGCGTTTGCCCTGTTCTACACCGCGGTGATCGGCTCGGGCGGGCTGGCGCCGATCGCCTACGGGGCGCTGGGCGATCGGGCCGGCTCGGGCTTCGGCCTGCTGGCCGCCGCCGCCACGGCGCTGACCATCGTGCCGCTGGTACTCGGCTTGCGCCGGCCGCTCGCCCGGATCGAGCGGGAGAATGCGCAAGAACAAGCGCGACTTTGAGCGCCGATTTTCTTTGTAAGGCCAAGGTCCAACCAAATCACACGACCGATTCAGGTCAACCTTTCGTCATGATCGAAGGCCAAGGGCGTCCCCGAACTGCTTTTCGAAGGGACGAACCGGATGCGAAAGACCTGTCTCGGCGCCTGTGCCGGCCTCGCGTTGCTCGCCGGTCTCTCCGGACCGGCGCAGGCTGAGAACCGGACCGCGATGAGTGTCGGCGCCGGGGCTGTCGCCGGCGCGCTCGTGGCCGGGCCGGTCGGTGCGGTGGTGGGTGCGGTGGCCGGCGGCGTCATCGGCTCGAACAGCGCCACGCGTCCCCGCTCCGCCCGCAAGCGCCGCGCCGCCTTGCGCCGGTCGGCCCGTGCCCCCCGCCGCGCCGCCATGGCCGAGCCGGCACCCGCCCGCGCCGAAGCGCCCCGCGTCATGAATACGGGCGGCACCGGCCGCGCCGCGCCGGTCCGCTCGGGATGGCAGGATCCGCGCTGAGCCGAAACCGGATCAACGAGGCTATGGCTTGAGCGACTGTCGCTTCCAAGCCACAGCCACGGAAATGCGCAAGCGTGACCGGTCCGGTGCCATTTTCATGACGCGATGCGGCGCGCAGGATCAACCTCGTGCAATCGTCCGAGAGCGAGGAAGCGATGGCTGATCCGAGCGCCGACCCGAACCGAACGGACCGACTGCAGACGGTGTCCCGCCTCGAGCGGCCCACCGTCAGTCGGGTGACCAAGGGGGTCGCCTCTGCCATCGGCAAGCGCCTCTCCGTCGACAAGGACGGCGCCCTGCCCGATCGCCTCGCCTTTCTCGTGGATCGTCTCCAGGCCGGACCTCTCGGCCGCACCTCCCTCAAGCATCGTCGAGTTGCCTGAATGTCCAAGTTCGAACGCGCCCTCAACGACGCCACCGTGGTTCCCTTCCCCGCGGCTGCCACCGAGGCGGTTGCCGACGAGAACGTCGCCTCGATCATCGAGGTGCTCCAAGATCAGCTCAAGCTCGCCCGCGAGGGCAAGCTGCGCTCGGTCGCGGTGGTCTCCGTGTCGAACGACGGCAGCGCCATCGGCACACAATGGTCCTGCGCCCACGGCGACGTGGCCAGCCTGATCGGCAAGCTCACCGTGCTGTCCCACGACATGATGGCCGCGCGGAACTGAGTCTTTCCGGAGCGATCCCGAAAAACAAAGGGCGGCGCTCGCAGCGCCGCCCTTTGTTTGAGCCGATTGCTCGTTGGTGTTCGTCCGAACCCTCGTGCCGCGAGCGTCTTCGGACGATCCATCTGACGTTAGCCCAACAAGAGGGCCCGCAGGTCGCCGCCTGCGGGCCCTCAGTCGTATCCTGGCGGTGCGGTTGCAGAGAAAGCAGCCCCGCACCGAAAGCAGGAGCGATCCGGCGATCGTAGGGATGGCCGGACCGCGAAAAACCTCAGGCCAGCCCGAGCTTCTGCGCCAGACCGATGCGCTGGAGCTTGCCGGTCGCGCCCTTGGGGATCTCGTCGAGGATCAGGATCTTGGCCGGCACCTTGAAGGCGGCCAGACGCTCGGAGGCGAAGGCGCGAATCTCCTTCTCCACCGCCTCGGCATCCTCGCGCAGCACGATCGCGGCGGCGACATCCTCGCCGAGCTTGTCGTGCGGCACCGCGAAGGTGACGCATTGCGACACCGCCGGGTGGTCCATCAGGACCTCGTCCACCTCGCGCGGCGAGATCTTCTCGCCGCCGCGGTTGATGATCTCCTTCAGCCGCCCGGTGATCGAGAGGTAGCCCTCGGGCGACAGGACGCCCTGGTCGCCGGTGCGGAACCAACCCTGCCGGGTGAAGGCCTCGGCATTGGCCTTCTCGTTGTTCTCGTAGCCCTTCATCACGTTGTCGCCACGGATGACGATCTCGCCGGTCTCGCCCGCGGGCAGCGGCTCGCCGTCGATATCGACCACCGCGATTTCGGGGCCGGCCGCGAGGCCGACCGAGCCCGCATAGTGGGGCTTGGGCGGCAGCGGGTTCGAGGCCATCTGGTGCGCGGCCTCCGTCATGCCGTAGGCCTCGATGACGGGAGCGCCGAAGGTCTCTTCCAGCTCCTTCATCACCTGCGGCGGCAGGGAGGAGGACGAGGAGCGGATGAAGCGCAGCGGGTTGCGCGCGATGATCTCTTTGTTGCGCGCGGCCCGGCCCAGGATCGCCTGATGCATGGTCGGCACGCCGGTGTACCAAGTGGGGTTCACCTCATCCATCCAGCCGAAGAACTTCAGCGCATTGAAGCCCGGCGTGCAGGAGACCTGCCCGCCCACCGAGAGCGGGGCGAGGATGCCGGCGATCAGGCCGTGGATGTGGAACAGCGGCATGATGTTGAGGCCGCGATCCTCCGCCGTGAAGGCGAGCGCGGTGCGGATGTTGCGGGCCGAGGCACAGACATTGCCCTGGGTCAGCGGCACGATCTTCGGCCGCGAGGTGGTGCCGGAGGTGTGCAGCACCAGCGCGATCTCGTCCGAGCTCGCCGGTCCGCCCTTCTCGGCCGGTGCAGCGCTGTCATCGGCGAAGTGCAGCGTGAAGCTGCCCGCGCCCTCCTCCGGGGTCGGCCGCAGGCGGGCCACCGCCACGCCGAGCTTCTCCGCGACGGCGACCGCGGGCGAGTCCGAGCCTTCGGCCACCAGCAGCAGCTTGGCGCCGAGGTCGCTCATGTAGAACTCGAATTCGTCGGCCTTGTAGCTCGGGTTGAGCGGGGCCGAGGTGGTGCCGGCAGCCACCGCGATGAAGGCGGCGGCCATCTCCGGGCCGTTCGGCAGCACGATCGCCACCCGATCGCCGCGGCCGATGCCGCGGGCGTTGAGGTCAGCGACCGTCCGCTCGGTCAGCGCGCGCAGCGCCTGGAACGTCAGCGGCACGCCGCCGGGGCTCGACAGGGCGGGGGCCGCATCGGCGCCGGCCTGGATCAGCTCGTGAAGAGTCGTCGCGGCCACGCTGGCCTCCTTGGAGTCGGTGGGGGGAAGGGCGGAAGTCTCGGGCAGGAGCATCGTCACGCTCCCTGGATCGCGAGGCGGCCGTTCGCGCGCTCCAGGCTCTGAGCCAGGAGCCGCATCAGGGCGAAGACGGTGTCGATATGCGGGGTCGGCGTGCCGGTGAGGCGGCCGAGCTCGATCACCGAGCCGACGAGCGCCTCCAGCTCGATCGGGCGGCCAGCCTCGACGTCCTGCAGCATCGAGGTCTTGTGCGGGCCGACCTTCTCGGCGCCGGCGATGCGCTTGTCGATGCCGAGGCGGAAGGTGACGCCGAGCTTGTTCGCGATCACTTCCGCCTCGCGCATCATCTCGGCGGCGATCGCCCGCGTGTCGGGGAAGCGGCAGATGTCCTCCAGCGTCGCGTGCGTCAGCGCGGAGATCGGGTTGAAGCTGAGATTGCCCCACAGCTTGAGCCAGATCTCGGCGCGGATGTCGCTGGTGACCGGCGCGCGGAAGCCCGCCTTGGCCAGCCGCTGGGAGAGGGCTAGCACCCGCTCCGACTTCGAGCCGTCGAGTTCGCCCAAACCGAAGCGGTTGCCCTCGATCACCTTCACGGTGCCGGGATCGGTGAGCACGGTCGCCGGATACACCACCGAGCCGATGACGTGCTTCGGATCGAGATGGTCGGCGATCAGCCCGCCGGGATCGGCGCTTTCCAGCCGCGTGCCGGCATATTCGCCGCCATGGCCGCCCATGAAGTACCACCACGGGATGCCGTTCTGCATCGTCACCACGACGGTGTCGGGGCCGATCAGGTGCTTGAGATCGGCGGCGATGGGGCCGACCTGATGCGCCTTCACGGTCAGCAGCACGACCTCGTGCACGCCCGCCTCCTGCATGGAGCGGGTCGCCTTGACGGACTTCGAGTGGATCTCGGTGCCGTCCTCCTCGATCAGGCGCATGCCGTCCGACTTGATCGCGTCCGCGTTCGAGCGGGCGATGAAGGTCACGTCCTCGCCGGCCTCCGCCAGCCTGACTCCGAGATATCCGCCGATGGCGCCGGCGCCGACGATCGCGATGCTCATGTCTCTCACCCGTGCTGCCGTTACCGCTCCGCCGGCCAAGCCTTGAATCTTCGTTTCCTAGAACGCCGATCCGGCCGTTTTCGTCCGTTTGCGGAGACCACTTTTGCTGAAGCTTCGCCTACTCGAAACGATTGCTGAGCGTTCCGATACCCTCGATCACAACCTCGACCGTGGCGCCCTTGGGGATCGGCCCCGACCCGACCGAGGTACCGCAGGCGATCACGTCGCCCGGCTCCAGTGTCAGCCCCTGCGAGAGCTGCGCCACGAGCCGGGCGACCGGGATCAGCATATCGCTGATCGGGAAATTCTGCCGCTCGCGCCCATTGACCAGGGTCCGCACGGTCAGCGCCTCCGGATCGAGCCCGGTGGCGATGACGGGCCCGAACGGGCCGAAACCGTCGAGGCCCTTGGCGCGGGTCCACTGCGTGAAGCTCGCATCCGCCTTGAGGATCGCGGCAGAGGTGACGTCGTTCACGCAGGTGAAGCCGAACACATGGTCGGCGGCCTCGTCCTCGGTGACATCGCGAGCGGTCTTGCCGATCACGATGCCGAGTTCGCCCTCGTAGAGCCCCCGTCCCGCCGCCTCCGGCACCGCCACCACCGCACCCGAGGGCCGGAACGTGTTGGCGGGCTTGATCAGGAACAGCGGCGCCTCGGGCCGGGACAGGCCCTGCTTCTCCATCAGTGCCCCGAAATTGTTCCACAGGGCGATCATCTTCGAGGGACGGCAGGGCAGGCCGACGCTCACCTCGGCGAGCGCCAGCACCTGCCCCGTCGGTCCGTTCTCGCCGAACAGGTCGCCCTCGCAAACCTCGATCCGTTCGCCGTCGAGCCGGCCGAAGCCGGACTCGTTGTTGTGGGTGAAGCCGATCCAGCGGGTCACGGGCTCGCTCCTCACTGGTTGCGGGCGACGAAGCGGGCACGCATCGGCTTCAGCACGAAGAGCGCGAGGAAGCCGGCGACGAAGGCCATCCCGGAGGCGAGGTAGAACACGTTCTGCCAGGAGCCGGTCGCGGTCTGGATCGCCAGGAAGGCGGGCAGCATCAGCGAGGCCGTGCCCTTGGCGGTGTAGAGCAGGCCGGCATTGGCGGTGGCGTTCTTGTCGCCGTAGGTGTCGGCGCAGGTCGAGGGGAACAGCGAGTAGATCTCGCCCCAGGCGAAGAACACGAGGCCGGTGAGCAGCACGAAGGCCATCGGCGAATGGGCGAACATGCCGAGCGCCAGGATACCCGCGCCCTCGACCATGAAGGCAAGGAACATGGTGTTCTCACGCCCGATCCGGTCGGAGATCCAGCCGAAGACCGGCCGGGTCACGCCATTGAGCACCCGGTCGATGGTGAGCGCGAAGGTGAGCGCCGGCAGGGTCAGGCCCATCAGCGAGACGGGAATCGAGTCGACCTGGAAGTCCTTGGCGATGGGGGCGAGCGAGGCGGTCGCCATCAGGCCGCCCGCGGCCATCATCACGAACATCGCGTACATCAGCCAGAAGACCGGGGTGCGCACCATCTCGGCGGAGGAATACTGGCGGCGGCTCGTGGCGTTGGGGGAGACGCGGCCGGCGAGCATCCGCTCCTTGTAGGCGGCACTCGGCGAGGAGAGCAGCAGGGCGGCAACCATGACCACGATGCCCTGGCCGAGGCCGAAGGCGAGGAAGGTCTGCTCGTAGCCGCTGTCGCGGATCATCGCGGCGATCGGGATGACGGTGAGGGCCGAGCCCGCACCGAAGCCCGCGGCGGTGAGGCCGGCGGCGAGGCCACGGCGATCGGGGAACCACTTAAGGGCGTTGCCGACGCAGGTGCCGTAGACCGCGCCCGCACCGATGCCGCTGATGGCGGCGGCCAGATACAGGAACCACAGCGAGTCCGCGACCGAGTTCATCGCCCAGCCGACGGCGCAGAGCACGCCGCCGAACAGGGTGACGACCTTCGGGCCGTACTTGTCGACGAACCAGCCCTCGATCGGAACGAGCCAGGTCTCGGTCAGCACGAAGATCGTGAAAGCGACCTGGATCGCCGGCTTGCCCCACCCGTACTTGTCGTTGATCGGATTGACGAACAGCGTCCAGCCATACTGCAAGTTGGCGATCATCGACATGCACAGCACACCGAGGATGAGCTGTCCCCAGCGCCCACCGAAGGGCGTGTCGGCACGTGATGTCGAATAGGCACCGGTAGAGGGCAATGGATCGGCGGCTTGAACGGCCATGGAGCGTCCCTGATCTCGACTTTTCTTTTGGCGGACCGGGACGGCTGCCCGGCTTACCCGTAGTGGAATTTTGGATACCGCATACGTAACCCCTCGTGACCCGAGCGCTGACAGGAAAATATTTGGCCGTTGCGCAGATATTTTTTGAACGTTCCCGCAGAATGAATGCATTTTGTGGGGCGTGTGCGGGGCGGCACGCCTTATCATAGGAGTGGAACCAAGCGCCGGGGGGATCCGTTCAGCTTGCCGAGAGCGCCGCGAGACGGCGCTAAACCAACGAACGGAGAGACGCGATGAGCAGCACGACCGACAAGATCAAGGGCGCCGCCAACGAGGTCGCCGGCAACGTGAAGCAGGGCGTCGGCAACCTGACCGGCAACGAGAAGCTGCAGGCCGAGGGCAAGGCGCAGGAAGTCGAGGGCAAGACCCAGCGCACCGTTGGCGAGGCCAAGGAAGGCGTGAAGAACGCCGCCGATGCGGTGAAGAGCAAGCTCTAAGAGCCGCCTGCGCCGGCCTTTCCCAGCAGGATCCGACGGCCGGAGCCGCACCCGACCGGGTGCGGCTTCTTCATTTCGGTCGACGGCCGCGAGCGGCTTGGCACAACCCATTTGATCAGAGGAAATTCATCATGAACAGGGACCAGTTCGAGGGCGGACTGCGCAACCTCAAGGGTCGTGGCCGCACCGCGCTCGGCGCCGTGGCGGGCCGCGCCCGCCCGCAGGTCGAAGGCGCCTACGAGCAGGTCGCGGGTGTGGCGCAGGCGGCCTATGGCCGGACCCGCGACCGGGCCGAGGATCTCTACGAGGATGGCTACCGCCTCGCCGACGAGGCCGTCTCCCGCGGTCGGCATCTTCGCGATGAGACCCTGGAGCGCGGGCGCCAACTGCACGAGGAGGCCCGCGGCCGAGGGCGCCACCTCCGGCACGAGGCGCGTCAGCGCGGCCGCGAACTCGCCATGCGGGCCGACGCGAATCGTGGCACGACGCTGGCCCTGGTCGCTGCGGCGGCCTTCGGTCTCGGCTGGCTCCTCAGCCGCCGCTGAGGCCGGCGCGCCGCGCGGCCTCCTTCGCCGCTTCCTTGGCCTCGTAGAGGGCACGGTCGGCCCTTGCCAGCAGGGCTTCGACCGTGTCGTTCGGACCATCCGCGTGGGCGAGGCCGAGGCTGGCGCTCACCCGCACCGTTCCGGCGTCGAGGACAATGGGGGCGGCAATGGCCTGCCCGAGGATCTCACGAAGGGTCCCACGAGGCGGCCCGGATGAAGCGGTCGCGCCGTCCGGGACGATCACGACGAATTCATCGCCTCCGGGGCGTGCCGCGAACAGGCCGTGCGCGGCCGCCATCTCGCCGAGCCGGCGGCCGATCTCCGTCAGGACCCGGTCGCCCGCGGCATGGCCGAGGCGATCGTTGACCGGTTTGAAGCCGTCGAGATCGAGGCTGATCACGCCCGGTCGCTGCCCGGCGGCCAGCCGCCCGGCGAGATGCTCGCGCAAATACATCCGGTTCGGCAGGCCCGTAAGGTCGTCGTGCCGGGCGATGTGGCGCAGCCGCTCGTTCGCCGCCTCTCGCTCGGTGACGTCCCGATCGATGCCGCGGTAGCCGCGCAACGCACCGTCAGGGCCGAGCAGCGGCACGCCGCTCGTCTCCAGCACCACGAGGCTGCCGTCCTTGCGCAGGTTGCGGTTGAGAAGCTGGGCGAAAGGCCGGCGCTCGGCGGCAATGGCGGCGAAGATTCGCCCGACCCGCTCGGCTTCGTCGGGGGGCATGAAGTCGAAGGGTGTGCGTCCCACCACTTCCTCCGGCTCGCGACCGAGCAGGGCGACGCATTGGCGCGAGGCGTAGGTGTAGCGCCCCTGCGCATCCACCTCCCAGATCCAATCCGAGTTCTGCTCCAGCATCTCTCGCAGATGAGTCAGTTCCCGGCGGATCGCCTCGGCCGAGTCGTCCTCCGTCGCGCCCAGCATGGACGACATCGCAGCGGACCGGTTCGGAGGAAGAGTATTCACGGGCTTCGGCAATGCAATCAGGACAATCCGGCAACCCTTGAGCCATCTTGACTAACGAGCGGTTGATACGGTTTCCGCTCCATCAAAGCCGGAACGGTCTCAGAATGCCTGCGGACGGCGTCCGCGATCCGGCATGTCCACTCGCAACAACGGAGATGCCAGCATGCCGGCGCGATCCTGGCTCGATCTTACGACGGCGGAGATCCGCGCCCGCGACATGGGCCGATCCATCGCCGTGCTTCCGGTCGCCGCGGTGGAGCAGCATGGGCCGCACCTGCCGCTCGGCACCGACACGATGATCGCGGAAGGGTATCTGCAGCGGGTGGCGCGGCTGGTACCGGAGGCGCTCGACGTGCTGCTCCTGCCGGTGCAGGCGATCGGCAAGTCGGACGAGCACGATTCCTTTCCCGGCACCCTGTCCCTGACCGCCGCGACCGCGCTTGCCGCCTGGACCGAGATCGGCGCCAGCCTGCACCGGTCGGGCTGCGGGAAGCTCGTGATCGTCTCCTCGCATGGCGGCAACAGCGCACTCATCGACCTCGTAGCGGGCGCGCTGCGCGGGCGCTTCGGCATGGTCGCGGTGACGACCTCGTGGAGCCGCCTCGGCCTGCCTGAGGGGCTGTTTCCGGAAGACGAGATCCGCCACGGCATCCATGCCGGCGGCCTCGAAACCGCGCTGATGTTCGCGCTGCGGCCCGACCTCGTGCGGCGGGACCGCATCGCGCATTTCGAGCCCCGCACGGTGGCGATGGCCCGTGATTTCTCGCTCCTGCGCGCGGGGCGCCCGGCGGCATTCGCCTGGAAGACGGAAGACCTTCACCCCGCCGGCGCCCTGGGCGACGCCCGACTCGGCACGGCCGAGGCCGGCGAGGCCGCGCTCGACCACGGGGCGCGCACCTTCGTCCGGCTGCTGGAGGAGGTGGACCGATTCTCGCTGTAGCGAACCGTCGGGGGGGATGGACGCGGGCGCCGCTAGGGTAACAACCTGGAGCATCGGCCCCGCAAGGTGCCGCCGGCTTTCGGAAGCTCACGATGCTCTCACCCCGCCGCAGCTCGGTCGCGACGGCGAGGAGCGGAAGGACCTCGCCGCGGCTGCCGACGGTGACGATGAAGACGCGCGCCCGCCTCACACTTGGCCCGCGCGTCACCGGCGGCGGGGCGCGTCCGGATCAGAGAGGAAGGGCAGCCTCACATTCGCGGCCCGTGGCGGGGGCGAGCACCTGCTCGCGCAGCCGCCGCGGGCCCAGGGTCATCGCGAAGAAATCGTAGGCGCCGGGCCGCTCGTTCGCGAGGAGGAACTGGAAATGCATCCGGAACGGGCGGAAGCGCACCCGCCGGTAGGTCTCCGGACACAGAAGGTCGCGGAAGCGCGCCGAGCGCACGAGAGGATTGGCGACCGGCTGCCCGCACAGGCGGAGCTTGAGATCGTTCAGCGGGTTGAAACCTGGGAAGTTCATCCAGTCCTGCGGCGCGTGAAAATCGCACCAGACGATGCGCCGATCCGTGACGAGGCGCGCGATCTCTCCCCGCAGGCGGGCGGCTGCCGGCTGCATCGCCACAAGCGGCAGCCCGGATCCCAGCGTCGCCAGCGACAGGCTGGCGCCCGACGAGCCGATCGAGGCGTCGCGGGCGAGCACCCGGGCGGCGACCTCCGCCGCGGTCAGCCCGCCGGAGGAATGGCCGACGATCATCACCTCGTCGGTCGGCTGGCCGGCCTCGTCCCGCGCCGCGACGGAGGACAGGACGTGCTCGGCAAAGGCATCGAGGCGACGCTCGTAATCCGGCCGCCGGCCCTGGCCGTGCTGCCAGTTGAACACCCAATCGTTCAGGAGCTGCCAGAAGAAGACGCGGTTTAGGAAGGCCTCGATGGTCTTGATCCAGACGAGGCCCGCGATCACGCCCAGCGGCAGCGAGACCCAGAGCGGCAGACCGAGGCTGTGGCCGAACCAATCGCCCAGATGCGCGTGCACCGTCACCGCGATGGCGACGGACAGCGCGGCGAGGAGGATCACCATCACGAACGGGTAGAGGATGACGTTCCCATACTTCCAGCTCAACCGGTAGAAGCGGAAGAGCAGGCCGCTCAGGATGGTCTGCAGCGTGCCCGCGACGAGAAGCGCGACGCTGAGGAAGCGGGAGCGGGCGAAGTCGCGCGCGACGATATCGTCCCATAGGAGCACGTCGTAGCGGGTCTCGGCCCCGTCGCCCTGCTCCGGCGCGCTCACGGTCCAGCTCTGAACAAGCCCGTCCTGGCTCAGCTCGGCGCGGGAGATCTCCCGCCGGCCGCCGCCGAAGCGCTTGGTGTAGCGGGTCCACTCCCGCACGAACAGCAATCGATAGCGCGTCCGCGCCTCGGGATCGTAACCGGGAATATAGAAGACGATGCGGCGGCGCACCGGTTCGAGCCGCGCCTCCTGCAGATCCGGCGGCGTGAAACTCAAGGAGTTGCGCATACGCCCGAATGCCCCCATCCGGATGACTGCTCTCGCGCCGGTGCGGCGCAGGTCCGTTACTCGCGCAGAGAGACTTAAACTTATCTCAAATGCACTATCATTCGTTACAGTTTCATGAGCTGTGAAAGGCAACAGAGATTTTGCGCACAAGCCCGCTTCGCGCCGCTGCGCAACGAGTGAAGAGTTCGAGGGAATCTCGGGCAGGCGGGTCATCGCCGATCGCGATGGGATGAACCCTTCTGGTCGATTGCGGTGTTCGAACAGGAGCCCGATGGTGCCGGTTGCGGGACTCGAACTCGCGACCTACCGCTTACAAGGCGGTTGCTCTACCAACTGAGCTAAACCGGCAGCGTACAACCCGCTATCAGCCTGCCTCGGACGACGCAAGCGCATCCAAGTCCATGCTCGTCGCGCCGACAAACCATAAGCCGTATATTGTGCACAACTGATCTTCGCCTCAACGGCCGATTTCAAGCATTCGGGCTTGGCCGGCACGCGGTCATTCGAACCTAATCCGGTTAACCGCCCGGCGCGCGCAGCAATAGGCCGGACGTCGGCGGCTGCCCCTTCGTGCACAAAGGGATTGGAAACGGATTTTGTCAGGCCGCCTCCGGATGCTTCTGGACCTTCCCTCGTCCCTCTTTCGGCAGCGCAAGCCGCCGTGCGGACCGATGCCGCGTGAGATGAGGATCGAGATGTGCCGCGGGCTCCGGGTGGCCGAACAGGTAGCCCTGCATGTCGAGCCCGCGTTCCTTGGCGAGCAGCCGGCGCTGGTCCTCCGTCTCGACGCCCTCCGCCGTCACCGCGAGGCCGAGGCTGCGCGAAAGGCCGATGATCGCGCGCACGATCGCCGCCGATTGCGGATCATGCCCAAGCCCTCGGACAAAGCTCCGATCGATCTTGAGGCGCGTGAGCGGGAAAGTGTGGACGAAGCTCAGCGACGAGTAGCCGGTGCCGAAATCGTCGAGCGCGATCATCACACCGAGCACCCGCAATCGCCGGAGCAGGCTGAGGGCCAGTTCGCGGTTCTGAAGCACCGCCGTCTCTGTGATCTCGATCTCCAGCCGATGCGGCGGCAGACCGCTCTCGGCCAGCGCCCGCTCGACCGCGTCGATGAACTGAGCGCTGCGCAGTTGGGTCGCCGAGACGTTGACGGCCACGGTGAGATGGGCGGGCCAAGCCATCGCCTCACGGCACGCCTCGGCCAGGATCCAGGCGCCGATCTCTGGCATCAGGCCCGCCTCCTCGGCCGCCGGCACGAAGTCCGCAGGCGACGTCGCCACCCCGTCCGGCCGTCGCCAGCGCAGCAGGGCCTCGAAGCCGATGGTGGCACCGGTGCGGGCGCGCACGATCGGCTGATAATGCAGGACGAATTCGCGCCGCTCCAGGGCGCGGTTCAGGTCGGCCTCGAGCATCGAGCGCGCCGCAGCTTTGTCCCCCATCGCCGGGTCGTAGAAGCTGTAACGGTTCCGACCCTCCTTCTTGGCCTCGTAGAGGGCGAGGTCGGCGTTGCGCAGGAGGATGTCGGGATCGCGCCCGGCCAGCGGCGCGACGGCGATGCCGATGCTGGCGCCGATCCGAATCGGCAGCCGTTTGACCCCGTAGGGCTGATTGAGGGCGTCGAGGATCGTCCGCGCCATCTCCGCCACCCGCTGAGGGTCGGCCGGACTGAGGACCAGCGCGAACTCGTCGCCTCCGAGGCGCGCGATCACGTCTTGCGGACGCACCGTCAGCCGCAGGCGCCGGGCGGCCTCCTGAAGAATCTGATCGCCGACGGCGTGGCCGAACGTGTCGTTGATCGGCTTGAAGCGATCGAGATCGATGTAGAGGACGGCGCAATCCTCCCAGCGCGCCGAGGCGAGGGTTTCGGTGAGGGCCTGACGGAGCGCCGCACGGTTGGCGAGATCCGTCAGGGGATCGTGCTGGGCCAGATGCTGGATCTGTGTCTCGAACCGGCGCCGCTCGGTCACGTCGACGAAGGTCGAGACCCACCCGCCGGAGGCCGGTCGCCGCGTCGTCACCGACAAGACCTGTTCCCCATGCACGATCTCGGAGATTTCGGGCCTGTTGAGGTCCAGGTCGCGACGCAGATGATCCTGCAGGAAGCGGAGAGAGGCCGCCTCGCTGAGCGTTTCGGCCAGGACGCCTCCGATCGACGCGCCGACCAGCGGCTCGCCGCTCGGCACCGCGAGGATCTCGTGCATTCGCTCGTTGGCGAGCACCACGCGCCCGTCGTCATCGATGAGGCACAGGCCCTGAGCCATGTTGGACATGGCGAGGTCGAGGTTGCCGAGGGCCGAGTCGAGCTTGAGGGCGTTCACCTGCCGCTCGGTGCAATCGCGGGTGATCTTGGCAAAGCCAATGAATCGGCCCTCGTCGTCGTGGATCGCATCGATGACGACATGCGCCCAGAAGCGGGAGTCGTCCTTGCGCCGGCGCCAGCCCTCCGCCTCGAACCGGCCTTCCTGCCGCGCCGTCCTGAGGCCGTGCTCGGGCAATCCTGCGGCCCGATCTTCCGGACTATAGAAGCAGGCAAAATTGAGCCCCACGATCTCCTCGGCCGTGTAGCCCTTTGTGCGTTGCGCCCCCGCATTCCAATTCGCGATCGTGCCGTCCGGAGTCAGCATATAGATCGCGTAATCCGTCACCCCCCGAACCAGCAGGCGGTACATGAGGTCGGCATCGTCGCGGCAGCTCGGCATTATCGAATTCTTGCGGTGCGCTTCGCGGCCAAGGAAAAGCTACAAAGGTTAAATGTTGTTGCGCTGCGCGCCTGATCCTCATGCGACAGCCACCGACACGGCGCAGGATCATCCGCTATGAAGTTGCAATTTTCGAACGGCGACAACTCTGTCATCGCGTGAATTGCCCTGCCCAAGGCATCCTTTCCAGCGATCCATCACGATAGTGTGAAGTTCGCCGCACGCGAGGATCAAGCAATCCGCTCGGACGACGTGACCAATACGCTTCGACCGGGCCGCTCTCGCCCCTCCGTCGCGAATTGAGTTCTTCTCAGTTCCGTGGCGGTTGCCGTTTGGGTGAAGCAGACGCCGGGCACAGCCCACGGCCAACACGATCCCCGACTCGCTTCGTTGACTTGCGTGTGACACCGGTCAGACGCGAACCGTTTCCCGTGTTCGCCAAAGCGATCCAAGCGGGCGAGAGCCTCTCACATCCTCTCCGGGGGTGATCACCGGCTCTCAGACGACGACGATGCCCAAGCAAAAGGATAGAGCCTCATCTTGGATCCGATAGCGAGGACGATGCTCCGGCGATGCAAAGCCCCTTCACCCTTGATGCGGACGGCCTCGTTCTCGCCGTGCGGCTGACGCCGCGGGCGGGCCGCACTGGACTCGACGGCGTGCGGATGGAGGCGGATGGACGTCCCATCCTGTCCCTGCGCGTGGCGGCACCGCCCGTGGAGGGCGCTGCCAACGCCGCCCTCACCACCTTCGTCGCCAAGAGCCTCGGGCTGCGCAAGGCCGAGGTGACACTCGTCTCCGGCGAGACGTCCCGCACCAAGCGGCTGCATCTCTCGGGCGATCCGCAGGCTCTCGCCGCGCGAGTAGGGGCTTGGCTCGCCGGAGAACCGAAGACGCGGTGAGGATGCCGAGTTCGGCGCAGAGGGGGGGGTCTCAGGCGGCCTTGAGCCGCTCGACGATGGCGACCGCCTCGGCAAAGGCCGCTTCGGCATCGAGTTCGGTGGTGTCGAGCACCACCGCATCCTCGGCGGCTTTCAGGGGGGCGGCGGCGCGGCTCGAATCACGGGCGTCGCGTGCGCGGATATCGGCAAGGATCGCGGCGAGCGTCGTCTCCTCGCCGCGTCCGAGCAGCTCGCGATGGCGGCGTCGGGCCCGCTCTTCGGGGGCGGCGATGATGAACAGCTTCACCCGCGCCTCCGGACAGACCACGGTACCGATGTCACGCCCGTCGAGCACGGCGCCTTCCCCGCCCTCGGCGAAGCGCCGCTGCCAGGACAGCAGGGCGGCGCGCACCTCCGGCACCGAGGAAACCCGCGAGGCCGCCTCGCCCATGGCCCGCTCTCGCAGGCGCGGGTCGGAGAGGCGCTCGGCCGACAGGGCCGAAGCCGCTCGCGCCGCCGCCGCGGTGTCGTCGAGATCGGCGCCTTCGTCGATCAGGGTCAGCGCCACCGCGCGGTAGAGCAGGCCGGTATCGAGATGCGGCAGCCCGTAATGCAGGGCGAGCCGCTTGGCGAGCGTGCCCTTGCCCGAGGCGGCCGGGCCGTCGATGGCGATGACGAGGGGCGCTTCGTCCCGCTGCACGGCGATGTCGTCCGGGATCATGCGGCGGCCCCGTCCTCGATCCGGGCGCCGAGCGCCAGCATGGTCGGGCGGAAGCTCGGGAAGCTCGTGGCGATCATCGCGCCGTCGTCCACGGTGACGGGGCTCTCGGCGGCAAGCCCCATGACGAGGAAGGCCATGGCGATGCGGTGATCGAGATGCGTCGCCACCGTGCCGCCGCCCGCGGGCGGCGCGCCGTTGCCGGTGACGATCAGGTCGTCCCCCTCGATCGCGTGGGTGACGCTGTTGGCGGCAAGCCCCGCGGCGACCGCCGCGAGCCGGTCGGATTCCTTGACCCGCAATTCGTGCAATCCGTTCATCCGGGTCGTGCCCTCGGCGAAGGCCGCGGCGACGGCGAGGATCGGGTACTCATCGATCATCGAGGGCGCCCGCTCGGCCGGCACGTCGACGCCGCGCAGGCGGCTCGCGCGCACCCGAAGGTCGGCCACCGTCTCGCCGCCCTCCTCGCGCTCGGCGAGACGCTCGATGTCGGCGCCCATCTCGATCAGCGTGGTGATGAGGCCGGTGCGCAGCGGGTTCATCATCACGCCGCGCAAGGTCACCTCGGAGCCCGGCACGATCAGCGCCGCCACCAGAGGGAAGGCGGCCGAGGACGGATCGGCCGGCACCACCACGTCGGTGCCGCGCAGGGTCGGCTGGCCGGTCAGCGTCACGGTGCGGCCGTGACCGCCCTCGCCGTAAGGCGCCACGGACACCTCGGCGCCGAACAGACGCAGCATCCGCTCGGTATGGTCGCGGGAGGCGGCCCGCTCGACGACGGTGGTGGTGCCCGGCGCGTTGAGGGCGGCGAGCAGCACCGCCGACTTGATCTGCGCCGAGGCGACCGGCAGCTCGTAGCGGATCGGGATCGCCTCGCGCGGTCCCCTGAGCGTCAGCGGCACGCGCCCGCCCTCGGCCTCGGACACGACCTGCGCACCCATCTTCAGGATCGGATCGAGGATGCGCCGCATTGGCCGCTTGCGGAGGCTGGCATCGCCGTCGAAGGTCGCGGTAACGGGCTGTCCGCCGACCACGCCCATCATCAGCCGCGACCCGGTGCCGGCATTGCCGAAATCGAGCACGCCGGCCGGATCCTGCATCCCGCCGATGCCGACGCCGACGATCCGCCAACGCCCCTCGCCCTCGCGGGTGATCTGAGCGCCCAACGCCCTCGCGGCGGCGGTGGTGCGCAGCACGTCGTCGCCCTCCAAGAGCCCCTCGACCCGCGTCTCGCCGATGGCGAGCAGGCCCAGGATCATCGCCCGGTGGGAGATCGACTTGTCGCCCGGCGGCTTCAGCGCCCCGTTGAGGGGGCCTCCGGGATGCGCGGTGACGGGCTGCGGTTCGGAATCGTGCGACACGGGGATCTTACGTCTGACTCGATCGCTGCGCTGAGGCGTATCGGCTCCCACCGGGTGCCGAGGCCGCCCGCCGGACAGGCCCGGCGCGACGGGCGCCCGTTAGCATGAGGACCGGTCCACGTCATCCGAAAGCCGGTCGCGGACGTGGGTGCCCCCCTTGAGAGACATGCGGAATGGCTCGCCCGTTCGTCTCAGCACCCGACCGCGATCGACGTTGCATGATGATGCAAGATCAGACGAAACCCGGCGGTAACCCGCATATCTGTAAGCAACCGAGCCTGTCGCGCGGTTGTCTCAACCGCATGACTTGCTTCCGTTGATCCGATCCTGTGTGGATCGGAGCGCCAGATCGGCTCGGATCCGTCATCCAGCTCTCGACAAACCACAACATAGGTTTATGTTGGCGGCCATGCAGCCCGTGATCCAGTGCCTTCGCAAGGTCGATCATGCATTCGCCGTCGCCGATTCGACGGCCGGGGAACGCGTCCTTGATGCGTTGAACGAGCTGGAAAGCGCCTATCGGCGGCCCAGCGAGCGCATCGTCGCTCTCGAAGCTGTGCTGCACGAGTTCGACCGCCCTGGCCGGGTAGACGGAACGCCCTTCAGCCGCCTCCTGCGCCTCGCCGTCGAGCGGCGGCAGAACAAGTGGTCACGCCACGCCTGACGCGGGCTCTCACGCCGTTCACGCGCCATCTGCAGGAGCACCCTGGCGGAGCGGCGCGCGCGGGATGCGCCGCGGTGAGCGACATGCCGTTTGACATGGGCGGAGGCTGCGACTAACGGGGCCGCTCTCCCGGACCCTTTCCCCCTATTCGTCCCCAGAGGTTTGCAGCCGTGGCTAGACCGGAACTCGGCGTCAAACGCCAGTGCATGAATTGCGGTGCCAAGTTCTACGATCTCGACCGTGATCCGGCGACCTGCCCGAAATGCGGAACGATCTACCAAGTCGCGACTTCCCGCGTCGCCCCGCCCGTCGCCAGCCGCTCGACGGATGACGACGAGGACGAGGAGGAGAAGGGCGGCCCGGAGATCGTCTCCCTCGATGAGGCCGAGGCCAGCGAGGACGATACCGATATCAACGTCGACGACGACGAGGGCGGCGACGACTCCAGCGGGGGTGCGGACGACGACACCTTCCTGGAGGAAGAGGACGGCGACGACGACGTCTCCGACCTGATCGACAACGACTCGGACGGCGACGAAGAGGGCTGACGCCTCCCCCCTGGCGGCTGAGCGAACCCGTTCAGCCGCCGAAGCGCTCGGTGCGGACCACGCCCGGCTTCACCCCGGCCTCCACCAGCAGGTCGGCCACGGTGCCGACGAAGCCGTTGCCGCCGCAGACGAAGGCGTGGCGCGGCATGCCGAGGCACTCGATCGCCGTACCGATCATGACGCGGTCGACGCGCCGCCCCGCGGTCGCCCCCTCGCGGGTGAGAAGCAGAGTCAGATCGAAGCCGGTCTCGTCGCGGGAGCGGGCGGCGAGCTCCACCCGCGCAATGGCTTCGGCGGCCTTGCGGGCCGAGTAGATCAGCAGCATCGGCACGTCGGGGGCGCGCAGAGCCCGCTCGCGCACCATGGCCAGCAACGGCACGACGCCGGAGCCGCCGCCGATCAGCAGAACCGGGCCGCCATCCTCCGCCCCCCAGGTGAAGGCGCCGAGCGGCCCGCGCAGCTCGATCGCGTCGCCGACCTCGGCCACCGCGTCGAAGAAGCCCGAGACCTCGCCCGCCTCCAGCCCCTCGATCATCAGTTCGAGGCCGGCGGGATCGCCCGGTGCCGAGGCGATGGAGTAGCTGCGCTGCGCTTGGTAGCCGTCGGGTGCGGTGAGGCGCACATCGACATGCTGACCGGCCCGGTGCGGCCGGTCGAGGGGATCGAAGCGGAAGCTCTTCACCCGCGGCGTCACGGGCGTGATCGCCCGGATCGTCGCGGCCCGCCAGGATGACGGTGCGGGCGAAGGTGGGGACGCAACGCCGTTCACGTTGGCCATCCTCTCAATCGCCGCTGAAACGCTGCTCACGCCAGGGATCGCCGTACATGTGGTAGCCCCGCAGCTCCCAGAATCCGGCCTCGTCCTTCTCGGTGAAGCGCAAGCCCTTCACCCACTTGGCGCTTTTCCAGAAGTAGAGATGCGGCACGAGCAGGCGCGCCGGGCCGCCATGATCGGGCGGAATCGGCTTGCCGTCGTAGAGCGTCGCCACCATCGCCTTGCCGCCGGTGAGATCCGCAACCGGCACATTCGTCGTGTAGTCGTCGTGGCTCTCCGCCAGGAGAAAGCCCGTCGGTGCCGCAAGGCCGGCCGCCGCGAGGATGTCGTCGAAGCTCACGCCCTCCCAGGCGGTGTCGAACTTGGACCACTTGGTCACGCAGTGGATGTCGCCGCTCCAGCGGGTGCGGGGCAGTTGCGCGAACTCGTCCCAGCTCCAGCTCGCCAGCGGCCGCGAGCCCTGGCGCAGGGTGAAGCGCCAGCCCTCTGTCGCAACACGCGGCGTCGGCCCGAGCTGGAGCACGGGAAAGTCGTCGGTGAGGTACTGGCCCGGCGGGAGCCGCTCGCGGATCGCCGCGGCAGGGGGCCGCCCGGTAAAGCCTCGCGTCGCCATCACGCTCCTCCGCCGTCTCGCCTTCGTCTCGCCTGCCGGAGGCCGTGCGCCCCCTCGCATCCGGCAGAAGTCCCAGGGGCGGCAACGAGGCTTGGCCCGAAAGCGTTCCGCCAAGCCTCGCTCGTCCGCGAGGTCGTCGCGTGAGTTGTCAGGCGGGCCGGGACAGGTCGGAACGGGGAAGCCGCAGGATGCGCGGCCGCCAGATGCCGAGCACGACGTTGAGGATTGCAACGGCGAGGATCACCCACAACGTGTTGCGCTCGGCCGCGAGCGCACCCGTAAGGGTGGCCGGATCGATCTCGCCTCGGAGCGCGGCGGCGCTGCGGCGTGCCTCCTCCTGTATCGGCCCCTGGATGCCGACGAAGCCGCCCTCGAACACCAGCACGCCGGTGGCGAGCTTGACCCAGGCCCAGCCGGCCTCGCGGAAGCCCGGATGCAGCGCGACCGCCAACAGCCCGGCCACCAGTGTCAGGGCGAGGGAGGGCAGGAAGATCCACGTCGCGACCGCTTCCATCGCCCCGCGCATCAGGGCGTAACCGGCCAGTGAATCCGGCGGCGGGGTGTGGCTCAGGAGGACGACGAGGCAGGCCATCGCGCCCATCAGCCCGACCGCCCCCATCGTGTGGAGGAACTTCAGTAGGCGTCGCATGTCGGTGCGCCCCGCCGTGGCAACCCTCGGTGGAGTGTAAACGCAACAGAGCCGGCAAAGCGAGGCCGGTCCGATCGCCCCGTCCGTCCTGGCGCCTCATGTTTCGGTGATGAAGGCTGGAGAGCCGCTCTGAGCGAGCGCTGCGCGAGCCTGCTCAACCGACATCGCTCTGAACGCGAGAAAAAATCGGCCCAGTCCGCCACTCGCTTGGTGCCCCTCGACGGTACAGAGGAAGCGAGCCAGCGCCGCGGTTCCGAGACCGGCACAGCGGACGAACAATGTCATGCGCCGGAGATCGGCGGACTCGTGGGCCGCGATGACATGAGCGGCGGGCAGACCGGCCAAATGGGCGAGGGCGAGGAGGGCTTCCGGGATGCGGCCGTTGCTCAACCAGTGCTGAATGTCGCTCTCGTCGAGGCCGATTTTGATGCGCAGGGCAACGGCCGCTTCGGCCCTCGCGTAGTTCCGAACCTGTTGCTGACCTTTGTTCATGCGCGACCGCGCCTGTTCGTAACGTCGCTCGCGCAGTACCGCCGCCCGGCGCCGCGGATCGAGATCCGTACGGCGCTCCAATCCCTCTGCCAAAACCTCTTCAACCTCGATGCGCGTGGCCAGCAGCAGCAGGGTCCTGTCCGAAAGCTGCGCCCCCGTATTGGCAAGCAGCAGGCCGAGAACGGTCTCGTCCCCTCGGGCCGCGACGGCGTCGCAGACCGACGCGCTCAGCTGTGCCCGTCCCGCGATGGCGGCCAGATGTTCCTGGCCGCGGCTTTGCGCAAGATGAAGCAGGGCCGCATCGGGAATTGCGATTCGACTGCGCAAGATCGGTCCGGCGACCGGACCGGCCTGATCGGCCGCGAGCTGCCGCACGAGGCCGGGCGGCGCTTCTGTCAGGGCGCCGACATGTTCCGCCACCGCCTGCCGCGCCTCGGGTCCCGCACCGCCGATGAGGCGTCCGAACACCTCATCGAAGGTTTCGAGATGGGTGTTCGAGAGCACCGAGGACATGCCGACGAGCAGCTCGGTCACCCCCAAGAGCATCCGCTGATGGTGGGATGTGTCGGCCGTCTCCAGGATTTGGTCGATCGTATCGACGAGGTCGGCAAGGCTGCTCAAGGGAGAACCGTTCTTCGATAGGCGATGCCTAGAGCCGTATCCGACCTGACTGCATCAGGCCGGCGGCTCCAAGCTTCTGTCTTGGCGCGCTTTCTTCCGACGAGCCGGCATCCACTTCGTCGGAAGACGCTCTGGAACTCGCGCAGGGTTCAACCTCACGCTGCGCGTTGCGCCGGACGTGATGCCGTTGCGTCGTGCACAGGTTGATGGACGGCATTCACCGGTTCGCGCCCGGGATGTTGAGGCCAAGGCCGGACAGGAGGGGCGGGCGCCCTCGACGCGGTATCCCAGGCACGGTGCGACCCGTCTCAGCGGAGACGGGCCGCCCACGCGCGTTCAGGCGGATGGCAATCGGGAGCGTGATCTCGGGGGACATGCTGAATGCTGATCGCGCGAGGCGCCGGTCGTGCCGACAGTGCGATCATCAAAGGGCAGCGGGCTTTCCCGCCACCTAAATCCCAAAGTGCAGAACGATCATCCAGGTCACAAAAGGTCTCAAATAATGTAATATTTATCTCAAAGAACGAAAACAGGCATTTATATCTCAATTAACACGCTCAATGCCTCATCGGGGCGCGTGTCGCCACGATAACAACCTCTCGCAATCGAGCTGGCCATTCGCTCCGTCCATCACCTTCGCACGGATCTCCCGCCGCACGATCGCGTCCTGATCGACACATCTCCGACTCCTCGACCATTGGGATCTACCAGTCGGACGACGCCAGAACGGGTCTTTCGGCCAGCCCCATCCGACTTCGAACCATTGACGAGACAGCGCCAGCTGAAGCGGTCTCAGCTCCAACTTAGACTTGGAATAAATTGTTGTTTCTCAGCAACGACTGATCTTATCGCGATACCTTAACACAAAATATGCGCGCGTATGCTTGCCGCCCTCGCATTGTCATACGTAAACGCGCCGAACCGGCTCCGTGGAGCCCGCTCTCGAATCGGAACGGTCATGAGCAGCGTAGCGCAAGGGAGACAGCATCCCGTCACACCGGGATCGGCTGCGCTCATCGCAGGCTCACGTGCCCTGCTTGGCCTTGCTCTATCCTGGCCCGTCGCAGTTCATGCGCAGACCGTCCCCCCGGAGGGTGCCGAGGCCGTGCTGTCCGAACTTTCTGTCACGGGCAGCGGCGAGCGGGCGGGCGGGCCCGTCGTCGGCTATCGCGCCACGCGCTCGGCGACCGCGACGCGCACCGACACGGCGCTTCGCGACACGCCGCAATCGATCCAGGTCGTGCCGCGCGAGGTTCTGGTCGATCAACAGAGCGTCCGCCTCACCGACGCGCTCACCAATGTCAGCAACGTCCAGCCCGGCGGCACCATCCAGGGGCGCTCCGACACCTACATCCTGCGCGGCTTCCGCACCCAGACCTACGCCATCGACGGCCTCGTGCTGAACCCGGCCAACGCCTTCCAGCCGACGCAGCGTGATCTCGCCAACGTCGAGCGGGTGGAGGTGCTGAAAGGTCCGGCCTCCGTGCTCTACGGCCAGGGCGATCCCGGCGGCCTGATCAACATCGTCACGCGCCAGCCGACCCTCGTCCCGTCCGCCGACCTCACCGTCCAGGGCGGCTCCTTCGCCTTCCGGCGGGTCCAAGGGTCGGTCTCGGGCGCGATTCCGAGCGTCGAGGGTCTCGCCGCCCGCTTCAGCTTCGGCACACAGAACGAAGCCACGTTCCGCAATTTCGGCGGTCCGGAAAACTCCCGGCACTTCTTCGCGCCGGCCTTCGTCTGGACCCCCGATCCATCGACCCGCGTCTATCTCAACGCCGAATTCACCCGTCAGCACAGCCAGTACGACGAGGGCCTGATCGCCTTCCGCGGCCGGGTGCCGCTCGACAACGTCCGCCGCTTCTACGGCGAGCCGTGGTCGCGCTATTATGGCGAAGCGAACTCGATCACCTTGATCGCCGAGCACGACGTCAACGAGAACCTGACCCTGCGGCAGGCGGTCAACGGCCAGTGGGGCGCGTTCAATCTCCTCGCGACCCGGGCGACGGGCGTGAACGCCGCCGGCACCACGGTGACGCGGCGCCTCACCGAGGGCGATTCGATCTACCACTCCATCGACAGCCGGACCGAGGCGGTCGGCCGCTTCATCGATCCATTCGGCTTCCGCCACACGGCACTGGCCGGTTTCGAAATCGTCGACGGCTACCGCCACCCCTACACGACGCAAGGAGCCGCGACCTCGGTCTCCTTCCTCAACCCGATCCGGGGCTCGGTGCCGCAGGTCGGTACGCTGACGCTGCAGAACGACCTACGGCAGAAGCTCAGCCTGTTCGGCGCCTACCTGCAGGACCAGATCGAGTTCTTTCCCGGCCTGCAGCTCGTGCTCGGCGTGCGGTTCGACACCGCCGACCAGCTCTACTACCAGCGCACACCGGCCAATCCGAACCGGCCGCCGGAGCAGAACCTCACCGGCACATCACCGCGGGTCGGCCTCGTCTGGCGCCCGGTGGAGCCGCTCACGCTCTACGGGAGCTACACCACCTCCTTCGTGCCGCAGACCGCCAACATCCTCAACGTGGCAAGCCCGCCCCCGGAGACCGGCGAGCAGGTGGAGGTCGGCGCCCGCTTCGACCTGATCCCCGACCAGCTCACGGTGAGTGCGGCCGCCTTCCGCATCCTGCGGGCGAACGTGGCCGCCTCCGATCCGGTCAATACCGGCTTCTCGATCATCACCGGCGAGCAACGCGCGCAGGGGTTCGAGGGCGACATCGCCGGCGAGATCCTGCCGGGCTGGAAGATCATCGGCGGCATCGGCTACCTCGATGCGGAGGTCACCCGCGACCGCTTCATCCCGGTCGGCAACCGCCTGCCCGCGGCGCCGGTCTTCAGCACCAGCGTGTGGTCGACCTACCAGTTCCAGGGCGGTCCCCTGCGAGGCTTCGGCTTCGGCGGCGGGCTCACCTATGTCGGCGAGCGCTTCGGCGACATCACCAACACCTACAAGGTCGGCGCCTATGCCCGCCTCGACGCGACCGTGTTCTACGAGATCGACCCGACCTGGCGCTTCGCCGTGAACGGCCGCAACCTCACCGACCGGCGCTACATCGAGCAGCCCTTCAACCAGTTCAACAACCTGCCCGGCGCGCCCCTCACGGTGCTCGCCAGCCTGGCGGCGCGCTACTAGAGCATCGTGCCGGACACCGGATCCGGCACGATGCTCTATCCTCTTGTTTCCACATCGTCTTTTTCCAAAATTCGGCGACCACCCTTCGGGACGATGTTCTAAGGGGCGCCGCTCGAGAGCCGAACGATCCTTCTTCGGAGCGCCATGCCGTCAGCCTTCTCCCCCGTCCGCACCGTTCTGTTTCGCATGCATTGGGCGCTCGGCCTCACCGCCGGGCTCGTGCTCGCGCTGGTCGGAGCCACAGGTGCGCTGATGAGCTACGAGGAGGCGATCACCGCTCTCGCCAACCGCGATCGCGTACAGATCGCGGCACAGGAGCGGGCGCCGCTGGCGCCTTCGGTCCTGGCGGCTCGGATCGAAGCGCAGCATCCGGGGCAGCGGGTCGCCGCGCTGACCCTCTCGGGCGAGACCGGCCGGAGCACCGTTCCCAGCGCCGTGGCGCGCTTTGCCCGCGCACGGGCCGGCGGCGAGCGACCGCCTTCCGTCTACGTTGACCCCACCGACGGGACCGTGCTCGGACCGGTGCGGTTGGAGGGGTTCTTCGGCACGGTGCGGGCGCTGCACCGCTGGCTGCTGCTCCCCGGCGAGGGCAAGGGCTGGGGCCGCACGCTCACCGGCGCCAGCGCCCTCGCGCTGCTCGCCTTCCTCGGTAGCGGGCTGTACCTGCGCTGGCCCGGACGGCACGGCTGGCGGGGCTGGCTCCGGCCGAACCTCGCACGGCCCGGCCGCGCCCGCTGGTGGTCGCTGCACGCGGTGGCCGGGACGTGGCTGCTGCCGATCTACGCGGTGACCGCCCTGTCGGGCCTGTGGTGGTCCTACGATGGGTATCGCGCGGGCGCAACGTGGCTGCTCACGGGACAAGCGCCCAAGGAGCGGCCCGAGACGCGCCCCGCCGGCCGCGTGTCCGAGGGCCGCAACCCCGACGGCGTCCCGGCGGTCGATGCGGCCTGGGCCGACTTCGCGGCGACGCGAACGGCCGCCCTCGCGACCCTTACCCTGCCGGGACCGGAGGCGGCGGCGATCCGCATCCGCTGGCACGCCCCAGATGCGATCCTTCGCAACGAGGCCACCTACGACGCTCGCACCGGCGTCCCGCTCGGCGACCAGCGCGCCGCTGATACGAGCTTCGGCCAGCGCGTCGCCGACAACATGCTCGAAGTCCATCGCGGCCGCTTCTTCGGCGCGCCCGCCGCTCTGCTGTTCTGCCTCGCGGCGCTCGCGCTCCCCGGCTTTTTCGCAACCGGGCTGACGCTCTACGCCCTGCGCCGCCGGGCCGGGCGGCGGGCACCCGGCCGCGCGCCCCGGCCGGCCGAGGCGTCGGCGGGCGGATAACGCCTGGGCGCCCGCCGCGATCATCGAACTCGGGTTCCGAGTCCGGGTTCTCGCAGGAAGGCGAGAGAGATCGGGTCCGGAAATGGGTGTGTCATCAACGGGAAACCGCCTGCTCCGGGCGCTGCCGCCGGAAGAGCTGGCGTTGCTCCTGCCGCAGTTCGAGCGCGTTCAGGTCCAGAAGGGCGACATCCTCTGGTCCGTCGGACATCCGCTGGATTTCGTCTATTTCCCGGAAGCCGGGCTGTCCTCGAACGTCGCCGTCATGAGCGAAGGGCGGCGCATCGAGGTCGGCTGCTTCGGCCAGGAGGGCATGGTCAGCACCGCCAGCGTGCTGAACGCCGACCGCGCCCCGCACGAGCTTATGGTCCAGGTCGGCGGCCCCTGGCTGCGGATCGGGGTCGGCGCATTCCGCGAGGCGCTGCGGAGAAGCCCGGCCCTGCACGACCTGCTGCTGCGCTACACCCACACGGTGATGATGACTGTGAGCCAGACGGCGATGTCGAACGGCGCCTACACCGTCGAGGAGCGTCTGGCCCGCTGGATCCTCATGGCACATGACCGGCTGGAGGGCGACGAACTCTCGCTGACCCACGATTTCCTGTCGATCATGCTGGCGACCCAGCGTTCCACCGTGACGCTGGCGATCCAGGCGCTCGAAGGCTACGGCGCGATCCAGGCCCGGCGCGCCCTGATTGTCGTGCGCGACCGCGGAATGCTCTGCGATCTCGCGGGAAACAGCTACGGTCCGGCGGAGGCCGCGTACGAGCGCCTGATCGGCCCCTTCCGGAAGACGGCCGCCGCATCCCTCGACTGAGGAGGCCCGCCGGCCCTGTCTACACCAAACCCACCGTTTCCTTCGGGAACCGCATCGAGAAGACGGCACCCTGCCCCGGTCCGTCGGAGCTCGCCTCGGCGCGGCCGCCGTGGAGCTCGGCGATACGCTTGACGATGGAAAGGCCGAGCCCGGTCGAGCCCTCGCCGCCGGTGGGCTTGGCCGACAGGCGCTGGTAGCGGCCGAACAGGCGGCCGGCATCCTCCGGGGACAGGCCGGGGCCCTGGTCGGCCACCGCGCAGACGTAGTCGCCGCCCTCCTCCCGCACGCTCACCGTGATCGCGCCGCCGGGATAGGAATACTTGATCGCGTTCGAGACGAGGTTGTCGAACGCCTCGCGCAGCCGCTCGGCGTCGCCGCAGAGATGGAGCGGCGCGGCGAGATCCAGGGTCAGGCTCTGGCCCTTCGAATCGGCCAGCGGCCGGTTGGCCTCGCAGACCTCGCGGGCGAGACCGGCCAGATCGACGGGTTCGCGTCGCAGGGTGATGTCGAGGGCGTCGTTCATGGCGTCGGCCATGAGGCTGTCGATCATGTCGATCAGGCGTGTGGCCGAGGTGCGGATGTGATCGACTTGGGTCCGCATCGCGGTGCGTGCCTGCTCCAAGCCGGACGGCTCATCCGGGTCGAGACCGATCAGGTCGGTCAGCATCTCGGAGCGGCCGAGGATCACCGAGAGCGGATTCTTCAGGTCATGGGCGATGGTGCCCAGGATCTCGGTCTTGAGGCTGTTGGCCCGGCGCAGGTCCGAGCGCTGCATGTCGAGGCGGCGGTTGGCGCGGATCAGCTCGGCGGTGCGCTCGACCACCCGCTGTTCCAGGGTGACGTTGGCGCGCTGCAGCCGCTCGTAGAGAATCACGTTGTCAAAGGCGACCGAGAGGCGTCCCGCCAGCAGGGTGATCAGCGCCCGGTCGGTGTCGGAGAGCGGTCGGTCGGTGTCGATCAGCGCGACGATCTCGCTGCCGCTCGCGGTCTGCACGTAGAGCGTGGAGAGGCCGTCGCCGAAGCTGTGGCGGCGTGCGGCGAAGGCCTGCTCGACCAGGGGCTGGATGCCGGGATCGAGCGGCCAGCCGGGATCGCGGCCGACATAGCCGCCGTAGAGCCCCGAGCCGGCGAGCACGCTGAAGCCGCCCTCGCGCTTGTGGTCCCGCTCGTCCTCGCGCAGCACGAGGATGCCGGCGCAATCGACGTTGAGGAGCGATGCAACCTGGGTCAGCACGCCTTCGGCCAGTCGCTGCATCGACTTGTGGTCGAGCAGCATCGGCGCGGCGTCGATGATGATCTCCAGGCCGCGCCGGGTCTCGTCGAGCCGCCGGAGTTGCTGATAGGCCCGGAGCGCCGCGGTGAGGCTGGTGAAGAGCTTGTCGGCGGTGAGTTCGGTCTTCGCCTTGTAGTCGTTGATGTCGTAATCGACGATGACGCGCCGCTCCGGCGCCTGCCCCGGCTGACCGGTGCGCAGGATGATGCGGACGGTCTCCTCCCGCAATTCACGGCGGATGTAGTCGACGAGCCGCAAGCCGGCATCGTCGGTCTCCATCACCACGTCGAGGAGCACGATGGCGACGTCGCGCCGCTCGGCGAGAAGCGCCCGCGCCTCCTGGGCCGAATGGGCGGAGAGGATGTCGAGGCCGCGCCCGTCGAGGCTGTATCCGGCGAGCGCGTAGCGGGTGCCCTCGTGCACGGCCGGGTCGTCGTCGATCACCGCGATCGTCCAGGCGCCGGCGCGGGCCGGTGCCTCCGCCGCCTCGTCGGGAATGAGTTCGAGCCAGTCGTCGTCGGGTGCGTCGTTCATCGCGTGAAGGCCTTTCGCGCTCTTCGAGGCCACCCGCATGCAAGTGCTGATCGCATCAGCGTCACGAGCGCTCTCTCGTCGCTCTTGGTGCAGCGGCGCGTGCGATGTTGCCGTTCGAAAGCACACACGTCGATGTTTATCCGGAATTTGCGAAGAAATCTTAGCGAAAGGTGGATGGCCTCAACACATCTCTCACCGGCCTGCGTCGAGCGGCTTCAATGATCGCGCCCGAGGCCGCTGTCATCCGCTCGGCAAGAGCCGTTGATGGTCGCCCCGGCGGCGTCGCCAAGTCCGATTCGATCGGGCATGGTGCGAGCGAAAGCTGTCGAGTCCGGCCGGGCGCACGCTTTTCGATTCGAGGGATCATCGAGGTGACGGGACGTTTCTCTTCATTCACGCGCATGTCTTCAGGCACGTGCATGGACGGCCGCCCATGACGCCGACCGGCCCCCACATCGCCGTCGTCGACGACGAGGCGGATGCCCGCGCCATGGTCGGCGAATACCTGCGCCTGCACGGGTTCGACGTGGCCCTGTGCGAGGGCGGCCGGGCGCTGCGGGCACATCTGCAGATCCGCACGCCGGACCTGATCGTGCTCGACCTCAACATGCCCGAAGAGGACGGCCTCTCCATCGTGCGGGACCTCAAGGCGCGAAGCCCGATCCCGATCATCATGCTGACGGCGACCGCGAGCCCGATCGACCGGGTGGTGGGGCTCGAACTCGGTGCGGACGACTACCTGCCCAAGCCCTGCGAGCTGCGCGAACTCGTTGCCCGCGTGCGCTCGGTGCTGCGGCGGGCGCAGGGCACGCCGGCGGCCCCTGCCCCAGCCTCTGCGCCGGCCGCCTCACCGGAAGCCCCATCGCGGACGATTCGGTTCGGAACGAAGTGGCTCGAACTCGACGCCCTGCGCCTGCGCGACGATGCCGGCATGGAGCAGCCGCTGACCCGCTCGGAATTCGATCTGCTCAAGGCCTTCGCCGACCATCCGAAGCGGGCGCTGTCCCGCGAGCGGCTGCTCGACCTGGCCGATGCCCGCGATCCGGACGCGTTCGACCGGGCGATCGACGTGCGAATCAACCGCATCCGCAAGAAGGTGGAGCCGGACCCGGCCAATCCGCGCTACATCCGCACCGTGCGCGGCCTGGGCTACATCTTCCGGCCCGAAGGCGACTGACCGCACGGCAGCCGCCGAATATTTCGTCGGCGCCGCGCTCGACGCAACAAACGCCCCTTGATCCGGTGATCCTGTGACCGGCGACGCAAAACGCCGGACACGCCCCCTCCCTAAACCTTCTCCATCGACGACGGCGAAGCCGCGAGGGGGATGTCATGCAGGGATTGGTTTCAATGATTGCCGTGAGCGCGGTGCTGTCCGCCGGCCTCGTCGCCGGTCTGGCCGCAACGGACGCCGCCGCCCGCCCGAAGCCGGCGGCGACCGCAGCACCGATGGAGGCACCAGCCTTCAAGGCTCCCGAAAGCCGCCCGTCGACGACGGTCTCGCCCTGTGCGGCCGCCTGGCCCTACCAGTCGACCGCCTGCGCCGCGGCCGGGCGCAAGGTGCGCGTCATCGCGCTGACCGGGCGCTGAGGAAGGCCGCCATGCCGCATTTCTCGAAGGAAGGCCTGGAGGCCTCGCCGGAAGCGCTGGCCAAGCTGCGGGAGATCCTGCACGGGCGCCAGCAGGGTGGCCGCGACGGCCGGGCGGTGCCGTCGACGCCGACCAAGGAGGGCCGTTTCGGCACCTCCGGCGGCCGAGGGGCGCCGGTGCGCCGCCGGCGCCGGACGGATCTGGCGGGGGTGTGAGAGCGTCTTCGGTCGCTGTCCCCACCGGGACGGGGGCGAGGCCCTTGTCGGGAGACGCGTTTCCGGCGACGATCCCGCTCCGAGGAAGGACGCTCCCGAGGGAGCCCGCGACGGGGCGAGGATGCGGGTCGGCCGGAAGATTGCCCTGGTCGGCGGTGTCCCGATCCTCGTCGCCGCGGCCATCGCGGCGGCAGGCTGGTTCCTGCTCGCCCAGGGCGAGCGCGCCCGCGCCGGCGCTCTTCTCGCCGCCCGCGTCTACCACGACCTGATCCAGGCGCGATCCGTGCGCGACGACTTCGTCACCGCCCGCGCCGACGCGCGCGACGCGATCGCGTCGCGCTTCTTCGACTTGGCCGGCAGGGCCGGTAGCGGTCTGGAGACCCTTCAAGGGCAGGCCCGCACCCGGCGACAGGCCGAGCGGGCCGCCGCGGCGCGCCAATCCCTCGACCGCTACGTGGCGCAAATGCGCGAGTTCTCGGCAGTCGCCCGCGAGAACGACGGCCTCATCGCCGAGATGGGCCGGCGCGCGAGCCGGCTGACCGACCTCGCCGAACAGGCCCGCCAGCGCCAGCAGGCCTCGAACGTCGATCTCGCCTGGACGCTGACGGGGAAGGTGAACCGGCTGCGCGCCACGCGGGACGCGGTGACGGGGCTCAACGCCGTGCTGGCCGCCGCATGGCAGCTCGCCCTCGGCCGGGAACGCGGCGCGTCGCCGGAGACGGGGCGCGCCGAGCGTACCCGCCTCGTCCATGCCGGCCGCGACCTCGCCGCGGCGCTGCGCGCCACCTCCCGCGAGATCGAGGCCGCGGAGGCCGAGCGGCTGACCGCCGTCGACAGCGCGCTCGATTCGGCCGCGGGCGACCGGCTGACCGAGTGGGGCGAGCGCCTGCTCAAGATCGTGACTTCCGAGCAGCGCACGCTCGACGACGAGGTGGCGCAGCTCCTCGCCTATGCGGGCGAGGCCAACGCAACGGGCCAAGCGACGCAGAACATCGGCATCACGACGCTCAAGCTCGGCCAGCGCACCGCCGAGGCGCTGGCGCGACGGGACGCGGAGGCCGTCTCCGCCATGCTCGGCGAGGGCGAGCAGCTCTCGGCGAGCGCCTCGGCCCTGCCGATCTCGCCGCTGATCCAGTCCGAGATGATCGAGGCCATCGACGGCTGGCGGGCGCGGCTTGCCACCACCGTCGACGGGCTCAAGCGGCAGAACGCGATGATCGCCGAGATGGACGGCCTCGCCGCCGGCCTGAGCGAGGCCGCCCGCGCGCTGAACGACGACGCGCTCGAGGATGCCGACCGGTTCGGCACCTTCCTGGGCCAGCTCCTCCTCGCCGGGGCGGCCGTCGGCCTGCTGCTCGGCGCGCTCGTCGCGCTGGCGGTGGCCCGCTCGATCCTCGTACCCCTGCGCCAGCTCCAGGGCGACATGATCGCGCTGGCCGCCGATCCGAAGGCGGAGGGACTCTCCGGAACGCAGCGCACCGACGAACTCGGCGACATCGCCCGCGCCACGAATTTCTTCGTGACCGAGATCGGCCGGCGCGAGCGGGCGCTGCGGCGGGCCAAAGACCAGGCCGACCACGCCCTGCACGATCTGCATCAGGCCCAGGACGACCTGATCCGCGCGGAGAAGCTCGCCTCGCTGGGGCAGCTCGTGGCCGGCGTCGCGCACGAGATCAACACGCCGCTCGGCATCGCGCTCACCACCGCGACGCTGGTGCGCGACGAGACGCGGACCTTCCAGGGCTTGGTTGCCGCGGGCACGCTCTCGCGCTCGCGCCTCACCCATTTCGTCGATCGGGTCGGGGAAGGGACGCAACTGCTCTGCGCCAACCTGACCCGCGCCGCCGACCTCGTCCACGGCTTCAAGCAGGTCGCGGTGGACCGGGCCAGCGACGAGCGCCGCCGCTTCGATCTCGATGTCTGGCTCGGCGAGTTGCTGGCGAGCCTCCAGCCGATGCTGCGCAAGGGCGGCCACAGGATCGAGCGCGACGTCCCGTCGGGCATCGTCGTGGACACCTATCCCGGCGTGCTGGCGCAGATCGTCACCAACCTCGTCGCCAACGCCGTGGTGCACGGTTTCGCCGCGGCCCGGCGGCCCGGCACCATCACGGTGCGGGTCTCGCAGGCCGGATTGCTGGTACGGCTGGAGGTGGGGGACGACGGAAGCGGCATCGCGCCGGAGCATCTCGGGCGGATCTTCGACCCGTTCTTCACTACCGCCCGCTCCCGCGGCAGCACCGGACTCGGCATGCATATCGTGCACAACCTCGTGACGGCCAAGCTCCAGGGCCGCATCGCCGTCGAGAGCGAGCCGGGCCGGGGCACGCGCGTGCGGCTCGAATTCCCGCGGACGCCTGGCGACGCCGAGCGGCCGGGCGCCGCCCGCCGGCCCGCCGGGGTGCCGGCACCGTGAGACGCCGCGCTCGCCCCGCGGCCCTCTTGGCCGCCCTAACGGCCGCCCTTGTTGCCGCTGCCGCCCTCCTGGCCAGCGCGTCGGCGGGACAGGCGCGCACCCTGGTCTACTGCTCCGAGGGCAACCCGGAATCCCTCGATCCCGGCCTCGTCACCACGACGACGGCGATGAGCGCGACGTGGCAGATGTTCAACAGCCTCGTCGAGTTCGCCCCCGGCACCACCGACCTGCGGCCGTCGCTCGCCGAATCGTGGCAGATCTCAGACGAGGGGCGGACCTACGACTTCACCCTGCGGGCGGGCGTGCGCTTCCACGCCCAGCCCGGCTTCACGCCGAGCCGCCCGCTCAACGCCGACGACGTGCTGTTCAGCTTTCTCCGCCAGTGGAAGCCGGACCACCCCTATCACCGGCTCGGCGGCGATTTCGCCTATTTCCGCGATCTCGGCCTCGCCGGCCTGATCGAGGGGATCGAGCGCCTCGACGAGCGTCGGGTCCGCTTCCGGCTGAAAGAGCCGGACGCGACCTTCCTGCCCAACCTCGCCCAGGCCTTCGGCGCCATCCTGTCGGCGGAATATGCCGAGCATCTCGCGCGCCGGGGAACGCCGGAGGCGCTCGCCCGCGCGCCGGTCGGCACCGGCCCGTTCCGCTTCGTCGATTACCGCCCCGACGTGGCCCTGCGCTATCGCCGTTTCCCGGATTACTGGCGCCGGCCGACCGAAGCCGAGGCGGGCGCGGTCGATGCGCTCGTGTTCTCGATCACGCCGAACACCGCCGTGCGGCTGACCAAGCTCAAGGCGGGCGAGTGCCACGTGATGGCCTTTCCCGGCACCGCGGATCTCGACGCGGTGCGGGCCGATCCCGATCTCACGCTGGTCTCGGGCGACGAACTGAACGTCGCCTATCTCGCCCTCAACACCGCGCGCCCGCCAATGAGCGATTCGCGGGTGCGCCGCGCCGTCAGCCTCGCCATCGACCGCCGCGCCATCGTCGAGGCCGTCTACGGGCCGGCCGGCACGGTGGCGCACAACCCGCTGCCGCCGGCGAGCTGGGCCTTCCACCGCGACCTGCCCGAGCCCGCCTTCGACCGCGAGGCCGCCCGGCGCCTGCTCGCCGAGGCCGGCTTTGCCGACGGGTTCGAGACCGACCTGTGGTTCCTGCCAGTGAGCCGGCCCTACAACCCCAACGGACGGCGCGTGGCGGATATGATCCGCGCCGACCTCGCCCGCATCGGCATCCGCGCCCGGCTGACCACCCGCGACTGGACCGCCTACCGGGCCGCGCTCTACGGCGGCGAGCCGACGATGATGCTCTACGGCTGGACCAGCGACAACGGCGACCCGGACAACTTCATGAACGTGCTGCTCGGCTGCCGGGCAGCGGCGCCGGGCGGCGCCAACCTCGCCCGCTGGTGCGATCCCGCCTACGACGCGGCGGTCCAGGCCGCCCGGCGCACCGACGACCGCGGAATCCGCACCCGGCTCTACCGGGACGCGCAGGCCCGCTTCCGCGAGGCCGCCCCCTGGGTGCCGCTCGCCCACACCGTCGTTCACATGGCGACCCGGCGCATGGTCACCGGCTTCCAGGCAGATCCGCTCGGGCGCACCCTGTTCGAGGGCGTGGTGCTGGCGGAGTAATGTTTTGCAGTGCCATATCTCGCATTGCGGCATATCATATATTATCCACTGGCGAGCGTGCATGGATGCCACGCTTGCGAGGCGGGTTGCGCTGCGGCCTACCGATATCCAGATGTGCGCCTTCTCCGCCATGGCGTGCGCTCTGGCTCGCGCGTTGCAGCGGGCGCCGTCCGGACCGGATAACCGGACGAACGGGGTGTTCCGGACGACAGGTGGGGGCCTCGTCAGGGGGACCCGACAGGGATGCGGATCGAGGCGGGCGTCGGAAAGGACGATGAGGTGAGCGAGGTCATGACCGACCCGGCCGAACAAGAGGCGAGTTTCCTCAACGAGCTCGGCCGGCGGGTGCGCCATGCCCGGACGGTGCGGGGACTGTCGCGCAAGCTGCTCTCGCAGGCCTCCGGCCTGTCCGAGCGCTACATCGCCCAGCTCGAAAGCGGCCAGGGCAACGTCTCGATCATCCTGCTGCGGCGCGTCGCCAACGCGATGGGGATGCGTCTCGACGATCTCGTCTCGAGCCAGGAGGCCTCTCCCGATTGGCGCGTTATCCGCGACCTGCTCGAACAGGCGAACCCGGACCAGATCGCCCTGGCCAAGGCGGCGCTCGCGGGCACGAGCGGCGCGGATGCGCACACGGTCCGGCGGCGCGTGGCGCTGGTCGGCTTGCGCGGTGCCGGCAAATCGACGCTCGGCCGGATGGCGGCCGCCCATCTGGGCTGGCGCTTCGTGGAACTCAACACGGAGATCGAGCGCGAGAACGGCCTGTCGATCCGCGAGATCTTCGCGATCTACGGTCAGGAAGGTTACCGCCGCTTGGAGCAGAAGGCCCTTCGCGGCCTCGCCGAGCAGCCGGGCCCGATGGTGCTCGCCACCGGCGGCAGCATCGTCGCCGAGCCGCTGACCTACGACCTGCTCCTCTCCTCCTTCTACACTATCTGGCTTCAGGCCCGGCCCGAGGAGCATCTGCAGCGGGTGCGCGACCAGGGCCATGTCGAGGGCAAGGGTGACCCGACCTCTGTGCTCGAAGACCTGCGCGCCGTCCTGCTCAGCCGCGAGCCGCTCTATGCCCGCGCCTCGGCCACGGTGGACACCTCCGACGTCCCGGTCGAGACCATGGCCGCACGCCTGATCGAGGTGATCGAGGATCGCTTCAGCGGCCACGACAACGGCAGCAAGCGCCCGATCGCGTAAGCGACGGCGCGATCCGCCGCAGGGTCGGGCACGACCTCTTGATGCGGCGGCGGGCGACACCAAGCTGTAGAACCTGCCCCGGCTGGGCGAAGACTCTTCTCCCGCTTGCCGCCCGCGCGATACGGGTCGTATCCACTTGCTCGGCGCAGCCGGGACAATCGGTTCCGCCCGGGTGTCGAGTCGCAAACGCTCTGCCGGCCGCGACCCGCATCGCGGCCCAGAGACCGAATGGACAGCCCGCGCTGTCGAGGAGGAATGCATGTCCGCCAGTCCATCGCTCAGCCCGGCCTCCGGGCGCGAAGGGATCGCCGGAATCGTCGATCCGCTCTGGACGCGCGTGCGCACCGAGGCGGAGACGGTGGTGCGCGACGAGCCGCAACTCGCCTCGTTCTTCGTGGCGACCATCCTCAACCATCCGAGCCTCGAAGCGGCGGTGGCTCACCGCGTCGCCACGCGGCTCGGCCACGCCTCGCTCTCGACCGAACTCGTCGCCCACGGCTTCCACGAGGCGCTCCAGGACGATGCGCATATCGGCCAGAGCATGCGTGCCGACATCCTCGCCGTCATGGACCGCGACCCGGCGACGACGCGGGCGATCGAGCCGCTGCTCTACTTCAAGGGTTTCCACGCGATTCAGGCGCACCGGCTCGCCCACTGGTACTGGGGCCAGGGCCGGCGCGACCTCGCACTCTACCTCCAGAGCCGGTCCTCGGAGGTGTTCCAGACCGACATCCACCCGGCCGCCCGGATCGGGCGCGGGGTGTTCTTCGATCACGCCACCGGCCTCGTCGTCGGTTCCACCGCGGTGATCGAGGACGACGTCTCGATCCTGCACGCCGTGACGCTGGGCGGCACGGGCAAGCATGGCGGCGACCGCCACCCAAAGATCCGCCGCGGCGTGATGATCGGCGCGGGCGCCAAGATCCTCGGCAACATCGAGGTCGGGGCCTGCGCCCGCGTCGCGGCGGGCTCGGTCGTGCTTCGCTCGGTGCCGCCGCATACCACCGTCGTCGGCGTGCCGGCGCGCGTCGTGGGCGCGGCCGGCTGCGCCGAGCCGGCCCGCTCGATGGATCAGCTCGTGGCGATGAGCGAGTTCGTCGACATCGCCGGCGGGATCTGAAGGCGGTTCACACCTCCGGCGGGTTGCCTGCCCTCCCCCGACATGGCAAGCCGCCGACCACCATCTGAATATCCCCCTCAGCGCTGCCGCCGGAACCCTGCGTCCCGGCACGCACCGCCTCGCAAAAAGGTTGACCGTGTGACCAAGACCGAAGTCGCCAAGCTGCAGGACTACCTGCGCCGCAAGTTCGCCAACGCCAGCATCCGCGTCGTCGCGATGAAGACCGGCGATTCCGCCGAGGTGTTCATCGGCGACGAGTCGATCGGCGTGCTCGCCGACGACAAGGAGGACGGCGACGATTCCTTCACCTTCCGCATGGCGATCCTCGACATCGACCTCGAAGAGGACGCCTGAGGCTCGCCTCGTCCGGGTCACGGATTTCGAACCTGGCGCCGCCCTTGGCCTTCCTGGCTGTGGGCGGCGTTAGCGTTAACGAAACGTCTTTCTTAACAAGACGTAAACCTTCGGTCAGACTGCGCGTCACATCCTGAGAAGGAGCGTCGCGTCATGACCCTGAGCCCGTCTTCCCTCGAAGCCATCCAGGCGCTCATTGTCGGCCTCGCGCTGGCGGGGCTGCTCGCGAGCGCCTTCGAATATGCCACGAACCGGCGCGCGAGCTTCCGCCTGCTGGAAGCCGGCGGCGTCACCGCCCTGGCCGCCCTGCCGATGATCGCGGTGGTCGCGCCCTTCATCATCCTGCGCAACACCGTGCGGGGCCGCCGCTTCGAGCACCGGCCGATCCCCTTCGTGATGATCGCGACGATGATCGCCTGCGGCTGGAGCCTGCTCTCGGGCCAGATCGCCCTCGGCATGGCCCACCGGCTGGCCGGGCTGTAACCGCGCGCGTGCATCGACTTTTTCGCGAAAGCCGGCGGCCGCCTTTCGGGACGATGCTCTATCCTCTTGTTTGTGCATCATCTTTTTCCGAAAGCCGGTGGCCACCTTTCGGGACGATGCTCTCGGTTACTGACGCACCCACATCACCCGCGCCATCCAGGCGACGTCGGCGAGCGGCACCATGCGATCCTCGTGGTCGGGGTTGAGCGAGGCCAGCTCGATGGTCCGCGCGGTGCGGCGGCGCAGCTCCTTGGCCAGCACCTCGCCGTTGGTGAGCCGGGCGACGATCCGGTCGCCCTTGCGGATGCCGGCATTGGGGGCAACGATCAGCACGTCGCCGTCGCGGTAGAGCGGCAGCATCGAATCGCCCTGCACCTCCAGGGCGAAGGCGTGGTCATCGCCGAGATCGGGAAACTCGATCTCGTCCCAGCCGGGGCCGCCCGTCGGAATCCCCTCCTCGGTGAACAGGCGGCCGGAACCGGCCTGGGTCAGGCCGACCAGCGGCACCATCGTGCGGGTCGGCGCCTGCCCGGAATCGACGAGATGCAGGAAGTCGTCGAGGCTGGCGCCCGTGGCCGCGAGCACCTTCGCGATCGATTCGGTGGAGGGCCAGCGCTTGCGCCCGTCGGGCCCGACCCGTTTCGAGCGGTTGAAGCTCGTGGCGTCGAGGCCCGCACGCCGGGCAAGGCCCGAGGCGGAGAAGCCGTGGCGCTCGGCCAACCGGTCGATCGCAGTCCAGATCTGCTCGTGCGACAGCATAGCGGCCTCAAACCGGCGCGTGTGCCGTTGAGACATACGGCCTAAAGTTAGGAAACTAGAACCCGCCGAACCCGGACGCAATCGGAGCATCCGGAGAGGCGAGTGTCGCATCTGAACGGCAAGCGGTGAAGACGTGGCACCCCGTATCCGGCATCGGTTGCCGCGGGGAAGCGCGCGTTCTATCGCTCCGGAAGATCGACCCTCGGAGACCGGATGGCCCTCGTCTACAAGATCTGTCCGCGCGACCTCTGGCGGGAGGCCGAGGCGCTCGGCCGCTTCACCGGTGCGCCCGTCGATCTCGCCGACGGGTTCATCCACTTCTCGACCGCCGACCAAGTCGCCGAGACCGCCGCCCGCCATTTCGCCGGACAGGATGACCTGCTCCTCGTGGCGGTCGAGGGCGACGACCTCGGACCGGCGTTGCGGTTCGAGCCGTCGCGGGGCGGCGCGCTGTTCCCGCACCTCTACGGCGACCTTCCCTTGCGCGCCGTGCGCTCCGTGACCGACCTCCCCCTCGGGCCGGAGGGACGGCACGTCTTCCCGGCGGAGATCGTTCCGGCATGATCGACGCGTTGTTTCCCCTCGCCCGGCCGCTGCTGCACGGGCTCGACGCCGAGACGGCGCACGACCTGACGATTCGCGGCCTCTCGCTGCTGCCGCCGCGCCGGCCGCCGGCCGACGACGCCGCGCTCGCCGTCGAGGTGTTCGGGCGGCGCTTCCCCAACCCGGTCGGCCTTGCCGCCGGGTTCGACAAGGGCGCGCGGGTGGCCGACGCGCTTCTGGGCCTCGGCTTCGGCTTCGTCGAGGTCGGCGGCGTGGTGCCCCGGCCGCAGCCCGGCAATCCGCGCCCCCGGGTGTTCCGGCTCCCCGGCGACCGGGCGGTGATCAACCGCTTCGGCCTCAACAGCGAGGGGCTCGACGCGGTGGCTGACCGGCTCAAGGCCCGCGAAGGCCGGGAGGGCATCGTCGGCGTCAATATCGGGGCCAACAAGGAATCGGCGGACCGGCTCGCCGACTACGTCGCCTGCACCGCGCGGCTCGCCCCGCACGTCGCCTTCATCACCGTCAACGTTTCCTCGCCCAACACGCCGGGCCTGCGCGATCTTCAGGGCGAGGCGTTCCTCGACGACCTGCTCGCCCGCGTGGTCGCCGCCCGCGACGAAAGCGGATCGAGCGCGGCGGTGCTGCTCAAGATCGCGCCCGACATCGCCCTCGAGGGACTCGACGCCATGACGGCGACGGCGCTCCGGCGCGGCATCCAGGGCCTCGTCGTCTCGAACACCACGATCGCCCGGCCCGCCACCCTCACGGAGTCCGCTCTCGCGAAGGAGACCGGCGGCCTGTCCGGCCGGCCCCTCTTCGGCCCGGCGACGCGGCTTCTCGCGCAGACCTATCTGCGCGTCGGCGAGCGGATCCCCCTGGTCGGTGTCGGCGGGATCGATTCCGCCGAGGCCGCCTGGACCAAGATCCGGGCCGGCGCGCGCCTGCTCCAGCTCTACTCCGCCCTCGTCTACGAGGGGCCGGGACTGGTCGGTACGATCAAGCGCGGCCTGAGCCAGCGGCTGCGGGCGGAAGGGCTCACGAGCCTCGCCCCGGTTGTCGGGCGGGACGCGACCGAACTCGCGCGGGGCGCGTGAACCGCCCCGTGCCCCGCCGTCGGAGTGCGGACACAATGCAGTTTTCTGCCCGCTGCACTTTGTTGCAACGCATCAAATTTCCAGGTCGCCCGCCTCCGCCCTTGACGAGATGAACCCTCGAGCCATTCCAGAAATAGGCACCTTCTGGAATTGCGCTAAATTGCTCTGCGCACCGCGAATACCTCCCCCATCAACGGCCACGCATCCACTCGCATCTGCGAGATGTTACGTCTCGATCCAGACATCCGAAACCGCTCACCCGCCAGGGGGCGAGACGGCGGGCGCGGATCGTCCGAAACATCTCCCACATCGCGAAGACCGGGCTCTCGGATGGACCGTTCGCAAGGCTTACCGAAGCGCTCTTCCGCCGCGGGCGGATGGGGCGCGCTGAAGAGTTGCGGCAAGTTCCTACTGGGCAGCCGCGCTCCGCTCTCCGGGGCGCGGGCCCTGCTCAGTGCCAACCAGCCCGACGGCTTCGACTGCCCCGGCTGCGCCTGGGGCGACCCGGCTCACGGCTCGTCGTTCGAGTTCTGCGAGAACGGCGTGAAGGCGGTCTCGTGGGAGGCCACCGACAAGCGCGTGACGCCGCGCTTCTTCGCCAAGCATCCGGTCACGGAGCTGCGCAGCTGGACCGACTACGCTCTGGAGAGCGAGGGCCGCCTCACCCACCCGATGCGCTACGACGCGCAGAGCGACACCTACCGCCCCGTGGAATGGGAGGAGGCGTTTGCCGAAATCGGCGCGACCCTGCGCGGCCTCGACCATCCCGACCGCGTCGAATTCTACACCTCCGGCCGCGCTTCCAACGAGGCGGCCTACCTCTACCAGCTCTTCGCCCGCGCCTACGGCACCAACAACTTCCCCGATTGCTCGAATATGTGCCACGAGGCGAGCGGCATCGCGCTGACGCAGGCCATCGGCATCGGCAAGGGCACGGTGCTGCTCGAAGACTTTGAGCGGGCGGACGCCATCTTCGTCGTCGGGCAGAATCCCGGCACCAACCATCCGCGCATGCTGGGCGACCTGCGTCGCGCCGCCGAGCGCGGCGCGCGCGTCGTGGTGCTCAATCCCGTGCGCGAGCGCGGGCTGGAGCGCTTCGCGGACCCGCAGAACAGCGTCGAGATGCTGCGCGGGGCAAGCCGCCCCATCGCCAGCCACTACTACCAGCCCAAGCCCGGCGGCGACATGGCCGCCTTCCGCGGCATCGCAAAGGTCGTCTTCGCCCGCGACGCGGCGGCGCTCGCGGCGGGCAAGCCCTCGCTTCTCGACCACGCCTTCATCGCCGCGCATACCAGCGACTTCGACGAGTACCGCGCGGCGGTCGAGGCGACGGCCTGGGACGCGATCCTCGACCAGTCCGGCCTGACCCGCGAGGACATCGAGACCGCGGCCGACGTCTATCTCGGTGCCGAGAAGGTGATCGCGACCTGGGCGATGGGCGTGACCCAGCACCGCCACTCGGTGGCGACGATCCGCGAGATCGCCAACCTGCTGTTCCTGCGCGGCCATATCGGCCGGCCCGGCGCGGGCCTGTGCCCGGTGCGCGGCCATTCCAACGTGCAGGGCGACCGCACCGTCGGCATCAACGAGAAGCCGCCGGCCGCGCTCCTCGAAGCGCTCGACCGCGCGTTCGGCCTCACCATGCCGCGAAAGCACGGCCACAACGTGCTCGGCGCCATCGGCGCCATGCTCGACGGCTCGGCCAAAGCCTTCATCGGCCTAGGCGGCAATTTCGTGCGCGCGACGCCCGATACGCGGCTGGTCGAGAAGGCGCTGGCGGGCTGCGAAATCACCGTCCACATCGCGACGAAGCTCAACCACTCGCATCTCGTGCCGGGCCGGGTCGCCTATCTGCTGCCCTGCCTCGGCCGCACCGAGATCGACCGCAACAGCCGGGGCAAGGTGCAGATCGTGACCGTCGAGGATTCGATGAGCATGGTCCACGGCTCGGGCGGCATCAACAAGCCGGCCTCCCCGCATCTGCGCTCGGAGATCGGCATCATCGCCGGCATGGCCGCGGCGACGGTGGGCTCGGAGCGGATCGACTGGGCCGCGCTCGCCGACGATTACGACCGCATCCGCGACCTCATCGAGCGCACGATTCCGGGATTCGCCGGCTTCAACACGCGGGTGCGCCGTCCCCGCGGCTTCATGCTGCGCAACCTCGCCGCCGAGCGGGTATTCGAGACGGAGACCGGCCGGGCGGGCTTCTCCAGCGGCCCGCTGCCGGTGGCAACCGAGCACCAGCGCGCGCGCCGGCAGGGCGACACCTTCGTGCTCCAGACCTTCCGCAGCCACGATCAGTACAACACCACGATCTACGGCCTCGATGACCGCTATCGCGGCGTCTACGGCGAGCGCCGCGTCGTATTCGCCCATCCCGACGACCTCGCCGAGCTGAAGGCGCGGGCGGGCGAGCGGGTCGATCTCGTCTGCGTCCACGCCGAGGACGGCATCGAGCGGGTGGCGGAGGATTTCCGCCTCGTGCCCTTCGACATGCCGCGCGGTTCGCTCGCCGGCTACTATCCGGAACTCAACGTGCTGGTGCCGCTCTCGGCCTTCGGCGAGTTCTCGGACACGCCGACCTCGAAATCGGTGCTGGTTCAGGTGCGCGCCCGCGCCGCGAATGACGTGGGCCAAGCCGCGTGAGCGAGCCCGCCGCCGACGCCGAGACCTTCCTGGCCGCGACCGACACAATCGCGGCCCTGCGCCCGGAACTGAGCCTGCTGGAAGCCGGCATCCTCGCTGGCTTGCATCTCGGGCTTGCTGCCGACAGCCGTAGCTTCGCCCGCATTTTCGGTGTCGAGCACGCCCTGGTTCTGCGCGCGGTGGAGGGCCTTTCCGGCGAAGCCCTCCTCACCGTGACCGCCCGCGATGGGCGCACCCAGCGCACCCGCTACGCGGCGAGTGCGACGGGCAGCGCAATGCTGACGGCGCTCGCCGCCTGAACGCCGGCGAGAGCGGGCCTCACGCCGTGCTCATCTCGCCGAACCGCTCGCCCAGCGGCAGTTCGATCGCGCAGAGCAGCCGCGTCTCGCCGAGTTCGTAGCGGGTCTTGGCATTGAGCGCGTAGGGCATCGCCCGCTCGATCAGTTCGCGGCCGTAGCCGCGCCGCATCGGGCCGTATGTCTCGCGCGGCCGGCGGATGCCCTCCTCGATCCACTCGATCAGCAGGTTGCCGCCGCCCTGCTCGTTCCGGTCCGCCCGCCACGTCACCGAGAGGCGGCCGTGCTCGGTCGTCAGTGCACCGTACTTCCGGGCATTGGTGGCCAGTTCGTGCATGGCGAGAGCGAGCGTCTGCACCGATGCCTTGCGCAGGCGCACCGGCGGGCCGGCGACATGGATGCGGTCGGAGAAGTCGCCGGCTCCGAGCGCCTCCAGCTCGGTCCGGATCAGGGTGCGCAGGGTGATCGGCTCCTGCTCGGAGCGCGACAGCAAGCCCTGAACCCGCGACAGGGCGGCCAGCCGGTCATTGAACTGCTCGCGGAAGCGTTCGGTGGGGCCGGTCTGCACCATGGTCTGGTGGGCGATGGAGCGCACGACGCCGAGCAGGTTGCGGGTGCGGTGCTGCAATTCGGCGACGAGGACGGATTGGCGCTCCTGCAGATCGTGCAGGTCGTGGATGTCCATGGCCGCGCCGATCCACTGCGTGACCTGCCCCTCCGCATCGATGATCGGCGCCTGCCGCACCAGGAACCAGCGGTATTCCCCGTCATGCCGGCGGATACGCGGCTGCACCTCGATCAGACGCTGCTGTTCGCGCCCGACGCGGAAGGCCTCCTGCGACGCGTCACGATCGTCCGGATGGATTGCTTCGAGCCAGCCGCCGTCCTGTGACTGCGGCAGAGTCTGGCCGGTATAGGCGAGCCAAGCCTCGTTGAGCGAATTGTGCTGCCCGCTCTCGTCGGAGCGCCAGAGCAGGACGGGGATGAGGCTGGCCAGGGCGCGAAAGCGCTCCTCGCTCTCATACAGGGCCGCCTGGGCAATCTCGTCGCGGAGCCGGAGCACCTCCTCCTGCGCCGCCTTCCAGGCGGAAATCTCCTTGGTGGTGGTGGCGACTCCGTCGCCGAGCTTGACCGCGCACTGGAAGAACCAGCCGTCGAACTGCTCGTGGACGTAGCGGCGCTCCGCGGTCGCGGGTTGGCCGGTCTCGGTCACGCGCTTGAAGGTGTCGAAGATGCCCTCCTGAACGACGCCCGGATTGCGCTCCAGAAGGCTCTGCCCGCTCACCTCGCCGTAGCGGCTCTCGGAGGTGTGGTTGTTGAGCAGCCACTGGAAATCGACGATTTCGCCCGAGGCGTCGCGCACGGCCTTGAAGACCTGAATCATGTCCATGGAGCTGTCCATGGTCGCCTTGAGCAGGTCGCGGCTGGCCTGGAGCTCCGCCGTGCGCTCCTGAACCTGCCGTTCCAGCTCGGCCCGGAAACGCGCCTCGCTCTCACGGAGCGCCCGGTCCGCCAGCACGCGGGACGTGGTCTCGACCAGGGTGACCAGGATGCCCGCAATCGCGCCGGAATCGTCGCGCAGCGGGCTGTAGGTCAGCGTGAACCACGCGTCCTCAAGGCGGCCCGATCGCGTCAGGGGGTAGCGCGCGTCCTCGAAGGTCAGGGTCTCGCCGGCCCAGACCCGCTCGTAGATCGGCGCGTTGATGTGCCAGACCTCGGGCCAGCAGGCGCGGGTCGGCTGGCCCAGCCCGGCCGGGTGCTTCAACCCCATCAAGTCGCGATAGCCGTCGTTGTAGACCTGGATCAGGTTCGGCCCCCACAGCGCGATCATGGGGAAGCCGCAGCCGAGGAGCAGGCTGATCGTGGCCTTCAGGCTGGGCGGCCACGTCTCAGCGGCACCCAGCGCCGTTGACGTCCAGTCATACGCCCGGATCCGCTCGGCCATCTCACCGCGGACCGGCTGCACCGGTGGAGAGCCGCTCCGATCCATCCCGTACCTTCGCACAGCCTTCCGAACCGTATTCCGCAGTCGGAACGAGCGGCACGGCCCGCAGTCCCAGCGAGATCGTTACGGCAATTCCTCAGGCTGGCAATAGATGGAATCGATTCGAACGGTCTCTCCCGTTCGATGATTTCGCATGGAGTCAAAAGGTACACCATTCACCGCTGCAATGCGAACATACGCCTCGTGACTTCTGGATCGCCACAGCTTCCGTTGGCATCCTTCCGGACTCAAAACGCTCAATGCCGGCAATCGCGGGCGGCTTCCCTCATCGGTCCACGATGTGTGGCACGGCCGAACCGGCCGCCCCGACGCCGGTGCGACGGCTGCGATCAGGGTCCGAGCACCGGCGGCTCCCCCGTCGTCAGAACCGTGCCGTGAGGAAGAGCCGCACGTTGCGGCCCGGCAGGATCACCTCGTCCTTGCGGAAGGAGGCGGCGTTGCGGATCACGTCATCGAGCAGGTTCGTGCCGCGCAGGCCCAGCGTCACCTCGCTCAGGCCGTGGACCGTTGGATCGAGCGGACGGCTATAGGCGATCTCCGCCTTCAGGTCGTTGTAGCCGGGCGTCGGCGTCTCCAGCACGCCCGTCTGCGTCTGTGCGAAGGCGTGCAGCAGGCTCACCTGAGCGAACCAACCGTCCGCCCGCAGGAAAACGCCGCCGCCGACGCGGTGGGGCGGGATGCGCGGCACGAAGCTCCCGTCATCGAACTGCGCCCGCACGAAGTCGTACTGGGCACTGATGCCGGCAAAGCCGTCGCCGACTGGCACGAGGTCGATCTGGCTGGCGATCTCGGCGCCGGCGAAGGTGGCGCCGGCCTGCGAATAGGCGACCTGGCGCAGATCCCCGCCGCCGATCCCGCACGAATCGAAGTTGTCGCCGCAGGTGAAGCCGGTCAGGCGCTTGTAGACGAAGCCGGTATAGCGGGTGACGTAACCGGTGGCATCGAGGCGGAACGGCCCCTCCGCCCGGCGGATCGCCACCTCGACGGTGCGGGCGCGCTCCAGCTTGAGATTCGGGTCGCCGATCTCGAAGGTCGCGGAGGCCTCGTGCGGCCCGCGGGAGAACAGTTCCGGCAAGGTCGGGGCGCGTTCGACATAGGAGCCGGTCAGACTCGCGACGAAGCCGTAGGGCAGATCTTGGAGCGCGCCGAAGCTCGCGCTCTTCGGGGCGAAGCGGCGGATGCGGCGCGATTCCAGCGGCTCGTCGCCGGGGCCGTCGGGCAGGAAGTCCGAGGGAAACAGCGCCTGGGTGCCGGCCACGCGATTGCCCTCGATCCGGCCCGCCGCCTGGAACCGCAGGCCGCCACCGAGCGCCAATTCCTCGAACAGGTAGGCGGCCTGCACCCGCGTGTCGGTGGGGCGCAGGAGCCCGCCTTCCGCCCCCGAGATACGGAGCTTGCGCCGATCGGCCTGGACACCGAACTGACCGGTCAGGGTGCCGAACGGCACATCGACCGGCACGTGATCGACCTCGATCCGCCCTTCCGCCGCGCGGTTCTTGAACACCGCCTCAATCCCCTCGACGCCGCTGGCGTCGATGCCGAACTCGTTGTGGCGGTAGTTCGAGCCGCCGGCCCAGAACCGGATCGCCGCGAACGGCCCGTCGAGCGGCCGGTACTCGCCGCGCGCCTGGAGCTTGTCCTGCACCGGATCGAGACGAGTGCGCTGCGCCGCCGAACTAAGACCGGGAATGCCGTAGACCGAATCGAAGTGGCTGAAGGACAGGCCGACGAAGCCGCGGTCGAACAGGTAGGAGGTGCCGAAGGCTCCGCCCTGCGACCGGTTGAAGGAATTGCGCTGGATGCCGAGCGGCGTGTTGTAGTCGTCCGCCGCGCTCTTGAAGGCATCGGCGTGGACCGCGACGTTGCCGCTGCCGGCGTCAACGGTCGCGGCGGCGTTGCGGCCGTTATCGACGGCCGAATAGCCCGTCGTCACCCGACCCGCGATACCGCCGGAGGGGATGCTCGTCGGGATGCGGTTGTTCTCGACCGAGACCACACCGCCGACGGCTTGCGAGCCGTAGCGCAGGCCGGCGGGCCCGCGGATCACCTCGATCCGGTCGTTGATCAGCGGGTTGATCGGCACGGAATGGTCCTCGCCGAGATCGGACATGTCCTGCACGCCGGTGCCGTTCTCGAGGATGCGGACGCGGTGGTTGTCGAGGCCGCGAATGATCGGCCGCGAGGCCGAGCCCGGTGCGAAAGTGGTCGCCGACAGGCCCGGCTTGTCGAACAGAGCCTCACCCAGCGAGGTCGGCTGCGAGCGGGCGAGATCGGCGCCGGAGACGACGCTCACCGTCGCGAAGCGGTCGGCCACCACCGGCAGGACACCGACCGGGTTCGGCGTCGGACCCGATGCGGCGCCCTCGCGCCGGGCCTTTCGGTCGGAGGTCACGCTGATCTCATCGAGAGACACTTCCTCGGCCTGGAGCGGCGACACGACGAGACCGGCGATGCCGATTCCGGCCCAGCGACCAAGTCCATAGCGTTTCCTCGACATAAGACCTCTCACTCGAACTTATAGCTGATGCTATATTTCCAAGCGTAGCCGTTGTCGAGAGGGAAGCGCCGCTGAAACGCGAAGCGCGCCGCCCTCCTGCGAGAGCGGCGCGCCAGCCGGTCGTTCGATGTGAGTGGAGGCGCGAGTCAGTAATCCTGCGGCTCGGCCTCCACCAGGATCTCACGCTTGCCGGCATGGTTGGCCGGGCCGACGAGGCCTTCAGTTTCCATCCGCTCCATCAGCGAGGCGGCGCGGTTGTAGCCGATCTGCAGGCGACGCTGGATGTAGGAGGTCGAGGCCTTCTTGTCCCGCAGCACCACGGCCACCGCCTGCTCGTAGAGGTCGCCCCCCTCCCCGCCGCCGAACTGGCCGCCATCGAAGACCGGGCCGTCCTCGGACGCGGGGGCGCCCGACGGGATCTCGCCCTCCTCCGCCGTGACGGCCTCCAGATAGGAGGGCCGGCCCTGGCGCTTGAGGTGGGCGACCACGCTCTCGACTTCCGAATCCGAGCAGAACGGCCCGTGCACGCGCGTCGTGCGCCCGCCGCCGGCCATGAACAGCATGTCGCCCTGGCCCAGCAACTGCTCGGCCCCCATCTCGCCCAGGATCGTGCGGCTATCGATCTTGCTCGTCACCTGGAAGGAGATCCGGGTCGGGAAGTTCGCCTTGATCGTGCCGGTGATGACGTCGACCGAGGGACGCTGCGTCGCCATGATCAGGTGGATGCCGGCCGCCCGCGCCATCTGGGCGAGACGCTGGATCGCGCCTTCGATGTCCTTGCCCGCCACCATCATCAGGTCGGCCATCTCGTCGACCACGATCACGATGTAGGGCAGCGGGTTGAGGTCCATGACCTCGTCCTCGTAGACCGCCTCGCCGGTGGTGCGGTCGAAGCCGGTCTGGACCGTGCGGGTCAGGGTCTCGCCGCGGGCGCGGGCCTCTTCGAGGCGGGCGTTGAAGCCGTCGATGTTGCGCACACCGACCTTCGACATCTTCTTATAGCGCTCCTCCATCTCGCGCACGGCCCATTTGAGGGCGATGACCGCCTTCTTCGGGTCGATGACGACGGGGGAGAGCAGGTGCGGGATGCCGTCATAGACCGACAGTTCCAGCATCTTGGGATCGACCATGATCAGGCGGCACTCTTCCGGCTTCAGGCGGTAGAGCAGCGACAGGATCATGGTGTTGATGGCCACCGACTTGCCCGAGCCGGTGGTGCCGGCGACCAAGAGGTGAGGCATGCGGGCCAGATCCGCGATGATCGGCTCGCCGCCGATGTTCTTGCCGAGGCACAGCGCCAGCTTGTGCTTGGTCTCGACGAAATCGACCGAGGCCAGCAGCTCGCGCAGGTACACGGTCTCGCGCACCGGGTTCGGCAGCTCGATGCCGATCACGTTGCGGCCGGGGACGACGGCGACGCGGGCGGAGACGGCGGACATCGAGCGGGCGATGTCGTCCGACAGGCCGATGACGCGGCTCGACTTGGTGCCGGGCGCCGGCTCCAGTTCGTAGAGGGTGACGACCGGGCCGGGGCGGACCGCCAGGATGTCGCCGCGCACGCCAAAGTCCTGCACGGTCTGCTGGAGGTTGAGAGCGTTCTGCTCCAGCTCGTCCGCATCGACCTCCTCGCCGTCGGGCAGCGGCGGTTCGGCGAGCAGTTCGAGGGAGGGCAGCTCGTAATCGGCATTGCCGACGAACGACGCTTCGAGATGGCGGCCGGCGGGGATCAGCGTCGGACGCTCGGGCAGGAACGCCCGCGGACGGTTCTCGGGCTCGGCGGCGGCCACGGGTGGGGCGGCTTCCTCCTCGAACGCGTCGGCGGTCTCCGAGACGGCCTCTTCGAGGATCTCCAGAGCCTCCTCCTGCACGGTCTCGATGACCGGCTCCTCGGACGGTTCGGTTTCGGCGCCGGGCTTGGTGCGGAGCAGGACCGGACGGGCCGGGATCGTCAGCGGTGCCACCGCCTGCGAGGCAGGGGAGGGGGCCTGCGGTGCCGCCTGCATCGGCGCCGGCGCCAGAAACGGCGTCGGAACCTGCATCGATGCCGGCTGTGCCGCGAAAGGCTGTGCGGTGAAGGGCGCAGGCGCTGCGACGGCGGCGGGAGCGGGCGCCACGGCTTGCGGCGGGGCATCGGGGGCAGCCTGCGGCACGGCCCCGGCAGCCGGACGGACCGGGCGGATCGCGGCGCGGGCGGCCATGGCGTTCGGGACCGGACGCGGGACGGCAGGCGCGACCGACTCGGCGACCTCGACCATCGTCTCGGCCGGGCCGAACCAGCCGTGCAGGGCCGACCAATCTGGCACGTCCGACCAGTCGGACGGCTCGGCCGGAACCGGCGGGATGAAGGGCGCGTAGAGCGAAGCGAACGAGGCGACCGCCTCCACCGCTTCCGCCGCGACGGGGGCGGCAACCGGCAGGCTCTCCGGCACGGCGGCTTCAAGGCACGGCGCCTCGGCCGGGGCCGGCACGGCCTGCGGTGCGGCGGCCGCGTGTCCGGCCCCTTGCATCTGGACGACGGGCTTCGGCCGGCGGTCGGGGGTGCGGAAGAAGCTCACGCCCGGCGGGGGCACGAACGGACGGCGCCAGCTCGGCACCTCCGAGACGGCCTGCTCCGCGCGCAGACGGGCCGCTTCGGCCTCCTCGGCGGCGAACTGCGCCGCGCGCTCGGCCGCCTCGCGCTCCGCCGCTTCGCGGGCGCGCTGCGCCTCCAAGGCCGCGGCCTCGGCGGCGGCCTGGGCGTCGAGCAGGGCCTGGGCGCGGGCCTGCGCCTCGCGCTCGGCCTCCAGCGCCTGGCGACGGCGCTCCATCAGTACGGTGTCGGGGGTGCGGGTGAAGCGCACCGCCTCGGGCAAAGGCGCCTGCGGCACGCCGTAGGACCCGCCCGGAGAAGCGGGGAGGGCGGCGGCGAGGGGGGGCGGCACCGGGACGATGCCGGCCTCCGGGGCGATCGCCGCCGGGCGGCGCGGCGTGCGCACCAGGACGCCGGGACCGGAGGCGCGGGGATCGATGCGGCTCTCGAACGGCATCTCCGAGCCGCCGTCGTAGGAGAGGGCCTGGCCCGGGTGAACCGGGGCGGGCATCTCGAACAGCCCCTCCTCCGCCGCGGCAGCCCAAGGCTCCTGCCCGGCCGGCGTACGGCCGAGCATCGTTCCCGGCGGCACCAGCCAGCTCGGCACGCTGCCCGCGTCGAACCCGTCGGTGCCGGGCTGCGGCAGGGCCGGATGCGGCAGCGCCTGCGGGAGCGCCCGCGGCGGGGCCGGGGGCGCGCCGGCGATGCGCCGGGCGAGGTTGGAGCGCAGGCTCATCAGCCGATGGGCGATGCCGCCGATCGACCGGTCCAGGCGGTCGCCGCCGCGGCTCGGCCGCGACGGATCACGATGGGAATGGGGAGGCCGTCCCGATGCGCGCATGATCTGTGAGATGACTCGAAACAAGGTCCGGCTCCTGCGGAGCGGTTCGAGCCCCAAGCTAGGCGGATCGTCGTTAACGAACGCTTGCCCTCCCCTTCGCCGCATCGTCCCAGGCCGCCGGTGCAAGCGGAACGCGAACCGACTATCATCGAGCGCGGTTGGCGCTTTGCGGCGATGTTTCGAGATCCGGTGCGAGAGCAGGCCTGAGGCGTGGCCTTGCCGTACGTTGGGCTTGAGAAACGACGACCCGCGAGACACTTGGCAGGGGATCCTGCCATATCAGGTGAGCTTCGAGACCCGGTGACGACTCTGAGCCAAGAACCCGTGAGCCCCAAAGACTTCCGCTCGCTCTACCGGCACGGCTTCGCCCGTGTGGCGGCCTGCACCGGGCGCAGCCATCCGGGCGATCCGGCGGCCAATGTCGAGGATATCGTGTGCCTCGCGCGGCAGGCGCACGGGGCCGGGGCGGCGCTCGCGGTCTTCCCCGAACTCTGCGTCTCCTCCTACGCCATCGAGGATCTGCTGCTGCAGGCGACCCTGCTCGACGCGGTCGAAGCCGGGGTTGCGCGGCTGGTTGCAGAGAGCGCCGGGCTGACGCCGCTCCTCGTCGTCGGCGCGCCCCTGCGCTGGCGTAACCGGCTCTACAATTGCGCGGTGGCGATCCGCGGCGGGCGGCTCCTGGGCGTGGTGCCGAAGATCTATTTGCCGAACTACCGGGAATTCTACGAGAAGCGCCACTTCGCCTCGGGCGCCGGAATCATGGCCGAGACGATCCGTCTGGCCGGACTCGAAGCGCCGTTCGGCACCGACCTGATCTTTTCCGCCGAGGACCTGCCGGGCTTCCGCCTCGCCATTGAGGTCTGCGAGGATCTCTGGGTGCCGCAGACGCCGGGGATGGAGGCGGTGCTGGCTGGCGCCACGGTGATCGCCAACCCCTCGGGCAGCCCGATCACCGTGGGCCGCGCCGATTCCCGCGCACTGCTCACCCGCGCCGCCTCGATGCGCGGCCTGTGCGCCTACGTCTACGCCGCGGCCGGAACCGGCGAATCCACCACCGACCTGTCCTGGGACGGGCAGACCAGCATCGACGAGAACGGCGTGCGGCTGGCCGAAGGCGCGCGCTTCCCCGAAGGGCCGGTGGTGACGCTCGCCGATATCGATCTCGACCTGATCGCCGCGGAGCGGCTCCAGGCCGGCAGCTTCGACGACAATGCCCGCACCCAGAGCCTCCGGCCCTGGCGCACGGTGTCCTTCCGCCTCGATCCGCCGCAGGGCGATCTCGGCCTGGAGCGACGGGTCGAGCGCTTCCCCTTCGTGCCCGCCGATCCGGCGCGCCTCGCGCAGGATTGCTACGAGGCCTACAACATTCAGGTCGCCGGCCTCGCTCAGCGTCTTGCCGCGACCGGCACCAAGCGGGCGGTGATCGGGGTCTCCGGCGGCCTCGACTCGACCCACGCGCTGATCGTCGTGGCAAAAGCCTTCGATCGCCTCGGCCTGCCGCGGAAAAACATCCTGGCCTACACCCTGCCGGGCTTCGCCACCTCCGACGAGACCAAGACCAACGCCCACGCCCTGATGCGGGCGCTCGGCACCACCTCGGAGGAGATCGACATCCGCCCCGCCGCCCGGCAGATGCTGAGCGATATGGGCCACCCGTTCGGGCGGGGCGAGGCGGTCTACGACGTCACCTTCGAGAACGTGCAGGCGGGGCTTCGCACCGACTATCTGTTCCGGCTCGCCAACCAGCACGGCGGCATCGTCATCGGCACCGGCGACCTCTCGGAGCTGGCGCTCGGCTGGAGCACCTACGGCGTCGGCGACCAGATGAGCCATTACGGCGTCAATGCCGGCGTGCCCAAGACCCTGATCCAGCACCTGATCCGCTGGGTGATCTCCTCCGGCCAGTTGGGCGCCGAGGAGAACCGGACGCTTCAGGCGGTGCTCGACACCGAGATCTCGCCCGAGCTCGTGCCCGCCTCGGAAGGCGAGGGGCCGCAGAGCACGGAGGCCAGGATCGGCCCCTATGCCTTGCAGGACTTCAATCTCTGGTTCACCCTGCGCCACGGCTTCCGGCCCTCGAAGATCGCCTTCCTCGCGTTGCACGCCTGGGGCGATGCGCGACGCGGCGACTGGCCGCCGGACTTTCCGCAGGCCAAGCGCGTCGCCTACGACTTGGTCGAGATCCGGCGCTGGCTCGGTGTTTTTCTCGACCGCTTTTTCCGCTTCAGCCAGTTCAAGCGCTCGGCGCTGCCCAATGGCCCGAAGGTGTCGGCCGGCGGCTCCCTCTCGCCTCGCGGCGACTGGCGCGCGCCGTCGGATGCCAGCGCCCGCGCGTGGCTCGACGAGTTGGAGCGCAACGTCCCGACGGCCTGACGGCGGCCGAGCCGCCGTCAAGGGCGGTTCAAGGGGCTCCGCCCGCGTCCGGGGCGGGATGGAAGCCGTCGAGCGTCGCGACCGCGGGCGTCTGTCCAGCCCGGCGCTGGGCGACGTAGTCGAGGACGCCCACCACGGCGCGCTCGGAATAGGGCTTGGCGATGACGCCGAGCGCACCGGCGAAGTCCGGCGGGATGCGCTTGGCGTTGGCGGTCATGAACACCACCGTGATCCGCGGGTCGCCCGCCAAGGCGCGGGCCACCTCCACGCCGGTCGGGCCGTCGACGAGGTGGATGTCCACGAGTGCCACGTCCGGTCGGGCGCTGCGGCCGAGCGCGATGGCATCCGCCGAGCAGCCCGCCACGCCGACGCTGACATGGCCGAGATCTTCCAGAAGACATTCCAGTTCGAGGGCGATCAACACCTCGTCCTCGACGACGAGGATGCGCAGGGGCGCCTCCCTCACCTCGGCCATCGCGGCTCTCCCGAACTCGCTCGTCTCCCCGATCCGACGGTCTCCGCCGGATCGGTCAAGATCGCGTTCGCCGGAGGCGGAACCGGCCGATCGGGGTGCCGATGGCGGTGGAACCGGCCCGGCCGACGGGCTGACGAAGCCTTCACAGCGCGTCGGCCCCGGTGAGCGGGATCGTGATCGCGATCCGGGTGCCGGGCCGGGCATCCGACCATTCGAGGGTTCCGCGCAACTGGCGCACCACCATCTCGACGAGGGTGCGGCCGAAGCCGGCGGGGTTGGGAGAGGCCGTGCCCATGCCGATGCCATCGTCCTCGATGACGAGGCGCATCCCCGCCTCGCAGCGGCGCGCCTCGATGGCGACCCGGCCGCGGCGCTCCTCCGGGAAGGCGTGGTGCAGGGCGTTCGTCGTCAATTCGTGGATCAGCAGCGCCAGCGGCGCGGCCATGGCGGCGGAGAGCGCCAGGGCCTCGATCTTCGTCTCGATCCGGGTGCGATCCTCGTCGAGGCCGGCGGCGAGGTCGGCAATCAGGTCGGCGGTGAAGTCCTTGAAATCGAAGCGGGAGACGTCGCCCTCGGAGTAGAGCATCCGGTGGGCGGTGGAGAGGGCGCTGATCCGGTCGGCCATGGCCTGGAGCGCGTCGCGGGCCTCGCCCTCGGGCGTGCGCCGCGCCTTCAGCAGCATCAGCGAGGAGATGACCTGAAGGTTGTTCTTGACCCGGTGGTCGACCTCGTGGAGCAGCGCCGTCTTCTGTTCGAGCGCCGAGCGCAGGTCGGCGGTGCGCTCGTTCACCTCGCGCTCCAGCGCGTCGTTGGCGTCGCGCATGGCCAGTTCCAGGCGGTGCTTGTCGGTCATGTCGGCCTGGGCCGAGAAGAAGAACACCACCTTGCCCGCCGCGTTGCGGACCGGGTTGATCGTCATGCCGTTCCAGAACGGGGTTCCGTCCTTGCGGTAGTTGAGCAATTCGCCCTCGAACGGCCGGCCGGCGGAGAGCGCTCTGCGCATCCTTTCGAGCACGCCCGCGTCGGTGAGGGGGCCCTGCAGCAGGCGGCAATTGTGGCCGTAGATCTCCTCGCGGTCGTAGCCGGTGAGCGCCAGGAAGGCGGCATTGGCCCACACGACGGGATTGTCGCCCTGCCCCGGATCGGTGACGACCATGGGTGTCGGGCTCGCCTCGAAGGCCGCCGCGAACACGTCCACCGTGACGCCCGCGGGCAAGCTCGCTCCTTTGGGAAAACCCGTCATCTCGAACGCCAACAGAGGCACGCCGCGATGGAGTGCGGCACATGAACCGGAGTCTCCAGGCGCATTCCGCAGCGTCCGGCCCCGCGACTCAAACGAGCCCGGCCCGTCCCCGTTCCGTGCGGCCAAGCACGCAGACCAAGCACGCAGGCCGAGCCGTCGAGCCCGCGGCACCCCGGCCGCGCGTCGGCGCTGGGGTTACACTTGCGTCAACCATGTTCGTCCATAAGGGGCCCGGGATTCCGAAGCCGCGCTTGTCCTGCAAGGGAGGCACACGGGGAGCTGGCGGGCGCAAGGCCGCCATGTTTTCCGCGGAGTCGTATCGCAGATGCGCGAGCGAACGACGCGCCTGCGTCCGGGCGACCGGCCGCTCGCCGCGTCCCGGCTCCGCGAAATCTCGGATCCACGAAGTCTCGGATCCACGAAACCCCGCACCCGCCTCCGGGTGAAGGCTCCAGGGAGTTCCACGCGATGGCGGCGCAAGCAGCGGCCCAGACGGCGCAACCCCGCAAGTTTCGCCTGCGGGACATCACCGAGGATCGCCGCGTCGCCCTGATGCTGGCCCTCGGCTTCGCCTGCGGCCTTCCGATCCTGCTCGTGTTCTCCACGCTCTCGGCCTGGCTCGCCACCGCCGGCATCCAGCGCACCAGCATCGGCCTGCTCTCCTACGTCTCCTTCGCCTACTCGCTGAAGTTCCTGTGGGCGCCGGTGATCGACCGCTTCGACCTGCCGGTCCTGGCGCGCTGGCTCGGCCGCCGCCGCGCCTGGATGGTGGCGGCGCAGATCGCGGTCGCTCTCGGCCTCATCGGCATGAGCCAGGGCGATCCGGCGGCCTCCTTGAGCTTCATGGTGATCTGCGCGCTGCTGACCGCCTTCGCCTCGGCGACGCAGGACATCGTGGTCGATTCCTGGCGCATCGACGCGGCCCCGACGGAGCGGCAGGGCGTGATGCTCGCCGCCTACCAGCTCGGCTACGCCATCGCCCGCGCCTTCGCCGGGGCCGGCGCGCTCTACATCGCGCAAGGCGCCGGCTGGAGCCTCGCCTACGGGGCGATGGCGGCGCTGATGCTGGTTGGGCTCGTCGCCGCCCTGCTCGCCCCGCGCCAGGACCCGGTGACGGTGCCGGGCGAGCGGCGCTCGCTCGCCACGACCCTGCGCGTGGCCGTGGTCGATCCGTTCTCCGACCTCGTGCGCCGCAAGGGGGCCCGGCTGATCCTGATCCTGGCCCTGATCATGTTCTACCGCCTGCCCGACATCATCTCGGGCGTGATGGCCCAGCCCTTCTACATCGAGAAGGCGTTCACGCTGACCGAGATCGCCAACGTCACCAAGGTCTACGGCGTCATCGTCGGCATCCTGGGCGCCTTCGTCGGCGGGCTCTCCGTCATCCGCCTCGGCATGAACTGGACGCTGCTCATCGGCGGCATCATCGGTGCCGCCTCGAACCTGATGTTCACTTGGCTCGCGCTGAGCGGGCCGGAGCGGGCGGCGATGCCCTTTTTCTGGGTCGCCAACGGCGGCGTCGACACGGGAGACCTGATGCTGCTGCTCCAGGCCAATAGCGGGGCGGGGGGCACGCTCATCCCCTGGATCCCCGAGCGGGCGCCGCTGTCGCTGTTCGTGCTCAGCATCTCGATCGACAACTTCGCCGGCAACTTCGCGGGCACCGCGCTCATCGCCTACATGTCGAGCCTGACCTCGCCCGCCTTCGTGGCGACGCAATACGCCCTGCTCTCCTCGCTCTATGCCCTGCCCGGCAAGTTCGTCGGGGGCTTTTCCGGATTCATGGTCGACGCGATGGGCTATCCGGCCTTCTTCGCGGCGTCCGCCGCGATCGGCATTCCCGTGGCGCTGCTCTGCATCGTCCTGATGATCCTGCGCGAGGGGCGGGAGGAGCCCGTGCCCGAACCCGCTCCCGAAGCGGAGGCGGTCGCGATGAAGGTGTGACCCCGGCCCGGTCTTCCGAAAACGGAACCAAGCGCGCGGCCCCGCGCTTGCTGTGTCCGACGCCACTGAGGTGCGATGCTGGGATACGAACCGTGAGCGACTTGACCCTCGTCGGCGAGACCCTGCCGGTTCCGGTGGAGGCGCCCCCCTCGCCCCCGCTGTCGGAGGCCGACCGTCTGGCCCTGCGCCGGGCCGTGGCGGTGCTGGAGAAGCCGGGCCTTGCCGCCCGGCTCTCGGCGGCGGCGGGCGCGCCCCTCGACATGATCGGCCGCGCCTTGCCGGCGCCCATCACCGAAACGGTGGCCAGCGCCACGGAAGGCGCGATGCGAACGGCCCTGCGGGTGGCGCTCGCGACCCTGCCGGACAAGGACGTGAAGCCCGCCGGCACCGCGCTGGAACGCGTCGAGACGGAAGCCGGCGGGCGCCTGAGCCGCCTGCTCGGATCGAGCGATACCCGCCATAAGGCGCTCGCCGCGGTGACCGGCGCCGTCGGCGGCGTGCTCGGCCTCGCGACGCTGGCGGTGGAACTGCCGGTCTCCACGACGATCATGCTGCGCTCGATCGCCGAGATCGCGCGGCAGGAGGGCGAGGATCTGAGCGATCCCGAGACCGCGCTCGCCTGCGTTCAGGTCTTCGCGCTGGGCGGTCGTGCCGGCGCCGAGGCCTCGGTCGCCGACAGTGGCTATTTCGCGGTGCGTGCGGCGCTGGCCAAGACCATGTCGGAAGCCGCCCGCTACGCCGCCCACCGCTCGCTGCTCGATGCCGGCGCGCCGCCGCTGGTGCGGCTCACCGCGCAGATCGCCGCGCGCTTCGGTCTCGTCGTCTCGCAGAAGGTCGCGGCGCAGGCCGTACCGGTGATCGGGGCGCTCGGGGGCGCCGCCGTCAACGCCGCCTTCATGGACCACTTCCAGTCCATGGGCCGCGCCCACTTCACCGTGCGCCGGCTCGAGCGCGCCTACGGCAAGGAGGCGGTGCACGCGGCCTATCTCGAGGAGAAGGCGGCGCTCGGGCTCGGGTGAGCGCCGCACGCGCGAACCCACGGGTCGGTCCCCGTCCCGATCACGGAAGGGCCGATCCCATCCACCGCCGCATCCTGAGGTGCCGACGCGACGCGTCGGCCTCAAAGGGTCGTCCAGAAGGCGCGCGGAAACGGAGGATCCTTCGAGGCCCGCCGACGCGGGCACCTCAGGATGAGGTCGTGGGCGGGATGCCTGTGATCGATATGCGCCTCACGGCCACACCTTGATCGCCACCGGCCGCCGCACGAGGTCGCGGTCGGAGGTGATGGTGCAGCCCTCAAGGCGCAGGGTCGCGAAGGTGAGAAGCGCGCCCTCGCCGACATCGTCGAAATTGCGGCCCTGCGCCCCCGGATCGAGCAGGGACGGGTAGGCGATCAGCCGTCCCTTCGCTTGGCAGGGATCGTCGTAGAGCGTGGCGCCGGCCAGCAGCAGCCGCGGCCCGTCCCAGCTCAGCAGGTCGCGCGAGGTGCTCCAGTAGAAGCCCGATTCCGGAAAGACGCCGCCCTTGGCCGCCATGAACACGGCGATCCAGGCTCCCGAGCCGCGGTGCCGCACCACCGCACCGACAGGGGCGGGAAACGGCGCGACCGGCTTGCAGGTGTCGGCGAGCTTCACCGGCTTGCGGTAGGGGTCGGGGAAGGCGGCGGTGAAGCCGGTGCCGGTCCAGGCGCGCCAGCTCGCCGGGTCCTCCGGCCGCTCGGTGCGAAACAGGCAGACGCCCGCCTCCTGATCGCTGCCTGGGCGGTCCCAACCCGTGGTCGAGGCGAAGAAGTAGCGGAAGCGCCCCTCACTGACGATGTTGGAGGGGTTGAAGAAGCCCCGGTGCCGGCCCTGGCCCTCCTCCTGCCGGAAGGGTGCGCCCGCCACCACCGCGGGCGGTGTCATTCGGGTGAAGCTCATGCCCCCGTCGCGGGAGAAGGCCGCCGTGACCGTGTTGTACCAACACTCCATATAGACCTTCGAGCGGCAGCGGTCCTCGTGCTCGTTGGCCTGATACTCGTGGTGGAGGAGGGCGGCGACGCTCGTGCCGTCCTCGGTCCAAGTGGCGGTGATCCACGAGCGGTCGTCGTAGAGCGCCGGATCGGGCTTCTCCCCGGAATCGAGCACCACGCGGCAATCGATCTTGAGGTGGTCGAGATCGGGGCCGCGCAGGGCCCGGTTGCGGTAGTGCAGGCCGTAGAGCGCGATTCCGCCCGAAGCGTCGCGGAAGGCGCGGGCAGGGGCGTCGGGCACGTCGGCGCCATCGCAGGCGTCGCGGGTGGCGGAAAAGATCGTCCGCTCCGGCCCCGTCAGGGTGAGCGCCGAGAGCGGCGGCTCCGGAGCGGCACGGACCGGCGGCACGCCGCCGCAGGCGAGCGCGAGCGTCACGGCGAGGGGGCGGCCAAGGAAACGGCCGAGCAGACGGGACGATCTGGACATCCCGCAAGGATTGCGTTTTGAACCGTTACAGGGAGCTTGTCCGCATCCGCCGGAGCGAGCGCCGTCCACAGGCTGCCCCATGCTGGTGATGATCCTTGGCCTCGTGCTGTTCCTCGGCACGCACGCCTTCTCCATGGCCCGGTCCAAGCGCGCGGAGGTGATCGGCCGCATCGGCGAGGGCCGGTTCAAGCTCGGCTACACCCTGCTCTCGGCGGCGGGCCTGATCCTGACCGTTTACGGCTACGGGCTCTACCGGCAGGAGGGCCTGATCCCGGTCTGGTCGCCGCCGCTCTGGACCCGGCATCTGGCGGTGCTGCTCACTCTGTTCGCCTTCATCAGCCTGGCCGCGACCTACCTGCCGGGCCACATCCGCGCCCGGCTCAAGCACCCGATGCTGCTCGCCGTGAAGATCTGGGCGACCGCCCACCTCCTGGCCAACGGCGATCTCGGCTCGATCCTGCTGTTCGGCTCCTTCCTCGCCTGGGCGGTGGCCGCCCGCATCAGCGCCAAGCGCCGGACGCTCACGGCGGGGCAGGTGGCGCAGCAGCATGGCGGGCAGGCCGTCCCGGCCGGCTGGCGCAACGACGCCATCGCCGTGGTGGTCGGCGTCGTGGCGTGGTTCGTGTTCGGCAAGTACCTGCACCCGCTCCTCATCGGCGTCGCCGCCTGGCCGGGACAGGCCTGACAGGGCAATTGCTCGAAGTAATCGCCCCGGTTTCATTTCGGCCTCAAGCGCCGGTGGCCGCCTCCGTTGCCTCTGGCTTTCTCTCCGCGCGATGGGCCTGACGGGCTGAGCCCTCATTCGCCAAAGCGGAGGCGCTGTGCTAGGCGCCCCGACAAGACAGGCGAGGCGAGTGCGCTTCCGCGAGGGGCGCCCGGATTTTTTCGAAGATGGCCGAGAACAACGAGTTCATTCGCGAGGTCGACGAGGATTATCGCCGCGACCAGATCGCCAGGATCTGGAAGCGCTACAACGCGCTGATCATCTCCGGGGCGATCCTCCTCGTGGCCGGTGTCGGCGGCTACAATTATTGGCGCCATGCCGAGCGCACCCGCGCCGAGGCGGCTTCCGAGCGCTACGATCTCGCCAGCCGCCTCGCCAAGGACGGCAAGACCGAGGAGGCGGACCGCGACTTCGCCGCGATCCGCACCGACGCGCCGGGCGGCTACGCCCTGCTCGCCCGCTTCCGCCTCGCCGCCGACGCGGCCAAGCGCGACGCGGCTGCCGGAGCGGAAGCCTATGACAAGCTCGCCGCCGATACCGGTATCGGCGATTCCCTGCGCGACCTCGCCCGCCTGCGCGCGGCCCTGCTGCGCCTCGACGGGCCCGATCCGAACGCGGCCCTGGCGAGCCTCCAGGGGCTTGCCGCCCCGACCAACGCCTACCGCCACACCGCCCGCGAGATGCTCGGCCTGGCCGCGCTCAAGCGTGGCGACATCGAGGGCGCCGGCCGCTGGTTCGACCAGATCAGCGCCGATGCCGAGACGCCCCAGGGCCTGCGCCAGCGGGTTGACGTCTACGCGGCGCTGGTGGCCGGCGGTCCCGTCATCGTGACCGAGGCCAAGCCCGAGAACGCCGCGCCGCCGCCGATCACCCGCTGACGGCGCGGCCGGAACCGCTTATCTTCTCAAGCATCGTCCCGAAAGCTGGCCTCCGGCTTGTCTGAAAAGACGATGCGTTCATCGAATATCGCGCGTCGGGCTTGTCCGTCCCGCGCGCCTGACGAGACTGTACTGTCCCATGGATCTGCCGACCGTCGCGATCGTCGGACGCCCGAATGTCGGCAAGTCGACCCTGTTCAACCGGCTGGTCGGGCGCAAGCTCGCGCTCGTCGACGACCGCCCTGGCGTGACCCGCGACCGCCGCGAGGGCGAGGGCTTCATCGGCGACGTCGCCTTCCGCGTCATCGACACCGCCGGCCTCGAGGAGGCGGATGCCGATTCGCTGCTCGGCCGCATGCGCGCCCAGACCGAGGCCGCGATCCTCGAGGCCGACGCAGTTCTGTTCGTGATCGATGCCCGCGCCGGCGTCCTGCCGTCCGACCGGCCCTTCGCCGAACTGGTGCGCCGCTCCGGCTGCCCCGTCATTCTCATCGCCAACAAGGCCGAGGGCGGGGCCGGGATGGCGGGTGCCTACGACGCGTTCTCGCTGGGGCTCGGTGACCCGATCCCCTTCTCCGCCGAGCACGGCGAAGGTCTGGGCTCGCTCCAGGATGCCCTGCGCGAGGTTCTGCCCGAGCCGGACGACGAGGAGGAGGACGAAGAGGGCGGCAAGGGCCTGCGCGTCGCCATCGTCGGGCGGCCGAACGCGGGCAAGTCCACCCTGATCAACCGGATGATCGGCGAGGACCGCCTGCTGGTCGGACCCGAGGCCGGCATCACCCGCGATTCGATCTCGCTGGATTGGGAGTGGCGCGGGCGCCGGATCAAGCTGCACGACACCGCCGGCATGCGCCGCCGCGCCCGCATCGACGACAAGCTGGAAAAGCTCGCGGTCTCCGATGGCCTGCGCGCCGTGCGCTTCGCCGAGGTCGTGGTCGTGCTCCTCGACGCGACGATTCCCTTCGAGAAGCAGGATCTCACCATCGTCGATCTCGTCGAGAGCGAGGGGCGCGCCTTGGTGATCGGCCTCAACAAGTGGGATCTCGTCGCCGACCAGCCGGGGCTGCTGAAGTCCCTGCGCGAGGATTGCACCCGCCTGCTGCCGCAGGTCCGCGGCGTCTCGGTGGTGCCGCTCTCAGGGCTCGCCGGCGAGGGCATCGACAAGCTGATGCAGGCGGTGGTCGATGCCTCCGAAGTGTGGAGCCGGCGCGTCTCGACGGCGCGGATCAACGCGTGGCTCACCGACGCGCTCCAGCGCAATCCGCCGCCCGCGGTCTCCGGCCGGCGCATCAAGATCCGCTACGCCACCCAGGTGAAGAGCCGCCCGCCGCATTTCGCCCTGTTC
>JAESFL010000122.1_pt1 | contig 78630 bp, 73 predicted proteins | sample 9269401 | NCBI WGS metagenome assembly JAESFL01 (sample SAMN14506025, study PRJNA617098) | algae metagenome | isolation source: Gloeocapsa sp. UFS-A4-WI-NPMV-4B04 and co-occurring heterotrophs from desert... | place: USA: Utah | collected 2006-10-01 | reverse complement strand
GTCCTGCCCTGGAGGACCCGTTGTCATCCCGCCAGCCACCTCCAGTGAGCGGATGCGACTACCTGAATCGAGTGATCGAGTCCGGTAAGGTAAGCATATCGCCCGGCACATATTGCGGTGGACTGAAAATCGGCAAGACTGCCGAGGTGACCGCCGAGCCGGGGATCTATGTCCTGACCGGGGGCTCCCTGAAGGTATCCGACTCGGCGACGCTCACAGGAGAATATGTGAGCTTCTACTTCCACGACGATCTGTCTACCCTGGAGTTCAAGTCCAACACCACCATCGATCTGACGGCACCGAAGGATGGCCCGATGGCCGGCATCCTCTTCTATGAGAATAGAGGAGTCTTGTTGGGCCGGACTTTCCTGATCAGCAGCCAGAACGCTCACCGCCTCCTCGGAACCATCTACCTCCCGCGAGGCCTCCTGAAAGTGGATGCGAAGGGCGCTGTCGCGGACCTCTCCGCCTACACGGTCATCGTGACAAGGCAGCTAGAGGTCGCGAGCGCCAATCTGGTGGTCAACTCACATTACGGCGGTACTGATGTCCCTGTGCCCGAGGGGGTCGGCCCAAATAGTCGGTTCGTTCGGGTCAGCCAGTAAAACCCCGCTCGACCTTCCCCTTACAGTCGTTTTGCTGGAAACACCAGATGGTATTATAGACTACACTGGCGAGCGGGAGGCGCAATACGCCAAGCTGAAGCGACTGGCTCTCCACCGCGGCGTTTCGGTCGTCCTGTGATAGAAGCCGAGACGACTTAATGCGCCTGCTAGGACGCCGACCGTCCCCACCGCCCCGCATTGGATTGATTGCAACCTAAGCGGCCGTCAGCTCGTAAGTTGGCGAAGGATGGAAAACAGCCCCGGTGTGCGAGTATCCGAGCGGCTCGATGACATCCATAACCGACTGTAGGTCGGCGTCGTCCAGCGCCTCGACATAGAGTGTTGGCTTGTCCTGGCGTAGAATGCGCTGCGCGCCCTTAAGCACTTTCGCTGACGCGCCGTTCACATCCACATCGATCTTCATCACGGCAACCCCCGCAGGGATTACATCATCGAGCCTGACGCCATTTGCGAAAAAGGGCCGGGGTTTGGACGTATAGCCTCCTGTGAAGGTAAGGGGGCCGGGCTCGTCGGTCGCGGCGACATTGAGGACCGTGACCTTCCCTCCGACATTGTTCATGTGCGCAAAATTCACGCAAATCCTAGCGGCCTCGGCGATTGGCTCAATCGCGAAAACCCGCGTGGATGGCGTGTTCAGGGCAAAATAGAGCGTGTGGTTGCCGATATTGGCCCCGACATCGACGTAGGCTCCGGCACGTCCCATCTTCCTGATGTGGTGGAGCATTGGAGCTTCATACCACTGGCCGAGTCTTAAGAACCGGCCGACCCTTCCGCCGACCTCGGGGGGTAATTGGATCTCGGACGCTCTGCGGACTCGTTTCATCAGCGATCCAGGGCAATGGCAAGCCTCCCTTTAGGTCTGCGCATCGCAGGCTGTCAAACGCAAGCTAGGACGCCGAAGTCTTCCGTCCTGCCCGACGCTCTCCACTGACAAGTTCCCTAGCGCCTCTTCCATCTCCTTCGCCTCGATGTCCAACAACCGCCGCCCTTCCATGGCCGCATACACGTTGGTGACGATGCTGCGCTCGTTAGGACGCTCTTCTACCCCAAGCGCTCGCAAGTAAATACGTTGCATGGGCAGATCACACCGAGTGAAACGGTCTAGGATCCAAGTTCATCTGATGTGTCTAGCTTATGCAATCTGGCTGTGTCCGATATGGGCCTGGTGCATTGATTGACATCGGGATCCTCTCCTGAGGAAATCGTGCTTGCTAAGGTGGGATCTGGCTCGGCAGAGGTTTCTCGCTCGGCGATTCAGTTAGTTTCCTGCTGTCGACGCTGCCGGCAGATACGCAGACAACCATTCGTCCAGCGCTTCTAACTGAAGCTGCGAAACGGCCATCCGCTCCTCAGATGGTAGTTTCCGCGCGTTCAATCCGCTGAGCAGAGTGAGGATGCTTTCCGCCGACGTAAGCGGGTCTAGCAGATTGTCCGGTGGGGTGACTTCGTGTGAAGCCGCAATCCAGTGTTCCAAGGCTCGGCCGTCCGGGCGACCTTGGGCCTCCCAGAGGTAGTATGCCCGGAGCCTGACCGCCTCCACCCAGCCTGGTTCCATAGACCCTTCCCGTCCAGAGTTGGATAGAAGGCGATCTGGCTGCTTTGGTCCAGAGGTTGATGACCGGCCCGGCGACGCCTAGCTGGCCGCCTTCAGATTTGAAGCCGACTGCTTGCCCGTTTTCGGGTCGGACGCGACCTCAAATTCGACTTTCTGACCCTCCGTCAGGTTGTCCATCCCGGAACGCTCCAACGCCGTGATGTGGATGAAGACATCCTTGCCGCCGCCCTCTGGTTCGATGAAGCCGTAAACCTTCTGAGCGTTGAACCATTTCTCGGTACCGACTTGGGCCATATTTCATTCCCCTTTGAATTTCCTCATTCTAAACTCGGCGACTCGCGATTGGAACGTGCCGCGTCGTGATGCACGCGGCGAACGCGTTGCCCCGGGCGCCTACAAACTGCTCTGTCCCTCCATGCTTCGCAGTAGAATGCGCTTGCACCGAGCGCGGCTCAGCACATTGACGGGCTGTTAACCATACCGGTGCACCTTCAGAGCGCGGACCAATAGCCTCTGCTGGGTTCGCGCCATTCTGACTCCTCGTTTGGATCCTTGGCGGTCGGGCAACCGGGCGCCTTTTTCGCTTGGATTACGCCCTATACTGCCGAGCTGCGAGGATGCGAAAGCGGGGGCACCAGCGTGGGGAAGAGAGACCTCGATCGAATCGTGCTTGCTGTCCAAAAGACCGGCCGCACAGCGGCGGAACTGACAGCTTTGGGCATGTCAGAAGTGACGAGCCTGGACCGGGATGAATTTCTGGCCGGGCAGCGGGATTGGTTTCGCAACACACTGCGTGAGAACCTGCCCGATTTCGGAGCGCCGCTTGCTGCCTTCGACCGACTGGTTGAACTGGGCACATCCGCCTTTGACGAGCGGCTGAATGAGATGCTGGCGAACCAGGGACAGGAAGGGCGGGGTTAGCGTCCTGAGCGAAGAATGTGGGGTGGAACGTGGGGCAAAATCTCGACCGCGCAGTATTCCCTCTGAACGTCAGCACGTTACAGTGTCGGTGAGGCGGACGACTCGTCCGCCGTGAGGCTCTGAGGAGGTAATCCGATTGCTGAAGTCAGCCCGGTTTAGCTCGGCTGGTCATGACTTCGTACCGCACAGCGGAAGCGTTCACCCGCACGCGGGTCAGGAGTTCGGACCGATCCGGAGCACTTTTCTCGGTCAATGCGGCGCCGCCTTCCGCGCACGCATCTGCCGCTGCGGCGGCTTGGCGCTGCTCATATTCCTCGACGGCGTCTGGCCTGATCCGCCATAGTTTCCCCCGAGCTTCCAGCCGCGCAACTGCCCTGAATTGAGCAGGTTGCGGACGTGCTTTTCGCTGCACTGCCATTCCGCAGCTAGGTCGGCAGGCGAGTATGCGCGATACGGGCGGATCTCCATTGGCTTTTCCCGATAGCTCAGGGCCAGCCGAACTTCAGACGCATCAGCAGCGGTGGCAAGGCGCAGAAAAAAGCCCTGCCGGTTAGGGCAGGGCTGAGGAGGTCTTTCACAATGCGTCCCAATCAACGAGGAGCCTGGCCAACAGTTCCCGCGCCATCGGGCATTGCCTAATTCCAAAGCGACAGGTCGGAGAATTTCGTTTCGTCGGTAGCATCCAACACTCAGCAAGCACCCCGCGGAGCCGCGGGCGGAGGCTTTTCGCCACGACGATGAATGCCTGCCCTTCCTCACTGAACCGGATCTCGGCCGAGGTAGTGCCATGCAGGGTGAGGTTGACCAGCATCTTGCCGATGATCACGCAGATCTCGGGCTCCTGCATGTCCAGGATGCGGTCCTGCGCATCAATAACGGCATCGGTATTTGCCTCGCCGGCAGCTGCGATGGCGGGGAGCCGGACCTTCGCCTTCTCTGCTCGCTGAGCCCGCAGCCGTGCGATGACGCGCCTCAGGCTCCCGATATGGTTGCGCTGGACAGCCCCGGCGGACGCATTGACCAAGCGCTCTACATCGCCCGCGAGATCCAGCACCGCGGCCTTAACACGTTCATCTACGGCAACCGGTTCTGCAGCTCCGCTTGCGCCCTGATGTTCCTCGCTGGACATACGAAATATGCCAAGCGAGGCGCTGCCATCGGCCTTCACTCCGCCGCAACGATGGACGGCGCCCCTAATCCCCTCGGAACAGCAGCAATGGCCGAGTTCTTGGCATCTGTTCCGAACATGCCGGCGAGCGTGATCGAGGCGATGGAACGGACACCGTTCGAGCAGATGTATTGGCTGACCGAGGCCGAGATGGATGCCCTTGGCATCGTGATGCTGGAGCCTGGGCAGAAGCCAAAGAGGCAGGACAGGATACTCGACGCCTCCAACGATCCAATCATCATCGCGATCGAGGGCATCGGACAGGTGGAGGTCGGCCGGGAGTTTCTGTCGCTCAGCCGCGAAGAGCAGCAGCGGACGGTGGACGAGATTGCCAGCACCGTCCGCAGCGAGCAGGCTCAGTCAGCAGCGCCGTAGAAGTGTGGCCATGATGGCCATACCCTCTTCTGATCCGGAAGAAGGTGTGTGTGCCAAGGGGATTCTCAGGGGCGAGATGGCCCGGCGAAGCGTGACGTATGCCCAGCTCGCGGAGAAGCTGGCGCAGATCGGGGTTGAGGAAAACGAGCGGAACTTGCGAAACAAGGTGAGCCGAGGAAATTCACCGCAGGGTTCTTGCTTCAATGCCTAACCGCTATCGGGTGTCGAACAGTCTGCTTGGAATAGCCATCGGCATAGGCCTCCTCTTTCTCTTTGCTGGCTTAGCCAATCAGGCCAACAAAGCAGACCGCGCTTATCAAACCTCCAAACAGGAATATCAGGGCACCAAGAAGCTCATTTCCTTGGGTGGAATTTCTCAGAGCAAACAGACCAATCCAAAAGCCTATCGGGATGAGTGGCGCAATGAATACGATCTTAAAGCCCAAAGAGAGATGGCCGAGTGGGCTTGGTGGATGCTCCTTACCAGCGCTGCCGGCGTAGGGATAACTGCGATAGGCGTATTCTTCGTAGCCGAAACCCTCAAAGCTGCCATCGAATCAAATCGGCTTTTGGGAGCGGCGCTGACTGCGGAAGTGGCTCCATTTCTCTCTATCAAGATCATTGAAGATGGGAAGCTGGAACTGACCAAAGATGGCCTTAAGATAGACGGCTCAGGAGGAAATCTACTGCACGGTTTATAACGCGGGGAAATCGCCGGTCGTGATCAAGGCGATGTTCCGAAGGTGGAGCATATGCGATTTCCATAGGTTCCCGGAGCGTGTCGTATCGCCGGGCGAATCGCGCCCATGGCAGCGCAAGCTGAATAGCATTCCCGTTGGAGGAGCGTCCGAATCCAGCAAGATACGGACGCTCTACAAGACCGTCGACCTGTCCTCGCTCCACTCCGATCGGGCGGTCTTTTTCGACGGCTATATCGTTCGTTGACCTTGGCGGAAACGAATACGTGTTCAGGTTCTGCCTTCACTACACGCGGGGCACGTTCGTGATCGCTTGGGCAGAACAGAACCCCGAGGCCTACAACTATTAAGAGTGCACTCGGAAAGCGGAGTTTCGCAGCTAGCGCCCGCGCCCTCACAGCCGGTCCCCCGGCGTTTGGTGCCTTGATACATAAGCGCCGGGCAAATCCGCAACGGTTGCGAATTTCGATCCGGCAGTTGCGTCCCGATAACCGCTCAAATTGGCCCAGGAGGGCCCTCGGGTCATCCGGACCCCCGTTGCGCGTCAGGAGCCGGATTTGAGGCCTTTCTGGCCCTAATGCACGATGGGCTTGCCTACCGGTGCTGCCAGAAACTCCTCATAGCTCATTGAGAACTGCTCGGACTCCGGCTCCGCCTCGATATGGAACAGCGGGCGGTTATAGGCCGGCGTGGCGGTCACCAGGCCGAGCAGAATGGTTTTGGTCGCAGTGATCTGCGCAGCCGCCTCTGCCGACCGGCTCGGCCAAGGCTTTCTGTCGGGCTTGCTCCATCTCCACGATGACGTGATCCAGCGTGTAGGTTTGCCGGAACCGTTGCTGCACATAGATCTCTAGCCGGATGTCCTCACGGGCCAGGAGGGCGTGCATGTCCGCATCGTCAAAAGGCGCAAGCGGGTCTGCCTCTGGGCGGAATAGCTCCAAGAACAGGCCGACCGGGTCCGTTGTCGCCGGGTAGCGCCGGCCGAACTCCTGTTCCTTCGCAGTAAGTGTCATTCACATCACCGTTTGCCGCTGGCGACGTTTCCAGAGCCGGCGAAGTTGTGCCCCGCCGAATTGCTGAATGAGCCAGGCGAGCGTCCAAACGATCCTCCGAAGCTCGGACCGTAGGCGCCGCCGCTGCCGCTCATGCTGCCGCCGGACGTGCCCCTGCCGCTGGATGTTCCCCAGCTTGCGGGATTCCCACTGCTGGCGCCCATATTGCCGGGCCTATTGAACCCGGCCCAGAAGTTGCGGGAGTCGAAGCTTTGGCGGTTCTCCTGCTGCTGCATGGCAGGGAGCCCGTCCCGCATCGCTCGGCCAGCCAGAGCACCCGCCGCCGCACCGAGCAGAGCGCCAGGGATGCCCCCACCAGGCCGCCGACATTCGCCCCAAGCAGAGCGCCCTTCACGCCTGGCCCCGGTCCTCGGGGTGCCCCTGGAGCATCGAATGACTGCGCCCATTCCGGCCCGACCGTGCTGATGGTCGGCGGTGTTGGACCGATCGGGGCTGGAGCTGGCGCAAGCGAAGGTGGTGCTGTTTAGACCGTTGGAATGGACGGAGAGGAACTGAACACCGTTGGCGGGGAGGGCGGTGCAGGGGCTTGCAATGCCGGCATCGCGGCAGGACCGGGCGTCGACTGGACTAGGGAAGGGCCAGGCGGCCGAACCGACATTGGCGGGGACCGCGGTATTACCCGGGGTGCCAAGCGCAGCGCCGAGAATGCCCATCGGCCCAAAAAGATTGCCCTTCGCCGCTTGCGGGTATCCGCGCTGCGCCGCCGCCGCCGAGAGTTCAGGCGAGCGCCTGTGTTAGTAGTTAGCCCGAATGCCGCACGGTCCGTAGGGCTGGCAGCCATGTCCGCACCCGCGCCCCAAGGCGAAGCCGGCGCAAGCTGACCTGTCATCGTTGCGGCGGTGATCGAGGGCGGGGAAGGCGCCGCTATAGCCGCGGACAAGCCGGCGACAGGGACAGGGCTGAATGCATTGATGCGAGCGCCGGAGGCTCGGCAAGTCACCAGCGTCTGGCCGCCTCGAAGGCGGTATCAACCCTAGAGCTGACCACCTTGGCGCGTGAACGATGGGCCGCAAGGCTAAATGCTGGTGCTGGTATTTCGCAAGGCTGGAGGCTGCGGCCCTAGGAGAATCAATGCCGAAGGCTACAGCGCCGCTCTCGTCCTGACGAACGATGAGCATGGGAGGGCAGGAAAAGTCACTTACGGATGTCTGCCCGCCAAGGCTTCCAGTGCGGCTACCGCCGCCTGCCATGTCGATAGGCCCGCGATGCGGCCCCGACGGTAACGATCCCGAACCCGCTCAAGGATGCTCATACCGCTCTCCAGATCCCACCCATATCAGATCGCGCTCACCGCCAAGCGCCATGGCTCGCTCAGCGGCCGCGGATTGTAGAAATGCCGGTTCCCCACAATGATCCTTCGCCCGTGTCGGGGGCGCTATCTGTTGGGTGAGTTGACCATCTTGGATTTTCCGGAGGATCTGGAATCGTCACCGTTGGGATTCTTTGGGCAAACTCTCGCTGGAGGCCGTCGCGGCACGCGTCGAACGCCCATCGGGCGCGGCTCCTCCCTCAGAGCCAGCTCCATCCGTTGCGACTTCTGAGCCGGACGCGTCGGTGCGACCCCCTCCCAATATGGTCGTGTTTGTTGAAGTGTCTCCTGCCGGATTGTCCGCGCTCGGCAGAGGAATTCCCTCCTGAGGGTCGTCTGTGCTTGTGCCGAGCCCGGTAACGCCGCTGCCCGCAGGCGAAGGAACAGTAGGTGAACCGGGTAAATCGGTTCCGGCCGGCCCCGTCGATGTTCCAACCGACGCAGCGCTACCGCCGCCAACTCCGCTTCCAACGCTCTGAGCGAACGTGGGGCTCGTTAGCAACACGAGAATTGCGAGCACAGACGGAGCCGCTGTCCATTGATAATCGTTCATCGCGTTCTTCTCCGAATTGACCGATTGTCGACCAGAAGAGCAACACTCCAGTGGGGCGGAATGTTGCGCCTTGGCGCCCCAGTCGCGTCGCCCAGCAAATGGCTCGCGTGTCGCAAGCCTGGGTCAGCGGCCGATTGCACCCGGATCAACCAGAAGAAATCCGGAGGTTCAGAAACACTCGGTCGCTCCAGGCGAGGGCGTTCGACGCCTCTCTCGCGACGTTCCCTGATCTGATCCCGAACCGTAGGATCTTCGGTCTGCCCTTCCTAGGAGCTGCAACCGAATTGAGCTGAATGACTATCCCCGAAGATCCAAACCCGGACTGGCGCAGCGGCTGACGTGGCAATGCTGTTTCGGCTGTTCTAGCCAGTAGGTGCTGGCGAGATTGCGCTTTCGGTATCCCCTCTTGCTCCGGCCGGAAGCGTCGGGAACCTAGGGACCGCGATCCGGGATATATGGTTGAAGCCGCATCTTCAGACCGCTGCGCGACCATACCGCCTCGCCAGCCCGGCTATCCTACGCGGGACAAATTTGAAAGGCTATGCTCTAAGGAAGCGCGGATGCGAGCGAGGCGGCCTCCTCGCGCGGGCAGGGTTGCTGCGGTTGTGCGTGGGCGATGTAGCGCTCCTCATCTGGACGCAAGCCGCCCCGGCGTTGTGAGTTCGCCGAGCCGCCGTGCCGTTAGAACCGGCCCCAGATTGAAGCACTGCGACCGCGCTGGCATCCGTTAACCCGCATCACTCGGCAGGAGTATCTCTGCAGCACTCGTCGATGGTGGCGCATCGGGCAGGCATGTGATCCGAACGCTGTCCGTATCAACTGCGACTGCCACACCGTCTGCACCCGGCCGCCTCTTTGCCGCTGGCGTTGTTCTAATTCTGGCGCGCTTGCCTTCGCGTTAACTAAACCGCCTGCCGTTAAACCGGCTCAGCTTGAGCCCTGTAGATATGTACTGCGCCGCGGCCTGCTCTCTTCGCCGAATACATCGCCAAATCGGCGGCGTGGATGAGGTCTTCGGCACGCCGACCGATTTCCGGTCCGCTCGCGAGACCCACGCTGGCACTGATGGAGACAGTGGCTCCGGGCACGTCGATAGGGTCACTAAGGACCGTGATTGCTGTCTGCGCGAGTTGGATCACCCTAGCCTCCGTTTCAACCTTGGGCAGGAAAATCGCAAACTCATCGCCTCCCAGGCGGGCGACCGTGGCGCCGTCTGGTGCGACTTGCGTTAGGCGCTCTGCTACAGCGGTCAGGACGCGGTCGCCCGCGCTGTGGCCGTAGGTGTCGTTTACGGGCTTGAAGCCGTCTAGCTCGATGAACAGAACGGAGCACTTGCTGCCGCACCGCAGTGCGTCTCGGATTGCTCTGCTTGCAGTTTCCAACAACATGCGGCGGTTCGGTAATCCGGTCAGGACGTCCTGCCGCGCAGCCACGAACGCATCCTGCTCAGCCCGCCGCCTACCGCGCAGATGACGCTGTGACTGCAGAAATGTACTGACGAAGGCGAAAATGCTGAGAAACAGGATGATTGTGATCACCTCATCGAGCTGCCACCGTTCATGTCGGTGCGTAAAGGCCACGATGGAGTCGAACACGTTCAGGTGAGCTGAGAGCATCCAGGATATCAGGGCGACCGTCATCCAAGACGCCACCTCATAATAAAAACGGCCGATACTCACCTTGCTTGATCTCTCCAAGGGCTCGCGGAGGTGCAGATTTAGGCAATAGCGATTTCCGCTCGCCAAGGCGCAAGCCGTCCGAGAAGTTCTAACGGCAGCTTCTTAGCCGAATGCGGTGAAAATTCTGTTTTCCAGCATCGTTAACAAGCCGGTGCGCGCGAATGCGGCTTCCCGCGCCAGATTGCATGGCGAGGGAAACAGCCCCGGGAAGCTGGGAACACTGTGGTTGCGCCGTTCGCGCGCTGTCACCACTTCCGAGGCGGCGCCTGCCTACCTTCGCCAGTGAATCGGACGCCTGCTGAAAGCCCTCGCTGCCAAGCGCGGCGCGCCGGGATCAGCATGTTGGATGAGACTACCAGAAGGCGTAGCTCCTCTGGCAATTCGGTCGGGCCGCCGAACTCTAGCCTCGCCCCGGTCGCGCTCATGTCACGGATTGTGCAGTCGACAACTGACCAATCGCTCAGAACGAGCTTTGCATCCTTCAGCACCCGCCTGCGAGGCAATGCGCGTCGCAGGTCGGCATTGTTGTCCGCCATGAAGGAACCCTGGTTACGCACCAAGGAACATATACCGATTCTGGCCAGCTATAATGACCACCACAGCGTGACACTGTTTTGAAAGGCGGCCCCGGCGTGGAAGTGCGCCGCCGGGGCCGCCCAGCCAGTCTCCCTCCCGAAGCTACCTGCCTAACAAGTTCACCATCGGGTAGATTGGCTGGCAAGGTGAAGCAGCACGGATTCTGCACGCTTGTGAGGCGGTTGGGCTTGCTGAGGGCAACAACTTCGATTTCCCGATCACTCAAGGCGAAATCTGCGATGCTTGGTGCTATCAAACGTGCACGCTTACCCAACTCCGGGCGGATGGGCTGATAGAGATCAGGGGTAGCCGCGTGAACATCCCGAAGATTGAAGCGGCCCCGGCGTTGCTCTGTCGGGTGCCGGGGCCGCCTGCCGGTAGGCAATCGCCCCCTCCGGCGCTGCATTGAGGCACCGCGGCTCACCCTCGGGCAAGTGGGTGCAGCACTAAGCGGAAAGAAGAAGCGGCCCCGTCCGAGAGATCAGCGACGAACCAAAGCCGGGCCGCCCTGCCGGCGTTAGGGGACCGGCATCCGGATAGATGGCGCCCCGCCGAATGCTCGGCAACTGCCTAGCAAAAGTCAGCTCTGATGGATGACCTGAGTTCTTCAGTGCTTAGTTCGCGAGCCCGAGACACCCTGTCCAGAGCCTCAAAGGAGCTCGGCCAAATCCCGAGACTCCTGGATCATCTCCCGAATGAGCCGCCGTGTGTCCAGGTGCTCCCGACTGCGCATCCCGTGGCGATAGCTGGCCCTTCCGGCGCTCCGCTGCCATTTGTCCCGCCGTGCTTGTGACAGCGTCTCTTGCTCTCACCGCTGGCGGCTGGCAGGGCGTCCCTGCTCGGGTCCGCGGTTGGTTTGGTGTGCCGGTGCGAATGCCTGATACCACAACGTCCTAGTTGGTCCACTTCTGCCTCACCCAATTTTGCATCGGGAACCAAGGACCAGCATCTGCTAATCTAAACGGTTCACCACGAAGCCAAGTTCAACCGCGTTTATCCAGACCAGTCGTATTTGCATTTCTATGCCCAAGCCCGGCACGGTTAGGAACCGAACGTCCTCAGCGGCAACAGAACTGGAAGGAACCACTTTCGCGCCGTGCAGGGACAAATCCCGCACGATACAGGCTGCTGGCGCGTCCCGGAGCGCGGTGTCGAGAAATCCAAGAGCCGAAGTTCTCTTGCGAGGATGCTGCCTTACGGACCAAGGCCGCCCCGAGGGGAAGGATAGAATAGCTGCGGCCATTGCCGCTTCTTAGCGTGGCAGGACGGGTCGCGATCGTTGCAGTTAAGTCATGGTTTACGTCAGGAACCATAACGCGCTGCCTGGGGCCCCTGTGTGGGTGAGGCGGTTAGCAGGGTAGGAAAGCGGCCCCGGCCCCTTAGGAAATAAGGTGGCCAGAGCCGCTCTGTGCCCGTGAGTATCTCAACAACAGACACGGCGGGATTGAAGCACTACGGTGGTGAGTTAACAAGCCGACTTAGAAGGCGGCCCCGGCGTTGTCTTTGCGGAGATAAGGCCGGGGCCGCCGTGCCGGCACAGTGGAGGCCCGGCGTTTCAGCGAAGCACCGCGCCGGACGCTGGGCAAGGACCCGTTACCACCAACCCAGGGCACGCATGATGACCTTAGTGTGGTATCCGTGGTTGAACTGATAATCGAGCGCGACGAGACCGCCCCAGAAAACCACGATCATCAGGATCATGAAGCGCATTCTGCGAATCTCGGCTGAACGGAAGCGGCCCCGCCCGAGAGATCAGCGACGAACCTAAGCCGGGGCCGCTCTGCCGCCCTTCTGGAACCGGCCGGCGGATTAAGCACCGCGGCCCATGCTCGGCAAGTGGGTGCAGCACTAAGTCGGTCGGAAAGAAGAAGCGGCTCCGGCCCTAAGGGAATAAGATTTGCCAGAACCGCTCTGTGCCCGTGGCGTATCCCAACAACGACAGACACAGCCGGATTGAAGCACCCACCCATTTAGCTGGCGAGCGATGAGCGGCCCCGGCGGGGCCATACGAAGGAGACGAGAAGCCTTGCGCCCGCGCCGGCGATAGGGGCACCGGGCGCCCGGATTGAAGCACCGCGGCGAAGGCTACCTTACTGGCTTTAGATCTGATGCCGATTGCTTGCCGTTTCTCGGGTCGGACGTGATCTCAAACTCCACCATCTCACCCTCGACCAGGCCATCCAGCCCGGAACGCTCGACCGCCGAAATATGGACGAGTACGTCCTTGCCGCCGTCGTTCGGCTCAATGAAGCCGTAGCCCGTCTGGGTGTTGAACCATTTCACGGTGCCAATCTGGGCCATGCATCTCTCCTTCTCACGCCCGGCGCATCGCGTGTTCTCAGGGGTGAAACAGGGCCGGGGTCGGAGCATCACTACGGTCGTCGCCACACCTCCCTGGAACCGATCACTCCGGCTCACGAAACTCATCATGGCAATGCTGGCAATTCTGACCGATCGGGCCAAGAACTGCTTGGAACGCTTCAAGCGTCGCGGGCTTGGCAGCTACGCCTGCCGCTGCGTTGTCCCGAAATTCTTGAAGGTCCTCCTGGGAATCGGCCATTTCCTCCCAAATCTCGGGACCTGCCCGAGTGTCACCTGATCAGATCCTGGTGGGAAATAATCGCCAAATGAGTAGCCGACGGCTTCAAAATTCTGCAGGGCCGCCATGGCCACTCGTTCGTCGAATTGAACCTCGCCTTTTGCCATGGCTTGGGCAGCGCCCATCGATGCGCCATTTACCTGCATCAACTGTTGGCGGGTAGCGATTGGGTCATCGGTCGCGACTGCAACGGTGGAGATCAAGCCAATACTAAGGGCTGCTCCAGCAACGCCAATCTCAGCATCATCAGACCTCCCCTTATTCGCTACCGGGCTGCTCAAGTCCGGCTTTCGCAATTGAAGCACCGCGGCGGATGCTCGGCAAGGCTAGCGAGCGGCGGTAGGCGCGGAACTGAAAAGGGGCACCGGCCGTTTGGAAGCGCTCGATATTTAGGGACGCTCTTGGCCGTCACGACGAACACGCGGTCTGCGCTCCTTCGCGAGCAGCAAAGAGAGTGCTTGGCGGCGGGGAAGCGCGAGAACTGCGCACAAACCACACTTATACTTGAACAGATGGCCGCCGAGTTCGGGCGTGCAGCGGAAACTGCCGAGGCCTCAGAATTGGCGGCGGGGACTGCCCCGGACGAAGTCTAGGACTTAGTCTGAGCCCGCACCGCCGGTCTTGATGTCAGGCGGTAGAGCTAGGTCTACGCTTTCCTCCAGACTCCCCGGTACAGCTTGGATATTGCGGTGGCAACTGCAAACGGGGGGACAGGCGGCGGTGGATGAAGTTCTTGCTTCAGCGCCAATTCGAGCAAGGCCAAAGCATCGCGCTTTTCCACGATACTCCCTCGGAACCAGGCGGAGTCGGTCGATCCAGATCCGACGGGAGCGCCCCACACTTCACGTGCAGGATGGTGGATAATGATTCCGTTAACTGGCCGGCCCCGGCATTGGGAACTGCAGAGGGGAACCGGGGCCGTTGTCCGCCCGGAAGGGAAACTCGGTTCACGAATTGAAGCGCCGTTGCCGGTCGCGGACAAGCAACAGGTGGCAGAGCACAGGGCCTCGTGGCGCGCGCCACGCACTACGGGCTCTACGCGACGTTGATTCTTTTGCCGCTGACGGGTGCGACGGCGCTCCTGGTCACCCCCGAAGCGGGCGACGTACACGAGGCCCTGAAGAACCTGCTGTACGTCCTTGCCGGCGCGCATATCCTCGGCGCCCTGACGCACCTTATCGTTCTGCGGGACGGTGTGTTTTGGCGGAAGTTACCGATCGGCCGCCGCTAGCGCAGCCGAAGGTCCGTCGTGGGTCAATGGCCACGGGCAAGACCAATGTTGTGGCAGAGAGGCTCAGAAGTCGGATTGGAGCACCGAAGTCGGTGTCCATCAGGTAGGTGGGAGCAAGCCGGTTGATCGCGGATGTTGACGTAATAGTCCTCAGGCCAGGGGAAGCTGTCATCGATCAAGGCGGGGGCTTGCGCGGATTCCCAGGTATAGGAGTGCGAGAGGGCGAGCAGTTGTTCGCGGAGGTCAAGTTCACCCGGGCCCTTGCACATCAACCCTTCCCCTGCCTCTGATAAGGTGTGTTTCCCAACAACACAGGTTTGGCCGCATTGAAGCACCGCGGTGGATGCTCGGCAATGAGCATTACCACCAGCCCAAGACGTGTTTGATGACCCTCGTGTGGTATCGGTGGTTGAACTGGTTTATCGAGCGCCGCGCAGAGCCGCGCCGCTCGCCGACATTGCCGAGCATCAGCCGCCGTGCTTCAATCGCGATTGCTGGACAATTGACGGGTCCCGGCCCCGGCCCCCTCCAATCACGAACCGGCTACCTTGCGAACTGAAAGGTTGCTGTGGCGGAGTTCCGCTAGGAAACCTGAATAAACAGGGAGACCACAAATACCAACGTGATGGCAAGCGCGGAAAGCCCGAACACAAACCAGGAGTAGGGTGACTCGCCGCTCATTTCACTGCGCCGGTGCACTTCTGAATCTGCAAAGTGCGGTCCTTGATGCTTGAACATGGTGTACACTCCCCGCTTTGTCAGTACAATGACACGAGGTTCCGTAGGACGCCAAATCAAATTGTCGAGTTAGTTAAATGAGTCCGGTAACTATGTTCTCGGACCAGTGAGTGATCAGATGCGACACTCATGGGACTGGCTGATCATCATGGCTGGGACTGCCGCTGCTCTGAGCGCGTTTGGCGGCCTGCTTCTTGATTTTGGTAGATGGGCCGTGGGTGCTGCAGTGGGGCTTGGCATTGCAGCCATTATTGCTTGGGCTGTCACACGTGGGCATCTCGGTTTTGCACTGGTTCTCATGTTTGGATTCTGCGCCGTCGGATTCATTCTCCGCTCCGTTTGGTCAAATTTCGATAGAGCGCCGGAACCAGCTTATGCGGAGGAAGACGTTGGAGGTGGAACGCGTTTCCCGGCAGGGGGACGCTGGCCGCAATTTATCCAGTCGGCAAGCGCCTCCGTTCCCTTCCTTGTAATCGAAGCTTCACGGGTCATTTTGCCCCTTCGCAGCGCCTGGGCAAGGTGGCGGGAACGGAAGCACAATTCAAAACACTGGGCGCCGACGGAGCAGCTTCGAAGCCCTATGCAGGTGCCGAACCTGAACAGGGCGGGCATGGGATCTCGAGCGCGTTGGTCCCGCCTCCGCCAACTAGAATCCATATCAGAGCCACCGGCCAGCTTGCGTGCAGAGCCGAGTCCAGCGGCTGTATTGCCCACGGCAATCCTGCACCTCACTCGGGATGGAGATGGCTGGGTTATAGCTTTCTCGGAACGCAGGTTCGGGCCATTTGCCTCAGTGGACGATGCAGCGTCGGTGGCAATTTCCGTTGCGGAGAAAGCACTAGCAAAGGGCCGTTCTGCCGAGGTGAGAGTGCTTGCCGATAACGCAGATTTTCCAATCTGGAGAGACGGCCTCATCCTATCTTGAGGAGAGCCGCAGGCGCTGCCTAACGTTACTTTTCGCCACTTCCTAGACGAGCGACGGCCCGGCTCCGAGCAAACTTCGCAACCTACGAGTCGTTCAGCGTGATCTGAAGTTCTCGACGCGGCAGAGGCAACGCTTTGCCGAGATCCGTATCCGAGCACGAGCACGATCGAGCCGAACGGAGTGGACCGCAACGGCCGCACGCTGGCGCGGTTTATGATCGGGGAGAAGAGCGCCGGTGAGATGCTGGCGGAAGAAGGGTTGGCGCGGCCGTGGCGCGGGCACACCGAGGAGTGGTGCGAATAGGTCGGCGATTATGGGGTTTGCAAACCACTGGCTTGGATAGCTCCTGCGGCTTTAGACGGCGCGTAAGAAACAGGGCGCGATCAACGAGCAGCTTCATTCATGGGGTGTTCAGCGCCGCCCGTATTGAACGAAGTCACCCACCATACGCGCAGCATCCTCCTATGACCGACACTCCCCATGAAATTGCCAAGCAAGTGCCGCAGGAGCTAGACCCGGTGCAAACTGCCAAACCAGAAGGCCAGACAAAGCACCCCACGACGTCTCAGATCAGACACGCGATCTTTGACCCGTTCGGCAATCCTTTCCTGGACCGGGACTTCGAAAACGACTGGTGAGAGCTGCCCCTATAAGAGACCCTGAGGACGAAGCGAAGCAGGACGCTGTTCACGGGCTCATCCGGAGCATAGTAGGGCCTTGGCCGAAATGGAAAAAAGGGACGTGACGCTCCCCAGCGAGGACAAGCCCCGGTACGTCGGGACTATCCTTTGGCGCAACTCAGATCGGTTCCGGAACCTGCCTGAGTTCGGCTATTGGCTGAAGGAGAGGCCGTGGCCCGCCGCAGGTTATGACCCGGCCACGGACGACCCGCTCGATGCCCTGCTAGACACAAACGTGGAGGACATTGCTCCACCGGAAGACCCAACCAAAGCGGACGCGGAGGCAACCATATTCGACTAGGGTGGATCTATGCCGATTGCCCCGAACGACCCGTCGTCGGTGAACCCGCCGCCAGGCAGGTTCACCGAAGCTGAGATGGCAAAGTGGCCGCAGCACGTCGGCGTGCGCCGCGTGGTTCAAGGCAATCAGTATGAGGACCAGTTTATGTTGGTGCGCTCGCTGCACCACGCCGATGCCGTGGCGCACTTCGAGCGTCACGGGTTCAGGTATCGCGGCCGACTAGGGTTCAACGTGCCGTTCGAGCGGTCGCCACCGTGGCTTATCAATTTGAGCTTGGCTCTTGGGCGGTTCCGCCTCCGTCGCGAAAGGTCACACACGTATATAGGTCCCATCACTTACGGATGGCTCGCCGGTTTGCAGTCGTATCGTCATTCAAGTTGACGGTGTTTTCGCCAAAAGAAAACTGGCTTGCCTCCGCCGCAAATACATGACCACGGTCCATGGCGACGATGTTGGACGGAAGAGCATGCACATCAAACTGCGTGCCGACTGCTCGCCGGCTCATGGCTGTATCGTCATTCACGTTTGCGGTGTTTTCGCCATAAGAGAACTGGCTCGAACCCGCGCCGGATTCCGCCCAACCAGCTGAAGTGGTAAGCATAATGACAGCGGCAGCACCAACGATTGCAATTGCGTTCTTCATGATCGTCTCTCCTGTTTGTCGTTAAATGAGCGGAATGTCCACTCTGACGCGGAACCAATTAGGAGCGATCTGTTTCTGATCTGTGACGATGTTTTACGATAATGGTTTCGTGAGGTACCGCGGAAACAACATGGCGGCACGGTGTGCTGTTCAATGCGAGGCGGAGTTTCAGGCGCGCTTGCGGCCCGCGTTCGCACCTGCCGGCTGCCGCAGCGTGGACATTTCATCCGGCCTTCCAGGCGTGCAATCGGGTAGTCGCGGCCGCGGGTCCACATCAGGGTTGTGAGGTCAGCATCCAGCCGCGCCGTGCATTCCCTGATCGATTTCATGCCGTCCCGCTTGCCGAAGCGGCAGAACACCGTCAGCCTCCATCCAAGGTCATGTGCTTCGCCGAGAGTCGCGACCATCCCCGGTTTATGGAGCGCGAGGCCGACGTGAACAAGACAGGAACAGTTCTGATCGGCTCTGCGATAGCAGCAGTGGTCCTAGGCCCTGCGCTCTCGCAGGAGCGCATGAGATTCCCTCAGATGTCCGTGTGCGGTGCCAGCCCGCGAGTTACCGGCGTAGTGGACGGCGACACCGTTTGGGTGGACGGCACCAAATACCGCTTTGAGGAGATCGACACGCCGGAGAAGGGCAGCTTGGCCGAGTGCCCGCAGGAGGCGCTGCAGGCCGCGGAAGCGACTGACCGACTGGCGGAGATCCTTTCAGAGCATGGGTTCACGATCAAGCCGAGCGGAGAGGATCGTTACGGGCGCACGCTGGCGCGGTTCATGATCGGGGAGAAGAGCGCCGGCGAAATGCTGATCGAAGAAGGCCTGGCGCGGCGGTGGCGGGGTAAAACTGAGGAGTGGTGCCGATAGGACAGGTGGGACACACCGCTGGCTCTCGAACGGCTCCGCTGCACGCTTGGGCTGGCGCTGGCAAGCGCCGTGAGCCGCGATTGGCAACGAGCCGCGTAGCTCAATTTACATCGCGTCACCGTTGTCTTAGGTTTCTGTTCTGCCCAAAGCCTACACCTCTTTGCTCTCCGTCCTCTCCGTCGCCCACGTTCGGCAGTGGCTGAAGAACCGGCAAGCCCGGCATCACTTGCGCTCGCTTTTTGGGGTGAAGTACGAAGAGTATCTGGAGATTGTTAAGAGCAAGCTCGCGAGCAGCGCGCCACCTCACATTCCGGACAGGATCAGTGTTCAGAGTTGTAGCTGTCCAAAGGTCTGGGAGCAGAGCGGCTATCGAGCTTGAAGAGGTTGGTACATCAGTAAGGTAAATCCGTCTATTCAAGGCCCACCTCCCACGCGATGCGTGGGAACGGTGGCGACTTTACAAGGCCCGGGCGCTCGCGGACGCATTTCTCTCCCGCACGGACCCCGTGAGTCAAAACGCGGCTAACCATCTAGAGGAACGGATGCAGTCCGGCGGGAGCTGGGCCAAGAGCGGGTCGGCGGAGCGGGATCGCTAAGATTTGATCTGGCGTGGCGCTGGTCCTCCGGCCAGCGGCACAACAAGTCAGGAACCAACGATCTGCTAGATCGTTCGCGTCATGAGGCACACCCCCAAACGGAACACGTGCCAAACTCCGGCACCCAAATTCGCCCGACGCCGTATGGTGCTCGACAGGCGACCAGGCCGGTAGGGTTCGACTAGCGGAAATTGGTGGGCCTCATTCCGTCTAGCGCCAAACGTTCACTCCGCCTTCCTTCCTGACCCGAAGCCGCGCCGCTTCCGGCCCGCTTCGTCCAGCATCTGCATGAAGCGCTCGACTCGTGTGCAGGGTATGTGCTGAAACACGCGCTCGGGTAGTGCTCGAAGGACATTGTGAACGACATAACACGCGCAGCGCTGTTTACCAGCTTGGCGGCCCTTCTGTTCACGCCAGGCACAGGTCTGGCCCACCCAGGCGGGCTGAATGCGGAAGGGTGCCACAGCAACCGCAAGACCGGCGATTACCACTGCCATGGAGCGACAGCGCCACGAACCGCGGTCAAGCAGAACTTCCTCAACCCCAGCGAAGGCCCGTTCCGGAACTGCGCGGCGGCTCGTGCAGCAGGTGCGGCACCGGTTCGCGCCGGCGATCCCGGATACAGCTCCCGCTTGGATCGCGACGGCGATGGCGTCGGCTGTGAATGACCGGATACGATAAGTCTCCTGATTACGGTGGACCGCCGTTCTCATGGCGTATCGTATTCGTCACCGCCACGATCATTTTTGTCGTCGCCGCGAGCCTCGTCTGGGCGGCACTCTAGCGGCTTCCTTCCCGCTCCTTCGACACAATTTGCAGTTTGCAATGCTGGCCACATGAGCGAAGCTTCAGAACGTCCCGGAGGCGCAGCCGAGCCACTCACGGCTCGAGAGTTATCAGCGGCTCGGAATCTGCGCCGACTGGTCGTTCCGCTCGGGCCATATCGCAACCTCACCACACTGACTGCGGCAATCTTCAGCCTTCATCCCGAGTGCCTCGTCCTCAACCATGCCGCCCCGCGATTGTTGCCATTGCCGGGCGTCAATCCGTTCGCACCTGCCAACAAGCCAGGCTGGCGTAGGTTCAGAGAGGTAGCGGTCCAATTTCTGCAAGGAGGGCAGCGCGGGGCTTATGGTGGGAGCATCCTGCTGTCCCACGCCTATGATGATGCCGCCCTGCGTAACGCCTACGGAGCTCGCTACGGGACTGAGATACTGAAAGAGGGAGCGACGGTTCTCTTTTGGAAGGACTCGATGCGCCTGACGAATTACTTGGACCAGAGAAAGATCGACCCACTCTCGCTCGCGGCGCGAGTGCCTAGTCTTCGCTTCGTGCTGCCGGTCAGGTCGCCCCTCGATTGTGTCGCCTCCAACCTGCGGACCCATCACTACAACCTCCTGAATGCACAAGAGCGATCCTTGCAAGCCGGGACACGAGCGATCCTCCTCATGATCAGGAGGTTCTCGGAATGGGAGGCCCAGGCGCCCAGCTCGTTCTTCAGTTTCTGCCAATACGAGCTAACAGCAGAGACACTCAACAGGTTAGCGGGTTTTGCCGGGATCTCTCGGGACCCCGACTGGATCAGCGAAGTCCTAACCGTCGGACGGGTCCGCCCGAGCAAGTATGACCACAGCCCAGAGGACCGCCACTTTTATGCTGAGGAGGTCCGTCGCATTTTCGATGATGACGAAATGACCCGCCGCCGGCTGCTGGCGCTCGTGTAGCCGCCCTCTGCGGCTGAATCGCATAGAGTCGAGCAAGGACGCCTACTCTGCGAATCGCATCCCAGATTCGCGCCATGTTCCTCGATGTATCCCTTGGCCATGACTGGACCGACCGGTATCGGCGTGTGGTGGACTGCGCCGCCCGCTTTCGCCGTCTATCGGCGATCATTGATGGCGAGCTCGTAGTTCAAGATGAGCGCGGGGTGTCGGACTTTGACAGCTTGCACCGTGCAATTGCTCACGAGCCGCACCGCATCTGCTACTTCGCCTTCGACCTGCTGCACCTCGACGGCGAGACCTGCGCAGGCGCCCAATCGAGGAGCGCCGGGCACGGCTACAGGAGCTGCTCGGCCCCAACTATCCGGACTGCCCGATCCAGTTCAGCGAAGCGATTGCGGGCGACGGCGCCTCCGTGTTCGCCGCTGCCGACCGGATGGGGCTGGAGGGGATCGTCTCAAAGCAGCTTGGCAGCCGCTACCGGAGCGGACGCTCGACCGACTGGCTGAAAACCAAGTGCATGACGGAGGGAGACTTCGTCGTGATCGGCACGGAGCGGAACGAAGGCGGGCCGCCGTTTGCTCTCCTTGCCCGTCAGGACGAGGACGGGCTCAGCTACGCCGGCAGCGCCTTCGTCACGCTACCTTCTCCGGCACGCGACCTGTTCTGGATGCTCGCGGGCGAGCTCGCCGCGGCCAAGCCGGCGATCCCTGGGCTGAAAAGCAGGAACGCGACATGGTGCCGGCCGGAGCTGACCGTAAGGGTGCGTCACCTGCGAGGTGGCGGCATGGTCCGTCACGGCTCCCTGATCGGGGTTGCACCGTGATCCGGCTGGCTGCCGTTTAGATTGGCCCACTTTCGAGATCATAACGAGCTATCAAGGTCCGAACTTCATCTGCAACGTTTCTCGCAAGCCCAGCGCTCACCAGCGCCAGATCGTGAGGAACGTTCGCGAGACTGGGTCCTGCTCGGACAGCCTTGAGCAGTATAGAAGCGGCTCGACGCCTTGGCAGCGTCTCTGCAGAGACCGACTGTTGTATCAGCTCGAGAACGAGGTCGACGTTCATGATTCGCCTCCAGGCTGTTTCGCTTGGACCCAAGTTGACGGTAGCGCGCTAACTGACCGTTAACTCTGCCCGTCGCTCTCGCTCTCCGGGTAACAACGGGGGCGGCGAGCACCTACTCGATCAAGCGTCCGCGACTCTCGTATGTGGCTGGTGCCTGCGCTCTCTCTTCGGCCAAAGCCTCGTCGATGGCCGCTAGCACTCTTTGGATCTCGATTAGGCGCTGCTCTAGTGCCCGCAACTGCGCCTCGTCACCGCTCTGCGTTGCCGGGAACAGCCTGTGCGCAACCTGGTGCCTGCGCACATCAACGTAATCAGCACGAAGGCGCTCTAACGCTGCAATGTGGCTGTTCGCCATCTGCTGTCCCCACCCCTTCACGGTTTATCCGGACTGACTCGGTGGGCATCATAGTGTTGTCTTCACACACAGTCTCAAACGTGGGGCAGATAACCAGCTGCTCAGTTTACCACTGCTGAGTCAGGAGGTTACCGAACACAAAGGGCGGACCGGGCCTCCGCCACGTCTGGTTTTCAGAAGTGATCGACCGCAGAATCTCTCGCCTTGTGAAAAGCCTTTGTGCGTAGCCCAGCCGGCCGTTTCACAGCTGCAGTTGGAAGCGCTGGACGAATGGTTGTCTGCGCATCTACCTGCAGCGACGACGGCAGAAGACTGACTGTATTCCGAGCGATAGCCTCTGCCGGTCGGGCCAGACCCTAAGTTTGGCTTTCACTCGTGTGGATTGCTCCAGCAGGCCGTGGGCGAGCCTGACGCAGCACAACGGATTGGGCCTTCCTCCGAGCTTGGGCGGGGGGGATCGAAGGATATGGTGGTCAGAAAACACTAACCGTCTCTAGAGTGAGTTCCCTAACTGCTTCGTTGTAAGCAAGGTACATCGCAGGGAAGTAGAGCGCACTCAGATGGACGTAGTTCACCGACGGGGCATGAGAGTGGTTAAAGGTCCGGAAGGGGCGGCTATTTCCATAGCGGATCTGCCTAGTCGGGCTGGACGCTGGGTGATCAGGCGGAAGGCCATTGTTGTGGCGGCCGTGAAGGGTGGTCTCCTCAGTGTGGAGGAAGCTTGCGGGCGATATTCTTTGACGCTCGAAGAGTACCTGTCCTGGCAAGCTGCCGTCGACCTTCACGGCTTGGCGGGGCTGCGCACGACGAAAATACAAAAGTATCGCGGTAGCCATCCACAATGAGCTACCCGCGATTTGCAATCCGCTAACCATCTTCTGCCAAGGTGGCCGCGGTCGCGCTCTCTCTTCGCGACCCACCGCCCCGGTCAGCAGGCGCCGTGTATCAAATGCGATCGGGGCGGACCACTTCCACTTGATAAGCGGCTCCCCCTCCTGCGTGCCTCCAAGCTGTTGCGCAGGAGCGACACTTTTCTCAAAGCGGCACAATTGGGCGTGATTTCGCCTAGTCTCCACGCGTTACGCCATTGAGGCTTGGACGGTGATGGCCGAATCAGACGAACCATTCCTCCGATTTATGATTCAGCACCTCGAAACGCTTTGGGTAGCAAGCTGAAGAGCGAGCGATTGGGTCCGTAGGTCGTCCTCAGCTTCCCAGCTATGGCCAACTCGATAATCGACGCCAACAAGGGATGGCCGCGCTCTCGGTTTGCCGGCCCGACCGACATCCCGGATGAGTTCGGCTTCTGGTCGTCTCCTAAACCTCCTTATCCCTGTTCGTCGTTCGTGGCAGCGCGGGTTGTCAATCGGGGTTCACTTTACAGGCGAAGGGAAACCGGCGCCGCCCCGGAAATGGTGAGATGCGGCTGTTGCGGCCACGCACGGTACGCCGCCTGAATCGACAACAATCCTAACGATGTAGTTAGCCCTCCTTCAACGCGCGCTATCGCACAGTTCGACCAGAACAGAAGGATCTCTCATGCGCGATCGACGCAGAGTGCCGCGTAGGATGTTCAGCAGCAACGGTGTAGCGGTTACGCCAAGCATGTCTGCGAAGTGCGCGATTGAGGATATTAGCCCAAAAGGCGCGCGTCTCAGCTTCAGCTATGCCATGGTCCTGCCGTGGCACTTCGTCCTCCGCTTTGATGAGGACGGGCGCGAAGAGCAAGTTCAAATGATCTGGCGCAACGGAGCCATTGTAGGAGTGGCTTTCTCCCGCCCAATTCAGATGGCCGCTTTTCAAAAAGCGCCCGCGGCCGTGCAAGCTGAGCAACCCTAGCGTTGGCCTCGATCGTGAACTCGTGGTCGGACAGGATCTCGGCTAGGCGATCGGTCGCTTCCGCCGCCTGCAGAGCCTCACTACCCAAACCGTGTCGCCGTCCACCACGCAGTGGACGCGCTTGGCTGTCCCGCAGATCGGCATGGCTACAGCTGCCGTCGAATAGGCGCAGCGGCAAGGCCGATAGCCGCTTTTGGGTCTGAACCCAATCAGGGTGGCGCGGGGTTCGTGTCAGATTCGCTCCAGTCCAACTGTGTAGCTGGAGAGGATGATGGCGGACCTGTTATGCTGTCGGGGGCGCAGGGGCGGTTGTGGACCGTTCTTTGCCAGGAACCGGCTCGGCCCTCGTCGGGTCGATTCGGGCATTGTGCATGTGATCAGCAGCGGCAGCCGGTGCCGGGACTGCCCGCCCGCCCGCACACACCGTCTGCAACCCCATCAACAATGGTTGCGGCGGGCTTCTGGCGGGCCATGCTGATTGCTCTCGCAGAAGCGGGCTGAATCGCAAAAACCTGTTGATTTTTGTTCTATCCTTTTAGGCTAAATTGGGAATTATACAATAAACTCCGGATCAATCGCGCAACGAACCTAATTTAACAGTAGGCGCACTGCTTTATTCCACTTATTACGCGCAGATGCTCCCTCTATTATGCAATGGGCAACAGTCTGCTCTACGTCCTTGTTCGTTGCCGATCCGGAGGGTAAGATGCAAAACTCACAGGCTATTTACACAAAGCCTTCAGACATCTTTGCTAAATACAAACTGGATGTCCAAGCCGCGTTTAAAGACGACGTGGGAATGCAGGAAGCGTTCAAACGGCTTCAGAACTTCAAGGGCGTTTTCAACACCCGTGATGATGCCAAGCGACTTGATGGACTCAAGGCGAAGGGCGCCGACCAACTCAACATAGGCATAAACAACCTTCCGCTCCTGATAGGGGCAGGCCTAGTTTACATGTACGATGTAGCCATCGAGGCGATCCGCTCGGAGCCCGAGCGGGTTAATGCAAAAGCGTTCAGAGGGCGCGCACTTCACACAGCCGAAAGCTTGTTCGATGTGTGGCTACTGAACGTCGGCACGTGCGGTGTAACAGCGCTTGAACGGGCCTTAGAAGATGAGGAATATGCTAATCGACTGAGGTACCGGGCCACGGAACTTGGCTGGATTGCTTTCGATGATCGCCCGCCGCAGGATGTATGCCCATTTTGCACTGTAATCCGGAGAGGGTCGACGGGTAACATAGAAGAGATCCAATGCCCATCTGAACAGGAATGTAATGACCTACTATGGCTGATTCTGCTCCTGCTTGCGCTTTGGTTTAGCTACAAGCTGATCAAATGGCTGTGGGACTAGGGTCCGGTTCTACGATCCACATCTCGGCTACGACAGCTACCGGCATCGTTGTCGCCGGTAATTCAGCCTCACTGCCGGCTGGCCGGCTGACAAGCCGACTGCGACGCGTCCAATCGGCGGCACCCGCTCCACCGCGAGTGTCAGGCGAGGTTCATTGATCTGGATCCGCCGCGGCGACCGCCGGATAGCCGGCGCGACGGCTGGGGGTAGTGCAGGGCGGGCGGAAATAGCTGGTGCGATCCGGCCGCCGCCCTGGACGCGACCGGCCGGATGCTCGGCTTTGTCGGTTGCGCTGCGCAGGGCATGAAAAAGGATGTAGCGCGGCGGGTTGGCACGTACCTGCTTTCGTCCGATCCCGGCGAAATCCGCAGTCTCACGGCCACATTCGAAGCGATGGAGCGTGGCCAGCACGGATCGCGGTCAGTTCGTTGCGCGGCTGATCGCGGGCGGGGACGGGGCGCGCGAGGACGCTGTTCCGTTCATGTCTCGACATGCCCATACTGCTCGCTCCAGATCCGCGCGGAGTGCGCCGTTGCAGTGGGCCATCATAATCGGCTTGGCGCTTTGGTTTCTGTTCGGCACGCCGGTCAGAACGATAGCCAATTGGTTTTGGCCGGATAGCGCCGCCCCTTGGGAGGAGGTCGACGCGTTCTACTATCCCAACCGCTACGATCTGACCGAACACCAACAGGTGCTTGCGGTCGGCAGCGTGGATAATTGTCGGACTGTGGTCTACGCGATCGCAGCCGGACGCGATGATCCCCGTCTAGAACGCGGCGATCACGAGTGCGGCGTCGGCGACGCCGGTGACTTGGGCGGGATTAGAGTCTACCGGCTAACAGTGCGGTAGACGATCGTGTCAGGCCACCGCCATTTCCCGCATAGATTCTTTGTAGTCACGCGCCGCTCGTACGAGGTCGAGATCGTCCCCCCGAGTGCCGGTCAAGATCGGGTATGTGGAGTACACAAGCCTGATGAACGGATCCCAAGATAAACGGCGCGTTTGCTCAATAACGTGATCTGCAATCTTCTTCTCGTCAGCTGTGAGCGAAATGGACGCGTCCCGATCTATTAATTTTATGCGGGCCATAGTAGGATCTGGTGTTTACGACGCGAAACGCTGGGTCATCAAGGGCGGCGTGGTGAACGCTGTCAACATACGGTCCGAAGTGGTGAAACTTCCATTTGATGGGTGTGATTTGTTGGCCGCGGTCCAGTGCTGATTTCCAGTCAGCAAGATAGATCATCTTGGTCAGGCGACCTTTCGAGAGGTCATCCGCGTTTGGATAATTTCGACAAATGTACGCCATAACGTCTCGAATGGCTGCCATTTAGAATCCCATCTGTCGAGCCAACTTCAACGAAGGTTCACGATTCCGCATGACTTCTAAAGCTTCACGATCTCCTTCCCTTGGGAGCCCGTCACGACTCCTTTCAGGCGATCGTTTGAAAACCGGCCCGGTGCCCGGCTCTCAAAAACTATTATAGCCACACGCGCGCCGGTACGCTCCTCTTTAACGCGTACGCTCCGATCGTGCGGGAATGCATAGCCAGTCCGAGCAACACCTTGGTCGGCAGGTTCCAGTCACGGTCGCTGATTCGACGGTATCCGTCTCCATCCGTGGTCGGGTCCGGCAAATCATCCACAAATGCGCAGCCGCCCGAGGCATTCCACGCTCGCCCGATCACGCCCTGTCCCGCTGGATAGACACTTCGCCCAGGCTTTCTTAGATCCGGGTGCTCTGAATGCCGAGCCACCATGGAAAAGGTTTGGTCGGTTTCGTCGTACCGATAGAGGCTCACCCGGTCATCGCCGGTAAAGCCCAATTCCTCCCCCAGCACCTGTAGCTTGCCCGCCCAAATGTCCGGGTAGTCGCTGCCGAAGCTGCGGATGAGGTTCCGTAGGCTCTCATTCTCCGCTTCCAGTTCGACGACCCGAGTTCCACGCCGAGCCTGCTCCCGTGTGCCGTACGTATAAAGCAGCAGAATCAGAATAAATACACCGCCTGCGATGAGGCGCTTAGCCCAAGGCCCGTCTCGATAGAAAATTTCAAGCAGGCTCGGGACAAACCCGAGACCGACCCCACCCAAAACCAGCGCGGCTGTTGAGGCGTGTCGGTCCAGAACGCGTGCAGCGCGCTGGAACCAATTTTCTACCGAATCTGGCACGTTCGGATCATGGGAGTTTCCGCCGGCTGTCTGACAACCTTTGTGCGACGGCATAGGCGGGTCAACTCACACGCTTCAGGCCTGGTGCTTCCCCGGTGCTTCCCAAGGCATAAAGTCTCAAGCCCGGGCCTCAGAACGCACGGCTGTATCGCCATCCAAATCAATCGGGAAGGTTGGTCGGAGCGGCAGGATTTGAACCTGCGACCCCCTGCTCCCGAAGCAGGTGCGCTACCAGGCTGCGCTACGCTCCGCCAAGAGGCGCGATATAACCGTGCATGCCCGGACCCGCAAGGGAGCGGCTGGACAGGAAGCGCCGCCGCAGTGCGGCAATTCGGCTTTGCCGAGCACGGGAGAACGGTTTATAGGGCGCGGGCCATTGTTGGGGCGTAGCCAAGCGGTAAGGCAGCGGTTTTTGGTACCGCCATCCCCAGGTTCGAATCCTGGCGCCCCAGCCAACCATCTCCGCGACTGCGTCGATCGAAGCTCAAGCGAGCTGCGGCGTCACATGCATTGGACGAATTGCACAGCTTGAAGTGGCGAATTCAGGCTTAAGCCGCGGCACTGCCTAGCGACGGCCGGCCGTTTCCCGGTTCGATAACATCAAGCGGGCCATGCCGACCCACGTACGGGCGGCATGGCCCTAGGTCAGATCGTCATCGGCAAGCGGAGGGCCGTATCAGCCGTCGATGCCGGCTTCCGTGGCCTGTTCCCGCGTGATGGTGCAGGCCGTGTCGTCGCCCTTGAGCTGCGCAAGCACACCCACATTGGTGCCGCAGACCTGTGCCGCGAGCTGGATCGGGACCTGGGCGATAACCTGGTTACCGGACGCTACATCGCCGATCGCCACGTTCACGAGGCCGGTCTGGTTGGCCTTGTTGCCGCCCTGACCCTTGCCTTTGCCCGGTCCGCCATCGATGCCGGCTGCTGTGGCCTGGTCCTGGGTGATCTCACATGCCGTTTCTCCGGCTTCCAGATTCGCCAGTATTGCCGCACCTGTACCACAGACCTGGGCCGCAATTCCGATCGGGACCTGAGCAATCACCTGATTCCCCGAAGCTACGTCGCCGACAGCGACGTTCACCAGCCCGGCTTGATTCGCGACATTGTCTGTCTGGGCAAAAGCTGGTGACGCGAGCAGGCCGAATGCCAACACGGTAGACGAGAGTATGTGCCTCTTTTACTCACCTTTTATTTTTGGACGCCGCCCTCAGCCAAAGAATCGTTCCCGCCCGATTAGGTTCCGCATTTGTGATCCGCCCGTGAGCAAAGGCCACCGTGCGGAAACGGCCCGGCCAGCGGCTCCCTCGCATTTCGAATTCCAGCAGCGTTGGATTCCTCCGCCCGCGTGATATCTCCTGCGACAAACCTTCGGTCGTGGCTGAGCGGAGGAGCAATCGGGCGCGAGACACAGGGGCGAGCCGCACCGGATGAGCATTGCTTTTCTTCCGCTGATCCCGTTGCTGGCGGCCATCCTACCGCCGCTGGCGATCCGGGCCGGGCGGACGACCTGCACGGTCGTGACGGCGGGCGCGACGCTGGCGGCCCTGGTCCTGCTCCTGACGACCGCGCCGGCAGTGTTCCGCGGTGAGATCGTCTCCGCCCACTTTGAATGGGTGCCGCAGATCGGGCTGAACTACAGCCTGTTCGTTGATGGGCTGGGCTTCTTCTTTGCCGGCCTGATCCTGACGATTGGGCTGCTGATCGTCATCTACAGCCGGTTCTACCTCAGCCCGGCCGATCCGATGGGCCGGTTCTTCGCCTATCTGCTCCTTTTCCAGGGCGCCATGCTCGGCATCGTGGTCAGCGACAACATCCTGCTGCTGACCATCTTCTGGGAGCTGACCAGCCTCTCCTCCTTCCTGCTGATCGGCTATTGGCGGCACCTGCCGGAAGGCCGGCAGGGCGCCCGCATGGCGCTGGTTGTGACCGGCGGCGGCGGGCTCCTGCTGCTCGCCGGAGCGATCCTGCTTGGCGAGGCAGCGGGCAGCTATGAGCTGACCGAAATCCTGCAGAGGCGCGAGGTCGTTCAAGCCTCGCCCACCTACATCCCGATCCTGCTGCTGGTGCTCGGCGGCGCCTTTACCAAGTCGGCGCAGTTCCCGTTCCATTTCTGGCTGCCGCACGCCATGGCGGCGCCGACGCCCGTCTCGGCCTACCTGCATTCGGCGACAATGGTGAAGGCCGGCGTCTTCCTGCTGGCGCGGCTGTGGCCGGTGTTGGCCGGCACCGAGGCCTGGTTCCTCATCGTCACCGCGATTGGTCTGATCACGATGCTGATCGGAGCCTGGATCGCGCTGTTCAAAGACGACCTGAAGGCCATTCTCGCCTATTCCACCGTCAGCCATCTGGGCCTGATGACCATGCTGCTAGGCTTCAGCTCGCCGCTGGCCGCCGTCGCCGCCGTCTTCCACATTCTCAACCACGCGACGTTCAAGGCGGCGCTGTTCATGAGCGCCGGGATCGTCGACCACGAAGCGGGAACCCGCGATATCCGGCGGCTGGGCGGCCTTTTCCGGCTCATGCCGATCAGCGGCGCGCTGGCTTTGGTCGCGGCGGGCGCGATGGCGGGGCTGCCGCTGCTCAATGGCTTTCTTTCGAAGGAGATGATGCTGGAGGAGGCGGCCCATACAGCCTATGCCGGCAATCCCTGGCTGCTGCCCGTCCTGGCGACGCTCGGGACGGTTCTGTCCGTCGCCTATTCGGTGCGGCTCGCTGCGCAGACCTATCTGGGGCCGGTCCCGCCGGACTACCCGCACCGCCCCCAAGACCCACCCGCCGGGCTATGGCTGCCGGTCGCGGTGCTGGTACTGCCGGTGGTCGCCATTGGGATCCTGCCGGCGACCTTCGCCGGGCCGCTGGTGGAGCGGACCGCTCTAGCGGTGGTCGGCGCGCCGCTGCCCGACTTCTCCTTGGCGCTTTGGCACGGAGTGACGCCGGCGCTGCTCATGAGCCTCATAGCTTTCGCAGCGGGTTTCACCGTCTTCTTGTCCGCCCCCCAGATCGCCCGCAAGCTCCGCAACCTGCCGCGTCCGGAAGCCAAGGCGATTTTCGACGGCGTGGTCCGGGCCGCTGTAACGGGATCGCAGCGGGCAATCGACCTGTCCCATACGGACTCGCTGCCACGGTACCTGGCGATGATCGTCGCCGCGGTCGTGGCGATGGGGGCGGCTGGTTTCCTGTCAGCCGCCCACGCGCCCGGCGAGCGGCCTTTGCTGGCCGCCAACCTGCCCGCAGTTGCAGCGTGGGCGGCACTGGTCGCCACCTGTATCGCCCTCGTCGTGACGCATCGCAATCGCCTGTTGAGCCTGATCCTCACCAGCGTCATCGGCCTGGTTGTCTCGCTCGCTTTCGTGCAGTTCTCCGCACCCGACCTGGCCTTGACCCAGATATCGGTCGAGGTGGTCACGACTATCCTGCTCCTGCTTGCGCTGAACCTCCTGCCGCGCCGCACGCCGCCGCGCCCGAACTGGCTTCGCAAGCTGCGCGACGGCGGGGCGGCCGCCGTCGCGGGACTCGGGATTGCGGTGATCTCGTACGCTGCGATGACGCGCAACCGCGACACCATCGCCCAATATCATCTCGCCGAATCGAAGCCGTCGGGCGGCGGCACCAATGTGGTGAACGTCATCCTCGTCGATTTCCGCGGCTTCGACACGTTCGGCGAGATCATCGTGCTGTGCATCGCGGCGCTGGCGATCTACGCGCTTCTCGACAGCGCCCTGCGCGGCGCGGCGGCGCAGCGGCTCGCGGCGATGCGGCAGGGCGAGGAATCCGCCGAGGCTCATCCTCTGATGCTGGTGGTGGTCACCCGCGTCCTGCTGCCATTGGCGCTTACCGTTGGCGCCTTCATCTTCCTGCGCGGCCACAACCTGCCCGGCGGCGGCTTCATCGCCGGCCTGGTTGTCGCCATCGCCCTGCTCATGCAAGCCATGGCGAGCGGCTATCAATGGGCCGCAGCGCGCCGCCGGATCGATGCGCATACTATGCTCGGCGCCGGCGTTCTGATTGCGGGCCTCACCGGAATCGGCTCGTTCCTTTTTGCCCGCCCCTTTCTCACCAGCGCCTTCGGATACCTTCACCTGCCCTTCGTCGGTGAGTTCGAGCTCGCCTCGGCAATAGCTTTCGACCTTGGCGTCTTCCTCACGGTCGTCGGCACAGTGATCCTGTCCTTGTCGCAGATTGCCCGGGTTGAGGCGCGGGCCGAGCGGCAGCCGGTGCCCGAAGGTCCCACCGACATCCGGCTTGTACCCGCGCGTGCCCCGGCGGCGACCGGGGTCGTCCCCGGCCCGGCGCCCGCTTACGGGCAGCAAAGCTGATGGAGTTTCTTGTTGCCACAGCCATCGGGGCGCTGACAGCGGCCGGAACCTATCTGGTGCTGCGGGGGCACAGCTTTCCCGTGATCATCGGGTTCACCTTGCTTTCCTACGCGGTGAACCTGTTCCTGGTCGCGATGGGGAAACTGGTGGTAAACCGGCCGCCGATCATCGCGGAAGGGGTGACGGACTACACCGACCCGTTGCCCCAGGCGCTTGTACTGACGGCTATCGTCATCTCGTTCGGGATGACGGCCCTGATCGTTGTGCTGGCCCTGCGGGGCTACCTGGAAAGCGGGACGGACCGCGTCGATGCGCCGGCGCCGGCCGACGCCGCGGAGCCGGGGAGGCCGGGCGCATCGTGACCGGCTGGATCATCGCCCCGATCCTTCTTCCGGCGGTCACCGCGCCCTTTCTGGTGCTCGCGTTGCGGCGTGCGCCAAAGCTGCAGCGCCGGGTCTCCCTGGTCGCGACCGGGTTGCTGCTGGCGGTCGCGGTCGTCCTTTATTGGATCACGTCGGACGGTGTCATCCGCCCATATTTGCTGGGCGCCTGGCCAGCTCCGTTCGGCATCGTCCTCGTGTTGGACCGGCTTTCGGCAACGATGCTGCTGCTCAGCGCCGTCCTTGCAATGTGCGTGGCCGTGTATGCGGCCGATGGCTGGGACACGAAGGGCCACCACTTCCATCCGCTGTTCCAGTTCCAGCTGATGGGGATCAACGGCGCCTTCCTGACCGGCGACATTTTCAACCTGTTCGTCTTCTTCGAGGTGATGCTGATCGCCTCATACGGGTTGATGCTGCACGGCGGCGGCGCGCGGCGGCTTGCCGCCGGCTTCCAGTATGTGAGCATCAACCTGCTGGCCTCCTCGCTCTTCCTGGTCGGGATCGGGGTGATCTACGCGGTGACCGGAACCCTCAACATGGCCGACCTTGCGGTGAAGGTCAGGCAGATCGATCCCGGCGACGCGGCGCTGCTGAGGACCGGTGCATTGCTGCTGCTGGCCGTCTTCGCCACCAAGGCGGCGCTGGTTCCCTTGCATTGGTGGCTACCCACTGCCTATGCGGCCGCGCCGGCGCCCGCCGCGGCGCTGTTCGCCATACTGACAAAGGTTGGCGCCTACTCCATCATCCGCGTTTTCACGCTTGTTTTTGGGGCCGATGGCGGCGCCGCGGCCGGAATGGCCGGCCCCTGGATCCTCTGGGCGGCGGTGGCGACGCTTGCCATCGGGTCGATCGGCGCCCTGTCCAGCCGCAGCCTTGCCACGCTGGTCTGCTTCTCGGTGGTCTGGTCGATGGGTTCGCTGCTGGTCGCCGTCAGTTCGCTTGAAGTTCGGGGGCTGACGGCTGCCCTCTACTATGCCCTGCACAGCACGCTCATTTCGGCCGCGCTGTTCCTCCTGGCCGACCAAGTCGCCGCGCGGCGTGGGGCATGGGGCGACCGGCTTGTCGCTGCGCCGCCGGCGGTCCAGGCGGGTCTGATGGGCGGCCTCTTCTTCATGGCCGCGATCGCCATGGCGGGGCTGCCGCCGCTTTCGGGCTTCCTCGGCAAGCTGATGATCCTGCAGGCCTCGCGCGCGGCGGCGCCCTGGCCCTGGATATGGACGATGCTGCTCCTCACCAGCATCGTGGTCGTGCTGGCTTACAGTCGGGCGGGGAGTGTCCTGTTCTGGAAAAGCGAGGGCACGGTCGGCGAGGTGGGCAGGGCAGGGCCGCTGCGCACCGCACCTGTCGCCGCGACCGCATTCCTGCTCGTCGGGACAGCGTTGCTGACGGTCTTCGCGGGGCCCGTCACGCGCCACCTGGAAGCCGCGGCGCAGCAGCTGGTCGATACGGCAGGATACGTCGAGGCCGTGCTCGGGCCGCCGCTGGTCACGCAAACGACGGGGAGATAACGATGCTGGCGCGCATGTTCCCCCATCCGCTGCTCAGCCTGCTGATCGTGCTTCTGTGGCTCATGCTCGGTAACGACCTCAGCGTCGGAAACCTGGTCGTGGGTGCGGTTGTCGGCTGGCTCATCCCGAAACTGACCAGCATCTATTGGCCCGACAGCGCACGCATCCGCGGCCCGGCCAGGATCCTGGAATATTGCGCGGTCGTCCTGAAGGACATCGTCGTGTCCAATGTCCAGGTCGCTTACCTCGTCCTGTTCCGCCGCGGCGAGGCGCTCCGCTCCGCCTACATCACCGTGCCCCTGGAACTGCGGTCGGCGGAGGCCATCACCGTACTCGCCGCCACGATCACCCTGACGCCTGGAACGGTCAGTGCCGATTTCAGCGCCGATGGAAGGGCTCTCCTGGTCCATTGCCTCGATGTGGACGATCCGGCCGCGGCGGTGGCAGGCATCAAGGAGCGGTACGAGCGCCGGCTGATGGAGATCTTCGAATGATCCCGGTCGCATGCTGGATCGCCATCGGCGCGATCAGCGTCGCCTCGCTATTATGCATCTTCCGGCTGGCGCGCGGCCCAGGTGTGGCGGACCGGGTCCTGGCGCTCGATACCCTGGTCATCAACGCCATCGCCCTGATCGTGATGGTCGGGGTGCTCTACGAATCCCCGCTCTACTTCGAAGCGGCGCTGCTCTTCGCCATGGTCGGATTCCTGACCACGGTTGCGTTCTGTAAGTTCATCCTGCGCGGCAACGTGATCGAGTGAGGTGGGCATGATCGTTCTTGAGGCCCTGATCGCTGCCATTATCCTGGCGGGAGCCTTCTTCCTGCTGGTCGGCAGCTACGGGCTGGCTAAGCTGCCGGACCTGATGCGGCGCCTGCATGCGCCAACCAAGGCGACGACTTTGGGGGTGGGCGCGACCCTGATTGCGTCCATGCTGTATTTCACGCTTCTGCGCGGCACGCTGTCGTTCCATGAACTGCTGATCACGCTTTTTCTGTTTCTGACCGCGCCCGTTTCGGCGCAGATGATCGCCAAGGCTTTCATCCTGCGCGACCCGCGGGTTCGCGAGGCACTGCCAGACACAGGGCGCCCGGTAGGCTGGGCGACCCTCGACTCCAACGACGTGGGGCCGACCGCCGGGGCCGCGGAAGCCGAGGCCGTGGCGAGCGCGGAGCCGTCGCCCTGAGCCTGTGACCGACATGGCGCGGCACGATGTTGAGCGGCGTCGGTCCGCTTGCTACATACCGGCGCGGCTGACCTGGACAAAAGGAGCTTCGGACGCCGAAGCTGGCGTCTGGAGCGCACGATGGCCGAAGACACGGAATTCCTGACCTGGATCGAGGATGAGACGGACATCCCGGCGGCCGCCGCGGCGCGCTGGAAGGTCGCCATTGTCGATGATGACCAGGCCATCCACGACGGAACGCGCTTCGCCTTGCAGGATTTCGAGTTGCACGGCGGTGGGTTGAGCCTCCTTTCGGCGCACTCGGCGGCGGAAGCGCGGTCCCTGCTGTCGCAGCATCCCGACATTGCGGTCATGCTCCTCGACGTCGTGATGGAAACCGAGGGGGCCGGGCTGGAGCTGGTCCAATACGTCCGGGAAGAGCTGAAGAACGAGACGGTGCGCATCATCCTGCGCACCGGCCAGCCCGGGCAGGCACCGGAGCGCCGCGTTGTCGTCGATTACGACATCAACGACTACAAGGCGAAGACGGAGCTTACGGCCGACAAGCTGTTCACCGCGATGACCTCGGCTCTGAGGAGCTACGAACAGCTCAAGAAGCTGGTGGAAACCCGCCGCGGGCTGGAGATCATCATCGATGCCGCGGCGACCCTGTTCGACCACCGGTCCTTGCAGCGGCTGGCCGAGGGCGTGCTGACGCAATTGTGCTCCCTCATGGCGGTGGAATGCGCCGGCATCCTCGTCTTGCGGGAAGGCGGGAGGGAGCAGGGGCTTACCGTACTGGCCGGATCCGGCTGCTACAGCGATTTCGCCATGGTTGAGAACCGACGGGCCCTCGACGCCGAACTCGAGCAGCTGATCCATGAAGCCTTCGCCCGCCGTTGCCATGACTTTTCGGCCGGCCGCTACATGCTCTACTTGGGAACGGGCAGTGGTCGCGAGCTGATCGTGCTGCTCGACGCCGACAAGCAGCTGTCGGATACCGACAAAGCCCTGGTGGAGATTTTCTGCAGCCGGCTCGCGGCGGCGTTCGACAACGTTACGCTGTACGAACAGCTGGAGCGCGCCAATGCTGAGCTGGAACAAAAGGTCGCCCGCCGCACGGCCCAGTTGCTCGCCGCCAAGGACCGCCTGGAGAGCCAGAGCGAGCGGTTGCGTCGCGCCAACGAGTTCAAGGGTGAGATCCTGGGCACCGTCGCCCACGATCTTAAGAACCCGCTCGGCGTGATTCTGGGGCGGACCGAGATGCTGAACGAGTTCCTTTCGATGTCGCCGGTGCCGGAGGATCAAGCGCGCGGCCAGGTGGACCATATCCGGCAATCGGCGCGGCGCCTCACCGCGATGGTCGACGACCTGATCAAGGATGCGATGGCCGACGCGCTGGATATCTCCGTGCGCTCCGACGTGCTTGATCTGGGAGCCTTGGCAGCAGAAGTTGCCGAGGCAAATCGCGGCCGCGCCGCGAGCAAGGAGCAGACGATCAGGGTGGCGGCGGAACCGGACCTGCCGGTCCTCGGCGATGTCGAGCGGCTGCGCGAAGCCATTGACAATCTGGTCAGCAACGCCGTGAAATACAGCCCCATCGGAGGCGAGATCAGCATCCAGGCTGGAAGGGACGGGGGCGAGGCGGCCATCCGAATTGCCGACCAAGGCCCCGGCCTGTCACCCGAGGATGAAGCACGGCTGTTCGGGCGATTCCAGCGGCTTTCGGCAAAGCCGACCGGCGGCGAAAGCTCGACGGGGCTCGGCCTGTCCATAGCCAAGCGCATCGTCGACCTCCATAAAGGCCGCATTTCGGTGGAGAGCGCCGGGCAGGCGGCAGGCGCAACCTTTACGATCTCGCTTCCGCTGATTGGGAATTCGCCATGAGCCAGCCGCAGAACATCTTTGTGGTCGACGACGAGGCGGCCGCGCGCGACATGATCGGCGATTACCTCAAGATGCAGGGGTACTCGGTCACTTTGTGCGACGGCGGGCCGACCCTGCGGGCAGCGGTGAGCAAGGCGAAGCCCGATCTCGTGGTGCTTGATCTTAATATGCCGGAGGAGGACGGCCTGTCCCTCATCCGATTCCTGAAGCAATCGGGCAATGTCCCGGTCATCATGCTCACCGCCACTGCCAGCCCCATCGACCGTGTGGTCGGCCTGGAACTGGGGGCGGACGATTACCTGGCCAAGCCCTGTGAACTGCGCGAACTGTTAGCGCGTGTGCGCTCCGTGCTGCGCCGCAGCGCGGCTGCCGCCGCCCCCGCCGCGGGAACGCCGAACCGCACGGTGCGCCTCGGCACCAAATGGCTCGACATTGATGCGCGGGCCCTGCGCGACGAGGAGGGCAACGAGCATCCCCTGACGGCCTCGGAATACAGCCTCCTGAAGGCGTTTGCCGAGAACCCAAAGCGCGTGCTGACGCGCGAACGGCTTCTGGATCTGGCACAGGCGCGCGATTCGGAGGCGTTCGACCGGGCGATCGATGTGCGGATCACCCGCATCCGAAAGAAGATCGAGCCCGACCCGGCACGGCCGCGTGTCATCAAGACGGTGCGCGGGGCGGGATACGTGTTCTCGCCCGACCCGTCTGAAGCATAGGGCAAATGTTTCGTCGGTAAGGTCGCCAGGAAACAATTCTGCACTTCGGCGCAATCATTTCCGGCGGGCACGAAAGGCCCAGGAAAAGGGCGCATCGTAATTTGGCGTCATCAAAGGCCCATGAGGGGCCTCGGAGACGCCAACATGCCCAAGACCCGCAATATCCTCAGCTTCGCCGCAGCCGTTGCGCTGAGCCTGACCGCGGCCGGCGTGATGGCGGTGCCGCTGCACAGCGACGACACCGGCCTCGGCAGCGCCGACCTTGCTGATCGTTTCGGCGTCCACCGTGTCGACGTGGCCGCCGGTCCGGCCGCCAAGGGCAACTTCTTCGATCGGCCGGGCTGCTTCGGGCAGGTGTGGCCCGACATCACCCCCGAATGTCTGGTCAAGGCAGCGGGAGCCGCGGCCGCACCGGTGCGCACCGTCACCATGGGCTATCAGGTCGGCGAGGCCACGACGGTTCTCGTCCGCGTCCCGGCCCTGAACACGGCGAGCCGCTGAACCAGCCGCCCTTGCACTGGATCATGTCGATGCTCGCGTATCCCACCACTCCTTTCCAGCTGCGCCGGGCGGAGCCCTGCGAACTGAGCCTGGTCGCGGAGCTGCGCCTGGTGTCGCTGCTGTCGCTGGAAATGCCGCGTCATTCGCTTCACGCGATTGAAGCGTTGCTGAACTCGCTTCCCGGTCTCGATGCCGATATGCTGGAATCCGGCCGCTACTTCGTGGCGGAGAATGCCGGGGACTTGCTCGGCGGTGCCGGCTGGTCGCCGCTGCCGGCCGCGTTCCGCAGCCCAAGGCTCGGCCACGAAGGCGGCGGGCCAGCGTTCATCTCGTTGGACGCGGACTCGGTGCTGCTTCGCGGCTTCTTTCTGGACCCCGACCAAGGACGCCGCGGGGTAGGGGCCGCGCTGCTTTCGCAATTGGAAGCCGAGGCTGCGCTCGACGGTTTCCGCGGTGCGGAGCTCATCGTCGCTGCCGACGCGCAGCTGTTCTATCGCAGCTTGGGTTTCCGCCCGCTGAGGCGGCTTACTTTGACGCTGGACTCCGGCGACACGCTACCGATCCTGCAGATGCGCAAGCCGTTCGCGCCGCGGCTGGCCGCCGCGGCCTGAGCCCGGCACGGCCGCAACATTGTACCGGCCCCAGGCAGACGGACATCCGCCGGAGGGCGCCGGTGCAGGGGCGGGGTATCGCCGCGATCGTTCCACTTCTGATAAGACATCAACCAGAATAATCCGCCAGGGTAGTGCCGGCCGCATGCGGATCACGTACCGGATCTTTCTGGTCGGAGCTATTCCGATCACCATCGCCGCCGCGATCGCGGTCGTCGCGCTGGTTCTGCTGGGCGAAGCAGACCGCGCGCGCAACGGCGCCGTGCTGGCGGGAACGATCTACCGCAACCTTCTGGCCGCGAGCACCGCGCGCGACGACTTCCTCGACACAAGCCCGAAAACGCGGCCGGACTTTCACCAGATTTACCTGAGCCACGCCGAACAGGCCCGTTTCGACCTGCAGAGGCTCGCCGGAGTGGTGCGCAACCCGCAGCACGCAGAAGCCGCAAACCAGGCCAGCCAGGCCCTTTCCCGCTATTCGGAGCAGATGCGGCGCCTGATGGACGTCACCATCCGCAACGATGGACTGATTGCCGAGATGGCTGCACGGGCCGATAGGCTGATCGCGCTGACCGATGAGGCGCGCGACCGCCAGCATGCCTCCAATGCGGACATCGTCACCTCGTTGAGTGAGGGCGACCGCAAGCTGCGCGTCGCGCGCGAGATCGTCGACCGCGCCCAGGACTTCAGCAGTGCAATCGCTGCTTTGGAACTGGCGCGGGCGAAGATGCAGCCGCAGCGCCTGCTTCCCTCCGAGGCGCCTCTTGATCCGCTGACGTTTCAGATGTCGCGCATGCGGAGTGCAGCAATGGGCGTCAGGCAGGCCCTGCTGGCGGCCGGCCGCGACAAGGATGCCGCGGATTTCGCCCGGCTGATGGCCGTTTATGAAGCCAGCATGGCGCGCTCGCCGGATGCGACCTTGGCCGCTGAGGTGGCTCGCAGTTCGGTTCCGCCGGACCGGGCCATAACCGATTGGGTCGGCAGGACCCTCAAGGTTTATTCGACCGAACAGCGCACGCTGCACGACGAGATCGCCGAGCTCCTGACCTATTCCGTCGAGGCGCACGAGACCGAGCAGGCCACGCAGGAGATCGCCATCCGGACCTTGAAGCTGGGAACGCAGGCGGCGGATGCGCTCCGTCGTCGCGATACGCCGGCGGCCGAGTCGGTGATCAACGGCAGCGTGGCGCTTGGCGAAACCATGGCGTCCTTGCCGATATCGCCACTCATCCAGACCGAGATGATCGAAGGGATCGAGGAGTGGCGTAACGGGCTGGCGACCACCATCATCGGACTGAACGAGCAGAACTTCATCCTGCGCGAGATGAACGCCACCGCCGCCCGCATGATGGAAGGGGCGCGCTACCTCGATGCCATGCTGACCCGCGACGCGGTGCGTATCGGCGAGCTTGTGCGCAACATCCTGATCTTTGGAGCCGCTGTCGGGCTCTTGCTCGGCGGCGCTACCGGCCTCGCCGTCGCTCGCTCCATCACGCGCCCGTTGAAGCGGCTGCAGCACCGCATGATGGAACTCGCCGACAATTCCGAAGCGGGGCCGATTGCCGGCTTCGAGCGTCGCGACGAGCTCGGCGACATGGCACGCGCTACCAATGTGTTCATTACCGAGATCGGCCGTCGCGAACGCGCCCTGCGGCGGTCCAAGGACCGGGCGGATTCCGCCCTCACGGAGCTGCAGAAGGCGCAAAGCGACCTGATCCAGGCTGAAAAGCTCGCTTCGCTTGGCCAGCTGGTCGCCGGCATCGCCCACGAGATCAATACCCCGCTTGGCGTCGCGCTCACCACCTCGACGCTGCTCGGCGAGGAATCGAAGCGGTTCGGCGAGGCAGCAGGCAGCGGCAAGCTGCCCCGTTCGGCGCTAGAGCGCTTCGTCCAACGCATGGGCGAAGGATCGCAAATGCTCTACGCGAACCTGACGCGCGCCGCCGATCTGGTTCACAGCTTCAAGCAGGTCGCGGCGGACCAGGCGAGCGGCGACCGGCGCGAATTCGAGATGAGCGGCTGGCTGCAGGACCTGCTGACCAGTCTCAGCCCCGTCGTGCGCAAGACACGGCACGAGATCGCCACCGACTGTCCGCCGGGCATTGTGCTCGATTCCTATCCGGGAGCTTTGGGCCAGGTAATCACCAACCTCATCACCAATGCGGTGGCCCACGCCTATGACAAGGACGAGGCCGGCAAGCTCTCGATTTCAGTAAGCCAGCCGGGCGACGATACCGTCCGCATCGTGTTCGCCGATGACGGCAAGGGGATTCCGCCGGAGAACCAGAAGAAGGTGTTCGATCCCTTCTTCACCACCGGCCGCAGCACCGGCAGCACCGGGCTCGGCCTTCACATCGTCTTCAATCTGGTGACCAGCCGCCTACACGGCCGGATCGATCTGCAGAGCAGGCCCGGGAAGGGGACCCGCTTCGTGATAGACCTGCCAAGGGTGGCCGGCGAAGCATCCGTCGAGAGCGCCCCGGAGCGCCTCCCGCAACTCCAGGGAGCCTGATATGAGCGCGTTCAGATTTGCCGGCCTGCTGCTTGCTTCTGTCCTCTGCGTCGGCCCCGCCGCGGCGAAAACCCTCGTGTTCTGCTCCGAGGGCAACCCGGAATCGCTCAACCCGCAGACCATGACAACCACGACGGGCATCAATGCCGGCCGGCCGTTCTTCAACAACCTGGTCGAATTTGCCCCGGGCACCACCGACATTGTGCCCGGCCTGGCTGAGCGCTGGACGGTCTCAGAGGACGGCAGGGAATACCTCTTCCACCTGAGGCGTGACGTGAGGTTCCACTCAAGCGAGGCGTTCAAGCCAAGCCGCGAGATGAACGCCGACGACGTGCTGTTCTCATTCTACCGGCAGTGGAAGGAGGACCATCCGTACCACAACGTCTTGATGGGCTACACGTACTTCCAGGACATGGGCATGCCCGACCTGCTCGAATCCATCGACAAGGTCGACGATTACACCGTGCGTTTCCGGCTCACCCGGCCCGAGGCGCCGTTCCTGGCGAACCTCGCCATGCCGTTCAACGTCATCCAGTCGGCGGAATATGCCGACCTCTTGCTGAAGGCGGGGACGCCGGAAAAGTTCGACGAGGCGCCGATCGGCACCGGGCCGTTCAGCTTTATGGGCTTTGAGCGCGAGGTAGCGGTCCGTTATCGCGCGTTCCCCGATTACTGGGCCGGCAAGCAGCCGATCGATACCCTGGTGTTCTCCATAACCCCGACCGCCACGGTGCGCCTGGCCAAGCTCACCGCGGGAGAATGCCAGGTGATGGCTTTTCCCAATCCCGACGACCGGGCGCGCATCGAGGCGGATCCGAATCTCCGGTTTCTCGAGCAGGAAGGCCTGAACATCGGCTATCTTGCCATGAACACAGCCATCCCGCCGTTCCATGATGTCCGCGTGCGCCGGGCGGTCAACATGGCGATCGACAAGGCGGCCATCGTCGAGGCGGTCTATCGCGGCGAGGGCGTGGTGGCGAAGAACCCCATTCCGCCGACGCTGTGGTCCTACAACGATGCGATCGAGGACTACCCCTACGACCCGGCGGCGGCCCAGCAGCTGATGATTGAGGCGGGCCTCGCCGAAGGTTTCGACACCGAGCTCTGGTACTTGCCGGTCAGCCGGCCCTACAATCCGAACGGCAAGCGGGTGGCGGAGATGATCCAGGCCGACCTGGCGAGCATCGGCATCCGCACGACGCTGGTCAGCGACGAGTGGAGTTCCTACAGGCGAAGGCTGCAGGAAGGCGAGGCGCCCATGGCCCTTTATGGCTGGACGGGCGACAACGGCGATCCCGACAACTTCCTCAACACGCTGCTCGGCTGCACGGCGGCGCGACCAGGCGGCAACAACGTCGCTAAGTGGTGCAACCGGGACTTTGACCGGCTGGTCACGGAAGCGCGGCTCACCTCCGATCGAACGAGGCGCGAGGTGCTCTACCGGGAAGCGCAAGTGATTTTCCACGAAGATGCGCCCTGGGTGCCGCTCGCCCACTCCGTCGTGTTCATGGCGACACGGGCCAACGTGACGGGGTTCAAGATGGACCCGCTGGGACGGCATCCGTTCGAGGGTGTGGATCTGAAGTAGCGGCTTGGATCTGTCAGCATGGTGCGCATGACGGCTGATTGTCACTTTGCCGGCCATGACCGCGGGTCCATATTGGCGGGATGGCGCGAGTCCGAAAAAGCGATGATTTGAACAGCCCGTTGCCGGCGGATTCCGGATTCGCCGAAGCGGCACAGCCCAGCCTTGAGGGCGTGCCGGTCGAACGCGCCTTTGCCGGACCGGTGTCGGCCTGGGCCGACGCGATTGCGGACGAAGCCGCGGCCGAGGCTCCGGCATCGCTTCCTCGCGCGACTCAGAAGCGGCGCGTCAAGGGTCGCGGCAGCACCATGCTGGAGGATCAGAGTATCCCGCTCCGGCCCGAGCCCGCGCCCGAGAACCCGCGCCAGCGGCCGCTGAAGACCGCGCGCGGCACTTCCATGGGCGGGATGGGCACGGCGCGCGAGCGTGCCGGCGCCGGCCTGATGCCGGTTGCCGGACTGGACGTCTCCCTGGAGGACGCCGAGTCGCTGCCGCAGGGCGCCGTCACCGCGACTGTGCAGGCGCTCTCCGACCTGATCGAGAAGGGCCGGCCGGAATTCCGCGACAAGACCTGGGCGCCGCACCGGCCGCTTCGCCCGCCAAAGTCGGAAGGCGGCGTTCCGCTCGTCATCAAGTCGGATTTCTCCCCGGCCGGCGACCAGCCGCAGGCCATCGAGGAACTGGTGCAGGGAATTCGTGACGCCGGCGAGCGCACCCAGGTGCTGCTCGGCGTAACGGGTTCCGGCAAGACGTTCACGATGGCCAAGGTCATCGAGGCGACGCAGCGGCCGGCGCTTATCCTCGCGCCGAACAAGACGCTGGCGGCCCAGCTCTACGGCGAGTTCAAGAGCTTCTTCCCGGAGAATGCGGTCGAGTATTTCGTCTCCTACTACGACTATTATCAGCCAGAAGCCTACGTCCCGCGCACCGACACCTTCATCGAGAAGGAATCCTCGATCAACGAGCAGATCGACCGGATGCGCCACTCGGCGACCCGCTCACTCCTGGAGCGGGACGATGTGGTGATCGTCGCTTCCGTGTCGTGCATCTACGGCATCGGCTCGGTCGAGACGTATACCGCGATGACCTTTGGGCTGGAGGTCGGCCTTTCCGTCAACCTCCGCCAGCTGCTCGCCGACCTTGTGGCGCTGCAGTACAAGCGCACCGACATCAACTTCATCCGCGGTACGTTTCGCCTGAAGGGGGATACGCTCGAGCTTTTTCCGGCGCACCTCGAGGACCGCGGCTGGCGTATCTCCTTCTTCGGCGACGAGATCGAATCCATCCAGGAATTCGACCCGCTCACGGGCCAGAAAACCTCCGACCTGAAGTCGGTCAAGGTTTATGCCAACTCGCACTATGTGACGCCTAAGCCGACGCTGCAGCAGGCCACCCGTGGCATCCGCGAGGAGTTAAAATGGCGTCTGGATGAACTGGAGAAGGCCGGTCGGCTGCTTGAAGCGCAGCGCCTGGCTCAGCGGACCCAGTTCGACCTTGAGATGATGGAAGCAACAGGGGCCTGCGCCGGCATCGAGAACTATTCGCGCTACCTGACCGGCCGGCTGCCGGGCGAGCCGCCGCCGACCCTGTTCGAATACATCCCCGACAACGCGCTCGTCTTTGTCGACGAGAGCCACGTAACGATCCCGCAGATCGGCGGCATGTATCGTGGCGACTTCCGGCGCAAGGCGACGCTGGCCGAATACGGGTTCCGGCTGCCGTCCTGCATGGACAACCGGCCGCTGCGCTTCGAGGAATGGGACGCCATGCGTCCGCAGACGGTGGCTGTGTCCGCCACTCCGGGCGGCTGGGAACTGGGCCAGACCGGCGGCGTCTTCGCCGAGCAGGTGATCCGCCCGACTGGCCTCATCGACCCGCCGGTCGAGGTGCGCCCCGCCAAGAGCCAGGTCGACGACCTCCTGGGCGAGGTCCGGGCCGTGGCCCAGGCCGGCTACCGGTCGCTCGTGACGGTGCTGACGAAGCGCATGGCCGAGGACCTGACCGAGTACCTGCACGAGCACGGCGTGCGCGTCCGCTACATGCATTCCGACATCGAGACGCTGGAGCGTATCGAGATCATCCGCGACCTGCGGCTGGGCGCATTCGATGCGCTGGTCGGTATCAACCTCCTGCGCGAGGGGCTGGACATCCCGGAATGCGCGTTGGTCGCCATCCTTGATGCGGACAAGGAAGGGTTCCTTCGTTCCGAAACGTCGCTGGTGCAGACGATCGGCCGCGCGGCGCGCAACATCGACGGCAAGGTGATCCTCTATGCAGACCACGTCACCGGCTCGATGGAGCGGGCGATGGCCGAGACCGAGCGTCGCCGCGAGAAGCAACTGGCCTACAACGCGGCCAACGGCATCACGCCGGAATCGGTGAAGCGCAACATCGGCGACATCCTCGACTCCGTGTTCGAACGCGACCATGTCCGCGTCGGCCCGGGCCTGATGGAAGAGGGTGCCGGCATCGGCCACAATTTTGAGGCGCATATGGCCGACCTCACCAAGCGCATGCTGGACGCTGCCGGAAACCTCGAGTTCGAGACTGCCGCCCGCCTCCGTGATGAGATCAAGCGGCTGCGCGAAACGGAGCTCGCGATCTCCGACGACCCGCTGGCGCGCCAGAGCGATGTGGAGGCGAGGGCGGGCGCATACGGCGGCAGCCGCGCTCGCAAGCCCGGCCTGGACGAGATGGGTGGGCGCGGCGAGAGCCCGCTCGGCTCCGGGCCTTCCCGGCTCAAGGGACCGGCAGGGTTGTCGCCGCGCAGTCTCGCCCGCAAGCCGACGCTCGACGAGATGACCGTGGCCCGGACGGAAAAGCCCCTTGGCGGCCCCAAACCGCAGAAACCAGAGATACCGGGCCTGGTGGTACGCGGCCAGATCGGCGCCGGGTCCTATGAGGATCCTGCCGAGGAGCGCCGCCGCAAGGGACGTTCAAAGAAGAGCGGCCGGCCCGGACGGTAGCGCATCGGCTTGACCCGGCTCGCTTCACCTTTGTGCGAGCCGCAGCAACCCCTCCAGCAGGCAGCCCGTTCTGCAGGCAGGTTTAAGCCGAGGAGGGAAGCGTGGCAAAGGAACTCAAACCCGGCGACAAGGTGTCGTGGAAGAGCCACGGCGGCGAAGCGGTCGGCCATGTGGTAAAGAAGCTGACCAGCCCGACCAAGATCAAGAGCCACAAGGTTGCGGCTTCAAAGGACAATCCGGAATACCTCGTCGAAAGCGAGAAGTCCGGCGGCAAGGCGGCCCACAAGCCGGACGCGCTGAAGAAGATCTGAGCCGACGGTTCAATCCACAAACAGCTCCGTCGGTGCGAATTGGGTAACGTCGATGAGGCCCACGTCGGAGATCCGCAGCTCCGGGATGACCACCAGCGCTAGCAGCGAATGCTGCATGAAGGCGTTATTCAGCGTGCAGCCGCACTCGCGCATGGCCTCCACCATCCGGCTCGCCTTTCCGGCAACGATTTCGGCGCGCTCGTCTGACATCAGCCCCGCGATTGGCAGCTCGACGAGGGCGAGCTCGCGTCCTTGGCTGATCACCACGACCCCGCCGCCGACTTCCGCGAGCCGGTTCGCCGCTTGCGCCATGTCGGCCTTGTTCGTGCCGACCACGATCATGTGGTGGCTGTCGTGCGCCACTGTGCTCGCGACCGCACAATCGGGGCCGTAGCCGAAGCCGGAAACGAAGGCGTTGGTCACCGCGCCGGTGCCGCGGTGCCGCTCCACCAGCGCGATCTGGCAGACATCGCCGACGCGATCCATCCCGACCAGCCCATCCACGACCGGCAAGGTGCGTTGCAGCGCCCGAGTGGGGGCCTGGTTCTCGATCACCCCGATGACCCGAGCGCGCACCTCGTTTGCGCCGCGCGGCGCGGGGATGTCGAAATCCGCCGACGCCAAATGCCGGCCCACGTTGACCGTGCCACGCGCCGAACCCGGATAGGGATAGGAAGGGATCTCGGCAGTCAGCCGGCCGCCTTCCGCCAGCACTTCGCCGCGGGCGATGACGGTCTCAACCGGCAGCGTGGCGAGGTCGGACGTGATGATCAGGTCGGCGCGCCGGCCCGGCGTGATGGAGCCCAGTTCGCGTTCCAGCCCGAAATGCTGCGCTGTGTTCAGCGTCGCCATCTGGATCGCCGTGAGCGGCTTCAGGCCTTGGGCAATGGCGTGCCGAACAACGCGGTTCATGTGGCCCTCATGGACCAGTGTGCCGGAATGGCTGTCGTCGGTGCAAAGGATGAAGTTGCGCGGGTCGAGGCCGAGTTCCGTCACCGCCTTGATCTGCGCTGCCACGTCGTACCAGGCGGAGCCGAGGCGCAGCATCGCCCGCATGCCCTGCCGCACCCGCGCCACGGCGTCCTCGATCCGGGTGCCTTCATGGTCGTCGGCCGGCCCGCCCGCGACATAGCCATGGAAGGGGCGGCCGAGGTCCGGCGAGGCATAATGGCCACCCACGGTCTTTCCCGCCATCTGCGTCGCGGCGATTTCGCCCAGCATCCTGGAGTCTCCCGCAGCGACTCCCGGGAAGTTCATCATCTCGCCGAGCCCGACGACGCCGGGCCACTGCATCGCCTCGCGCACCTCGTCGGGTCCGAGCGTGGCGCCGGCATGCTCAAGCCCCGGCGCGCTCGGCACGCAGCTTGGCATCTGGACGAAGATGTTGACCGGCAGCGAAACCGCCTCGTCATGCATCAGGCGCACGCCGGCGAGGCCCAGCACGTTGGCGATCTCGTGCGGATCGATGAACATGGTGGTGGTGCCGTGCGGAATAACCGCGCGGGCGAACTCCGTCACCGTGACCATCCCGCTTTCTACGTGCATGTGCCCGTCGCACAAGCCGGGCACGAGATAGCGGTCCTCCGCCTCGATCACCGTTGTGTTCTCGCCGATGGCATAGTCGAGGCCGGGCCCGACCGCCGCGAAACGTCCGCGAGCGATCGCGACGTCGGCGCCGGGAAGGATTTCGCCGGAATGGACGTTCACCCAGCGGCCGCCGCGGATCAGCATGTCCGCCGGGCTCCGGCCCGTGGCCACGTCGATCAGCCGCGCAGCACTCTCGGCCCAGGTCTTCAGCATTAGTCGGGCCTCCCGTTCAGGGACTACGCGGGGCAGGAGCCGCGCGAGATCATTGGTGGGATTAGAAGCCGCCGTCCAGCCGGATCGGCGTCCCGTCGCTGAACCGCGAAAGCCGGAACGGGGCGGGGTCGACGACCGGATCGTCACCTGCAACGAGTTCTGACATCAGCCTCCCGGCCCCGGGCCCGATCCCGAATCCGTGGCCGGAGAAGCCGCTGGCGACAAAGAAGCCCGGCAAAGATTTCACGTCGGAAATGACGGGAACAGCGTCGGGAGTGACGTCGATCAGCCCGCCCCAGCGCGCCGCCTCCCGCGCGCCCGCAAAGGCGGGATGCAGCTTTTTGAACGCAGCAAACGCCTTGTCCAGGAGCTTGCGGCTCGGATCCGGATCTAGGATGCGTGTCCGCTCCATCGGTGAGACCGCGTCCGCCGCCCAGCGCCGAGGAATCCGCCAGTCGTCCAGGAATCTCTGCGACAGGCGAAGGTGCAACCCGCCGCGCTCCTTCCGAAGGGCCGGCAAGAACGTGCGAAACAGCCGGAATGCGTCCGGCGTGATATCAAAGGTGGACAGCCCGCCATGCGCCACGCTGTAACCGCCGTCCTCGCGCTGGCGGAATGCAAAGTCCGAGCCCGCGGCGGAAGTCGTCGGTCCGCCCTCGATCGGCTGCGTTCGGAGAACGGAACCGAGCACGTTCAGCGCGGGAAGCTGCAGCCCCAGGTTTCCGGCAAAAAGCCGCGACCAGGCACCTCCTGCCAGCACGACCGCGTCGGCGGCAACCGGTCCTCGCTCGGTCACCACACCGCAGACCCGGCCGGCTGCGGTCTCCACCGTTCGGACGGCGCAGCCGGTGAGCACTGTCCCGCCCTCCGCAGCGAATGCCCGCGCGATTGCCGGCGCCGCACGGGCCGGTTCGGCGCGCCCGTCGCTCGCCGTGTAGAGGGCTCCAGCCACCTTGCGGTTCAGGCCTGGGACGAGCTGTTGTACCTCCGCCTCGGTGATCAGCTTCGAGCCGATCTGGTGCTTTTCGGCGGCGCGGAGGAACGGCCGGTATTTCTCCATCTCCGCATGCGTATCGCAGACATAGAGGATGCCGCTGGTTCGGAAGCCCACATCGTGGCCGACCAGCGTGTCCATGCGCCGCCACAGGCGAAGGCTCTCCTGAATGAGTGGGATCTCGCGAACATCGCGCCCCATGGCGCGGCACCAGCCCCAATTGCGGCTGGACTGCTCGCCGGCGATGCGCCCCTTTTCGCAAAGCGCGACCGATAGCCCCTTGCGGCGCAGGAACAGCGCCGTGGTCGCCCCGACGATGCCACCCCCGATCACTATGACATCGGCGCGGTGGGGCAACTCCCCGGTGGCGGGGACGGATTCGACGTCGGGCGACATCAGGACCCGTCGCCCGCAAGCTCCCGCCCGGCCTGCAGGATTGCCGCGTCCGTCCCAAGCGCCGTGGTCACGCTGCCGGCCTTCTCGTCATAAGGCGCGCCGCGGAATTTCTCGTCCCGCCATGGGCCGGTGGTGATGGTGATGCCGCGGAACACCAGATCGCCGTCCACCCGCGCCAGATGCATGCCGCCGGACGAGGAGCCGGTCGCATCGCAGTCGGTGCGGAAGAAGTTGGTGGCGGTGGACGATTTCGGCACGCGCCGGACACGGCAGCCCTGCGCGACGGGGACGGACTTGTCGACTTCCTTCTCCATCCCGGCAGGATGCGCCGTCACGACGACGAGGGCGTCGCCCGCCTGAACCGGAACATCCGCTGCGACGGGGAACGGATCGGCATCCGGCATCGGGGTGACGAGCGGCATGATCGCCCAATCGTTGTTGGAGCCCGCCTTGGGCGGCGTGGCGCCGAACCGGCCCTGCGCCGGGACGATCTCGATTGCCGGCGTGTCGAGGCTCTCCTGCGCGCGGAAGAAGCATTGGGAGCGCAGCTTACCCTCCGGCGTGAAGAAGATGTGCGCCGCAGTGATGACCTGCCGATCCGACAGGAACAGCGCACCGGTTCCAATGGAAGGCGAGGGGAGAAAGCAACCCACATAGCCCGACACCTTGCGGATGCGGGCAATCTCGTCCGCTGAAAGGCCAAGCTGCGGCCCGACGACCAGGATCGAATCGCGCTCGTCCGCTCCGTCGATGATATTGGCCGCCGCGAAGGGCGAGGCGGCGATGCACAGTCCGGCCAGCAGGGCCGCGTATAGAGATCGCATCCAGAATTCCATCTTCCGGTCTTGGCTTATCGAAGCCGGAGCAAGCCGCCAAGCCGTGCGCCCCTCCAAGGCCGGATGGAACACCCCGTTGCGCCCCGCCGTTTCACCGGTTGTTGCGTGAGCCGCCTATGGCCAGGAAGAAGAATTACCTGCCGAAACGGATAGCCGGCGTGAAGGTGCCGAAAAGCATCAGGCGCGGCGTATTGGGGGCGTTTCTGACGTCCGGCGCCGGTCAGGCTGTCGTTGCGGCGCTGATTCTCAAAGCCGGCCAGCACGTCAGGGACGATCTGATGCCGCGCGCTCATCACGGGGGCGCGCAGGCGACCACCGGAGCAGCCGCAAACGAGTCAGCCACTCCGAACGGCTCCTTCCATGCCGCTGCGGAAGCGCCCCCTGGCCGCGACCACAGCCTGAACGTGAAGCACGCGCTGGCGGAAGCCGCGCGGGCTTTCCTTCTTGGGCTGTCGCATCCGAAAGCGCCCGGAAAGCGGTTTGCCGCGAACGCCCCTCACAACGGACCGGGCGCGGTCAGCGGAACGCAAGGGCCCGCCAGCGACGGGCGGTCTGCGACTGCTCAGGCCATCGCCGATCCGCACTGATGGTGAGGTAGGCCCCGCGTCCCGCGGGGCCTGCAAGCATTAGTGCTTGGCCGTCGCGCCCGGGGTCTGCTCGAGCTGCAGATAGCGGCGCGTCAGCATCGGCAGGTTCTGCTTCAGCCACTCTGCCATCGCCTCTTCCTCGCGCAGGATCTGTTCGCAGACCCGCTTGGTTTCCTGGTCGCCGACGTGGTCGGCCGTTTCGATCAGGATGCGGTACGAAGAGATCTCCATCGCTTCGAAGGCGTAGCTGGCGATCGAGGCCTTCATCACTTCGTCGCCGACGAAGAGGCCGCTCATCGCCTGGCCGAGCGCGATCATCTTGGCGCCGTAGTCCTTGATGGTGGAGGTGCTGCCGCCGCGACGCTCGATGCAGCCGCGAATCATCTCCGCCTGCCGCTCCGTCTCACGGATGTGCTGCTCGATCCGGGCGCGCAGTTCCGGGTAGTTCTCCAGGCGGCTTGCCGTGCCGCTCAGCATGGTCTTGGCCTGTTCCTCGGCCGCATGCGCGTCGCGCAGCCACTCCATCAGACGTTCTTCCGCGGTCGCCATTCGCCTCTCCTTTATGCGAGCTGCGCCGGAATGACCCCCGGCGCTTGCCGTTGCGACGGAACGCATAGCCGGGCAAGCAGTTCCGCTCCGGCGCGTCTCGTGCCGCGGCGCTCAGGTATTCGGAGGGGGCGGCTTGGGGCTGATCTGTCCCTTGGCGTTGGATGGTGCGCCGGGTTGCCCGCCGGGCGTTACGACATGCACGATGCGCTGCGGGAATGGCATCTCGATGCCGCCGGAGTCCAGCCGCCGCTTGGCTTCCTCAATCATCGCCCGCTGGGCCTCCCAGAAAACCGGGGTGGCAGCCCAGGCCGTGAATGCGAGGACGACGGCGCTGTCGCCATAGCTGTCGACGAAAACGTTGGGTGCCGGGTCGGTCAGGATGCGCGGGTCCGATGCCGCCATGGCGAGCAGGATGCGCCGCGCCTCGGCGGGGTCAGCGCCGTAGTCGATGCTGACGCGGATGGTCATCAGCCGGCGCTCGTTCCGGCTATGGTTCTTGACGGGCGTATTCCACAACGAGGAGTTCGGCACGAAGTAGAACAGGCCGTCGCCGGTCTCCAGATGGGTGACGAACAGGCCGATCTCCCGGACGCTACCGGCTATGGTGGGCGTCTCGATGTAGTCGCCGATGCGGAACGGGCGCAGATAGATCAGCATGATGCCCGCCGCGATGTTCTGCAGCGTGCCCTGCAGGGCGAGGCCGATTGCAAGGCCGGCCGCTCCCAGCACGGCCAGCAGCGAGGCGGTCTGCACGCCGAGCTGGCCGAGCGCCGCCACGATGAACAGGATGAGCACGCCGTAGCGGACGACGGTGCCCAGGAAAGGGCGGACGGTCGGATCGATGTGGCTCGTACGCGAAGTGACGCGGCTGACGGTGCGCGCCGCCCAACCGGCCAGGAAGAATCCGACGAGGAGCAGGATCAGCGCAGCACCGAAGCGGGGCACAAAGGTCAGCGCCCAGGCCCAGACCATCGCGGCGAATGCCGTGAGTTGTTGCGGCGCTTCGGTCAGGTCCATCTACTTGCCCCGGCGCTGAGTTTGCCTGCTTCGAGAGGCCTGGAGTGCCTAGTAGGGCGCCTCGACGCGGCCGAGATTCACATAGACGCTCTTGCGCTCGGTGTAGAAATCGAGTGCGGCGAGCCCGTTCTCGCGGCCGATGCCGGACTGCTTGGAGCCGCCGAACGGCATGGCCACCGGCGTCATGTTGTAGCTGTTGATCCACACTACGCCCGCCTCGAGCGCGGCGGCCGCGCGATGCGCCCGGCCGATATCGCGGGTCATCACGCCCGCCGCCAGTCCGAACGGCGTGTCGTTGGCGCGCGCGATGACCTCCTCCTCCGTTTCGAAGGGAAGCACGCTGAGCAGCGGCCCGAAAACCTCCTCGCGGACGATGGTCATCTCGTCGCCGCAGGCATCGAAGATGGCGGGCTGGATGAAATTGCCGCGGCCGAGGGAACCCTCCGTGATGCGGCGGCCGCCGGTCAGCAGGCTGGCGCCCTCGCGCTCGCCATGGCCGACATAGGAGAGCACCTTGTCGAGGTGATCGGCCGAGATGAGCGGCCCCATCTGGGTTTGCGGATCAAGTGGATCGCCGACGCGTATGGCGCGGGTGCGCTCGACCAGCCGCCTGGTGAAGGCCGCCCGGATGCCGTTCTGCACGAAGACGCGGGTGCCGTTGGAGCAGATCTCGCCTTGCGTGAAGAAGTTACCGAGGATCGCCGCGGAAACCGAATCTTCCACGTCGGCATCGTCGAAGACGATCAGGGCGGACTTGCCGCCGAGTTCCATGGTGACGTGCTTCAGCGTGCCCGCCGCGGCGGCCATGACGCGTTTTCCGGTAGGCACCGAGCCGGTCAGCGAGATCTTCGCAATACCCGGATGGTTGGCCATCGCGGCGCCAAGATTGCCCTTGCCGAGCACGACGCTGAGCAGCCCGGGCGGCGCGCCGGCCTCCTCCACGATCCTTGCCAGTTGGACCGCCGTGACCGGCGTCATCTCGCTCGGCTTGAACACCATGGCGTTGCCGGCCGCCAGCGCCGGCGCCGTCTTCCAGCTGGCAATCTGCACCGGATAGTTCCAGGCGCCGATGCCTGCGCAGACCCCGAGCGGCTCGCGCCGCGTGTAGGCGAAAGCATCATGGCCGAGGGGAATGTGCTCGCCATAGAGCGTCTGGGTCAGGCCGGCGAAGAACTCGAAGCAGTCGGCGGCCGAGCCGATGTCCGCCTCCGGAGCCTCCTGGATGGGCTTGCCGGTGTCGATCACCTCCAGGCGGGCAAGCTCCATCTTGCGCTCGCGCAGGATGGCGGCGACGCGGTTCAGGACGCGGCCGCGCTCGGCGGCGGGGGTGGCCACCCATGTCCGCTGCGCGATGCGAGCCGCCTCGACCGCGTGGTCGAGCGTCGCGGCATCGGCCGCCGCAACCTGGCATGTGACCTCACCCGTCGCCGGATTCACGTTATCGACGCGGTCGCCGTTCTCGGGGGCTACATCAGCGCCGGCGACGCGGGACTTGAGCAGGGGCACGGAAGGCAAGCGGACTCCTCGGGACTTAAGACACAGCCCCCACGCCGCTGCAGCCTTGCGGAAGGGCCATGCCATCCCTATAAGACCGCCCGTGAGCGGGTGTATAGCTCAGATGGTAGAGCAGCTGACTCTTAATCAGCGGGTCGCAGGTTCGAGCCCTGCTACACCCACCAGCATCTCCCTGATGCAATTCAGGTTTTTGATCTAAGCGGCGGGAGCGCCGCTTAAGCGGTTTCCAATCTCAGCCCCGGGTTTCCAATTCCTGTTCTGTTCCTGTTCGCGGCAGGGCAGCCGGGCGCAGCTCCGCCCAGCGATTTTCAAGGAGCTTCATCCCGTCGCGGGCGAGCGCCCGAACGCGGACATCGCGGCTGTAGTGACGCACCATCTGCTCGCTCATATTCACGATCGCACCTACCTGTGGCTCGGTGCAGCCAGCCTCAAGCAGGTTGATGACCGCGTTCTTCCGCAGCCCGTGAAAGACGATGCGTTCGGCCCGAAAACGGGCGAATAGCCGCTGACCATCAGCATCTTGGGTGTGCATCAGCCTGTTCCACTCAGTGCGGAACCCGTCCGGCGTGTAGGGCGCACCTTTTGACCCAAGGTGCATCTGGACAGCGTTTGCGGGCGGGATAGCGTCGATCCACCGTTCCTTTTGCAAGCTGGCCCGATCGGCAGGATCCCGCCAATCATCCCAGAGCCTCTCGACCAGCGTCCGCTGCGTCTGAGAGACTTCTATGTATTCCTGTGTTGTGCTGAGGTCGGCATGTCCGGCCAGAACGCGGATATCCTCCATGGAGCATCCATGCAGGCCAGCAACTCGGCTCGCCCGGGTGATAAACGAGCGTCGGCCGGAATTCGACGATGCGCCAATGAGGCCAACGCTTCGGTGGATGCGGCCCAGCTGCCTCTGCACCGCATTGGGGCGCACCGGCGAACGGAACTGATCCAGGAACAGCGGTCCCGACCTGATCGCAGCTTCCTGCAGATAGGCCTCCAAAGTTCGCAGGAGGTGGCTTGGCATCGGCATCCGGCGCTGTTTCCCGTATTTGCCGCCGCGAACTGCGAGGATCGGAGCAAGCTGGCCCTCGGCGTCGGTGACATCGGAGAGCTCGACGCAGGCGATCTCCTGGGCGCGCAAGCCGCAGCAGAATGAGAACAGCACAAAAAGCTCGTCGCGCAGCGGCTGCCTGGAGGTAGCCCTGATCGCTTCCAGAACCTTCACGACCTGCACCTGCGTCAGGATTTTCGCCTTGCTCATTGGGTTCGATGCTGCTCGCGCAGACGGTCTAGAGGGGTCCGAAGCGCCGGGGCGGCAGGATGACGCCCGTGATTGGCCCCACCACCTTTTCCCCAAGCCCCCGACCGAAGGCGATTTCCTCAGCTGCGGCCAGGCTGGCAGCAAAGATGTCGCCGCCGAACATGTCGTAGGGGGGCGGGAACTCGGTCATGAAGAGCAGGCCTCGCGCCGCCATGATCGCCTGGTCGTCGAATGTCTTGAGACGCCAGCTGTCGCAGAACAGGATGCCGTCACAGACGGGTTTCATGGGTTCAAAGTGCATTTTTGGCGCCCGTTTTTCCATCCCTCCGCTATACCGTCGGTGGGTCGGCGGGTACAATCAGATCGTCCGATTAACGATATGCGTCACAGTTAATCCAAGGACATCGAAGAGATTTCCGGTTACGAGCATCCGAGTTTTGGGCCACTCTGTTCGAAAAAGCTGTACATTCTTTCCCTGCCGTGGTACCATACTTGCAATCCAGAACTCCTCAAAGATTGCAGGTGAGTCAAATGCTTTGGTCAGAACACGTCATGCGCAGCTCGGCGTCTAACGAACGCCTGAAGAAGACTATCCTCGAACTGTCCGTCGCGAGCATTCTCCGCGATCCCGCCTACGGATTGCGCGAAACCGCGGCGGAGGACATTCTCTTTCGCGCGTCCGCCGCATGGGATGTGAACGACAGCGGGGCCCTGGTGCCGAAAGACAGCGAGAACGCTTCGCTTCCGGCGGACGACTTAGGTCCAAATGGACTGGGCGATTGGGTCCGTTCTCTGGTGGACGACAGCCCGCATCTTTTCACGGACGCTGGGCAGAGCCCCGTTCCCTCCGAACGGTTCGGCTGGCGGACTCCGAGCGAGTTCGCAAACCTCACACCAGTCGATAAGCTCTACATCGCCAACCATGGTTGGTAGGCCTGTGATCCCGGTTCCGGTCAGAGATGCAACATCTGCCCTCCGGCCAGCTCGTGTCGGAAGCGACCCGGAACCGCGCCGCACCTGATCCGTAGGCAACGGACACCAGGCGTTCGAAGGTCTGAGTGGTCCCTGAGTGGATCAACGCGCGCCATGATGACAGGGATTGGGCCGGAAGCAGTCGGTCTGCTTCCGGGAGCCAAAGCAGGAAAACGGACCTTGGGTCGGGCCTGACTCCCCATGCTTACGCGCCAACCTGCCGGATCGCACCACTGCGGAAGCCAGGCGCCTTCGGCCCTCAGCTGATACTTGGGCGAGTGGCGAAAAACTGGGAACGCCCTGCCTGTCAGTGCGCCTCGTCGGGGTTAGCATAGACGGAGGCTAGAGCAGATGGATTAAACCCCTTTAGTATCAGCCAGACACCAAGCGACAACTCCCAAAAAAACAGGGATAGTAGCGATGAGCTGCCACACCGAGCCTGCGTTGAAGACCCCGAACAAAATGGCTGTTCCTGATGCAATAATGAGCGGGCCTCCTATGAGCCCCAACATCGCCATTGGCCGTGGCACCAGGCCGGACCGGTACATCAGGTAGCCCAAGATCAATCCATTTCCGACGCCAACGACCCAGCCAGGTCCGAGCAGGAACGTCCAGTTATGAAGGGCAACGAGCGACTGGCCGACCGCAACGAGCGAGGCGGCATCCGCACCGGCAGCCTCCTGCCGCAAGGTGACGACCGCGAGTAGAGTTAGGATGCCGACACCGATGAACCCGCACTCGACCAGCCGTGCCGTGACATAGGCGAGAGCCAAGACTTCGTTCACCCGCTTGAGGATTGGGAACAATGCAACGGCGGTTCCGATGTTGGCTAAGATGAGGAGAAGCTCCAGGAATGCTCCCAGGGCCACGCTCATGTCCGCGCCTGCACCGACGATGTAATAGGGATCGCCGACAAGAGGGGGGTAGAACACCACAAAAGGCGGAATGGCGGTGATATAGGTGATAACAAACAACACGCCCGCTACCCTTGCAAGGGTTTGGGGGTCCGACTGTTTTGCCCTGGCGCTTGCCGTGGTCATGCGTCCATTGTCTCTGAAGGATCAGACCAGTGATGGGCTTGGCTGATCACTGGAGTGCCATCCCGCCGCGCTGACCGGGGCGCCGGCCGCCCGCATTGCTCACGGCTTGGGTGCGATCTCCACTGGTGAGCACTTCTGTGCTGGATGAATTTGCCTCGACGGCACCCGTGGTCTCCGTGCGGTTCACAGCCGCTAAGCGGCCTTCAGTTCGGGCGGGGCTTGCTTGATGGTCATCGCGACGTTTCCCCTCTTTCGACCTGTATCGACGTAGGCGTGGGCCGCTTCTGCTTCCTCCAGCGGATAGCTGCGATCGATGAAAGGCTTGAACTCGCCAGCCTCGGCCAGATGTGCAAGCCAGCGCAGGTCCTCCACGCGCTCTGTCACCACGCCAGCAATAACCTTCTTGCCGCTCGTCTTTGACGGCCGATGCGTGCCCAGGCTTTGGCTGAAGGACGCCAAAACAAGGAGCAGACGACCGCCCTCCTTCAACGCGCTTTCGCAACGGGCGAGCGACGTCGTGCCGGTCGTGTCGAGGATGATGTCGTAGGTCTCCGGGTTTTTCGCGAAATCCTCATTGGTGTAGTCAATCACCTCATCCGCTCCGAGAGAGCGAACGAACTCGAGATTGGAGGTGCTGCAAACTCCGGTGACCATCGCGCCAAAATGTTTGGCAATCTGAACGGCGGCCGTCCCGACCCCGCCGGATGCGCCGACGATCAGGATATTATCGCCGCGTTTGATTCCGGCTTTGCCTTGCAAAAAGCTCAGGGCCGTGGTGCCGCCGAAAGACAGAGCCGCACCTTCTTCAAACGACAGGTTAGCGGGCTTGAGTGCGACCATCCCGGCTTCCCCGATCGTTCTGTATTCCGCGTGGCAGCCGAAGGCTGCGCCGGTGAAGGCAAACACCTCGTCTCCCGGCTTAAAACGGGTCACAGACTTGCCCACTGCCTCTATGTCTCCGGCCAGCTCGGTTCCGAGGATCGGCTTCCTTGGACCGAAGACGCCGAAGACGAGCCGACCGAGGAGGCCGAAACCCGGAGGCATTTCGAGGCTCCGCGCCCGCCAATCTCCGGTCGTTACGGTGGTGGCATGGATGCGGATTAGCACCTCATGGTCATTGGGGGTGGGCTTCAGCACATCCGAAAGGGAAACGACGCTGGGCGGTCCGTATCTGGTGTAGACGACGGCTTTCATCCGTGTGTTCCTAACGTGAGTAAACCGTGGTGCTGCGGGGCCACGTCCAACCGGAAGCAGCCAGGCAGCAAGGGCGACCCACGCAACGGCCTGCCAGTTCGGAGGCGGTGGCCCGAGCGCTCTGGCAAGGCAGGGATAGCCTCGGCAAGGCTGGAGGGGTGGCGGTCGGTTAGCCGACGGGCAAGCTCTACACCACCCAAACTTGGCGCGAGCGGCCACCACCTTGCGTGCGGCGAGCAGTGCATATGCCGAGCGCCGCGACCTGCCCGAACTAACGGTAGAAAGCAAATCGGGGCCTAAAGGCCCCGAAGATCTGCTCGGGTTAGTAGTCCATTCCGCCCATACCGCCCATGCCACCACCGCCCGGCATGCCGCCTGCGCTGGAATCCTTCTGGGGATGGTCGGCGACCATCGCTTCGGTGGTGACCAGCAGGCCCGCGACCGACGCCGCGTCCTGCAAGGCCACACGAACCACCTTGGCTGGGTCGATGATGCCGGCTTGGACGAGGTCTTTGTATTCCTCAGCTTGGGCATCGAAACCGAACGTCGCCGAATTGTTGTCGAGGATCTTCCCTACGACAATCGAACCATCAACGCCGGAGTTTTGAGCGATTTGCCTTATCGGTGACTCGAGCGCCTTCAGCACGATGTTGATGCCGGCCTGGACGTCAGAGTTCTCGGACGTGAGGCCGTGGACAGCCTTCTTGGCGCGCAGCAGAGCTACGCCGCCGCCCGGCACGATGCCTTCCTCAACCGCGGCGCGGGTTGCGTGGAGAGCATCGTCGACACGGTCCTTGCGCTCCTTCAGCTCAACTTCGGTCCCGCCGCCAACGCGAATGATCGCGACGCCGCCGGATAGCTTTGCCAAGCGTTCCTGCAGCTTCTCCTTGTCGTAGTCTGAGGTGGTCTCCTCAACCTGAGCCTTGATCTGCGCGACGCGGCCCTGAATGTCCGACTTCTCGCCAGCACCGTCGACGATGGTGGTCGCTTCTTTTGATACGGACACCTTCTTGGCGCGTCCCAGCATGTCGAGCGTGACGCTCTCAAGCTTGATGCCAAGATCTTCGGAAATGACCTGGCCGCCGGTCAAAACCGCGATGTCCTGCAGCATGGCCTTGCGGCGATCGCCAAAACCCGGCGCCTTGACGGCAGCGACCTTCAGACCACCGCGCAGCTTGTTGACCACCAATGTGGCGAGGGTCTCCCCCTCCACGTCCTCGGCAACGATGAGCAAGGGCTTTCCGGACTGAACGATGGCCTCGAGAAGCGGCAGCATGGCCTGCAGATTCGGCAGCTTCTTCTCGTGCAGGAGGATGTAAGGATCCTCTAGATCGGCGACCATCTTCTCGGCGTTGGTAACGAAGTAAGGAGAAACGTAGCCCCGATCGAACTGCATACCCTCGACCACCTCGAGCTCCGTCGCGAACGATTTGGCCTCTTCGATCGTGATTACGCCCTCGTTGCCGACCTTCTGCATCGCTTCCGCAATCATCTGGCCGATTTCCGCCTCGCCGTTGGCTGCGACGGTGCCGACCTGCGCGATCTCCGAGGAGGAATTTACCTTTTTGGCCTGGCTTGCAATGTTCTTCACCACCTCGACGACGGCGAGGTCGATGCCGCGCTTAAGGTCCATCGGGTTCAGTCCGGCAGCCACCATCTTGGCGCCCTCCCGGACAATCGCTTGCGCCAGCACAGTGGCGGTCGTGGTGCCGTCGCCGGCAACGGTGCTGGTCTTGGAGGCGACCTCGCGAACCATCTGGGCGCCCATGTTTTCGAACTTGTCCTCAAGCTCGATTTCCTTTGCGACCGTCACGCCGTCCTTGGTGATCCGTGGGGCGCCATAGCTCTTGTCGAGCACGACGTTGCGGCCCTTGGGACCGAGCGTCACCTTGACGGCGTTGGCAAGGATGTCGACGCCGCGCAGCATCTTGTCGCGAGCGTCAGTGGAGAATCTTACGTCTTTCGAAGCCATGGTCGTTGTCCTTGTTTGATTGATGGAACGGGCGACGCCCCTAAGCGGCCTTGCGCGCTGCTTCAGTGATCTCAATTACGCCCATGATGTCGGACTCCTTCATGATGAGCAGTTCTTCGCCATCAATCTTGACCTCAGTGCCCGACCATTTGCCGAACAGCACCCGATCGCCTGCAATGAGCTCAATTGCGACGACTTTGCCGGCTTCGTCGCGGGCACCAGGGCCGACTGCGACCACCTCGCCCTCTTGGGGCTTCTCCTTGGCGGTATCAGGTATGATGATGCCGCCCTTAGTTTTGTCCTCGCCCTCGATGCGGCGGATCACGACTCGGTCGTGCAGCGGACGGAATTTCATGGGGTTTCCTCTCGGGAAATGTGCCTGCTCGGATCGAGCGGCTGGCACTCGCCTAGGCAGAGTGCCAAGTCACTTAGCTAAGCGCACCGCCTGAATAAAACAAGACAGGGGAGCACGATCATCGGTGATTTATTGAAATGCAGCGTTAGAATAAGCTCGCCCTGCGGAAAACATGGCGACGATGTAATTGTGTACAGAGCGCGATACGAATTAGCGAGACTTTCGGGTCAAACAGGCCTACACTCCCTTCCATGACGATCAATTTCCCCAACGAGAGCCGGAGTTATGATCCTCGGCATCATTGCGTACGCTTCTGGGGGCACGACGAATCGCGCGAGGTCACGTTCCAAATCGAGGAGGATGCGCTAACCAGCCTCGATAGGGCAGCGGATCGCACCGAGGATGGTTTGCTTCTGGTGTTCGACCGCAATCGCGAACGCATCGTAGCCGCTGCATGTAAGGCCTATTCACGACGCGGCAGTGGTTTCTACGCGCTAACGGCCGCCAGCTTCTGATCGAGGCTGGCCTCAGCATTTTTCCATCAGTCAGGAGCGCACGAAGCATTCTGTGACTGAGGATCGCAAGGGCTTCTTGGCGGGCATGAGATTCGACGAGCCGCCTCTCCTGAGAACCGGGCGAGGCGCGCACCGCCTGGATCGACCAGCTCTTAGGGGCCGCAGTCAACGGCCCCTGCCGCCTCAGGTATGCAGGAGGCGACATGCAGACCGACCGACAGGGAGACGATATCCAGGCCATTGAGGCTGTTATTGCGGCAGTTCGCCAGCCCCGGACAGGTTGAGCTTCGCTGAAGGTTTGTCGGTTGGGAGCGGCCGGCAAGCAGTTGACTTCTCCCGGGTCTGAAATGAGGGGGCCCTTACCTGGCCAAGGGTATCCTAGACAAACGCAGAGGGCTGGAGACCGGTCCGCCGACGTCGTGCCGGCCATGTCCCGAATAGCGGACCGTCAGCTACACGGGGCGAATGCTGAACGGCAGGCGTTCCTCGCAAATGTCTTGCCGGCATCCCATATGACATTATCACTTGACCCCTTTTCCGCAAGCGTCCCGTGACAGAGAGACCTAGCGCTCCCGCTTGCCGGAATGGGTTTCGAAGCATGGCACTTGATCACAGACTTAGCTCGGTTCTTGAGGTCGGAGGGACACGGCCGCAAATGGGCGCGGAGGCCGAACTGACCACCATCTCCGGATTTGCCTTTCACGTCCGAAGTGCGGACGAAAGCGACAAACCGGTGCTCGCGGAGTTTTTCACGCACGTAACGCAGGAGGACCTGCGGTTCCGCTTCCTCTCTGCAGTTCAGAAGGTCGGCCAGGCGCAGCTCGCGTTCTTGACTTATGTCGACCATCGCCGGGTCGAAAACTTTCTCGCCTTCGATATGGGAACTGGGTGTCTGCTCGCAAGCGCGATGCTAGCCATCGAGGATGACCTCGCACGCGCGGAAGTGGCGATCGTCATTCGGTCTGATTTCAAGAACAGGGGCATCGGTTGGCGGCTGCTGGAGCATGCTGGCGAGCAGGCGGCGGCAATGGGCGTCAAGACACTCCAAGCAATCGAGAGCCGGGACAATCGCTCCGCAATCCGCGTCGAGCGGGACATGGGGTTTACCTCCCGCGCTTACCCGGGGGACACTACCCTCACCATCCTCGAAAAGTCCCTCGCGGGAAGCGGAGCGGAGGCCAACGAGAGGGCGGCGGCGTGATGGCCACCCAGGCCGCAGGCGACAAGCGGTTCCCCTGGTCGACGCCGCCCCTCAGCTTTAATCGGCTTGAGGCTTGGGGTGAAGCAGCAGCATTGGCCGCTCCCTTCGTCACGCCAGCACGCCGAGCCCTGCCTTTCAGGCGCACCGGTGGGCTTGATCTCTTCTCTCCCATCAACGCTCCCTGATGCGTCTTCCATCTATCGTCTCGCTGCTGGCAATCGTTTGTTTGACCTACATCGGCGCTGTTACAGCAGAGGAGAAGCGCGAACTCACCGACGACAGCGTTGTTCGAGGGCAGGCGCTGGTCATGCAAAATTGCTCCGGGTGTCATGCTGTTGGCATAACCGGCGAAAGCCCGAATCCCAAAGCGCCACCCTTCCGGCAGCTTTCCGAGCGGTTCCCGATAGATGCTTTGGAAGAGACTTTTATAGGAACCATCGACACGGGGCATCCTGGGATGCCAGTGTTCGAAGCCTCCCAGCAACAGATTGACGACATCCTCGATTATATTGCTTCTGTCATGGAGTGAGCGTGGCAGCCACCCGGACCCGCTGACCATTCTTTGATGTGCCGTAAGGTGCTTAGCACCCCGGCATGGAACGTCATCCCGCGTTCGAGCCTTGCTGTGTAAGAACGTGTAGCCGTTTTTGCAGCAGGAGAGGATGATGAGGGCAAATTCCGTGTTGTTGGCATTTATGCTGATGTGCCCCGGAGCTGCCCTCGCTGCGGATGCAAAGAGCGGGGAACTCATTGCAGAACGGTGGTGCTCATCGTGTCACGTCGTGAGCGAGCGTCAAACATCGGGCACGACGGAAGCGCCGCCGTTTCCAACAATCGCACAGCGCTCACCGAACGACCTGGCCGCGCTCGCGGGCTTCCTGGCGGATCCACATCCGCCGATGCCGAATTTCAGTCTGACCCGTGAGGAGATCCGCGACCTGCTTGCCTATATTGGAAGCCTGAGGTGAAGCAGGGTTGAGGACGGAACTCTCGATTCGGCCACACGTCTCCGCGCGTGAAGCCCTCCATTAACGGCCCAGGACTCATTCAGGGCGGTTAGATTGTGTTCGCATGGTGTGCCGCGACCGGTTGAACCGAGCTGAGCGCCGTGCGCCAACTGTGTTGCGCGGCTCGTCGCGGCAGGAGTTCAACTCGACAGCAATACCGGCATGGGAAGCTGCTGGAGGATTTCGCGTGTGACTCCGCCCAGGATCATTTCTCGGAACCGCGAATGGCCGTAGCAGCCCATGACAATCAGGTCAGCGCCATATTCGGCGGCCTGCGCCTGTATTTCCTGAGCAACGCTTTCCCTCTCACAATGCACCGCGATCGTGTCGACCGGAATACCGTGGCGCGCTAGAGTGCCGGCGATGTCGTCCCCAGGGGTGAACTGGCCGAGATCGTCATGCGAAGATTCCCGCACCGACACGACGCGAACCGCCCCTGCCCCAGTGAGAATAGGAAGTGAGTCGAAAACGGCCCGTGCAGCTTCGCGCTTGCCGTTCCAAGCAATCAGAACACGCTTTCCGAGGCTTGACGACGTCCAGCCGACAGGAAGAGCCAGAACGGGGCGGCCCGACTCGAAGACGAGCTGGTCAATGTCGTGCCGGCCGATGCCTTGCTCGACGGGAAGCGCCGGGGCAAGAACGAGATCGGCCGCACGTGCCAGGATCCCGGCCCGGCCAGAAACACTGATATTTGCGAGCTGAGACGCCCGCCATTCGCCGGAAATTCCGGCCTCCTCGCATGCCTGCAGAAACTCCGCCTCGGCTTGCTTGACGCCACGCTGATTCGCCGCGAGCTGCGCCTCGATGAAGCTCGGCAGGATCAGCTCGGAGGGAATGACGTTGGAGACCACGACCGGGTTCACCATGGCGCCGATCAGCCTGCCGTCGGATCGGAAGAGCGCCTGGTGCGCTGCGATGACCGCCGGAACAGCCCCCGCGCCAGGCAGGATGGCAAAGATCGTCATGCGGTTGTTCATTCTACGTCCTCGTGGGAACAGGCCGCTGCGACCTTACAGCAGCGTTGAAGCTTACTCCGTCACTACGACCTTGGGTCGATAAAGCGCATACGCTGCGAAAATCCCGAGCAACAGCATGCCGGCCAGAACTGGCGCCTGCCAGTCGCCGGTCGCGACGCGAACTACGATTAGGGCGGTGCACACCAGGGCGCCGAGAGCGGGCACGAATTGCGGTACCTCGAAATTTCCCCTCGGCTCAGCGGGTCGCCGTTGCATGACCAGCAGCGCGCTGTTCACGACCGCAAAGACAATGAGCAGCAGGAGCACAGTAGCCGAAGCCAGCTGCCCGACCGTGCCGATCGACGCAAGCGGCACGAGGACAAGGAAGAGAAAAACCACGGCAATGTGCGGCGTCTGCATGCGGGAATGGACTTTGCCGAGTGCTGGCGGAAGCAGCCCCTGGTGCGACATGCCGTAAAGGAGGCGCGACGCGGTGATGTAGTTCACCAGCGCCGTGTTGGCGACAGCGAAGAGGGTAATCGCTGTGAAGATGATTGGGGGGAAAGCCGGGGCGGCCCGCGCCATGACCTCGGTCAGCGGACCCGCAGCCTCGGCAAGCTCGCTCCAAGGTACGACGGAGACGACCGTAATAGCCACAGCGACATAGAGCAGGGCAGCGATGCTCATGGCCAGGATCAGCCCGATCGGAATTGTTCGCTGCGGGTCGCGGCACTCTTCCGCGACATTCAGGGTGTCCTCGAACCCGATAAAGGCGAAGAAGGTCAGCACGGCTCCTTGCATCACCAGGAGGCTCAGCCCAGCGTCAGCCGTTTGCGGCACCTCCAAATAGTCCACAGTTCCCCAGAACGACATCCCGACTGCAATGATGGTCAGCAGCCCGGCCGCTTCCACCAAGGTGCAGACTACGTTCACCCACATGGATTCTCGGATGCCGCGGAACACGATCACGGCGAGTAATAGAAGGAATCCGAGCGCAAACAGGCTTAGTGGGACCGCTTTGATGTCGAGCATTTGTGCTAGGTTCGCGGCAAAGACGCGCGATTGCGTTGCTACGGAAGTCAGGCCGGAACACACCATTGCGAGCCCGACCACGAAGCTCAGGACAGGCATGCCGTAGGCGCGCTGGGTAATGTAGGCGGCGCCGCCAGCGCGCGGATGCCGGGAGCCGAGGCAGGCATAGGACACACCGGTCAGAAGGGCGGCCACCATCGCAACGAGGAAGGCCAGCCAGACGGCATTCCCGACTTCTCCCGCCGCCTGGCCGATCAGCCCGTAGATGCCGGAGCCGAGCATGCTGCCAAGCCCGTAGAGAGTCATCTGCGCGGGGCCGATAGAACGACGCAGCGCCGGGACGCCGGCGGCGTTCTTTCCCTGAACAGAGATCAAAAGCGAATTCCTGCCGGCAAACGTCTGCCGGCGTGCTCTAAGGCTCGTTCAACCATTCCGGGAACGCCGTTCATGATTCGCATCGCCTTCCTACTGGGCCTTCTTGGTCTCGCGTCGCCAGTGTCGGCGGACCAGATTGCCACCGGAAGGGAAATGGCGGCAGAAAACTGCGCGGCTTGCCATCAGATCGGAACAGAAGGCGACAGTCCGCTCGCGGCGGCTCCGCCGTTCCGACATCTTGCCCGCCGATATCCGATTGCCGATCTGGAAGAAGCGTTGGTGGAGGGTATCATGACTGCTCATGCGGACATGCCAGTGTTCTCGTTTGATTCTTCCGATGCCGCGGCTCTAATCGCCTATCTGCAATCGATACAGGAAGAGTGACCACCGACGGCGCGCCTGATAGGCTATGCTGGATCGATACGATAGCGCCGCTTTCGATGCGCCTGGTAGGGACGCAGAGGGTGGTTCGCCTTACTGGTCGCTGCGTCGCCCTTCCGCGCTGCCCACTCATGGTGGGTGGGTTTACTAGAAGCGAGCGCGAGCACGGGGATGCTATTCACCATGCAGAGGGGCCAAGGGAGTGGGGCGATCGTGTGTATCACGACGGAAAGCGATTGCTCTGGGCCTTGGTGGGGTGGCGCTGCTCGGCGCAGGGTATGTGAGTCGCTCGTATTCGAATTTTATGGATGAATCCAGGCGACGCATTTCGGGGAGCAGTCAGCTTATTCGAACACGCCAGGGACAGCTTGAGTTTGCTGTAGCGGGAGACGGTCCGCCCCTGATGATGATCCACGGCACGGGCGGAGGCTATGATCAGGGACTTAGCTTCGCGGAAGGCATCGTGCAGCGCGGATACCGGGTAATCGCTCCGTCGAGGTTCGGCTATCTCCGAAGCGACTTCCCGCCGGATCCATCTTCCGAGAACCAAGCCGATGTCCTCGTCGAGCTTCTGGACCACCTCGGCATCGCGAAGCTGACGGTCGCTGGCGGCTCGGCCGGAGCGCTTTCGGCGGTCCAATTTGCATTGCGCCATCCCGGACGCTGCGCCGGTCTGATCCTGTTGGTTCCGGCTGCTAACGTGACCGGGCGAGATCCGGTGGAAATGAGTTCGCTACAGCAGTTCATGGTCGAGACACTCTCCAGCTCCGACTTTCTGTTCTGGACCGGGCTCAACACCATCCCGGATCAACTAGTGAACACGCTGCTTGCCACGGATCCGAAATTGCTGCGTCAGGTCGCTCCGGACGAAAGGCGTCGGGCGTACAGGATACTCGAGGAGCTGATGCCGATCAGCGCGCGGTCTCAAGGCATGCTCAATGACGCCAAGCTCGCCGGCCATCCCGCCGGCGTGGACTTCACACGGATCACTGTCCCGACCTTGATTATATCGGTGGAGGATGATCGCTTCGGAACCGCGGTGACGGCCAGGCACATTGCTAACGCGGTTCCTGGCGCCAAGCTCGTGATCTACCCGACAGGCGGCCATATCTGGCTCGATCACAACGGGTCGATGGCGGACGAGATTGGATCATTCCTCACAAAGCTTCGCTTAGCTGCCACCTCGCCGTCCAGCGTCTCCTCTTCCGTGGTAGGCGCTCTCGACACCGCCAGAAACGCACCGGTTAACGGTGCGACGGTTCGCCCGGTAAGCGACGTAGCGATCGTTGATCCCCAGGAGACGGAATGACCCCTCTGAAGACCATCGCCATTGCGGTGCCCCTTCTCGCAGCAGGCGCAAGTGCCGTCGCGTTCGCGTCGTATCGTAGTGCGATGGCAGAGGCGGAAAGTGCCTGGCGCACCGTGGCCGCCGGCGCGAAACCATCGAATGAGTTCTTCGACCCTGCGTCAGTGGCCGGTTTGCCCGAAATCGCGCAGCGATATTTTCACCACGCCATCGCTCCCGGCACACCTCTGAAGAGCACCATTGAGCTTCAGATGCACGGGACCTTCCTGCTCGGGGACAAGAACAACCACCAGACCTATGCCATGAGCGCACGCCAGATCCTCCGGCCCCCTTCCGACTTCGTCTGGATCCCGCAGATGAAGTCGGGTCTGATGCGCATTTCCGGGTCCGATGCCCTTGTGGGCGGGAAAGCTTGGAGCCGCTTCTGGCTGCTTGGACTGGTCCCCGTCGCCAATGCACACAACTCGCCGGACGTCGCGCGTTCGGCGGCATTCCGCTCAGCAATGGAGTCCATCTGGGTGCCTCCCAGCCTGCTTCCCGGGAGCGGAGTATTGTGGGAGCAGACGAGCGCCGACACCGCGCGGGTCCGAATTCAGCGGATCGATCCCGAGATCGTTCTCGAACTTACTCTTGCGCTCGATGGGGCGGTGCAGAAGATCGTGGGTCAGCGCTGGTCTAACGGGAACCCGAAGCGAGTCTTCCAACTCCAGCCCTTTGGCGGCACGGTAATGGCGGAACGAATTTTCGCAGGCTATACGATCCCCAGCAGCCTGGAGGTGGGCAACCACTTTGGCACCGGAGCTTACCTTCCTTTCTTTCAGGCCGATATCGTCAACGCGTTCTTTCGATAGCAACAGGCAAGCTCCCGCCGGTTTGCGGGATCAAAATCCGTTTAGGGCAGCTCCCTCTTAAGCCGACCACCGTCGGAGTGGGGTGCCTTGTGGGTGCCGACTATTCGTGCTGCCAAGGCGCCGGTCTGCCCACTCCCGACCATCCGATCGTCTGCCGTGCAAATCAACTTGAGTGCTAGGGTACCCCTCGTGCGAGAGGTCTTCGAGTGGTCCTTCTGGTTCTATTGCAATTCGTATTGCCGGTCGCCCTTTCTGTTGCGGCGCTGACCCGCCCCGCTGCTTCTCTGCTGGGCAGAGTCGCGCAACTGGCGGCACTAGGCTCTACCGCGCTCGCACTCTGGATCACGGGAGTCTGGCTTTTCCCACCGTGGTGGACAGTGTGGCTGTATTTCCTTGCTTTCACCGCGGCTCTCCTGCTCGCTGTAGCGAGGCCGCCTCGCGTCTTGTGGCCGGGTGAGGCCCTCCCGTGCTCCATAACTCTTTTGTGGATTGGGCTGGCCGCTTTCGCCACGCGCGAAGCGATCTTCGGGTTGCTGGGCTATGAGCCACCCATTGCGCCGGCGGTCTCACTCAGCTCTCCCCTCCGCGACGGCCATTTCCTCGTCGTGAATGGCGGAACCACAGATCGAGTGAGCAGCCACGTTGAGACGCTTGATCCTCAATTCAGAGGTCACCGGGGCTACCGTGGCCAGAGCTACGGCGTCGACATTGTCCAGCTGAACGCGTTTGGAGGAACCTCGACGGGAATTTTCCCAAGCGATCCCCGGAAGTGGCGCATCTATGGACAGCCTGTGTTCTCGCCATGCGCCGGCACGGTAAAGGAAGCTCGAGACGGCGTAGCAGACACAACCGTACCTGTGCCAGACCGGCGTAACATGACCGGGAACTCCGTTCTTCTTGCTTGTGGGCAGTTTGAGGTGCTCCTGGCCCACCTCGCTCCAGGAACGGTGCGAGTTCGGGCCGGACAGCAGGTAAGCGAAGATCAGATAATCGGAGCGGTGGGGAATACGGGGAATACCGGAGCCCCGCACCTCCACATCCACGCCCAGCGTTCTTCCACCACATCCGCGCCGATCGCAGGAGAGCCAGTTCCTATGCTAATTGACGGTCGTTTCCTGGTCAGAAATGATCATCTGAAGAACTAGGCCATCGGGCATGTCGGTTTCGGTCAATTCCCCGAGTCGGCATAGAAGCGAGCGGACGGGAGGCCAACCGTAGGTCCGTCACGTCGTTGGCGTGAACGACCCGGTTGGGCAGCGTTCCGGTCATTGCATTTGGCAACGCAGATTAGGTGCCCAGCCAGTGCGTTTCTCTGACTTGATCCCGTCATACTCAGGGATTTTCCCTCCACAAACCAACGGCAGTTGCGCGAGCCCCTCGGACACCTTTGTGAAGGTTAAGTGTACCCTATTATCGCCAGAACCCGTACTGGTAGTGAGTGTCCACTCAGGGTCGCGGCATCGGGATCGCTGAGGGCCCACACTGCGTGTCTTGCGACGGTAAGGGACATCCGAATATAGCACAAGTGGTACGATGCGGAGCGATTAACAAGACAGGTACGCTGTCCTATTCAAAGTGGCCTTTTGCTAGATTTTCCTGCCTTTGAAATAAATAAATAATCGGACCGTTTCTGACGTTGTATTGCGCCTGAATCATCACCAGCTTGTATCGATAGAAGCGGGTCAGACCGTCCGTCAATGCGGAATCTTTGCACCGCCCCGCTCTCTAGGGAGGGTCTGTCATGTTTGGTTTCCAAGGCGGCGAGAGCCCGGACACGGTCACGCGTAAGAAGGGTTACCGGCAGGACGCCCAGCAAAAGTGGAGCTTTCTGACCCATTACGATCTGTCCACGATCAAGAATGAGGCACAACTCGCAGCGCTGGTACAAGGGCGCGCCAGCATACCTGAGGCACAGGCCAAAAACGATGTTCAGGCCTGGATGCAGGGAAAGCAGTTCTAGCGCGGTGCGCGGAACTCCGATGATCCACCATGTTGGAGGATTGCGTATGGCGAAACTATCCCTCATCTGGGCTCAGGAGAAACAGCAGCTCGCTCTGCTGATGCTGACGCTCGCGGTCGGCACAGTTCTCTATTTCACCCTCTACGTCACGGTTCTCCAATGATGACGCCAACCGTCGTCGCGGTAGTGCTGATCGCTGTTTGGCTTGGGCTGTACCTGATGGATATTGGACTTCGACCGCGGCCCGCTGAAGTCGTCTCGCCCAGGCGACATGCTAAGCCATACTATAACCGGCTGACGGAGCATCCGACAGACACCGAGATGAGGGACAATGAGATTCGCCGCTGGGACGATGAAGGGGGCGCTTCGCGTCCCATGGAGCGGCTAATTCCTGCACTTCGAAGATTTGCTCCATCGGGACTTCGCAAATGAGCGTCGATGGTCTGTTCGGCCGCGGAGCATCTCTTGAGCTCGGCTACTGGCTCCGGCTCGTCGGCCTTCTATGCCTCCTATTGCTGCTTTCCGTCGTGGCTACGTCGGGGTGGGCATAAAGACCCGCTTATTCAGGTACCGCAGGAGCAATGCAGACCAAAGTCTGGCTGGAAACGAGAGAAGGGGAATCCCATGAAGCTGCTCAGCGATAGAAACGATAAAGGGTTGCTTGGCGGCGCGGGCATTCTGATGGGCACCGCGCTTCTTGTTGCCGTCGGCACCAGTCAGTTTAGAGGCCCAACCGACCTGATGACGAGCACGGCGCATGCAGCGGCATCCGCCACCCAACAAGGTCCATTGCCGCTCGCGCATACGGTCCACTCCGAAGCCCCTGCTTCAATCGTGCGCTCGCCGACGGATCTGCCGCCTATGGTTGGCGATCGTGGCGTGCAGACAGTCAAGATCGATTTGGAGACAATCGAAAGGGTCGCAGAGCTCGGGGATGGCACCAGCTACCGCTACTGGACCTTCAACGGTCAGGTGCCCGGGCCCTTCGTCCGAGTTCGCGTCGGCGACACAGTCGAGGTCAGCATGAAAAACCACGAAGACAGCTGGATGCAGCACAATGTGGACTTTCATGCCGTAACTGGTCCGGGCGGCGGCGGCGAAGCTACGGTGGCCGACCCCGGCCAGACCAAAGGCTTTTCCTTTAAGGCGCTGAACCCGGGACTTTACGTGTATCACTGCGCCGTCCCCATGGCCGCGCAGCACATCTCCAACGGCATGTATGGGCTAATCCTGGTAGAACCCGAAGGAGGTCTGCCGGAGGTCAACCACGAGTTCTACGTTATGCAAGGGGAACTCTACACTACCGAGGCATTCGGAACTAAGGGCGAGCTCACTGAGAGCTACGACAAGCTCCTGAACGAGCTGCCGGAATATTACGTCTTCAATGGCGCGGCGAACGCGCTTGCTGACGGAAACGCGCTGCGTGCTAAAGTCGGAGAGACGGTCCGCATCTATTTCGGCGTGGGCGGCCCCAACAAGACGTCGAGCTTTCATGTGATCGGCGAGATTTTCGACAATGCCTACAATCTCGCCTCGTTGACTGCCGCCCCCCTCACGAACGTGCAGACCATTTCGGTCCCGCCCGGAGGCGCTGCTGCGGTGGACTTCAAAGTCGAGGTTCCGGGCACCTACATGCTGGTCGACCATGCGTTGTCGCGGGTGGCCCGTGGCCTGATCGGACAGCTCATTGTCGAAGGCGAAGAGCAGCCGCAGATCTTCGCGCCGGAGGAAGAGCCAGCAATTATGGGCATGAACCACTGATACCGGCCAGTGTAGCGGCTCGGCCTTGGCCGGGCGTTGCTCGATCGGCACGTCTATAAAATTAGCCTTGCAGTCCGCCATAAGTTGGCTTGCTGTTAGGGACAGGTCGGTATTACCAACCGCGGGGCAGGCAACTGGCCCGTCCGCTGTGTGCATTGTTGCCCAACGCTGCAAAGCATTTGTTACATCTGGGCCTCAACCATGGCCTCGCTAGAGGCAACCGTCTCGTCCGGGTCAACAATGGCCTCAAAGGCGGGCTCCTCATCAGCTAGACTAGGAAGCTCGCCATTTCACGGGCAATCTCGCGCTCGCCCACAATGATGTGGTTAGCGCCGAACTTCTTGGAGATGCTCGACCTCAGCCTCGGGATGGGCTCGAGCGATGATCTGGACTGGTGTCGGGCCGAGCCAGGAGATCAGGCCGCTGATGTCGGGCATGTCCCCAGCAGGGTCGGGCGCATTCGGATCGGCGCGGCCGCCGAGCAACCTGCGAGAGCGGGCAACAGCACCAGCGCGACGACCATGGCCAGGTCTTCGACGATCAGCCAACCAACGGCGATGCGGCCTTTTCGCTTTCGAGGAGCTGCCGCTCCTGCAAGGCTCGCAGGAGCACCACGGTGCTCGCCACCGACGGGGGGCGAGGCCAAACACTAGGCCTGCACCCAACGTCCAACCCATCGACCGGCTAGCTCCATGCCGAGCAGCGTGGCCCCGCCCATCTGGCGCGATTGCGCCGGGAATGGCGATGGCCCGCACGGATAGCAGGTCCTTGAGCGAGAAGTGCAGGCCCACGCCGAACATCAAGAGGATAACACCGATCTCGGCGAGTTACGGTGCCAGCTCCAGGTCCGCGACATAGCCCGGCGTGAATGGCCCGATAAGGGCGCCGGCGACGAGATAACCGATCAGCGGCGATAGCCGGAGCCTTTGAGCAAGCGCGCCGAACACGAACGCCGGCCCAAGACCCGCAACGATGGTGGCGATGGGACGTATGATGCGGCATCAGGCTCCTTCAGCGGTTCGCGTGAGGCCCCGACTATGGGTATGCAGCTGGCAAGAGCAACCGACCCGCTCAAGTGAGCCGGCCAATAGCCGTCTGCCGTTATGGGTGGATTTGACAGCCGTGTAGACGCCCGGGAGGTCTGCTTTGGAGCACGCTCGTGAAGATGACCTACGACTGGTCTGGGCGGATTGTGTTGAAAAACTCAGTGACCAACGACCTGGCCGGAACGAGCTGAAATGGAATTGCTGGGGGAGGCGGACAGTTGTCGTTAGCTGCAATGGCACTCCCCGAACCCGCGTATCCAGGAACTTGGTTCTACTACGCACCTCTGCTCCCGCCGGAAGAAGCGAGTCGGCGGCATTTTTCAACACAATCGGCGCAAAGCAGACCGTGGCGGGAGTGGCCGGAAACCACCCGTTCGCATCGAGATCCACGGCCCTGGAAGCGGAGATTCATTTAAAGCGGGCAGTCGTCAGACTTGGCCCCAATTGCCCGTGTCGGATAAGAGCCCTTCTACAGATTTCCGCGCGTGAAGCCTCAACCGTGAAGGATCTTTCGCAACATTTTCGCGTTGCTGATCGCAAAGCCGTCGCGGTCATTGTTGAAATACGCCCAGACCCGCTTCGCTCCGCTGGCGCGGATTCTCTCCGCCCATTCCTCCAGCTCCACGCGGCTGTAATCGTGACGATACCACCGATCAACGCCGTGAAAACGGATATAGATTTCGTCGGCGGTCTTGATCAGATCGCTTGGCAGGCGCGGCCCGCTGCAGGAACAGAAGATGATCCCTGCTTCGCGGAAAGCAGCGCAAACATCCTCATTCCACCAGCTTTTATGGCGGAACTCGACCACGTTGCGGCGCGCCCGGTCCATCTGGCCGACAATACTTCTCAGCCGCGGCAGCGTGTATCGAAAGCTCGGCGGAAGCTGGTAAAGGAAGCACCCCATGCGTTGTCCCAGCAGATCCGCGATACAGCCGAAATCCTTCACCAGGGTCTTGGTATCTTCAAAACGCTTCAGGTGGGTGATGAGCTCGCAGACCTTGACCGTATAGACGAATTTTCGCCGCCCGGCTTGCCGCTGCCAAGCAGCGACATTCGCCAAGGTCGGCCATGAATAGAACGGCGCGTTCAACTCCACGGTGGCGAAATTCGCGCAATAGTGCTCGAACCAGTCCTTAGTCGACATCTCAGCGGGATAGAAAATCCCGCGCCAGTGCCAGTAGAACCAGCCCGAACAGCCGACGTTGATCAGAGGCAGTTCCGCGGGAACTACCTCATCCGACGCTTGCGGCGACGCAAGTCGCGCCTCACGCATCTTCAGCGCGCGGCCTTCATTCGCCTCGCGCTGTTTCAGACGCCGCGCCTCACGTCTCGAGCGCCGTTCCGCCTTGATGGCTTCAGAAGATTTTTCCGGAAGTTCGCTCATGAACCGGTCCGCGGGTGAAAGACGCGCGCGAGCGGTGAAGGGCGTAGGCTTGACTTGTTGGCGGCTTACAGGAGCGGGATGCCGCCCGTCACGGCATGGATGCCGCCCGTCATGTAACTGCCCTCCTCGGAGGCGAGCAGGACGAAGATGCCCGCCAGCTCCTTAGGCTGACCGGGCCGGCCTAGCGGCGTGTCCTCGCCAAAGCTCTTCACTTTCTCGGGTGGCATGGTGGATGGAATCAACGGCGTCCAGATCGGGCCCGGCGCGACCGCATTCACCCGGATCCCCTTCTCCCCCAGCATCTGCGCCAGGCCCGCCGTGAAGTTAGAGACAGCCCCTTTGGTCGAAGCATAGGCCAGCAGCATGGAACTGGGCTTGTCCGATTGGATGGACGTCGTGTTGATGATGGACGAGCCCGGCCGCATGTGCGGAACGGCGGCCTTGGCCAAGTGGAACATGGCCGTGATGTTGGTCCGGAACGTGTAGTCCCACTCCTCGTCGGGGATCTCCTCCAGCGACTGATAAGTGCGCTGAAAGGCGGCGTTGTTCACCAGGATGTCGATGCGCCCGAACTCGCCGATAGCCCGGTCGATGATCGCGCGGCAGTGGGCGGCCTCGGCGATATCGCCCGGCACCAGCACGCATCGGCGCCCCGCAGCCTCGACGTGGCGAGCCGTCTCGCGGGCATCTTCGTCCTCCTGTTCGTTCAGGTAGCTGATCAGGATGTTCGCACCCTCGCGGGCATAGGCGATCGCCACAGCGCGACCGATACCGCTGTCGCCTCCAGTGATCACCGCGACCCGCCCAACTAGCTTATCGCAGCCTCGGTAACTCGTCTGGCCGTGGTCGGCCTGTGGCGTCATCTCGGCTTCGGTGCCGGGCGGCGGAATCTGCTCCTGGTCGGGCTGGCCCATGGCGTGCTCCTTCTTGCTTAACCATGAAGGTGTAGAGCAATCGGGAAGTTCCGTTAGCGACGAGACGGCGAGCAATCACGGGGCATCAGCAGTTGCTTTGGGTTGATGGACCCGTCGGGCTCGGTTAGGCGGGAAGGCTTCCAACCGGTATGCCGTTTCGGACCTGACGTCTTCCCGCGCGCGGAGGAGCGGCGGCTCCTGGTGCGTCCCCGGCCTCTTTCGCTGTTGGTCCCAGGTCTGCTTTGGAGAGCAGTGGCATGTACAGATGCCACCAACGGCGCTTCCGGACCTAATTCGTTCAGAGAGCCTCCGGATCAAAGGATGGTCGACGTTGGTTGGCGGCTCCCGCCCCGCGCGACATGAAGGCCTGGTTCGCTCGGGCATCAGACCGCCCCGCAGTGTCTCCGCGCGAGCGGTCCAGCGCCATTCTGCCCTCGTCAGTGAGCGCGTAAACGCCACGTTCCGTCCGCTCGAACCATCCATAGACGTTGTGCAGCAGGATCTTCGGAGCATCCGGCATCATTGACTTCAGGTCCCGTGGGCGGCCCGGCTTGTCCATGAGGGCCTCGGCGCATGCGAGCGCCTTCTGACGATACGCCGTCTTGATCGGCGTTCTCGTCATACCACCTGCAACAGGATCGCCTTTGCGCCGCCGGTGCTCGTCCATGAGCTTGGAGCGGCGCTTGGCATCGCGGCGCGGCCGCCACGGGCCAGGCCCGACGAGAGGGTCGACTTTCCCGGCCGCTGTCACGCCGAGAAGACCAAATCCCAGCAAGCGACAGAGCTTTCGGACACGCGGATCGGCCGTCCGATCACGCCGGCTGGAGGCGGTGCGCACAGCGAGCCAGACCTCGTCGCATGCACTCGCCCGATCGACGCCTTGCAGGAGGAGTTCAAGGTTGAATTGGAGCTTTAGCTCCCCAATGATCATGACCCGGTCATCATCCCGAATACCGACGAGATCGCAGCCGCCGACCTCTCCTTTGACTGTGAATCCCAGTTGCTCGAGGAAGCGTTTCACCGGACGGTACAGCTGCGTCTCTGGGTTTGTGCTATCGACCGTAATCACGCCTGCCACATCCCGCGCATTCGGGCAGCGATGTCGACGCGGACCGGCGCTGGTAGGGGTGTGATCGCAGCGACATGCGTCCGCACGGGCCAGGCACAGAGTTCGAATAACGGCAGGATCGGTTTGGGTATGAACCGGGTGCGTGCCGCATAGACGTGCCGGTCGCCGTACCCGGACTGCTGATGCGTGTAAAATCGCTGCGGCACGCAAATGGCGAGGCGGTTTTTCGCCCGGGTCATCGCGACATACAGCAGCCGCCGTTCCTCCTCGATCTCCTCCGTCGTGGCGGTGCTCATGTCTGAGGGAATGCAGCCGTCCACCGCGTTCAGCACGAAGACGCTGTCCCACTCCTGTCCTTTGGCTGAATGAATTGTCGAGAGGATCAGATAGTCTTCGTCCAGCAGCGGGACGCCGGCTTGGTCGCTCGTTGCATCCGGCGGATCAAGCGTGAGTTCTGTCAGGAACCGCTCGCGAGACGGATAGCCCGCGGCGATCTGCTCGAGTTGGACGAGATCGGCCGCTCGGATGTGAGCGTCGTCATAGCGGCGCTCCAGGTGGGGCGCATACCAGTCCCGGATGAGGCTGAGTTCAGCGGGCCAGCCTGTTGCACGGAGCTGAAGTCGCCCGACGAGGTCCACGAAGTCAGGCCAGCATGCGGAAGCGCCAGACGGCGGACGAAAGTCCTCGAGCACCTTGGTCCTGTCAGCGCTTCGCTCAATTGCATCCAGAACCCGGCCGGCCGTGGTCGGGCCTACGCCGGGCAACATCTGCAACACGCGGAACCCCGCGACGCGGTCTGCGGGGTTCTCGACCCAGCGGAGGCAGGCGAGAAGGTCTTTGACGTGAGCAGCTTCGAGGAACTTGAGTCCGCCAAACTTCACAAAGGGAATGTTGCGGCGGGTCAATTCCAGCTCCAACGCGGCGCTGTGGTGCGACGTGCGGAAGAGCACCGCCTGAGACTTGAGCTCGATGCCTTCCTCACGGCGTTCCAGCACGCGCTCCACGATGAAGCGCGCCTGATCCCGATCATCCTTGACGGACACGAGCGTGGGAAGCTCGTCTGAACGACGGTCCGACCAAAGGTTCTTGGTGAACCGCTCCGCCGCGAGCTCAATCACGGCATTCGCGGCCGCAAGAATCGGCTTTGTGGATCGGTAGTTCCGATCCAGCGTGATAATTCGGGCAGAGGGAGAGAAGGACGACGGAAAATCCAGGATGTTCCGCACGGACGCGGACCGGAATGCATAGATCGACTGCGCGTCATCGCCGACCACAGTGAGGCCAAGGCCGTCCGGCTTCATGCGCAGCAGAATGGCTGCCTGGATGCGGTTTGTGTCCTGATATTCGTCGACCAGCACATGATCGAAGCGGCTTGAGACATCCGTTGCGATCGAGGGCTCGACCATCATCTGCGCCCAGTAGACAAGGAGGTCATCGTAATCGAGCACGCCTTGTCTTTGCTTGGCCTCAACGTAGGCGCCAAACAACGCCCGCAGCTCCTCCTCCCAGCGTGAACACCAGGGGAAACTGAAGTGAAGGGTATCCTCCAGCGGCGTCTCGGAGTTCACGACTTTCGAGTAAATTTCCAGGCAGGTTCGCTTTGTCGGAAAGCGGCTCTCGGCTTTTGAGAAGCCAAGTTCATGCCGGACTAGGTTCATGAGGTCCGCCGAGTCCTCACGATCGTGGATCGTGAATGAGGAGCTCAGGCCGATTTGGTCAGCGTATTCACGCAGGAGACGCGCCCCAATCGCGTGGAACGTTCCGGCCCAGGACAATGCGTCGAGCATGATGCCGGCGCTCTGGCCAAAAGCCTGCGAGGCGATACGCTCAACCCGGCGAGACATTTCAGCGGCTGCCCGGCGGGAGAAGGTCAGCAGCAGGATCCGGCCTGGATCGGCCCCGTTGACAATCAGGTGAGCGACGCGATGGGCGAGCGTGTTGGTTTTCCCGGAGCCGGCGCCAGCAATGATCAGAAGCGGGGACGGCGGAGCGGCGAACCGCGTCTCACACCCGTGTTCGACGGCCTGTCGCTGTTCAGGATTCAGTTTGGCGAGAAAATCGGCAGGGACCACCACCGGCGAATCATCCGTTCAGAGGTAGCCACGATTGTCGTTTCTCGTTTTGTTCGCAATATCAGGGACCGTATCTCAGCTCGATCGGCGGGCCACTGAGCTGCACTTTTTGAGTGTCAGGGCGATGACCTACGTCCTGTAAGACCAAGCGGCAGTTCAAGTTGGCCAACCACCCTAGTGGTTTGGCCGAAAGTTAGGGTAGGGCTGGGCAGCCACCCTTATCTGTAGCGGTTCATCCGCCGCTGCCACAG